>OJIS01000569.1_pt1 | contig 11653 bp, 6 predicted proteins | sample 1595671 | NCBI WGS metagenome assembly OJIS01 (sample SAMN05416814, study PRJEB24817) | seawater metagenome | isolation source: Sea water | place: Canada:Atlantic | collected 2013-07 | reverse complement strand
ACGAGATCAGCCTCGGTCTCGTGGGCTCGGAGATGTGTATAAGAGACAGTTTGGAGGACCTTTTGGAAGTCCGTTATCCCTATTTCGAGGAATGGGGCGAGGAGATTGCCCAAGTCGGTGAGGCTTACACCGCAAAGAAGCTGGATACAAACTCGGTCGATTTTGACGACCTGCTGATTCTCCCGCTCAAGCTGCTCAAGAAAAACGCGGATCTGCTGGGCCTTTATCAGAAGAGATTTCAATATCTCCTCGTTGATGAGTATCAGGACACCAACGCGGTGCAGAGTGAATTGATTCACCTTCTGGCCCAACCGCAAAACTCGGTCATGGTGGTGGGTGATGATGCCCAGTCCATTTACTCTTGGCGGGGGGCTGATATGGATAATATCCTATCGTTTCCCGATCGCTATCCCAATGCCACGGTTTACAAAATCGAGACGAATTATCGCAGTGTGCCGGAGGTTTTGGATCTCTCCAATGCGGCGATCTCGGCGAATAAGAAGCAGTTTCAAAAGACGTTACGTCCCGCACGCACAGGTGGCTCGATGACGCCCGCACTCGTACCCTTGGAGGATCCCCGGGCGCAGGCGAACTTCGTGGCGCAGCGCATTTTGGAGCTTCGGGATGAAGGTGTCGAGATGGAAGAAATGGCCATCCTGTATCGGGCGCATCACCAGAGTCTTGAGATTCAGATGGAGCTGACTTCGCGAGGAATTCCTTTTGAAATTACCAGTGGTTTGCGCTTTTTCGAGCAAGCCCACATCAAGGACGTGGCGACCTTTCTTCGCTTCGTGACGAACCGACGGGATGAGGTGAGCTTTAAAAGATTTTGCCTTTTGCTTCCAGGGGTCGGGGCTGTCACTGCGACCAAGCTTTGGCGAGCCTGGCTCAAGGTGGGAATCTCCAGAGACGAAGATCCTCCTGCCAATTTCTCGGATCACATGCTTAAGTTTCCGATCCCAGCAAAGGCCAAGAAGGACTGGGAGCAGTTGTGCTATACCTTGGATGAATTGGTGGTGGGGGACGGCTTTGCCCGGCCCTCGGAAATGATCACGAGCATCCTGGAGGGCGTCTACGACGACTACATGAAGGCGAGCTTTGAAAACTACGACAACCGCCGTCAGGACATTGAGCAGCTGATTCTCTACTCCGAAACCTTTGATGATATCCAGGAGCTTCTGGGGCAGCTTTCCTTGATGAGTGCCGTGGATGGTGATCCCGCCGGGAGCAAGGCCGAGCCTGATGACGAGAAAGTGGTTTTGTCATCGATTCACCAGGCCAAGGGATTGGAGTGGAAGGTCGTTTTTTTGATCTGGTTGGCGGATGGGATGTTTCCCAACGGGCGGGTTCTGGAGGCTGATGATCAGGATATGTTCGAGGAGGAACGCCGTCTCTTTTATGTCGCGTTGACCCGTTCCAAGGATGAACTTTATCTGACCTATCCGCAGATTAACCCGAAGAGCTACACCGGGGACATTATTACCCGGCCTTCGCGTTTTCTCGAGGATTGTCCGGAGGAAATGTTGGAGACCTGGGAAATAGGTTCGGCCTGGTGAATGAAAAGTCTGGTTGCAGCCCGTATTCCCCTGTCTACCTTCTGTTTCACAACATCATATGAGTAAGATTTTCGCCCATTCCCTGATTTCGCTTCTGGCATGTCTGTTTTTGACCCAGTGCTCGAGTCTGCCGGGATCGAGTGGATCCCGTGCGGGGACCTTGAAAAAGATGGGCTACGTTTCGGTGCCTCTTCAGAAAATGAAGGGAGACTCTCGTTTTTCCGGTGTGTTTCAAGTGAATGATCGGCCGATGCGTTTTTTAATCGATTCCGGAGCCAATAGTACTGACGTCGACCAAAAATTGGCGACGGAAGTTGGGTTGGTTCGTGACCGTAGCGTGAAGGTTGTTACTCGTGGCGCACTGGGACGTGAAGTTTCGAGTGGCCGGGGCTACGGCAAGCTTCAAGTCGGACCGATGGTGGCCAGTGAGTTTCCATTTACGATTGCTCCCAATCTGGGCAAGAAGACCTCGACCAGCAGCTATGCGGGTCAAGTCGGGCTGGATGCCTTGTCCGCGACCGGAGCGCTGATTGATATTCCTTCGGGTCGAATGTGGATTCCAGGCCCGCGTTCGGAAGTGGGACGGAGCCAGCTTCCTTCCGTTCTTGGACCGAGGAGGGGACTCGGAGATAAGATTCTCAGAATGGGAACTGCCGGGCGATTGCCTCATCTCATTCTTGCGGGAACCCTCAAAGGGTCGCCGGTAACCTGGGTGGTGGACACCGGTGCCGAGGTTTCAGTCATGGCAGCGGAGAGCTTTGATCGTTTCAATTTTCCCAGCCGAGCTACGAATTCGAGGATGATCGATGCCTCGGGTGATCGCATTCCACTCCGGCATGCGAGGCTTCAAAACCTCTCTTTTGGTGAAGTGAACGTTGCAGTTTTTGATATCTCAATCGCACCCTTGGGGACTGTCCGTCAGTATTTTCGTGATTCTACGGGTCGTCCGGTTGATGGGATTCTGGGGATGGACTTTCTGACCACGGGAGGAGCTCTACTCGATTCAGGCTCGGCTTTGATTTATCTGGGTAGACCCTGATTGTGGGGGCTGTGACCGCCTTCGCTGGTCCCGAAATTCCTTATATCTGCCTTTCGCCTTGACCCCGATGTTGGAAATTCGGTCAACTGTGTCCTTGCCGGTGTTTTGCCTTCGCTTTCCGGAAAGTGGAGGCTGAGGATACTTGCTTGCAATCGACGTCAGCTCAAACTCATCAATGAATTCCCGCGCTCTTTCTTTTTCCCGCAATCCCAAGATGATCTCATATCTTCGTGTCTGGTTCCGCTTCTTACTGAGCTTAACAGGAACGGGGCTCATTTCTCTGGCTCACGCCCAGACCCCATTGTTTTCCCTGAGTCTTTCATCGGACACTGTGGGAGTGGGCAATTGTGTCGAACTCACCTTTGAAATTAACAACGAAAGTCAGGAAGCGGTCAACCAGCTGGCGTTTAGTTTGGGATTGCCAGACGGTGTCACCTTGATCAATCCGGCCTTTGCTTCCAGCGATTGTGGAGGCGTTTTCGAAGCTCCGGAGGGTGGGAATACCATCTCCCTAAGCGGGGGCGCAGTGGCTGCCAATTCGACCTGCACCGCCACCGTGGGCCTCACCCTTTTAACAGCAGGACCCTTTAACCTCACGACGAGCGACCTCACGTCTTCTGCTGGAAACAGCGGAAGTGCTGCGGCGACTCTCGGTATCCCTGTGGATGGTCCTTCGCTGGGTTTTACCAAAAAATTTGCGCCGGGCTCTGTGCAGCTGGGTGGACAAACCACCCTGATTTACACTATTCAGAATCAATCGGGCATGGCGGCCCGGGAAATCTCCTTCACCGATGATCTTTCTCCGGGGATTGTTGTGGCAAACACCCCGAATATCATGAACGGGTGTCCTGATTCGACCTTTACGGCAATTGCAGGTTCGCAACAGATCGAACTCGTTGGAGGCACTCTTGAGGCTGGTGGAACTTGCACCTTCTCATTGGAAGTGGTCGGGGTGACCGCTGGAATGAATGCGAGTGTTTCGGATCCCATTGCGTCGAGCTTCGAAGGCGGCGTGGCCGTGGCCTCCGGGCAATCGTGCGCGGTGCTGGCCGTGATTCCGCCCGAGGATCTAGCGAACATCACCTTCTCAAAAACCTTCCTTGAGGAATCGGTTTCGCCAGGCGGGCAGGGGCTCCTTGAATTTACGGTCACGAACAACAGTCGATCCGAAACCTTCTCAGGGATTTCTTTTCGCGATGACTTGAATGCCATGTTGCCCGGAGTTGTGGCGGTAGATCTGCCACAGGAGGGCGGATTCTTCGTAGAAGCAGATTTCGATGGAACCGGTTCGTCACTCCTCGATCCGACCTGGGATTACCTCGATCAAATCCAGAATGAGAACGGGAGAGATGATGATTACCCCTTAGATGGAAACGGCAATGGGTGGAACGAGTCGGACTTCAATACGGTGACTTCTTCGGTGGGACCTTGGTCGTCGGGTGAAGCGCCTCTGCAAGCAGGACTGGTCGATGCCTTTCCTGCCGGAACGCCCGATATTCTGGGTGGGATTGACGCGGCTGCCAATGGGGAGAACCTCGTAACAACTTATCTGTTTCGCCAAGACTTTGAACTGAGCCAGGATCAAGCGGGGATTGCCGATTGGCTTGTCGATTATGTCTTCGATGACGGGGCGATTATCTATGTCAATGGTGAGGAAGTGTTCCGAACTCCAAGCATGCCGGCAGGTGTTGTGACAACGACCACTCTCTCGGAGTTGGGAGATGAAACGGGGCGATCATCCAGTCCGGTTAATCTTGCCGGATTGCTCGTTGCCGGGAAAAACACGGTAGCGGTTGAGTTGCACCAGACCACTCTCACCAGTAGTGATGTGGGATTTGATTTGGACCTTTTGCCGGCTTCGATTTCTCCAACTGCGGGGTTTACCTATGCCGACGATACCTTTGAAGGCACCAATGATGCCGGGTTTGCAGATGGAACCCTCGAGCAAGCAGGTGGTTTCTCTGGTGGTGGCCTCAATGTGACGGTTGGTGGAAAGAGCATTTTTTCCTTTTTCAATCCGGCGAGTTCGGGTGGTTGGTCGCGGACTTTCACGGTCGATGAAGCTGGCGTCGTTCCAGTGAGCGTTCGTTACCGCCTTCTCTTCGATGGGTCGTATGAAGATGACAAATTTTCTCGTGCTCTTTTTGAAGTGGATGGCGTCCGTTATGGAGATGGACCCAACACTTCCCTGGCTGAATTTGTAGGTGGGCCGGGGTTTGATCAGGATACCGGTTGGCGAACTTTCTCGACCAATATTACCCTTGGGGAAGGGGAGCATACGATCCTCCTTGGTGTCTACAATAACCGGTCGCTCCAGGGGGATGAAGTGACACAGGTTTGGTTTGACGATGTTCAGATCGGATCGCCGGAGAGTCCGGCTGAGATTTGTGGACCCGGTTCCCAAATTGTGGGGAACGATGTTCTGGAGTTTAGCGGAGGCCAACTTGCGCCGGGTCAGTCATGTTCTTTTCAAGTGGGAGTGCAAGTTCCCGTCTCCGCTCCGGCGGGGAGTTATTTAAATGCAACGAGTCTGATTTCGACTGAGGTCGGTGCGCGAACCTTGCTTGGTTTGCCCGCTACCGATACTTTGATTGTTGAAGCCATTCCGCTTGGATTTTCGAGTTCATTTTCGCCCGCTGGCATTGCGATCGCGGGCACGACGACTCTGACTTTTACGATTGATAGTCGTGAGAGCTTTCTGGAAGCCCGGGATGTTGCTTTTACGAATACTCTTCCTGCGGGTCTTGTGATTTCCGACTTTCCGGAAGCAAGGTCGAGCTGTGGCGGGGTGATTTCCGCAGTTCCCGGTGGTGGTGCAATTGGTTTTACGGGTGGAATAATCCCGCCGGGAGAGATTTGCACTGTGTCCGTGAATGTGACCGGCGAGGTTCTCGGAGACTTTGTGAACACCAGTGAAGTGCTGACTTCTTCACTGGGTGAAAGTGGTGTTGCCACTGCAAATCTTTCCGTGAATCCAGCCCCCGGATTCTCGATGTTATTTGGCCCGGATGCCATCAATGCGGGGCAGATTTCCACCCTCGTCTTTACGATTGATAACTCGCTGTCCCGGATCGCGGCAAACGATCTCGTGTTGACACACAGGCTGCCTGCGGGCCTTGTCATTGCCAGCCCTTCGAATGCCTCTTCGACTTGCGAAGGAGGAACTCTGACGGCATTGGTCGGGGCGGATACCATTTCCTACAGTGGTGGCACGGTTCCGGCAGGTGCGGTTTGCACGGTGAGCGTGGGGGTGACCAGCCGGGATGGAGGTTCGTTTCCCAATACCAGTGGTGACCTTACCAGTTCACTGGGGATTAGCGGAAATGCAAGTGATACGCTTGAGGTGCAGGCGTTGGTTTCTGTCGAGCTGAGTGTGAGTGGATCAACCAACACGGTCGTAGCTGGATCCGGGAATGACAACCTGACTTATGAGGTCACTGCTCGAAACAATGGTCCGTCCACCGCCACCGGGATTCAAATTAGTCAAAGCCTAACCCTCCCTGCTGGTGTTCAGGTCGGTGAGATTACCGCGAGTGCCGGAGAGTATCAGCAGGCAAATTTGAGGGAAGGAACCTGGTTGATCCCAACCTTGATTTCCGGCGCGTCGGCGACGCTCTCAATGAACTTTACTGTTGGGCCTACCGCCGTGCCAGGAGACAGGGTGATTTCAACCTTTGTGAATCGAACCTCTGTCGATCAACCTGTTCTCGGAGGCATAGATCCGAGCGCAGGCATTACCACCGCGGTAGTCAGTGCGGTTGATATCGTACTCGGAAAGGTTGAATCAATCGACCCTGTCCTGGCTGCTTCAGGACCTGGGAATCTTGTTTATACCGTGACCGCGACAAATACCGGCCCCTCTGATGCGATGAACGTGACGATTCGGGAGGCTCTTGATTTACCTGCGGGTGTCATTGTCGATTCCGTCGTGCCAAGTCTGGGAACCTTCGCACCTGGCAATGAATCTGGTGGCCTCTGGTCGCTCAATCTCCCCCGTGGTGAAATGGCAACCATGATCGTGACTCTCTCTGTCTCCGCAGATGCTCCTGATTCGAGCATGATCACCAGCGTAACCAGCCTGGAAAGTGTTTTAGGAACAGATACGGATGCTGGGAATAACTCGGTGACCGAAGAAACCACCGTGATTTCGGGGGTTGATTTAGCGGTGTCCACCGCTGTTTCTGACGAACTGGTCGTCGCCGGTTCGGGAATTGGTAATTTGACCTATACGGTTTCGGTCACGAATAGCGGGCCACTTGAGGCAACCGGCTTGGATCTCACTGAGAGTCTCACTTTTGGCGATGGGGTGGTGGTTGACTCCGTGACCCCGAGTGTCGGCACCTATTCTGATCCGGTTTGGTCGCTGGGAAATCTTGCGGTTGGAGCGACTGAAACCCTGACAATTGTCCTGACAGTCGGGCCATCCGCACAAGTTGCTTCACCGGGATTTGTTGGAGTTTCTTCGGTCACTGCGGTTGACCAAGCTCAGATTAATACGGGCAATGAAAGTGAGACTTTGGAGAGCGGGATCACGCGCGAGATTGATCTTGCGATTGCCATCGATGAATCACGTGATCCGGTTCTGGCTAGTTTCAATCTGCCACAAAGCCTTTTCCACACGGTTACGGTGTCGAACAATGGACCGAGTGATGCCAGTGGAGTTGAAGTTGGTTTGACTCAGGTCCTGCCTGCGGGAGTGCTGATTGAGTCCGTCAGCCCGGCTCTTGGGACCACCATGGCAGACTCTCTTTGGACGGTCGGTGACATTGGTGCGGGGGAAGCGATTTCGGTGATTTATTATTACAGTGTTCCAAAGACGGTTGCTGGTGGAATCGATGTGATTACAAGTAGCGCCATCGTTTCTGGATCGAGCGAACTTCTTCTCAACACTGATGATGATGCGGGCGAGGTGGCAACGAGTGTCGTGAGTCCGGCCAATATCGAGCTTGGAGGAGGGGCAATTGCTCTCGATTTTCAAACCGGTCTTTTTAAACAAGTGGTGACGGTGACCAATAACAACCCGGCCGGGATTCCTGCTTTCCGGATTCTTGTGAATGGACTCCCGGATGGTGTCACGGTTCACAATGCCCAGGGGACTTCTGGAGGGAGTCCCTATCTTCTCTTGAACGAGGAACTTGGGGTCGGAGAGAGTATTGATTTAGTGGTCGAGTATATACAGGCGGATGCCTCGGGAGGGTTTGAAGCGACATTTGAACTCCAATTGCTCGATGCAATCGAGGACGAGGTGGCGACGGAGGGAGTTGCTGTCGATCGTTGTGAGGCTCTTTCCAACGGGGATATTTTGATCGAGTTCGCTGCGGAGATAGGCAGTGTTTATACCGTGCAATATAGTGAGGACGGGGAATCCTGGCTCAATGTGGTGCCCGATGTTCTATCGGGCGGAACCAAGCTCCAGTGGATCGACAACGGTCCTCCCAAAACTGCCTCTCATCCTGCTGGTGCCAAGCGCCGGTTCTACCGCGTTTTCCAAAAAGTCACCGCCCAATAAATTCCTTCCTCAATCGTCATGAAGCTACAATTCCGATTCGTCTTTTTCTCACTCAGTATCTTACCTGCCTATTCAGGTGATGACGTCCTCTCGTCTTCCAAAGGGGGGCTCGTTCCGACTCCGCTGGACGACTATTCCTCGAAGGGCGTAATTGATTCCTCGAAAGGGGTGATCGATTCTTCGAAGGGAGTGATCGATTCCTCGAAAGGAGTGATCGATTCCTCGAAAGGAGTGATCGCTCCTGCCGGGCGCTCAAAGCCGCGATGGAGCCTGGGTTCTGGTTTATCTTGGCGAAGAATTGGAGCGATCGAATTTGATACCGGAATCACGAGCTTGGTCGTTCCGGGAGTCTTTGGGATGAATTCATTTACTGCTCCTGCGGGAATTGGACCCGGGACGGGAGCATTCAGTCGAGCCTATGATAATGGCTTCGTCCGGCCCGGACCCCGAACTCCGGCCACCGGAAGAACGACGGACTACGAATTTGTGAATCCGGAACAAAGCCAGGGGAATAGTCTGCTCTTCACTGCCGACGGTGGTGAGCGCCGGGTCATCATGTCCCCCTCGACGAGTTCGGTCACCGGCTGGAGGGAAGGGGAGGATTGGGAGATTTCGCCGTATCTGAGTTTGAGTCGTTTAAGCGATCTTGGTAACGGCTGGAGCGTAGGCCCTTCGTTTCATTTCAGTTTTACGAATGTCGATGGTGATCGGGGTGGTCTCAATACTCTGAATGCGAGTGAACGTCGTGACGTTTTTGATGTGAGAGCCACGGATCGATTCGATTCGACAGGGCTGGTCCTTCCCAATGCTCCCTACACCGGATCACCGGGTGCGGTTGCTCCTCTTCTCCCGGCCGAACCGGCTGGCAGGAATTTTGAGGATACCTTGAGATCATCCGATACGGCAGCTTTTAATGACTCCGTGAATGAGTCCTTGGATGTGAACCTCTTCGGTATTTCGCTTGGGGGAGAAGCGATCTATCAGACTGATGGGCGCTTTTTGGCAGGAGTGGGAACAGGGCTCGTCTTGAATGTCGCCGACTGGGATGCCAATCGCAGTGATCGTCTGATTCAAGTCACGAATGGAGGGGCTCCGGTAGAGATTGATTCCACTTCTTTTCGTAACTCTGGCACCGATGTCTTATTCGGATTCTACCTTAAGGGTTCGGTGGGGTATCGAATCAATGAGTCTCTCTCTTTGGAAGCGAACGCCCGCTACGATTGGAATGAATCGCTCAGGGATTCCGTGGGAGGCAGCGATTTCGATGTCGATTTGTCCGGCTTCAGTCTCGGCGTAGGAGCAAATTACTCCTTTTAAGCCAAGGGCCTTCTGTCTGGAAGGCTGGTAGCCGGGCTCCTCAGCGACGAAGGGTTGAGAGCTGTGTTGGCGGAAAAGTGAGACATCTTATACGCACTACTTTCCATGGTCCCTGATTTTTTCTGATCCATTTGTGGAAGATTTAGCGCATTACTATGTGACCAGCGTCTCTCCGGCCTCCCAATTCCATCATGAAAACGATAGCCAATCACATGAAACACGCCCTCACACTCATCACGGCACTTGCTCTCCTTCCCGGAACCGTTCTCTTGGTGGGATGCGGTGACCCCGACCTTGATGACACGGAGATTCTGGATAACGCCAATCTCGATGATCCCAAGGTCCGCGAGATGATCCTCAAGGAGGCAGTAGAATCGAAGAGTTTCGAGCGGCGAGGACCAATCTTGAATACGTTGTGTTTTCAAGCAGGAGAACAAACCCCCTATACAGGCTGGATGAAGCGAATTTACGATAACGGGAAAGTGGCGATGCTTGGTCACATTAGGGGCGGGAAGATGGATGGGCCGTCGATCAAGTGGTACGAGAACGGGCAGAAGATAACGGAACACGCCTATAAGGCAGGAAAAAAGGAGGGGCTCCAGACCTCTTGGCACTCGAACGGGAGGAAGAAAAGTGAAGCCACTCTCAAGGGCGGAAAAAAGGAGGGGCCGGAGACCTCTTGGTACGAGAACGAAAAAAAGTCTACGGAAGCCACATTCAAGGACGGGATTCAGGTCGCCCAAGGAACCAAGTTGGACAAGGACGGGACTGGCTCAACCTCCACACCCATCCCCATCCCGAAAAGAAGCCGCTGGAAGATCCCGACGAAGTAAGCCCGTTTCAGGAACGGCGTGGGCCGTAATCAAACCAGAGCATCAGTCCGATGAAGTCTGACATCCTTTACGAAGTGAAATTCCAGCCGTGGGATCGCTCATGGCTTCTCTCAGGTCCAGTGGGGGCAACAGGCAAACTAAGCTTCCAGTCAGCGAAATACGCAGCCAGCCATGCCCGATGGGTTGCTACGACCGATGGTGGCACCATCAAGGTTCACAGTGCCCGGTCTGCGGAAAGCCTGTCACTGGCTGGAGCTGGACAACACGCTTTTCAACTTGGAGTTTATGCCGTTGACCTTGAATCAGAAGAAATCAGCGAAGGTCGGACAACGCCAACTCGATCTGGCGAGGAAATGGCACAAAGCCGGGCTTTTGAGCGATGAATGTTTGAGAGCCGTCTTGGCTGTTTCAGCTATCAAGTAGGGTGATTTTCAAGCGACAGTTTTTCGGGCTTTCCATAGTCTTAGCAAAGGTCGTTAGAGCTGAATTCTTGACAAGTATGGTGGTTGGCTGTAATCGATCAACCCCTTTATAGGGTGAGATAGGGGGGCGCCCAGGCCCCGCTTCGCTGGGCTGAGTAATCCTACTGTTGGGCATATAAGAAATGAACCCTCATACTCAAGGAAAAGCTCCGTGCTCAAAGGCGCAGGGAGTGAGACATGATAACCCCGTGAATACAGGCTGTTATACATGTTGTGTGGTGATTACGACGATTCCGATAATCTTGTTAGGGCTCTGGCTCCTCCTGATATTTTACAGTTTTGGGGTGGCTTACTGGGCTACAGCTATTGCTTGGGGAATTGTATTTCTTTGTTGTGCTTGGCTTTTTTGTTCAGTTCTTCGTTTTTTCAATCCCAAGAACCGGAATGAGGAGGGACTGGCGACTAAGTGGCATAAGAACGGGCGGAAGGCATCGGAAGCCACCTTCAAGGATGGGAAGCTTGAGGGGCTGGCGACCAATTGGGACAATCAAGGAAAGGTGGTGGATCAAACCTGCTACAAGGATGGCGTGGAGGTCAAAGAGTAGTCGTCCCCATTCAATCAGGGGAACATCGAGTCAAATCGATCACCCCCCTTGCTCCCCCCTCCGCTCCGGCCCAAAGGCGGCTTCAAGCGGCCCGCCAAAAGCAAACTCCAGCGCAGCAAACTCATAACCCACCCTCGCAATCGCAATCACTTTCCAATAAAGTTTATCGAACAGTTACTTATCCTTTCCCCTCCATGAAAAACAGCGCAAAACTCACTTTCACACTTTGTCTCTTGGGATCCCCCGTCTTGCAGGGAGAGGTGCTCGAAATGACAAATTTTTCCTATTCAGAAGTCAGCGATTCCTTTGATCTGACTTGGAAATCCAAGCCGGGAGAAAGCTTTGGAATTTACTTCTCCCAAGATCTTAAAA
>OJIS01000566.1_pt1 | contig 11678 bp, 4 predicted proteins | sample 1595671 | NCBI WGS metagenome assembly OJIS01 (sample SAMN05416814, study PRJEB24817) | seawater metagenome | isolation source: Sea water | place: Canada:Atlantic | collected 2013-07 | reverse complement strand
CCACACCCGGGGAAACGGCGAGATGAGCGGAGTCGATCGCGACGGAGCCAAGCTCCTCGAGGAACAGGTGGCTCAAAATGAAGAACACCACCTTGTCATTACCATCTCTTCCGACGGCAATCTCAACGCCTGGGTCGATGGCGACAAAAAAATCTCAGACTCCGACACCAATGATCTCGCCAACGTGACTTCGGATTTTGAAGGGATTGGAGCCACCAGTTGGGGTGATCCCGGCATGGCCGGATCAGTCAATGAATTCCGCATTTGGAGTGGAACTCTTTCGGACCTCGAAGTGACTCAAAACTTCACCAACGGACCCGACACCTTACCGAATGTCGACGACACCGATCTCGATGGCATCGCGGATGTCTGGGAACTCGCACAAACCGGCATCACCGATCTCACCCAATTGGATGGCACCCTAACTGGTCCGGGACCTGGCCCGGGATCCGGCGATTTCGATGGCGACGGCTTATTTGATCTTGAGGAATTCCAGAGAACGACAGATCCCATCGTCGACGACACCGATACCGATGGCCTCCTCGACGGACCGGAAGTCAAAACCCACCTGACCGACCCCCTCGTCGTCGATACCGACGGCGACACCCTGGGCGACGGAGTCGAAGTGAATGACCACGGTACCAATCCCACCCTGAAAGATTCCGACATGGATTTCATCGACGACAATGTCGAACTCGAGAACGGCACCTCGCCAATCGACGCCAATGATCCCGGTCTCTTCACCGGTGCTGTGATCGTCCACCGTTGGTCTTTTGACACCGACACCACCGACTCGGTGGGCGGCAACACCGGCATCCTTGTTGGGGGGGCCACCGTCGATCCGGGACGTCTTTCCCTCACCGGTCTCGGCACAAGTACCGCCGCCAACCACATGGCTTTCACCAATCCGGTTGAGGTAGGAGTCAACTACGGAGCCACCGGCATCACAATCGAATCCTGGTATACCGACACCGGCACCGGCACCTGGGGAAAACTTTTCCAGTTCGGCACCAATGCCGCCGGTCAGGAAATTGGGTACACCCACACCCGGGGAAACGGCGAGATGAGCGGAGTCGATCGCGACGGAGCCAAGCTCTTCGAGGAGCAGGTCACCCAGAATGAAGAACACCACCTCGTCATCACCGTGTCCTCCGATGGCAATCTCAGCGCCTGGGTTGATGGCGTTCAAAAAATCACGGACACTGACACCAACGATCTCACGAATGTCACTTCGGACTTTGAAGGGATCGGCGCCACCAGTTGGAACGATCCCGGCATGACCGGATCCGTCAACGAATTCCGCATTTGGAAAGGAACCCTCTCCAGCTCCGATGTTGCCGACAACTTTGCCATTGGGCCGGATTCACTCGTCGGCGGAGAAGGCTTAAGCATTAGCTCAATCACCCGGGACAATGACACGGGAGCCGTCACCTTGATGTTCAAATCCATCGCCGGGCACACTTACCGGATCGACAGCGCTCCAACTCTTGCCCCCGCCGATTCGCCGCTGTGGTTGGATGTCGATGACAACTTCCGCGCCACCGGGGATCTCTCCACCTTTACCGACACCGCCGCTTCGGGGGCCAAACTCTTCTATCGTATTCAGGACATTACCAACTGATGATATCCGCTCCAGCGATTCATTCTTCGCTTCAGCGCCGGACGACTCCTCCGGCGCTTTCTTTTTTACACACCGACTCATGAAATCTTTCTTATTCACCTGGCTCCTCATTGTCAGCCTGATGACCTCACAAGGGGCCACCTTGGCCAACAGGTGGTCCTTTGACACCAACACCAACGACTCGGCCGGAGGAATCACCGGAGTCCTTCAAGGAGGGGCTACCGTCAGTGCGGGACAGTTGAGCCTCAGCGGAGCAGGGAGCAGCACGGCGGCCAATCGCATGACCTTCGCCTCGCCCATCGACATTGGCGGGAACTTCGGCGCGACTGGCGTGACCATCGAAACCTGGTACACCGACACTGGCACCGGCACCTGGGGAAAGCTCTTTCAATTCGGCAACAACTCCGCCGGCCAGGAACTGGGCTACACCCACACCCGGGGAAGCGGACAGATGAGCGGCATCGACCGTGACGGAGCCCAACTACTTGGCGAACAAATCACGCAAAACGAAGAACACCATCTCGTCATCACCGTGTCCTCTGATGGCAATTTAAACGCTTGGGTCGATGGCGTGCAAAAATTGACAAACACCAACACCAACGATCTCGCAAACGTCACCACCACCTTCGAAGCGATTGGAGCCACCAGCTGGGGCGACCCCGGCATGAAAGGCACCGTCAATGAATTCCGCATCTGGAGCGGAGAACTTACCGCAGGCGAAGTCACTTCGAGCTTAGGCGCCGGCCCGGATAATCTCCCCGGAAACGGACCACTCATCTCTTCCTTCACCAGCTCCCACGCCACCCGGCAAGAAGGCGAATCCGCCACCCTCTCGTGGACCATTGACGATTCGACGGTCACCGGCACATTGAACGTGGAGATCCGCGATTCAGACAATGCCATCATCCACACTTCCACGGCAGCCAGTGGAAACACCAGCGCCCTCATCGGCGACACCGGAGGCACTCCGCAAACCTTCACCTACTCCATCAACACCTGGGACAGCGACTCTCCCGGTGATGTCCGCACCGGCACCGTCGACATCGCAGTTGACCCCGGCATTCCAGCGGCCACTCCGCAATCTTTACAAACCGTCGATACCAATCCTCTTGCGATCACTCTCGCCGGATCCGATCCCAATACCCACCCTAATCCGGGCCTCACTTTCTCGGTTGTCACCCCGCCATCCGGCGGCATCTTAAGCGGCGCAGCACCCAATCTCACTTTCACCGCGCAAGTCGGATTTTCAGGCGAGGACAGTTTCACCTTCAAGACCAACGACGGGAAATACGATTCACCTCCGGGCATCGTCACCATCACGGTCACCAAAGCCCCGACCGCGCCCACTTCCCTGACGCTCACCAGTTTGGATATTCCAAGCACGGTCTCCAACGGTGGTTACCTCGCCTCCTTGATCACCGACGATCCCAACGACGAAGACACCCACACTTACGCCCTCGTCTCCGGCGCGGGCAGCTCCGACAACACCCTCTTTTCCATTGTTGGAAATCAACTCCGGTCCGCTTCAAATTTTACCGGCCAAGTCGGCAATCTCTTCGACATCCGCCTCCGCACCACTGACCAAAGCGGACTGTTCTTTGAACAAAGTTTCTCCCTCCGGGTGATCGAGCTTTTAGAGACCATCGTGATCAACGAAATCCATGCCAACCCTCCCCTCAATCATGTCCCCCAGGAATTCATCGAACTCCACAATCCTTCTTCCTCTCCCAAAGATCTCAGTGGCTGGCGACTGACCAGCGCTGTCGATTTCGTCTTCCCCGCTGGCACCTCCATTCCTTCCGGCGGCTATCTCGTCATCGCCGAGGACCCCGAGACCCTTCTCTCCACTCTGGGCGTGACTGCGCTTGGGCCCTTCACCGGCAATCTCAATTCAAGCGGTGAAACCGTCCGCCTTCGAGACGCCGGCGATGCCGTCGTCGATGAAGTCGATTACAAAGTGGGCTTCCCCTGGCCCGTTGCTTCCGATGGTGGCGGCGCTTCCATTGAACTCATCAATCCATCTCTCGACAACGCCCTCGGCAGTTCATGGCGGGCTTCCCTTCCACAGGTCATTCTCCCAGAAGCCACTCTTCTTCCCTATTCCGATTCGAACTGGAGTTGGCGACCCGGAAATACCGAAGCCTCCAATCCCACTTCCGCTTGGAGAGCCGCAGCCTTCACGGAAAACGGAACCTGGACTCCGAATGCGCAAACTCCCATTGGCTATGGAACGGTTACCGGTGTCACCCTCAACACCACGGTGCCGGACATGCGCTCCAACTTTAACAGCGTCTTCCTTCGTAACACCTTCACCATCGCTCCCGGAGAATTGCCTTCCCAACTCCAGCTCAACTTCACTGCCGATGATGGCTTCCTCGTCTGGATCAATGGAGTCGAAGTTGAACGCCGCCGTTTCGATCCCAACGAAGATCCCACCATCGATGACAATGCAGACAACACACCCAATGAAGGAGCTTTCGAAAGCAAATTAGTCCTCAACCCCGGCACCTTCCTCAACGAAGGAAGCAACACCATCGCCGTGCATCTTTTCAACGGCACAACCAACAGCAGCGACCTCGGCTTTGACATTCAGGTCGTTCGCCCCGGTCAAGCAGACGCCCTCGCCCAGCCCAGTCCCGGAGCACCGAACATCGCCTTCGCCAACAATTCCGCCCCCAACATTCGCAAAGTCGACCACCTCCCGGCGCAACCCACCTCCTCGGACCCCGTTCTCATCACGGCCCGCGTCACCGATCCCGAAGGCGTGGCTTCAGTCAGCCTCGAATATCGCGTCATCACCCCCGGAGCCTACGTCCCAAGCAAACTCCCTCTCCCCATCGTCGCCAACAACATCAACACCACCGTGGACCGCCCGGAGAACACCTCCTTTGAATCCGGCTGGACCACCGTCCCCATGCTCGATGACGGAACCAGTGGTGATGCTCTCGCCGGAGACGACCTCTTCTCCGTCACTCTCCCGTCCGCCGCACACCGCAGCCTCGTCCGCTATCGCATCACGTTAACCGACGGCATCGGCCAGTCCGCCCGCGTTCCCTATGCCGACGATCCCTCCCTCAACTTCGCCTACTTCGTTTACGACGGGATCCCCGCCTATCAGGGAATCGATTCCGCCACGATGAGCGACACTCTTCCCGTCTACCATCTTCTCACTCGCAACGAAGACTACGCCGAAGCCATCGCCTACAATGGCAGCGACCAAATCAACCAAGGCACCGAAGCCCGCTTCCTCTACAACTGGAACGGCACCATGGTCTACGACGGCAAGGTCTACGACAACATCCGTTTCCGTCTTCGCGGAGCCAACGGTCGCTATCAGGGCCGGGGCAAGCGCTCCATGCGCGTTCGCTTCAACGATGGCAACTTCCTCGAAGCCCGCGACCAAAGCGGCAAAAAATTCGAACAACCCTGGCGCACCCTCACGCTCGGAAAAGGCAACTCCAACCGAAGCACGATGACTTTCGGACTCAATGAGGCCGTCAACTACCACCTCTTTCAAAAAATAGGCGTCCCCGCCGCCAACCCGCTCTACATCCAGTGGCGCGTCGTCGATGACGCCATTGAAGCCCCCGACCAATGGCGCGGCGACTACCAGGGCACCTACTTCGTCTCCGAAACCTACGACGTCCGCTTCCTCGAAGAACACGGCCTTGAAAAAGGCAACCTCTACAAGCTCATCAACCAGACTGGCGATTGGGAAAAACAACAACGTTATCAAGCCAGGTTTGCACCCTTCAACGGAAGCGATCACAACACCATCGAGCAAAATCTCGATGGCAACGATTCCCCGGCCTACATCGACGCCCATGTAAATCTCGAAAAATACTATGCCTTCCACGCTCTCGTCGAAGCCACCCGTCACTACGACTACTGGCCCAGTGCGAACAAGAACATGGTCTACTACTTTGAGCCCGATTACCTCCCTGCAAATAACAACAAGGGAAAACTTTGGCTACTCCCCTGGGACACCGATTCCAGCTGGGGTCCGACCTACAACAGCGGCCATGATGTCGTTTACAATTCTCTCTTCGACGCCACCGGTGGTGGCAGCGACAACTCAAGCAACCCCACCCTCTGGCCCGCCTACTACAACACTGTCCGTGAAATGCGAGACCTCCTCTGGCAGGAAGATCAGATCGGACAGGTCATCGACGAATTTGCCGCCATCATCGCCCCACTTGTCCCCGCCGACTTCGCCCGCTGGAAAGGCGCACCCTCCGATGCCGGAAACTACAACCACCTCGGAGGCCCCGGCATCACCTCTCTCGCCAACTATGTTCAGGACATGAAAAATTACGCCTTCACCGGCGGAAGCTGGCCCGGCGGCAACGACTCGGTCATGGGACAAGCCAACGACAATGGACTCTCCGGAACCCAGGGCCGCGATGCCTTCCTCGATTTCCTCCAAGGAAACAACGGCGAAAGCGCCCTGCTCCCAAACACTCCGGTTCTCACCTACACCGGCGACGCAGGCTTTCCGACCAATGGTCTTTCCTTCCAATCCACCGCCTTCTCCGATCCCCAGGGCAACGGAACCTTCGGCGCTCTCGAATGGCGTCTCGCCCTCATCAACGAACCCTCAGCCCTCGAAATCGAAGCTTCCTGGGAGTCCGGAGAAATCACTTCCTTCGTAAACTCCATCGACGTCCCCACCGCCGCCGTTCGCTCGGGTTCAACCTACCGCGCCCGCGTCCGACATCAGGATAGCTCCGGTCGCTGGAGCCATTGGTCTGCCGCAGTCGAGTTCACCACCACGCTACCCGATCTCTCCGACTACCTCGCCGGCCTCGTCATCACCGAAGTCATGTATCACCCCACCGATCCCACCCCGGCCGAGATCGCCGCGGGATTTGATGACGACGACCTCTTCGAATACCTCGAACTCAAAAACGTCGGCGCGTCCCCGCTCGACCTCTCCGATGTCCGCTTCACCAAAGGCATCGATTTCGATTTCATCAACTCCGCCCAAACCGCCCTCAACCCCGGCCAGATCATCCTCGTCGTCCGCAGCATTCCCGCCTTTGAAATGCGCTACGGCACCGGATTCCTCATCGCCGGTGAATGGGATCCAGCCGACAAACTCAACAACAAATCCGACCGCGTGAAACTCTCTTTCGGAGCAGGCGATACCATTCGCGATTTCACCTACCTCGACGCCTCACCTTGGCCCGTCGATGCCGATGGTAATGGCAACTCTCTCACTCTCTTGAACCCCACGACCGTTCCCGACCATACCCTCGCTGCAAGTTGGCGCGCCAGCTTCTCGAATACGGGAACTCCCGGAGTTGACGAGTCCGACGATCCCTTCGCCGACTGGCTCGCTTCCCAGGGCGAAACCGATCCAACAGCCTCTTATAATGGCTCCTCGCTCAGCAACCTCCTCGCCTACGCCCTCGGAGCCGACCTTCTCACCTCCGGTTCTCCCGAACAGGCTCTTCCAAGCTTCAGTATCGTCGAAGACAGCGGAGGGAATTACCCCGCTCTGAGCTTCCGCATCCGTCAAGGGAGCAATCCCCTCACCTACCTTCCCGAAGTCTCCGGCGACCTCAAGACCTGGCAAAGCGGTCCTGCCCACACGAGTCAATACGACAGCATGACCGACAACGGAGACGGAACCTCCACCCTCACCGTCCGCTCCACCACCTCAATCGCTTCCCGCCAATTCCTCCGCCTCCGCGTCATCCATCCGTGATGCCACGCGTCCTCGCGCCCGGTCAAAAGGTGTTATCGGCCCATGCTATGGCCGCGAAAGACAAGGCCCGCCACGAAAGATCGTCTGCTTGGAATCAAGCGACGAAAGTCATGAAACCATCCCTCCCGTAAGTCTTTCCTCAATCCCGGCGTATTTCATCCCATGAAACCTTTCTTGCTCCTTTTCGCGCTCTCCCAATTCGCTTCCGCCACCCCTTGGGAGAAAATCTTCAAGCCAACAAAGGGATGGCAGACAAGCACTGTCGCCGACGCACGGGATAAGAGCATTGAAATTCAAACATCAGGAAAGCCCTTTTTCTTCACCAACGCCGCCACTCCCAAAAAGGGCGGTTACCTACCAACCGTTGCGAAGTTCGGCGACTGCACCATCGAAGCGGAATTTCTCATCCCAAAAGGCTCAAACTCCGGCATCTACCTCCAGGGACGCTACGAGATTCAAATCCTCGACAGCCACGGCAAGGCGAAGCCCACCGATGGCGACATGGGAGCAGTCTACCACCGCTGGGACAACAAACGCACACCCAAGGGCTTCGAAGGACATCCCCCCAAAGTCAACGCAGCCAACCCCGCCGGCGAGTGGCAAACACTCGTCATCAAATTCCGAGCTCCCCGCCTCGACGCGGAAGGCAAGCTCCTCGAGAAGCCACGCTTCCTCTCCGTCCACCTCAACGGAAAACTGGTCCAGGAAAATGTCACCGTCAACGGCCCCACCCGCTCTGCCCAGCGCAAGGGCTTTGCCGCCAAAGACCACATCTTCATCCAAGGCGACCACGGCCCCATCGCTTTTCGGAAGTTTGAAGTCACTGAAAAAGACTTCACCTCCCCCCCCAAGGAATAAACCCTCAGGCCTTCCACCACCCTCGGAACTTGTGACTGCCCTCGTTTTCATCTAGAGTGAGGACATGTCCGAAGCTCTCGCTGACAAGCTCATCTCTGCCGACGAATTTCTCAAGAGAGAGCTCACCTCCTCAATCAAGCACGAATTCGTCACTGGCCACGTCTATGCCATGTCAGGCGGCAGTATGGCGCACCAACGCGTCGCGAGAAACTTCTCTGCGCTGGCATTGCAGGGACTAAAAGGAAAATCCCGCGAACCTACCAACAGTGACTTCCTCGTCAATATCGACCTCGGCAGCGATGAAGCGATGTATTACCCGGACGGCATGATCATCTGCCATCCGGTCAACGACCACGAACAGTTCACCACCGCCCCCACTGTCATCTTGGAAGTTCTCAGCCCCTCGACCCGTCGCATCGACGAGGCTCAGAAATTCCGCGACTACCTCACCCTCCCCTCTCTGCAAACCTACATCCTCGCCGAGACTCAATCTCCCGCCCTCACCCTTTACCGAAGGGAAGGCGATTCCTTCAAGCGCCACGTCATCTCCGGTCTCGACTCCGCCCTCGACCTTCCCGAGGTCGAGCTTTCAATGCCACTGACCGACCTCTACCAAGACGTCCGGTTCGATTCGTAACCGCCTCGCTCTTTCACTTCCGTCTCTTCGACCGGTCAAATCTCGCCCGTCGTGATTCACTGGAGCTCTCGGTCTCAGCCAGCTTCTCCTCCTTCTGTGCTGGCACCACTTTGCGTTTTGTTCGCTTCGCCAAACTCGCAATCGATGTCCGCTCGCCTCCACCTTCTTTGGCCCAAAGTGGCCATCCTGCCCGCGTGATCAGCGCATCCAGCAGGACACAAAGCAAGACCGCGAGAGCCAACCAGCTCCGCACATCCGCAACCCGCACCTGCTCCGGCCGGACCCACGCTTTTTGCAAATCCAAGAGCTCACGCCCTCCCGTCACTTCAGACAAATGTCGGAGCTCCTCGACTCGCTCCCGATCAAATTCCCACTCCGCGCTCGTCCCCACATTGAACGGCCCAAACGGCAAACTATAGCTCCCCACCAAGGCACTCCCGCGCACCACGCTTCCCTCTTCCAATTCGCGTGAGAGTTGAAACCGCCCCGGCGCAATCCGCTCCCACATCACTTCATACCCACCGGAATCCCCCTCGGTCAGACGAACCCGCGGCGCCTCAGCCAAGAGCTTCTCCCCCCACTCCTCCACATCATAAAGTAGATCCAGCGTGAGTGTGTTCCCTTTCATTTCATGCTTCAAAGCCAGACCCGCCGGCACATCCAGACCCATCAACCAACGGACCGAAGTCTGCGCAAAATCCCCGTAGCCATCCCAAGCCCTCGCCTTCCCGGAATACTCACCTCCCATCGGAAACGAAACCGCCATGCTCCGACCGGCGCCGACTCTCATATGCGATACCAAGGGCGCGAGATATTCATCCTGAGAAACCAAAGCCACCGTCGCCTCAGGCCGGACATACGATAGATTATAACCATCAACCTCCGCCAACCACTTTGGTTCATTTGGCGAAATCTCCCCCCACTTCCCCGTCGCCTTCGCCACCGTCACCTCCTTCAAAAAAGCCGAGCGCGCAATCGTCACCGTTTCCTGCGAAAAGATCACCGGAACATCGGCCGCATTCTCGGTAAAGAAAATCCGACCCTTCCCCCGCTTCGCAATATCAGCCAGCAAGGGCGCATCGACATCCTTGTCCGTCCCCAGGCCAATCACCGAGATCGACATCTCATCCGCGACCATGGCCGCAATGAGCTTCTTATAATCGCCAGGCTGCTCGGTATCCCGTGCATCCGAAAAGAGAATGACGTGCCGGGTCTGCGACGGCACTCCGCGAAGCTCGGCATACGCGGCCTCCAATCCATTGAAGACATAAATCCCCCCGCCCATCGCCTGAATCGACTCCGTCTTGCTAATAATCGCCTGACGCCGTCCCCGCAACTGACGCATCGGCACAAAGGTATTCGGCTCGGAATCAACCGCGATCACTGAGATGTAATCATTGTCACCCAGGAGATTGATCGCATTAACCGCGCCATTGTTTGCCAGATCCATCTTCGTCGCTCCTCCCACCATTGCGCCCATCGAGCCGGAGCGATCCATCACGATCGCCAAGGCCGTCGATAACTTCCGATGCTCGCTCTTCAATTCCATCGTTACCGGCAGCAACTTGTCGACCGGGCTATCGTGATAACCACCCGAACCAAAGGAAGACTTACCACCCACCATCAACAACCCGCCACCCTGATCCTTCACAAAAAACTCGAGCGCCTGTTGAAACTTACGAGGCACCTGATGAGCCGGGACGTTATTAAAAATACAAGCGCGCGCACCCGCCAACTGACCCAGATGAGCCGTCCCCGTATCCGTGACCACTTCCACCTCAAACCCCTGTCGCTTCAATGAAACCACCAAGGGATCATTCACATACCCTGTCAGCAGAAGAACCTTGGGACCCCCGGAAATTTCCACCCACTGCTCCATGACGTTGTTCCCGGAATGGACGTCTTTCTTCGGAGTAATCCGCGCCGCATACCGAAAGGCTCCCGTCCGACCCAGGCGATCCGTAAAGCTCGCCTTCCCCACTCCGTCCACCAGATCAACCGTCGTCTGCAAGACTGACTCATCATCTCTGAAAATCTCCAGGGGAAGCGGCCCGTCCTCATAGCCCCGACAAGTCACCGAGATTACAAATGGCTCCCCCAGCATCGTCCGGGCCGGCACCTCCAACTGAGACACCCGGTAGTCATCCAAAATTTCATCCCGCACCAAACGAAAGTCCAGCGACACCTCCTGCGCATTGAGCTTCTCTGCCAAATCCACCAAGGGCTCGGTTGAATACCCATCACTCAGGAGCAAAATTCGAGCGGGTCGATCTTCCCGCGCGATTGCCAGAGCCGTCTGAATCGCCAACCCCGTCCGGGTCAAATCACGCCCGCCCCCATAAATGGCCGTCTCTCCAATTCCCCTCGTCAAAACCTCGCTACCATAGTTCACCACCCGAATCTCGTCCTTCGCCGACGGCTTCGACTTCTCCAGAATTCGCATCCAATCAGCAAGATTTTCATCGATCAAGCCTTCCGTGGAATCAGAACGATCCAGCAGGACCCACAGATCCAAGGCCCGCTTTTGTTGCTCCCATTTCGGATTCGCCAACAAGCAAACAAGCAGTAGCAAGGCCAGCGCACGTAGAGGAAGATACAGGCGCAGACCGCGCCGCCACCAAGCCAGCACGACGAAAATCGGCACCAACACAAACCACAGGGGTTCTTCAAAATTTACCGGGATCATGACGCCTTCGTTCGAGGGGTTAAAAAACACCAGGCCGCTAAAACAAGCCCCAACAAAATCACCGTCACCACCCGCCACCAACGATCCTCACTGACACGTCGTTCAATCAGAGTCGATTCTGTCTCTTATACACATCTCCGAGCCCACGAGACCGAGGCTGATCTCG
>OJIS01000564.1_pt1 | contig 11700 bp, 11 predicted proteins | sample 1595671 | NCBI WGS metagenome assembly OJIS01 (sample SAMN05416814, study PRJEB24817) | seawater metagenome | isolation source: Sea water | place: Canada:Atlantic | collected 2013-07 | reverse complement strand
CGAGATCAGCCTCGGTCTCGTGGGCTCGGAGATGTGTATAAGAGACAGCTCGTAAGGAGTGCACCGCTGCGGGAACGATCTTGTGGGCCGGTCATGTTTGGAACGCCGTCGTTTTTTACGGAGTTATTCGGATTATGATGGGCGAGGGTTCGGGGATTGCGTGGATGGAATTTCCCGGCGAGGTTTGGCCCGTTCTCCTCCTCTGTTACGCTGCCATCACCATTTGGTCACTGATCCAGTTTCAGGTTCGTGATGCCGGCCATGTTTTTGTGAGCCAATGGTATCTGCTCGCAGGACTCCTCTGGTTTCCCTGGATTGCTCTGAGTGCCTGGATGTTCGTCTTCGTGTTCGATGGGGGCCATCCTCTCATGGTGAGTGGAATTGCGGCATGGTTCAAAGCGACTCTCTTTTTCCTTTTCTTCCTCCCGACGGCTCTTGCGAGTGCTTACTATCTCGCGCCGAAGGTGACCGGTCGTCCGGTTTATAGTTACAACATCGCGCTGTTCGGGTTCTGGTCATTGGCTTTCTTTGGTCCCTGGGCCGGCATGCAGAAACTGATGGGAGCTCCGATTCCCCAGTTCCTTCCCTATGCCGGTGCGGCTTCGATGGTGTTGATTTTGATTCCGGCGATTGCGGTGGGTTACAACATCCTCAAGACTGTCATGGTCAACAGTGAAGTGGTGGCAGAGAGTCCTTCGCTTCGATTCACGGTGAGCGGGATCGTGGCCTTTTTGGCCTTCGGAGTTCTTTCGCTTTTCCTCCACACCGTCCCTTCGATGAAGATGACCCAGTTCAGCTACAGCGGCTACGGTCTCGATATTTTGGGAATCTACGGTGTCTTCTCCCTCTGTGCTTTTGGCGCCATCTACTTCATTGTTCCGCGGATCACCCGTCGTGAGTGGTTGTCCCGTCGCTTCATCAAGTGGCATTTCTACTTTTCTCTCTACGGAGTTTTGGCAATCGTAACATGTGCGATCATGGGTGGAATGAGCCAGGGACAGGGAATCGAGGATTTGAGTCAGCCGTTTGGAACAATGGCCGCCCGTGCCAGCCAGTTCGGTTGGGGAGTTACTCTTGCCTGGGGATGTCTCTTGTTCGCTAACCTGTCATTCTGTCTCCACCTCCTTTTGATGTGGGCTCGTCTTGGACGGCGCTCTTCCCACCCAACCCTCCTCAAGGGGCACCATGCAGCCAGTCCGCATGGTCCCGAGGGCGAGATTGACAACTATAGCTCCGCTTCTGTCTAAATTTCTCAAAGCTTCATTTCATCATGACTTTCAAAGCATTTATTTTTGGTCTTCTCGGAACCTTTGGCATCCCTTGGATGCTTGTGGTGGTGATTCCGTATTCGACCATGCGGACTTCCGAGCCGATTCAGTACGAAGACGGTGCCGGGTTATCCGGTGCCTTTATCCCAAGCCGCGATGGCCGGATTAAAGAAGGTTCCATGGTTTACGGTCAGGAAGGCTGCTACCAATGCCATACTCAAGTGATCCGTCCAACTTATGCTGGCAATGACGTTCACCGGGGAGAGTGGGCCGGGCTTCGCAAAAGTTCGGACGTTGAGAACGATACCCGACGCGAGACCATCGCTGATGATTTTAGCCAGGAGAAGGCGGCGCACATTGGTCAGAGCCGCGTTGGTCCGGACCTTTCCAACTTTGGACGTCGGTTGGCTCACTATTTAAAGGTGAACAAAAATGATCTCACTTCCGAGGAATGGATCTTGATGCACTTGTATAACTCACGTGACCTGCCCGGCTACTTGGACGGAGCCAAGCCCTACAATTCGACCTGCCCGCCCAAGGGTGGACTCTTTGATGAGGTTGCCGTTTATGGTGCCGGGAGCGGCACTCTTCCGGTTGACATTAAAGAGGGAAGGGGCATCAAGCCCACAGACCGCGCTCGTGCCCTGGCCAGCTACCTCCTTTCTCTGAAAAAGGACACTCTTGGAAACCCTCTCCCTGAGGCTCTCAATTACAATCCCGACGCACCCGAAAGCGATAAATAGTCATGTCTGATTCCTCATCATCAAGCGATCTGCGTCCCGATCTCGAAGAGTCGATCAACGTTCCCGAGGCACACGGTGCTCTCAAGGACGATCCAGCGGCCGGGCGCGAGAAAAGCCTTCACGAAAACGGCATGGAAGCCGTCTCCCTCTGGCTCGTTCTGATCTCGGCAGTTGTTGTCCTCGTGGGCGGTTCTGTCATGGGGCAGGGCGGTTCCTTCTTCGGCTACGGAGAATTGACGAAGGATGGCTACATGCGTGGTAAGTCTCCTGTCCCTCTTCCGACCGTTGCGGTGCCTGAACCGGCCCTGGCCTTCCTCCAAAAGCAGGGCGCTAAGGTTTATTCAAACTGCTCATCCTGTCACCAGCCGAATGGTATGGGGCAAACCGGACAATTCCCGCCCTTGGCCGGATCTGAGTGGGTTCTCGGAAACACCGAGAAACTCGCGTTGATCATCCATAATGGTGTCGCCGGACAGATTGAAGTCGCCGGTTCCAGCTACAACGGGAACATGGCCGCTGTGGGAGCGAATCTCAGCGCCAAAGAGCTCTCGGCTCTGATGACTTACATTCGAACCTCCTGGGGAAATGATGCGAGCATTGTGACCCCTGGGATGGCGGCAGCAGCCCTCGAAATCTCCAAACAGCGGGGTGGGGGACAGACTAACTCGGAAGAGTTGAAAAAATCACATGACAAGATGCTTCCCGGTGACATTTTAGCACCGGACACACTTCTTGATCCAGAAACTTGGGAGCCGGTTGCTTCCGAGGAATAATTCTTAAAACCCCGACCATCGATTATTATGAGCGCGGACGCCACTGATCACCACGACGATCACCATCACGTTCTTCCTTTTTGGAAGAAGTATCTCTTCTCTACCGATCACAAGACCATCGGGATTCAGTATGGCCTGGCAGCAGGTGCATTCCTCCTCTTCGGTTTCTTTCTGATGATCGTGATGCGTTGGAGCATCGCGTATCCCCATGAGCCTCTTCCCGGCTACCTGAGCTGGATGTTCACGGACGGCTGGAAGGCCCGCTGGTTGGACGATGGCAAGGTCACTGGTGAGACTTACAACATGTTTGGTGCGATGCACGGAACGATCATGGTCTTCCTGGGTGTCGTGCCTCTTGGATTTGCGGCTTTCGGAAACTACGTCACGCCCCTCCAAATCGGTGCTCCCGATATGGCGTTCCCCAAGCTGAACATGGCCAGCTTCTGGGTCTACCTCGCAGGTGGTCTTCTGATGTGTGCGAGTTTCTTCATGGAGTCCGGGGCTGCCAAGTCGGGATGGACCAACTACTCTCCACTTGCCGGCTATGCCGATCGACAGATCGTGAACCAATTTCTGGCGGGACAGACGCAATGGCTGATCGGCCTTGTCCTACTGATTACCTCGTCGTTATTGGGGGCGGTTAATTTTATTACGACCATTATCCAGCTCCGCGCGAAAGGGCTGACCTGGATGCGTCTCCCGTTCTTCGTTTGGGCCATGCTGGTGACAGGTTTCCTCCTTCTCCTTGCTTTCCCGCCGCTTGAGGCCGCCGGTATCATGCAGCTCATGGATCGCGTGACAGGTTCCAGTTTCTTCATGCCTTCCGGTCTCTACTCGGCGACCGATAGTGCTCCCATGGATATCTCCGGTTCCGGAAGCCCTCTTCTCTTCCAACACCTTTTCTGGTTCCTTGGTCACCCTGAGGTTTACGTTCTTCTCTTGCCCGCGATTGCTTGTGTTGCTGAGATCATTCCTTGTAACACCCGCAAACCCCTCTGGGGATACAAGCCCATGGTTTGGGCGGTTATCGTTCTGGGCTTCCTCTCCTTCATCGTTTGGGCCCACCACATGTATCTCACTGGAATGGGGCCGGTCATTTCGACCTTCTTCCAGACAACCACGGTCTTGATTTCAGTGCCATCGGTGATTTTGCTCACCTCAATGATCATCTCACTCTGGGGCGGTTCCATTAGGTTTACCATGCCCATGATCTGGGCGGCGGCATTCCTGCCAATGTTTGGAATCGGTGGTCTGACGGGATTGCCACTTGCGTTCAACCTGGCTGATCTTCACCTCCACGACACTTACTACGTGATCGGGCACTTCCACTATGTTGTTGCTCCTGGTATTCTCTTTGGTCTCTTTGCCGGTGTTTATCACTGGTATCCGAAGATGACGGGTCGCTTCATGGATAACTTCCTCGGCCACCTCCACTTCTGGCCCTCATTGATCTGCATGAACCTTCTCTTTTTCCCGATGCTCACGCAGGGGATGGCCGGCTTCCACCGTCGCTGGTATAACGGAGGTGAAGGCTACATTGAGAAAGGTTCTGAAGGGGTCAACGTCTTTGGTCGCACTGTTGCCGAGAATATTTCGATCAATGAAGTCATGACAGGTGCTGCGATTGCCTTGGCGATTTTCCAGCTGCCTTTCCTGATCAACATGTTCATCAGCTACTTCTGGGGTAAAAAGGTCACCAGTGACAATCCTTGGGGTGCCACCACACTTGAGTGGGCCACTCCTACTCCTCCGGGACATGGTAACTTCACTTTCGATGTCGCGGCCTACCGTGGGCCCTACGAATATAGTCGACCTGACCATGACTCGGATTTCTTCCCTCAGTGGGAGGAGCCCAAGCGCGATGCTCCGGTTGAAGAACCAGCAGAGAAGCCTGAAAAGGAAGCACCCAAGGCCTAATTGGCTCCCATTCCCGTCTTAATCCCTTTTGATCCATGGAAATTCCATTCATTGTTAACGTCCGCAAGGATACCGGCCTCATCAACTCCAAGGTCGGCATCTGGCTCTTTCTGGCCTCCGAGGTCACTCTCTTCGGAGGATTGTTTTCGGGCTACCTTTTCCTTCGCCTCTATGCCGACTATCCTTGGCCGGAGCGTGCGCTTCCGGTGCTTCCCGGTCTCATCAACACCTTTGTGCTGATTGGATCGTCTGTGACCGTTGTCTTTGCCTGGGCTGCTCTTAAGATGCGGGAATGGCGGAAGTTCCAGATTTACATGAGCATCACCTTGGTTTGCGCCCTCATTTTCATGGCGTTGAAGGGGATCGAGTATAAGGCGAAGTTTGGCCACCAAGCGGTCCAGATCGATGGTGACGGACCTGTGCAAGGGCACGAGATTGTCGAAGGGCACGTGCACTATGCCGAGCTTGATAAGGACGGGCAGATTCACGAAGTTGATAAGGAGCGGAAGAAAGAAGACGGTGTCTTCTCTGCCAACAGGATCGCTTTTAAAGCAAGTGAGCTGTCCTTCGTTCTTACCCGTCCGAGCCACGAAGCTTACGTTAAGGAGATTCTCAAGCAGGCTGGTGACAGCCACACAATCACCCTGAAAGAAGCCTATCGTGTCATTAACGAGGATGAGCTCTACAAGGGTGACCTGAATCGGACTGAGCTTCTCGAAAGTGAAAACGCTTTGATTGCTGATGCGGGAGCTGAGCTTTCGACTGATGTTCTGGATGATCTTGAGGACGCCTATCTCGATGCCCGCTCTCATGATCGGAAGGTTCGGACCAAATTTCTGGCCGCTTCATGGGACTGGATCAGAGATGAAGAGGGGATTGATGAGGCCGCGACCTACGTCATCGAAATGGATCTTTGGAAAGAGCGCCGGAAAGAGGACGGTGAAAAGCTGAAGATTGTGACCTTGGGGCCAGTTGCCGAGGTGACCTTTACCATTGACCCTCCTTTGACTCTTGTCTTGAAGCCGGGCGACTTGGTGAAGGTTTCTGATGTCGACATCAAACTTCGTGATGACACCGTTGCCAAGGGCGAGATGTTGCCAAGTCCCATCATCATGGGGGTTGATGCCCTTGATTTCCGCCACACCGCGCAGCGGGCTGAGGCCGAAGAACTCGATCCTTTCCCGGTCATTGAGCAAACCTGGCTCCTCACCCATAAGGCTCATCACGGTGATGAAGAGGAGGGGCACGACGCGGACCACCGCAATGAGTTCAAGAAGATCTGGGACTGTCACATGGCATGGTTAAAGGCTGAGACCGCGCGTCTCAAGACGAAGGGCCGTGAGCCATCAATGAACGACAAGTTCCGGGTCAACTGGGATCAGATCATCGCGTATCGGGATGTGAATGAGGAGTTGGAATATGATGCGAAGATGGTTTATGAATACGCCAGCGATCCGGATGATGACCTTGTTCTTTACAGCTCGGGACTCTTTGATCTCAAGGGTTTCGCAGGTGCAAATCACAACGAGTTCGATTTCCCACACCTTGAGATACCCCGCAACAAGGTGGGATTTGAGTCCACCTTCACCCCTCGCTGGAACACCTACTACGCGATCTACTTTACAATCACCGGTCTTCACGGTCTCCACGTGATCGGGGGTGCCCTCGTTCTCGGCTACTACCTGTTCTTTGGCCGTAAGATGTATGATTCCAACCCCGAGTGGCTTGCCAACCGGGTCGAGATTGGAGGACTCTTTTGGCACTTTGTTGACCTTGTTTGGATCTTCTTGTTCCCGATCCTTTACTTGATGTAATTTTCCACCCCATTTTCCCAATCTCCAAACACTAAATTCATGGCTGGTTCTATCGAAGAAGTTCAGAAGGCGAAGAGGCTCTATATGTTCATTGGGCTCCTCCTCTTCTTTTTCACCGTCGTTACGGTAGCTGTTGCCACCGTTGAGTCTCTCGACTTCGGGGGGCATGGTTTTGACAAGGTTGATGCCATTATCGGCCTTTCCATCGCGGCTTTTAAGGCGTCTCTCGTGATGATCATTTTCATGCACCTCAATCACGAACGTCCCTTGGTCTATTTCGTCTATATTCTCGGAATAGTGATGGCATTTTTCTGTATCGCGCTGATTGGTTGGGCGAAGGATGACCCCATCCGATACGGAAACCCGAACGCGAGTGATGGTTTCTACAACCCTGATAAACCGGCAACCAGGTCGGTCCACTAGATCCCCCCGCCAGCTATGTCTATTAAAGGATTCCATCTGATCTTCATCTCCATTGCGTCTCTTTTCTGTGCCGGTTTTGGAGTTTGGGCTCTGTTTCTCGACGAACAGGCAAATGGATCCGCAACAAAGACATTCGGGGTTATCACTCTCGTCGCTTCCATCGGTTTGATTCGCTACGCGTTCTACTTTCGCCGGAAATCCAAAGACATTATCGTTTAATCTCCAACCTTGCCTCATTATGACCTTTCTTTCTTCCATTCTCGCCTGCGCAACGTGCGCGAACTCTTTCAAGCACGGTGGTCAAGATGCCGCAGGATGGGCAATTGCGCTGATGCTTTTAGTCATCCTCCCCCTGATCACAATGGTTGTCTGGTTCATGGTGAAGATCGCCAAGCGCGAGCGCGATAATTTTGACAGCCATTATTGCGATGATTACGTCGCACCATCTACCAATTCCTAAATTTTTCCTCCCATGTTTACCCCGCTTACCTGGTCAAAATGGCTCGGAATTCCCGAGAACTACTCCGATCACGGTGGTGATGTTGATCACCTGATTGATATCGTCCACTGGATCATGGTCGCCCTTTTCGTGGGTTGGACCTTATTCTTCCTCTTTTGCCTGTGGAAGTTCCGGGCTTCCAAGAACCCCAAGGCGAGCTATCACGGTGTCACGAATCACGTATCGAGCCACCTCGAGGTCGGGATCGTCATCATTGAGGCTGTTCTTCTTCTTGGTTTTGCTTTCCCGCTTTGGTGGGAACGGACCGATCGATTCGAGGAAATTCAGCAGACCGATCCGACTCGTGTTCGTGTCGTTGCTTATCAATTTGGTTTTAGCTACCATTATCCTGGTGCGGATGGAAAATTTGGACGGATTGACAGAGCCCTTGTGAATCGTCCAGGTGATGCCTGTATCGATCCTGATGATCCAAACGGCTACGATGACTTTGTGACTGGTATTCTCAAACTTCCCGTGAATCGAAACGCAATTCTCCAAATCACTTCAACCGATGTGATCCATAATTACTCGATCATTCCGATGAGAATTCAGCAGGATGCCATTCCTGGTCGGGACATCCCGATGTGGTTCAAGCCGATTAAGGAGCTTGAGACCTATGTCGTGTGTGGTCAGCTATGTGGTGAGAATCATGCCACGATGGCGGGCATGATGGAGGTGATCAGCCAGAAGTCCTATACCAGTTGGGAGGCCGAGCAGAGCAAAGCTTCTCTCGAGAAGTCACTTGACGCTCAAAAGGCCGACGAGACTGGTTTGGCAAAGAATTAGGCTTTTACTTAATTTTCAGAAGCGGTCGGAGTTGGTTCTCCGGCCGCTTTTTTTTCGAGTAGGGCTGCTGTTTTACTCCGCTTGACCGGGGTGTTACATTCTGGGCCATGAAAGGACTGACCCTATTGATTTGCGCTTCAGCCTTCCTGGTCTCTTCTTGCGGTGAATTTATGGAGGTTCGGACAATTAAGCCGAAGCCTGCCAAATCGAACAAGTTTTCCGAAGAAGGTGATGAGGGGATAGGAGGAATGGGTGGGAATCCATACGCCAAGGTTAAGAAGGAAAGTGAGGATGTGGCGATTGGCAAGGCTCCGGTCAAAGCCGGATTTCTCCCTGAGGTGGTTGGTGATAATGTCGTGGCCGGGGGAATGCTCCTGCCAGCAGATGATAAAATTGCCTGGCTTCCCACGGATCTTAAGGCCGAGATCAAGTTGGGGGACGATTTTAAAAAGCGCCCTAAAAAGAAGAGTGCCTGGCGTCAGAGTTATCAAGAAGCACGGCGTGAATCGATGCGGGAAGGCAAGCCCTTGTTGATTTGGTTTACCAGAACCGGGAGTCCGGGAAGCCCGATGTGTGCCAGATTGCAACGGGAGGTTTTTGGCACCTTGGATTTTGGAAAATGGGCAAACGAAAATTTGATCCGCTTGAAGGTGGATGCCGCGGGAGGCGATCGCCAAATCGACGAGTTTGGAAATCTGACTGGTTCAGTCACGGAGAAGAGAAAATATGCGGAGAAGCTCAAGAAGCAGTTTCGAGTTCTCGGGCATCCCACTCTGGTCGTGCTTCAGCCTGATGGAGCCGTCTATACCCGGGAGCGTGGATACAGCCGGGGTGGTAAGTCCGAGCTCTGGGGGAAACTCAAGAATGCGGTCATGACGATCGATCACAACCGCGAGATCTGGGAGAGGAAGATGGCAAAGAAGGGGTATCGTCGGTGGACCGGCACAAACGATGAGATCATTTTCGCTAAGCTTCGCCGCTATAACGACCCCTACCTTTGGCTGATTGAACCCGACGGGAACGTGCTCAAAACTTCCCAAAAGCATCTCTCCAAAGATGATCGTGGTTGGATCATCGCGGAGAAGGAGAAGAGAGGGCTCTAATTTTGGCTGCCTGTGGAAACTCTGATGAACACCCGGGGGTCGGTTCCACTATAAGTGATTTCACGAAGAACAAAGTCTGGTCCGAGGTCCGAGACTTCATCGACGACTTCCAGATCAGTGGTGAGCCAGGTCTGGAGATCTGAACTCCGTTCGGAGATGAAGCTGTAGACTGGGTCATTTGTGCGGACATTGTTTGAAACGGTGCCGGTAGAGGCATCAATCGTCGTGATCGGAATGATGGAGGCGATTGCGGGGTTTCCACCGAGGAGATACTCATCAAGGTTGGAGAATCCATCGTGGTCGCTGTCATCCCCGGGTTGAGTTCCTGCCAGACCGAGATCTGCAAGATACATTTCAAAGGCGGAGAGAGAGACAATGTAAGGGGTGAAATCCTGAGGCCGATCAGTGGGTGAACCAAGTGGGGCGAAGAGGTTGGGAGAGCCAAAGGTTGAGCCCGATGAGCCGTCGTCGTATCCAAGCATCGTATCGGAGGCGCTATCAATGGGGGAGACCAAGGAGGAAGCATCGTTCTTGAGTTCAAAAATATCCTTACTCCCAACGCCATCGACCGGAGCGATGCCTTCGCCTGCCGGACCGAAAATCACGAGGCCCGTTGAGTCTTTGATGACGAACGCGGTATTACTGGAGTTGGTGCGAAAATCGTCAAGATTGGTTCCGGTGATGACCCCGGGAGTTCCGAGGTGAATATTACTCCAGGCGTAACCCTCCGTTGCGAGGTTATCGGTTCGATTGAATTCGGTATCCAATCCTCCTGCTGCGGAGTTTTCCTCGATAAAGGTGAGAAGAGTTCCGGACGGGATGGCTGACCAGCTTGCCGCATCGCTCAGGACGATGGTGGTGGCGGATACGAATTTTCCGGACGAAGCAATTTTTCCGACCTCGATGCTCCAGTTTGTAAGATTGGCAGTGCCGGGGGTATCATCGCCGACAACGACAAGTTCGAACCAGTTGCCCCCGTTTCCGAGGATACGAGCGAAGTGTGAGTCGGCGGAAGCCGGGATTCCGTCATCATCTGCGGCTGCCGTTCCTCCGTTGAGGTAGCGGTCGGGTTCGACGGCGTTGTATTCGTTGAGGATGACAGAAGGGCTGGGATGGAGAACCTCCAGTTCGAAGACGAGATAGCTCAGATTATTGGAAGCGGCCCCATTATCCGCCTGAATGGTCACCTCGTAAGTCCCCATGTCAGCAATCGTCAGGGGGCGGTTATTGGTGAGGGTGAGGGTGTCGCCGTTCGTGTTAAGGTCGATGAAATTGGGCGATTCGAGAGCGCTGATGGTTGCTCCGGTCGAGAAAGTCGCCTGGGCTTCAAATCCAGCCCGGACTGCTTTGATGCTGGAAATTAAGCCGAATTGGGGCGGAGTATTGGCGGTGACGTAGGCGCTGAAGGCCTGAGACATCATGTTGTCACTCCAACGGTTGGGAGCGCCAAAGCTCGAGGAGCCTCCGTCATCGTAGTTGATGTTGAGAGGGGTGGTCGTTGGCGTGGGATTCGCTTCGAGTCGAAAGGTTTCAGATCCACCGACCGCGACCGGGCTGTCTCCGATGCCGTTGTTATTGGTGTCAGCGAGGGCGATGGATTCGCCGGATGGTCCGTAAATGATTTCATCGGAGGCGTTACTCCAAACAAAGCGGGTGTTGTCACTTCCGATGGCGGGAATTGTCGGATGGATGCTGTTTTCCTGATCGATCAAGAGGGGATCGTGCATCCAAATGTTGCTCCACGTGAAGCCAGAGGTGCTGAGATTGGAAATGCGGTTAAGGCTGGTAGGGGTGGTGTTCCTGCCTTCGGAGAAGGTGAGAATCGTTCCAGCCGGGATATTGCTCAGGGCTACGTGGTCGGAGAGCTTTAGGAGACGTGACACATCGTCACTTTCGATCGTAAGGGTCCAGCCGCGGAGGTCGACGGCCTGAGTGACCACAAACTCGGCCCATGCGCCGCCATTGCCCTCGATTCTTCCAAAAAATGGGTCTGAAGATGCCCCGATGTCATCCTCACCCCCTCCATTGAGGAATTCCTCAGGTTCGACCGCATTGTATTCGTTGAGGATGATGGGGCTGGAGGCTGGAAGGACATCAATGCGGTATGTCTGGCTGGAACTTCGGTCGGTATTATCGGTCGCGATCACTTCGAAGGTATGGGCGCCAATATCACCCGCCTGGGGCGTTCCGGTGAATCTTCCCACGCCATTACCGACGTTGGTCAGCCCAAGCCATGCCGGGGCTTCGGAGAGAGCAAGGGTCACGCTATCACCGGGATTGGGGTCAACGCTCCGGACCCGGAATTCCGAGACAGCAAGGGATGATCCTGTCTCTTATACACATCTGACGCTGCCGACGATCTACTCTGTGTAGA
>OJIS01000563.1_pt1 | contig 11701 bp, 5 predicted proteins | sample 1595671 | NCBI WGS metagenome assembly OJIS01 (sample SAMN05416814, study PRJEB24817) | seawater metagenome | isolation source: Sea water | place: Canada:Atlantic | collected 2013-07 | reverse complement strand
TCAGATGTGTATAAGAGACAGGGCTTGCGCGGCTTCAACAACATCGACTTCGGCATTTCCAGCCTCGGCTCCGAAAGTGACATAACCGGTGAGAAATGTGTCCTCGGCTTTAATATTCTGAGGGCCCCGCACGTAGCGCGTGGAAGCGAGTTGGGAAAGCGGGATATGCGCTCCCCCTTTTGCACTGACGAGGATCCTTTCCAGGTCATCGATGGAATCGCGATTCTCCCGCATGTAGCGGACCTGGACCATGTAGCGTTCGCGGCCCTCCACCGTCGTGGTGACCATGCGTCCGCCGATGGCAGTCTGGATGGCATCGTGAACATCGACGATATTCAGGCCATAGCGCGAGGCCGCATCACGGTCGGGGATGATCTCCAAATAGGGTTTTCCGACAATCCGGTCGGCATTCACGGTTGCGGGATTGAGCCCTTTGATCATGCCGCTGCGAAGGTGGCGCTCAATCTCGATTCCAAAGTCCTCGATAGTGCGAAGATCCGGCCCCTTGATCTTAAGCCCCATCGGAGCACGCATTCCGGTGCGGAGCATGACGAGACGGGTTTCGATCGGTTGGAGCTTGGGCGCGCCGGTCACTCCGGGGAGCCGGGTCACCCGACTGATCTCGGACCAGATGTCGTCAGGAGACTTGATATGCGGACGCCATTGACGGATGGGCTTTCCGTTTTCGTAAGGGACCAGCTCTTCATTCTCGTAGACGAAGTTGCCCTGGTCATCGGTCTTGAATCGAAGGATTTCGCCTTTCGCACTCGTTCTAAATTCCGAGACATAGTTGATCACCGTCTCGATCATGGAAAGCGGGGCCGGATCAAGAGGAGTCTCGGCGCGACCGATCTTCCCTACCACTTGACTCACTTCGGGAATGGAGGCGATGGCGGCATCGAGTTGTCTCAGCGATTCCTGGGCCTCTTCGATGGAGGCATGCGGTGCGACGGTGGGCATGAAGAGGAATGATCCTTCATCGAGCGCTGGTCGAAATTCCTCGCCGAGCCCCGGAAACTTTTTGGAGGCATCCTGGTAGAGAGCGGTCTGCTTGGCGGACTCCGGGAGAAAAGAAAAAACCTTGGGGAACCCGAGCCAAATACTGAAGGCCATTGCAAGCAGGAGCACCGGAGCGGAGAGGAAGAGAGCCTTATGATTAAGGCACCATTTTAAGATTCCTCCGTAGAGGCCTTCGAAGGCCTTGAAGAAAAGAAGGAGTCCGCCAATCACAAGACAAACGAAAAGGATGTTGATCCCCGTCGAACGATCGAGACCGAGTGGCATCCAGTCTTTTGCAAGGAGCCAGGTCACGAAGAGGGCCACTGCGATATTAAATCCGATAAAGGTGAACTTGAGTGTTTTTGACTTTCTCAGGCCGGCAAATTTCCGGAAGAGCGGGAAGCGGTATCCAAAGAGGATGTGAGCGACCGGCGGGATGATGGCCAGGGCCACCACAATGGAGGCGATGAGAGCAAAGGACTTGGTGAAGGCCAAGGGTTTGAAGAGACGCCCCGCTTCCCCGGTCATCGTAAAGACCGGAAGGAAACTGACCACGGTGGTCGCCACCGAGGTCGTGACCGCTCCGGCGACTTCGGTGACACCCCGATAAATAACAGCAGCCTTTGATTCCTCCGGATCCGCATCATCGAGATGCTTGAGGATATTTTCGGTGAGCACAATGCCCACATCAACGACGGTGCCAATCGCGATGGCGATGCCGGAAAGAGCAACGATATTGGCATCGACTCCCCAGACTTTCATCGAGATAAAAGTGATAAGCACCGCGAGTGGCAGCATCATCGCGATGAGGATACTGCTTCTAAAATGAAGCAACATGATCACGACCACGATGATCGTCACGAGGACCTGCTGATAGAGGGCATCGTCGAGCGTATTCAGTGTTTCATCGATGAGTTTGGAGCGATCGTAAAAGGGCACGACAGTCACCTTCGAGGTCGTGAACCATTCGGGCCACGAGCGGAGATCGACTTCGCGAAAGTGAGCCATCCAGGCCTCTTCATTGAGGGAGGAACCTTCGACGAAGGGATTGGCAATCCCCTTCTGCCCGGCGTAGGCCGTCACTTCTTCAAAAGTGATTTTGGTCCAATCGATAACAGGACGAATCGGGAGGGCCTCCGTGAGTTCCCGGACCTTCTGCTTGGTGGCCTTGATGGCAGCGAGCGGGTTCGTGCCATACCGGGCGACCACAACTCCGCCGACGGCATCAGCTCCATTCACGTCGAGCATCCCCCGCCGGGTTGCCGGTCCAAGGTGCACCGTGGCAATGTCGGCGACGGTGATGGGACTATTGTCACGAACCGTGACCACGGCCTTTTCGAGATCCTCGACTTTTTCGATGTAGCCGGTGCCACGAAGGAAATACTCCACGCCATTGATGGCGAGATTTCGCGCCCCGATTTCCTGGTTTGATTTGCGAACCGCATCGGCGACCTGGGCCAACGAGATGTCATGGGCACGAAGGGCATCGGGATCAACATCGACTTGATACTGTCGTTGGAAGCCACCGACCGAAGCGACTTCGGCAACGCCCTTGGCCGCCAGGAGAGCGTAGCGAACCTGCCAGTCTTGAATCGAACGAAGCTCGTCGAGATCCCACCCGCCAGTGGGATTCCCATGGGGATCGCGTCCTTCGAGGACATACCAGAAGACCTGACCAAGCCCCGTGGCATCGGGACCGAGAGTTGGGGTGACATTTCCGGGAAGGAGGTTCGACGGGAGAGAGTTGAGCTTCTCCAGGACCCTGCTCCGACTCCAATAGAACTCAACGTCTTCCTCGAAAATGAGGTAGACGTAGGAATAGCCGAACATGGAGAAGGAACGGACTTCCTTGACGCCCGGGACGCCCAAGAGAGCAACAGTGAGAGGATAGGTGATCTGATCCTCCACGTCCTGTGGCGAACGACCGTTCCACTCGGTAAAGATAATCTGCTGATTGTCTCCAAGATCGGGAATGGCATCGACGGCGACGGGATCACGCGGGTAATCCCCGGTGTCCCAGTCGAAGGGTGCAACCTTCACACCCCAGCCGATGACAAAGATCAGAAGGAGAAAAACGACCAGCTTTTGATGCAGGCAGAAATGAATGAGAGCTTTCACGTTGGTTTGAGTTGTTCGGGTTCTACTTGCCGTGATTGTGCTTCTCCATCCCCTCCATCTTTTTCATGGGAGGTTTCTCTCCCAGCGAGAGGGTGGCGGTCACTGATCCGCAGTTCAACATGGTGTCTCCGAAGTAGGGGTTGAGGACTTCGGGCACGTTGGAAATCCAATCCCCTCCCTTCCCATCCGCAACCATGGGACAATGAACGACGTAGGCACTGCCAACTTGATCCAACCCGTATGAGCGAACGAGCGAGATGAGCTTGTTGCTGATGTTTTGAAAAAGTTCCCGCTGCTCTTTAATATCACTTTTTTCAGCAAGCTCGCTGGCCTTTTCTTGAAGGAACTTCGCATCTTTGGTGAGTGAAATCCTGCCACTGGCTTCGGAAAATTCGCGTGCCGCGGCTTGAGCCTTCCCGGGGGCATCGTCGGCGAGCGCCTTGGAGAGCGGAAGGTAGGCTTTGATGATCTTTTCAAGCGCCCCGGCAAGGGCCGGATCGACCTTGCTCGGAACTTCTGTTCTGCTGGGCAGGCCAAGGTAGCGCCCTGCCTCTTCAACGGACCGGGTGGCAATCCGCGCCGATTGCGGAACATCCTTCGGGAGTTGGCGATCGGAAATCCTCAATCCATTGATGAGCCGGTTGGAAAATTCGTTCCAGAGTTTCAGGGTATCGGGCTGAAAAGTTGATTGGTCCACGGCTTTGATCGCGCGCTCCATTCCGGTGATTGCTTCTTTTGCAGACACTGGCTCACTGGCATTCTGAAGTCGGGCCAGAGAACGGAGAACAGGCGCCCATTGCCCGGCAAGATCTTCGGGAGCCGAATTTGCAGGAGCTTCCGCAAGTCCGGCGTTTGGATTCATCATGGAAGGCTTGGCTTTGATCTGGAGCTCGGAGTCCAGTTTGAAAGCACCTTGGGAGACGACCAGTTCACCTTCGCCCAGTCCGTTTTCGACGATGAACTGCTGACCCACCTTTGGACCTAAAACAATTTCGCGGCCCTCAAAAGTCGGAGCCGCTTTCTCCGGAATGCGAATATAAACGACCGCTCTTTCTCCGGTTTGAAGGACCGCAGACGCGGGAACCAGCAGAGGAAGACTACTCTTCTGATCTGTGTCGGCGATGAAGCCCAGCTCGGCAGCAGGAACCAGGGGCATGCCGCAAATATCGCATTCCCCAGGCGCATCTTTCACGATCTCGGGGTGCATGGGGCTGATCCATTTCCCTTCCAGGGATGGATCAACAACCTTGCCTCCATTGGTCATGCGGGACTCGACCCGGGCCCGGACAAACATGCCAGGTTTGAGCTTCCGCCCTTGATTTCCCACATTCACCCGCACCTCGGTGACACGTGTGAGCGGGTTGATATTGGGATCGATGAAGGCAATCCGTCCGTGGAACTCTTCTCCGGGGAGCGCCTCAATGGTGAATGCGACATCCTGGGCATAGCGAAGCCAGGGAAGGTCACTTTCGTAAGCCTCCAGAACCAACCAAACTTTGGAAAGATCGGCAACCTTGAAGAGCGGGTCTCCTGTTTTGACGTAGGATCCGAGGTTCACAGATTTACCGACAACGATGCCATCTTGAGGAGAACTGATGGTGATCCGGTCACTGGGATTTTTCTGCGAAGCAATTCCATCAATCTGTTCTTCTGAAAGCTGAAGAAGTCTAAGCTTCTCGCGAGCGGCATTGAGCAAGCGGAGGCGGGTTTGCCTGACCGGACCAGATGAATTGGCGGATTGATTTCGAATGGCTTTTGTCGCTTCGATCACTTCCCGCTGGGCCACGTAGATTTCGGGCGAATAGATTTCGGCAAGGTGATCACCCTTGCGAACCATCGCACCAGTGAAGTCTACGAAGAGCCTGTCGATGCGTCCCCCGATTCGTGAAGTGCTGGTTGAAATACTGCGTTCATCATAGGCGATTCGCCCGAAAAGCGAGACATCGGCAACAGCAGCGGAACGGATGACAGGTGAGACTTGCAGATTCAGCAAAGCGGCGGCCTCAGAGCTGACAGACACTTCCCGAATCCCCCCTCCCCCGGAGTCTTGCAAAGGAATGAGATCCATCTCACAAATCGGGCAGAGTCCGGAATTGGGCTGGCGAATCTGGGGGTGCATGGAGCACGTCCAAATTTGCTCACTCTTGCCATCCGTCACTTCTTGTTTGGGTTTCTCCGGGGGGAGGCCAAACCACCATCCCATCGCAAAAAGACTGAGAGGCAAAAGAATGGTCAGGACTTTGCGGGGCTGGCGGAGAATGATTTTGAGAGCCTTTGGGATTTTCGTATTCATGGCTTGAGGATGTCTTATTTGATGCCTGCGGCAGCGTTGAGAGTGGCGACCGCTTTTCCGAGCTGTGCGCGATTTTGCGCAAACTGTAGCTGATAGGTTAACCATTGTCTCCAGGTATCGATGACGTTGGTGAAGGTCTCCTTGCCAGCGGCGTAGGATGTCAGGGTGATTTCATAGGCCTGCCTGGCATCAGGGATCAGGCGTGTCTTGAAGAGATCAGAAACTTCCCGGGCGGTCTTGGCGCGGAAGTAAGCATCCTCGATCCGGAAGCGGAGGTCGGAACGCTTGGATCCGAGCAGAGCTTGGGTCTCCGCGATTCCGGATTTCGCCTCGCGGATCATGGCGCGGCGCGGCTCCTGCCAGAGAGGAATATTAAACCCCATCGTCCCAAAGATTTGATCATCGCCATTGGCCGACGGTGCGAGACCGTTTGAGGCCACGGCCGCCCCTTGAACACCGACGGTAAAATTAGGATATTTTTCAAGCTTGGCCCGGGTGAGTCGGTGTTTGAATGCTTCGATTCTATTCGCAGCGGAGACCACCTCGGGGTGTCGGGTCTCGGCACGGACAAGAAGTGATTGCAGGTTTTGAGGAAGATCGACCTCGCGATGGGTTGGGGCAGGAAGCGGAGCCCCGGCTGGACGGTTGAGAAGCGAATTGAGTCGGGCTTTGGCGACGTTTTCGATACTTCGAGCCTCGGCGAGATCCCGGTCGATCTTCGTAATTTCATTTGCGACTCGAAGCTGATCGGCTTGCCCACCCTGACTGGCGGCGACCTGTGCTTCCACGGATTCTTCAACCACGCGCAGGAGGCGTTGACTCTCCCGGCTAATACGAATGGTAATCCCAGCGAGATAGTAATCCCACCAAGCACTGCGGACTTGTTCGGTGAGTTTTAATTCATAAGCCGCTACATCAGCCCGGACCGAGAGCGCCTCGCGTTGAGCGGCCAGACCAGCTTCGCGCCTCTTACCTGGAAAAGGAATTTTTTGACTTACGCCTAAAACAGCATCGACACGGCCTGCTGCAGTTTCAGGGAGATTTCCAAGGGCCAAATTTGCCATTGGATCAGGGAGCGCTTCGACTTGGGGAACCTTTGCCTCCATACGTTCGGCCCGATGCCTGAGTGCTTTGAGTCGTGGATTATACCGGGAGGCCAATTCGGCAAGAGTTTCCGGGCCTGCCTGGGGAGGGATGTGATAGTTCTCAGCTTCCGATCTCGCGATGGCAGCCTTGTCCACCTTGATGAGAGGAACATCTCCTCCTGCATTCGCGGACCGGGAACAGGATGAAAAGAGAGTGATTGCACCCAGGCTGAGAATTGAAATTTTCATGATAGTGAGAGTGGGAGAGGAAGTCATTCCTTCCTCTCCCCTGGTTTGATTGGCTTACCGCGTTTTCAACTTTGCCAGATACTTGGCCGGGTCTTTTTTAAATTTAGGAACGCAAGAATCGCAGCAAAAGCGAACCTCGGTTCCTTCGTGAGTGATAATGAAGGGCTCACCCATGGAGCCCAGTTTTTCATCGGACACCACACACGTATCGAGGGGGTAATTCGATTCCACCTTCCTCGTTTCGGCAGATGGCTCGCTCGTATCCGACTCTTCGTCGTTGCAGGAGACAAGTGCGGTCAAAGAGAGGACAGTCAGCATTGGAAATGTTTTCAGGTTCATTAAATATTATTGGTTGGATTTTGGGCTATGGAGATGGTTCTTCATCTTCAGGGAAGTTGCAGCAGGACTTGCTTCAGATCGGCATGCCTTGAGGCTCGAAGGACGATCCTGATGGATCAGGAAATGCTCACAAATATAACGGTCACCAAAACGTCAGGCGTCCGGAGAGGGCTCAAGGGTGGCAATACGGATGCGCCAGCCGAGCGGGTCTATCGATCAAAGTCGAAAGACCGAATAAAGGAGAAACAGAGAGATTCCCCGCGGCGGAGGTGGAGGCCGAATTGGAAACACGCAAAATTCCGTTGTGGAATAAAAATTGATCGGATCGGCTGCGCCATCGACGACGGGAGAACAGACCATATTGGGAGCATCAATGGCCAGGTCGAACCAAACCAAATCATCCACATCAAGTTGGATCTTCTCTGAGCAATCGTCGCAGGGATCGGCAGGTTTCTCCTTTTGACAGTGAGGGCACTGGCTTTCAACCTGCTTTTCACATCCACAGTCGCTGATGAAAAATTGGTCCGTGTGCTCACAGTAAGCGAACGTCGGTTGCTGGAAAAGCAACAAGACGATCATCCCAAGAAGGAAGAATAACGCTGAAAGCCGACGAATCATTCGATTGCCAGTAGGATGGAGGAAAACGACTCTTATTCCATCTATTTTTGAATCGGGATGTAGAACACTTGAGGGTGGCCCCGAGAGGTGTGAGCCCAGTGAATCAATATCTCCCGAGCCATTCCTTCTCCCTCCGAAAAACTACCTGGAACGCCACCAAGTATTACTTCCAGATCTTCAAAGCCCCGACTTCATCGCCGCACCCCTCAAACAATCCGCCCGCGACATGCGCCCCTGGTCCTCGACGACACCTGAAGGCCTAAAGCGCTCCACCCAAACAAGCGCGGCCTAAAGAAACCTTGGCAAGGCGGTCAGGAAAGCTACGCTTTCACGACGTGATTTCTCCTCCGAAATCTCCGGATCCCCTCATAGGCCGACCCACTCCCGGGGCTTTTCTTATCGAAGCACCGGCCCACCGAAACATCGCGAATGCGCCCCCATACTACCCTTTCCGACCCTCTCAACGGCGTCTCCAAGCGCCCCACCCCAATAGTAAATTCCTAGCAGTTGTCATCATGAAAAAAACCAATCTGTGTCGCCTTTCGCGGGCCCTCATCGCCGCGCTGGCTTCCTGTTCATCATTTCTATCAGCCGCGGAGATCACATGGCAGCCGACCTTTAACCTGACTGCAGCAAATCAGATCAATACCGACGGCACTCTCGTGTCCGCGGTCAACACGACGAGCGATGGCAACAGCCAAACGGTGACCGCAAATGGAGAAAACATCCCCTTCACTGCCGGCTCAATTGCTCCGAGTAACACCAATACCGGCACCTTCTTTACCGGAGGCGGTGGCAACACTGGAAACACCGAACTCAATATCATTCTCAACAGCCATTCCTATGGCGGTGGAGGTTGGGGCTTTCAACTCAATGGCCTCACCAATGGAGTAGATTACCAAATCCAACTGATCGGAGCCGCCGACACCCGGGGCTGTTGCTCCTCTCGTAATCAACGGGCCGGCGACGGAGAATCGCCCGAAAACATCAGCGGTGATTTTTCACGGAGTGGTGTCGGTTCGGTCATTGGCACCTTCACCGCCAATGACACCACGCAAACCATCAATCTTCTGGATGGCATCAACAACGGACAAGATCCTGGCTTGAGCGCCTATATCCTCCGTGCAATTGCTCCGCCCACGCCCCAGCCGCCATCGGACATCACTCTCAGCAATACCGACCTCGCGCCAAATTCCAACTCAGGGACCCTCGTCGGCACGCTCTCGACCAGCGACCCCAACTCCGGCGACACCCACACTTACTCCTTTGTCGATACCGCAGGCTTCCCCCACAATAATCTCTTCACCATCGATAACGACAACGAGCTCAAGGCCGGCTCGACCCTCGGAGGATTCGGCGCCAGTTACTCCATCCGCCTGCGAACCACCGACAGCGACAACCTGACTTTTGACAAGACCTTCGCACTCAGTGTCGAAGCAGCCATGGCTCCGACGGCCCTCTCCTTCCCTGCCAACACCCTGCTTCTGGGCACTCCGGTGGGCTCGGACATTGCCAGCTTCACCACCGAGGATCCCAACATCGCCGACTCCCACACCTACCAGTTGGTGGCTGGTGCCGGAGATGGCGACAACAGCTTGTTCTCGATTTCCGGAGACACCCTGAAGGTTACCAATCCCCTTCCCGGCCTCGGCTCAGTCGTGTCCTTCCGGGTCCGCAGCACCGACCTCTCCGGACTCTCCATCGAAAACAATTTCAGCCTCACCGTCGTTGGGACATTCCTGCGCATCAACGAATTCCTCGCCAACCCAAATGCCAGCAGCCTCAAAGATGAAGACGGCGACACCTCGGACTGGATCGAGCTCTACAATCCCGATGGTGGATCGATCAACCTCAACGGTTGGTATCTTACCGATGACCCGGACCAATTGACCAGGTGGCAGTTCCCCGATGTCTCTCTCGAGGGCAGTTCCTACCTCCTCGTCTTTGCCTCCAGCAAAAATCGACGACCCACAGATGGCAGCGAACTTCACACCAACTTCAGCCTCTCAGCAAACGGCGAATACCTCGCTCTGGTCAGCCCCGACGGAGTCACCGTGATTTCTGAATTCGGAACCTCCACCACCAACTATCCCAGTCAAAAAGGAAACATCAGCTACGGCTTTTTTGGTGATCCGCTTCAAATCGGTTTCCTTCTTACCCCGACCCCGGAAGAATCCAATGACAACGGAACCGGCGTCTCCGGCTTTGTGGCCGATACCGATTTCGGCATGTCACGGGGAGTATACGGCAGTCCCTTTGCACTCACCATCACTAGTGCGACTCCCGGTGCCTCCATCCGTTATACCACCGATGGCAGCTGGCCGAGCGAGAACAGCGGAACAATCTACTCCGGCCCGATCAACGTGGACCGGACCATGGCCGTCAAAGCCATCGGCTACCAAGCAGGGTTTGTCTCCACCAACATCGACACCCATACCTATATTATTCCAAGCACTGTGCTCGAGCAGACTCCGGCCAACACCCGGAGCGTTTACGGTCTCCCTTCGAGTTGGGGCGGGCAAGCTCCTTACTATGGCATGAACGGCAATTCCAATGCCAACCCCGCCACTCATCCCACCATGGAGGATGATCTCACCACCGTGCCCAGCCTCTCGATCGCCATCGACGTCGACGACATGTTTGGACCCTCCGGCATCTACTCCAATCCAGGATCGTCCGGCGTTTCCTGGGAACGAAAAACCTCACTCGAACTGGTCGATCCGGATGACCCGTCCGGCGAAGGTAACTTCCAACTCAACTGTGCCATTCGCATTCAAGGCGGAGCCTTCCGGAGCTTTGGCCTCACTCGAAAAAAGTCTTTCCGTGTTCTTTTCAAATCGAAATACGGCACCGCCAACCAACCCACCGACGGTCCCGGAAGCCTCAAGTTTCCCCTCTTCGGAACCGAGCCGGGAGTAGCTCAAAAATTCCAAACCCTCATTTTCCGCATGGAATCCAATGACGGTTGGCAGTGGTCCGGAGCAGGTTCCCAGCCCCAATACGCCCGCGATGAATTCGGCCGCCGCACCCAACTCGCCCTCGGACAACCAGCACCCCACGGGCGCTATCTCCACCTCTATATTAACGGGGTCTATTGGGGTCTCTATAATGTCGTTGAGCGTCCGGATTCCAGCTTTGCCGAAAGCTATATCGAAGACGCCGTGCGTGAAGAATGGGAGGGTCAAAACTCAGGGAGCCCCATCAATGACGCCACCAATCTTAACAACTGGAACAGACTTCTTTCCGCAGTGAACGACATCTCTGGCTCCGATTCCCAGCGTGACGCGGCTTTCCTGGAAGCCTGTGGATTTAATGCCAATGGTAGCCGTAATCAGGCCTTCCCCGTCTGGTGCGATCCCTCCAACAACGCCGACTATTTTATCACCAACTGGTATGCCGGCAACAGCGACTGGCCAAACAAGAATTACTACGGCGGCATCCAATCCCAGCCTCCGCGACACGGCTACAAGTATTTCATGTGGGATTCCGAATGGTCCCTCTTCCTCCGCTCCAACACCAACTACAATCGTATCACCGACTACCGGGGCATCGCGGCAGCCAACGATCGCTTACAGGACAGCCCCGAATTCCGACTTCGCTTTGGCGACCGGGCACATCGCGCCTTTTTCAACAATGGCCCCCTTACTCCCGAATCCGCCTTGGCCCGTTACCAAGAGGTCACAGCCGACCACACCAGCATCCTCAACCCCGAAGCCGCCCGCTGGGGTGACCAGCACGGCGGAAACCGTTCGCTCAGCGATTGGCAGGGCGAATACGATCACATCGTCGACGATTGGTTCCCCGTCCGCGGCGACAACTTCCTGAGCAGCCTGCGCTCCGCCGGACTCTACCCTGCCATCGCCGCGCCCACCTACAGCCAACACGGCGGTTCCTTTGTCAGCGGCACCGGCCCCAGTATCATCACTCCCACTTCCGTCGACAAGGTCTACTACTGTCTCTTATACACATCTCCGAGCCCACGAGACCGAGGCTGATCTCG
>OJIS01000557.1_pt1 | contig 11749 bp, 9 predicted proteins | sample 1595671 | NCBI WGS metagenome assembly OJIS01 (sample SAMN05416814, study PRJEB24817) | seawater metagenome | isolation source: Sea water | place: Canada:Atlantic | collected 2013-07 | reverse complement strand
CTACACAGAGTAGATCGTCGGCAGCGTCAGATGTGTATAAGAGACAGGCTCAGCGTACAGGCGAGCCACCACCCGTACGTAGTCCCGCCCGCCTTCCGGGTCTTCGAGCAATATTTCGCTTAGCGGCGCCGTCAAGACCCCGACCAAAGCAGGCACATCCGGCGCCGACGATGCCATTGCGGCGTTCAGACGCTGTTGCTGTGATTCGCGCGAGCGCAGACGGCTGCGCAACACTGCATCAAGCAGCGCATTTTTGTTTTTGAAATGGTAGTGCACCGCTGCGGCACTGAGACCCGCCGCGTCATTGATTTCCCGCAGCGACACCGACAGCCCCCGTCGAGCGAACAACGCCGTAGCGACGGCAACAATATGCTCCCGCGAGGATTTCTTCGCCATGTTCCACTCCCAGAGGACAGGCAACCATTACCTGCCCATATCGACACCCATACTTATCAAGTGATAAGTTAAGAGCAATCCACCAACAATAGCAATAATGAGGACACCGCATGCAGCCCCCATCCAGCTTTACTGCACCCATTCGCTCCGTTGACAGCGTAGAGCACTTCACCGCCACCACCGACGTTCTGATTTGCGGCTACGGTGGCGCCGGAGCCGCCGCCGCCCTGGAGGCAGCCCGCCACCAGCGCGACAGGAAGAAGTGCGGACATCCGGCCCAAAACAGCCAGGAAGCACCCTAACCCACTGACGCGAAAATACATTTTATTTTCGTAATGTTTAGTCACCACCAACGAACCCTGTTTGGCCTGAAAATCCATTTACATACGCTAAGTCGAGACGGGGCCTGTGCTCCAAGCCTTTTACGTAACGCTATGTAATAACGTGGAGCAGCCCTCAAAACCGCAGTTAATAGCTCGCCTGGACTTTGAACAATTGTAAAATGGTACTAATGTGCGAATGCTAACGAAATCGAGGAAATCGATCATGACAGTCTTTTGTACGACCCGGCAACTTTTAAAAAGGACATTCTTACTCACTGTCCTGCTGGCTTTGGTCGGAACGCACGCCCTTCATGCAACCGCAGGACCCAGGGAGCAGGCGAAGCGCATACATGAACGCATTGCTGGTGTACCGCCCTCGCCGGAGGTGCTGGATCAGATGGCGGCGGATATAATCGACAACGGCCCGTCAGGCGCCGTCTCCGCAGCCTACACGGCCATGGAGGATCCAGCGTTTTACGATGTTACCCTCAAAAATTTCGTCGCACCATGGACAAATGAGGCGATGTCTCCCTTTGTGCCATTGAATGATTACACCGCGACCGTCATCGGAATTGTGCGGGATAATCACGATTTTCGGCGCGTCTTATATGACGACATACTTTATGTGGGCAATTCCAGCCTGAACGGTATCTCGGCTTACTCAACGTCGAATAACGACAACTATGAGGATCTTGAGCGCTCCGGTTATTCCCTCAGTGATGACAACGTGCTGGAACAAACCACACAGTCCAGCCTCAATCCTGAACTGCCAACCGGAGCAACCGCGGGCATTATCACAACCCGGGCGGCAGCGCGGGCCTTTTTCAGCGCCGGCACCAACCGCGCCATGTTTCGTTTCACCCTGCTCAACCATATGTGCAACGACCTGGAGCAGGTCGCGGACGTATCCCTGCCACCGGACCGCATCCGCCAGGACGTGTCGCGCAGCCCGGGCGGGGACAGCCGGGTATTCCTCAGCAACTGCGTTGGCTGCCACACCGGCATGGACCCCATGACCCAGGCCTTTGCCTACTACGACTACCAGTACAACGCGGACACGGACCCTGACGGCGAACTGGGCAGGCTGATCTACAACTCTGTTAGCGACGTGGACCCGGAAACGGGTACCCGCGTTGTCGCCAAATACCACATCAATTCAACCACCTTTGAGCAGGGATACGTGACGCCGGACGATGGCTGGGACAACTATTGGCGGTCCGGCACCAATCGGCGCCTGGGCTGGGATGGCTCCCTGCCCGGCTCCGGCAACGGCGCCAAGAGCCTGGGGCGGGAGTTTGCCAATTCCGACGCTTTTGCCCAGTGCCAGGTGAAAAAAGTATTCCGCAATGTCTGCCTGCGAGAGCCTTCAAACGATAGCGATCGCTCAAAGATTAGCGAAATCGTTACGAGTTTCCGCAGCGGGTACAACCTCAAAACTGCCTTTGCGGAATCTGCCGCGTATTGCCGGGGGGAATAGGACATTATGAAAATCATAATCAGTAAAGGAACCCGAGCCCCCGCTGCGCTGTTCTCCGTTATTGTCGCCCTGCTCTTTCTTGCGGGCTGTAACAGTGGCGAGTCTACCGAAGCCCTTCCGAACACCGGCGGCGGCTCCAATACCGTTAGCTATAGTGGCCCGCCCCCCGCCAGCGACGATGTACTGAATTTCAAGCGCAGCGTGTGGGATGAGCTTTCTGGCCAGAACAAGTGCGGCGCCTGCCACAACGCCGGCGGCCAGTCACCACAGTTTGTGCATGAGGGCGACATCAACATTGCCTACGCCCAGGCCAATACCATTGTTAACCTGTCCGACCCGTCCCAGTCCGAGATGGTGACCAAGGTAGCGGGTGGCCACAACTGCTGGACGACGTCCGTCACTGCCTGTACCGACCTGCTGACGGTCTACATTTCAAACTGGGCGGGTGGCTCGGAGGGGTCAGTGAAGACCGTGGAATTGCGGGCCCCGGATATCAACGAAGTTAACGACACACTGAAGTTTCCAACTGACCCTGGCAAATTCCAATCCACTATCTACCCTGTGTTGACGAATTTCTGCAGCGACTGCCATACCAGCAATGGTCAAACGCCCTACATTGCGAGCAGCGACGTTGCCGTCGCTTACGACCAGGCCAAAAGCCGGATCGACCTGAACGACGGAATTATCCCTGGGACGGAGGAGGAATGGACACTTTTAGACGACGCATCTTCGCGCTTGGTTGAGCGACTGAGAGACGACAGTCATAACTGCTGGACCGACGATTGCGTTGACTCATCGCTCACCATGCTGGCAGCCATACAAAATTTTATTGGGAGTCTCGACAAGCCCCAACCTCTTCCCGACAACCTAGTCACCAGTAAAGCGCTGAACCTAGTTGATGACGGCTTGCTGGCCAATGCCGGCGGCCGATACGAAGACAACGTCATCGCGCTTTACGAATTCAAAGCAGGCGACGGCCCAACGGCCTTTGATACCAGCGGTATTTCCCCACCCCTGGACCTGACGCTCAGCGGCAACGTTGGCTGGGTTGGCGGCTGGGGTATTGATATTGGCCCTGCCTTTGAAACCGAAGAAGGCGAAATGATCCGTGCCGGCAAGGCTCAAGGCTCCACTGCCGACAGCCGCAAGCTGCACACCCTGCTGACCGCCTCTGGCGAATACGCCATCGAAGCGTGGGTTGTGCCCGGCAACATCACCCAGGAAGACTCCCGCATCGTGACCTACTCCGGCTCCTCGACAGCGCGGAACTTCACGTTGGGCCAGGACATGCAGAGCTACGAGTTCCTGCATCGGAGCACCACCACCGACCAGAACGATCCAATGCTGACCGAAGCCAACCCCATGCTGTTGCAGGCGACCTTGCAACACGTGGTGGTGAACTTTTCACCGGACGGTGGCCGCGAAATTTTTGTGAATGGCGAACCCTCCGGTGATGTCGACCCGGATTCCGCCGGCCTGCTGACCGACTGGGACGACAGTTTCGCCCTGGTGTTGGGCAATGAGACGGACGGTGAATCGCCCTGGGAAGGCGCGGTCAGGATGCTTGCCATCCACAACCGTGCCCTCACCGCAGAGCAGGTTGCCGCCAACTACGACGTGGGCGTTGGCCAGAAGTTCTTCCTGCTGTTCAGCGTATCCCACCTGGTGGATATGCCGGAAAGCTTTATCGTCTTTGAGGTCAGCCAGTTCGACAACTACGGCTATTTGTTCTCAAATCCGTTCTTCATCAGTCTCGACGAGACCCAGTCTCCATCGGGTATACCATTGAAGGGCATGAGAATAGGTATCAACGGCCGCGAAGTGGTTGTAGGCCAGTCGTTTGCCAACCTGGATCTAACACTGAATGCCAGTGATTACGTAGCAGGCTCCGGCCAGCCATTGTCAAGACTCGGCACGGTTCTCGCGCTGGAAGAAGGCCCGGAAAACGACCAGTTCTTCCTGACCTTTGAACAGCTCGGTAGCAACACAGACGTTCGAGTGGAAGGCCCTGTCCCGACGCAGCCACCAGAAACCGGTAGCACGGAATTCTCCGCCATCGGCCTGAAGACGTTTGACGAAGTGAATGCGTCCATGTCCAAGGTGACGGGTATTCCGACCACCCAGCCGGGCGTCGCCGAAACATTCACTACGGTTAAGCAGCAGTTACCGACCGTGGAGGACCTTGAAGGCTTCCTGTCATCCCATCAGATGGCGATTACCCAGATGGCGATCCAGTACTGTGATGTTCTGGTGTCGGATACCACGCGCCGCAACGCCTTCTTCCCGGGCTTTGACTTTGGCGAGAATGCGAGCACTGCGTTTGACGACGCCGGCCGGGATCTCATCAAAACGCCGTTGATGGAGAAGTTCGTCGGCACAAGCCTGACAACGCAACCGAGTGATGCGGACATTGAAGCCGAGCTGGACGCGCTGATGGGACGACTCACCACCTGTGGTGGTGGTAGTTGCGAAGCCGGCCGTACCGAAACCGTTGTCAAAGCAAGCTGCGCAGCCGTACTGGGCAGTGCAGTGACACTGATCCAGTAGAGGACGTTGACCATGTATATCAAACCTTCTCGCAAACGTGCACTGGCGACGGATCAACCTCTCCTGCACAGCGATCACTCAAGACCGAAAACCCGACGCGAGTTCATCGCGCAGGGCTTTATGACCGGTGCAGCCACCCTCTGTGGCGCATCCGTGTTCAGCTTGTTCGCTAATCCGCGGCAGGCGGCTGCAGCGCTGTCTCCGGACCTTGAGGACTGGAAAGCATCCTGCGGCATCGCCTCCGCAGGCGCGGGCAAGATTCCCTTTATCTGCTTTGACCTCGCCGGCGGTGCCAACATCGCCGGCTCGAATGTGCTGATGGGCAAATCCGGTGGCCAGTTCGACTTCCTGAGCACGGCCGGCTACAACAAGCTGGGCTTGCCCGGCACGATGCTGCCCAACGACCCGGCCTTCGTGAACCAGGAGTTTGGCCTGGCGTTCCATTCCGACAGCGGTTTCCTGCGGGGCATGCAAGACAGCACGTCGATTGCCGCCCGTGGTTTCATCAATGGCGCCATCATTGCCGCCCGTTCCGAGAACGACACCGGCAATAACCCCCATAACCCGATGTACGGCATCAGCAAGGCGGGCGCTGACGGTGAACTACTCACACTTGTGGGTTCGCAGAGCTCAGAAAGTGGCGGCAACTCCATGGCGCCCATGAGCCTGATCAATCCTCAGGTACGCCCCACCAAGATTGACCGCCCGAGCGATGTTTCGGGGCTGGTGGACGTGGGCGACCTGACCGCCATTCTGGATCAGGACGATGCCGTCGCCGTGATGGAGTCCATCCAGCGCATCAGCCGCAAGAAACTGGACAATGTCGATACCACACTTGTCACCAGAGACGATGTGGTGAAGGACCTCGTCAACTGCGGCTATGTTAAAAGCGCAGACCTGACCGAACGCTTTGCCGATCCGTCTTCTATCGATCCATCTCAGGATACGGACATCGTGGGTGGCATTTTCACCGAAGCCCAGTTCAACGAAAACTCGCGGCTGGGCCGGGAAATCCGCAAAACAGCAGCCGTTATGAAACTGGTCCAGAATGGCTACGCCGGTGCAGGTACCGTTACGCTGGGTGGTTATGACTACCACACTGGCGAGCGTGGCACCGGTGAAGAGCGGGACTACCTGGCGGGCCGCTGCATGGGTGCCTGCCTGGAATACGCCCACCGGACGGGCACGCCGCTGATGCTGTACGTGTTCAGCGACGGCTCCGTATCAAGCAATGGTCGGCTGGACGAATCCATGGCCGGGCGCGGCAAAGGCGAGTGGACAGGCGACAACCAGCAGACGGCTGCGTCTTTCTTCCTGGTCTACAGCCCGGCAGGCCAACCCACTGCCCTCACCAACCAGATCGGCTTTATGCGCTCGGACGCCTCCGTGGAAACCGCCTCGAGCCCTGCAGCCAACAACGTAAACCAGTTGGTGCAGACGGTATTGCTCAACTACATGGCCCTGCATGGGGAACAAGGCATGTTCGAGAACTCCGATCGGTTCCCCAATCATGGCCTCGGGAATCAAAACAGCCGTGATCGGCTCATCGCCCTCGAACCGATTGTGTGACCCGGCGTGACCGGGCTTACGGGCCCGGTCGCACACCCCTTTTGCATCACTCCCTTTCCGGCGGCATCAGCCCGTCCGAATAATGCACCTGACGCTGTTCATCAATGATGACGGCGTCGATGCCCTTTAACCGATTGACCATTTCAAGCCCCTTGGCCGCCCCAAGCACAAAGACCGCCGTGGACAAGCCATCGGTTGTGATGCTGTCGTCGCCGAGGATGGTCACACTCTGCACGCCTTTTGCCGGTTTTCCAGTCGCGGGCGAGAGAATATGATGGACACGCTCGTTGTTGTCGTCAAAAAAGAAGCGTTCGTAATCGCCTGATGTCGACACTGCCACGTTGGTCAGTGGCAAAACCATAGCGTTGCGTGATTCAGATCGGGGGTCCCGAATACCCACGATCCAGGGCTTGCCGCGCTTATCACCCAGCAGCCGCAGGTCTCCCCCCGCGCTCAAGCGGGCATGACGAATGCCGAACGATTTCAGGATGTCGATACCACGGTCAACGGTATACCCCTTGGCAATGCCACCCAGATCCAGCCGCACCCCCTCATCAAGGAATCGGACGGTATTGGCACTGGGGTCCAGCACCACCGATCTGTAATTCACCTTTGCCAGGCCTTCCGCCAGTTCATCGTCGGAAGGCCTCTGCTTGGCGCGAAAATCGTACAGGTAGCCTACGGAACCGAAACTGATGTCGAAGGCGCCATGGCTCAATTCCGAAATACGCAGAGCCTGCTGAAGCACCGTAAAAAGACTGTCGCTCACCTTCACCGGCCCGCTGGCAGCCTCGCGATTAACCCGGGAGAGTTCAGAATCTTCCCGGTAACGGCTCATCTGGTGGTCAATACGGTCAAACAAGGCCAGCACGGCATCTCCTGCCTCGCTGGCCACGGCCGGATCCTCGGACCAGAACTCCATCTCGATGGCGGTGGTCATTGCCGTACCGCTCACACGCTCCCATTCGGCCTGGGCCGGTGTGGCTGCAGTCAGCAGCATGGCCATACCCCACGCCAACGTCCGTGCAACTGCCCACTTATTTAACCATCCGTTGTTCACTGCCCGCCCTCGTTTCGATAACCGTGTTTTGATCGTTGTCTTTGATACCAGCCCCGACTCATCCCCTCTACGCCCCCCTCATCCCCCCGTCTACGCCAATAAAAAGTGCGTCAGGAGGATGAACAGCCGGGAGCATCGTCGCACTATGCATGAAAGCTATTCCAGCGGATGCTCTCCGCTCTCACAATAACAATCTTTCACCGCCAGGGTGTTAAGCGAGGCAAGATGATGAAAAACCCGGACTGGTGGCGTGGAGCCGTCATTTACCAAGTTTATCCACGCAGCTTCTACGATTCCAATGGCGATGGCATTGGTGACCTGCCTGGGGTTACTGCCAAACTCGATTACATCGCCAGCCTCAACGTGGATGCAATCTGGCTGTCACCCTTCTTTACCTCGCCGATGAAGGACTTTGGCTACGACGTCTCAGACTACCGCGGAGTGGACCCGATATTCGGCACCATTGAGGACTTCGATGAACTCATTGCCGAGGCCCACAAACGCGATCTGAAGATCATGATCGACCAGGTGTTGAGCCATTCCTCCGATCAGCATCGCTGGTTTACTGAAAGCCGCGCCAGCCGCGACAACCCGAAAGCGGACTGGTACGTGTGGGCAGACCCGAATGCCGACGGCACCCCACCCAACAACTGGCTGTCGGTGTTTGGCGGCTCCGCGTGGGCCTGGGACAGCCGCCGCAAGCAATACTACCTGCACAATTTCCTGACCAGCCAACCGGATCTGAACTTCCACTGCCCGGACGTGGTTGAACAGGTTTTGTCAGACGTAAAATTCTGGCTGGACCGCGGCGTGGACGGCTTCCGCCTGGACGCCATCAACTTCTGTTTCCACGATCCGGAACTGAGGGACAATCCGCCCAGCAACGCCGTTGCTGAAGGCTCCATTGGTGTGCGCAAGGAAAACCCTTACGCATACCAGTTCCACAAATACGATAAGACCCGCCCGGAAAACCTGGCCTTCCTGCAGCGTCTGCGTGCCCTGCTCGACCAATACCCCGGCACGACTACCGTTGGGGAAATCGGCGACGACAACTCCCTGCAGACCATGGCGGAATACACCAGTGGCGGCGACAAGCTGCACATGGCCTATTCCTTTGATCTGCTGACAGAACAGCATGGAGCCGACTTTTTCCATAAGACCGTCGACTCCATCGAGAAAAAACTGACCGACGGCTGGCCCTGCTGGGCCATCGGCAACCATGATGTTTCACGGGTTGCTACCCGCTGGCAGGCGCGTTCGCCCGAACAGTTGAAAGCCTATATGGCAATGCTGCTGACACTCCGTGGCAGCGTTTGCATCTATCAGGGCGAAGAACTGGGGCTGACCGAGGCGGAGCTGGAATACAAAGACCTGGTGGATCCCTATGGCATCAATTTCTGGCCCGAATACAAAGGCCGGGATGGTTGCCGTACACCCATGGTATGGCACAACAAAGAGGCCAATGGTGGCTTCTCCGATGCACGCCCCTGGCTACCGGTTTATGATGAACACTACGGTGCTGCGGTGGCCGTCCAGCACGAACAGGAAAACTCCATCCTGCAGGCATACCGTACATTCCTGGGCTGGCGTGCACAGCAACCGGTACTGTTGAAGGGCGACATTGAGTTTCTGGACAGCCCCGAAAACACTCTGGTTTACACCCGGACTTATGAAGGCGCCACTTTCCTGGTCGCCCTGAACCTGACTGATCAGCAAGTTCGAATCACAGCTCCGGCCGCGGGCCAGAGAGTCAGCGGCGCGCCGGATTTTGTCGGCGGTTCCTGGAATGACCGGGAGCTGGAACTGCAGCCCTGGGGTGTGGAGATTGCAACACTCTGAGTCCGCTTTCACAGATCAAACAAGAAGACATACGTTATGGCCAGCGTCACATTAAGAAACATCTGCAAGAGTTATGACGAAACCCAGGTCACCCGCAATGTGAACCTGGATATCGACGACGGTGAATTTGTGGTGTTTGTCGGCCCCTCCGGGTGCGGCAAATCCACCCTGCTGCGAATGATCGCGGGGCTGGAGGACATCACCTCGGGCGACCTGTACATCGGCAACGACAAGGTCAACAACCTGCCCCCGAAGGAACGGGAAGTGGGCATGGTGTTCCAGTCCTATGCGCTATACCCCCACATGAACGTGGCGGAAAACATGGCATTCGGGCTCAAACTCGCCAAGACTGACAAGGCCGAGATTGACCGGCGCGTTAACGACGCCGCCAAACTGCTGCAACTGAACAACCTGCTGGAACGCAAACCCAAGGATCTGTCCGGTGGTCAACGCCAGCGGGTTGCGATTGGCCGCACCATCGTTCGGGAACCCACGGTATTCCTGTTCGATGAGCCCCTATCCAACCTCGATGCCTCCCTGCGGGTGCAGATGCGCATCGAGATCTCACGACTGCACAAGCGGCTGGACGCCACCATGGTGTACGTCACCCACGATCAGGTGGAAGCCATGACCATGGCCGACAAGATCGTTGCCCTGGATAACGGCACCATCGCCCAGGTCGGCAAGCCCATGGAACTCTACCACTACCCCGCAACAAGGTTCGTGGCAGGCTTTATCGGTTCCCCGAAGATGAACTTCATCGACTGCACCGTGGAGAGTGCCAGCAGCCAGTCCGTAACCGTTACCATGCCCGGCAAACACTCTCTCGAACTGCCCATCAACGGCCATGAGCTGGCCGCTGGTGAATCTGTCACCGTGGGCATTCGTCCGGAGCACCTGAGCAACGACGAAGAAGCGGATATGTACCTGGACGGCGAAGTCACCGTCGTGGAGCGGCTGGGTTATCAGACCCTGGTGCATATGGACGTGAACGGCGTGGATGGCGTGATCACCATGCGCACCGACGGCAGCGACCCCGTCCAGGAAGGCTCGAAAGTCACCCTGGGCATCAAGGCCATCAAGTGCCACCTGTTCCGCGAAGATGGCAACGCCTGCCCCCGGCTTTACCGGGAACCCTGCATTGATTTTTGATCTGCTCTGACACCTTTTCAGGGGCCGGTTCCGTCACGTACCGGCCCCGATCCCTACTGCTGAACCCTGCTATATTTGGGGAACTATGCACTTAGGCTCATTGGACTTTCCCGGAGTTGCAAAACAGCAGACAGAAAATACACCCAAGTGTTTAAACACTAGTGTTATGGAGCAATGTCCGAGAGCCATCGCCACCTATCAGTTCGATGTGGATAGCTCTTCTTCCTACAATCATGGCAACCAAAGGGCGTTGGTCTATGCGATCGGCGGCAAGCTTGCGCCACTCCTTTAGATCTACTTTCGATGGGGAAGGATGGTCTTCGGGATGTGTATGCCATTCGCCCAAATACCGCACCGCACCTTTGCTGCTTCGCCATTGCTGAAACGCACGGCGCCGATGAAATAAAGGTGAACGCTGAAATGAATAGCGCGACCTAATGTCGATTCGAGTGGGATGTGTTGCTTCGATTATTTCAACATGAGGGCCTCTGACTTTCCCTAGGAGAATCCCGCCTGACTCCGGCTCCGATTCTGCCAACTGAATAAATGCACTGACGTTTAAAAGTACGCCAGGGGGGATGTAAAGTAGATGTTAGCTGGTAGTGCCTTGGTCTTTTTTGTTGGCTGGGTGCCAGTGGCCTTGGCCGTAAATTGGCAGTAAAGCTGAGGGTCGCATGCTGCAAGCGTTACGCACATTTGTCGACCATCTTGCATGGATACCGTGTATCCGTTAATCTAGCCCAATGATTCATTCGTTCGGTAACCGGACCACGGAAGACCTCTATAATGGTGTTAGCAACGCTCGCGTGAGACGGTTGCCGCAGAACATTAAGGAGTCTGCGCTCTATAAGCTTGATATCCTTAACTCGGTAGGTTCTCTCGATGAACTCAGATCACCGCCGGGCAACCGGCTTGAGGCACTGAAAGGAGATTACGCAGGCTTCCATAGTATTCGTATCAATTCTCAATGGCGCATTGTTTTCCAGTGGGAGGGCTCGGGCGCTCATGAGGTCGAAATAGTTGATTACCACTGAGGTATCGTCATGATTCCTGCTCACAGAATAAGCACACATCCCGGCGTTATATTAGTTAAAGAATTTCTCGAGCCATTAGGCCTTACTCAAAAAGCTTTGGCTGATCATCTCGGCGTACCAGTTCAGCGCATTAATGAAATTGCACGCGGTAAAAGGGGAATCACTCCAGATACTGCTTGGTTGCTCGCGGAGGCGTTTAACACATCGCCTGAGTTCTGGCTCAACTTACAGTCAACCTACGACCTATCCTCTAGCCGTCCAACAACTCATGTCTCGCCTCTGGTGCCTGCCAGCGCGTAACAAGTCACGCAAGGCGGACGTGCTGACGCACGCCGCTTCGTTTCGCGTTATA
>OJIS01000547.1_pt1 | contig 11951 bp, 4 predicted proteins | sample 1595671 | NCBI WGS metagenome assembly OJIS01 (sample SAMN05416814, study PRJEB24817) | seawater metagenome | isolation source: Sea water | place: Canada:Atlantic | collected 2013-07 | reverse complement strand
GTCGGCAGCGTCAGATGTGTATAAGAGACAGGCGCAGTCGATGCCGGTGGCGATCAGGGCCACGTCTGGTCCAACCGACCACACCAGGGGCAGACCTTCACTACCGGATCGAACGCCGGTGGTTACCAGCTCAATGCGGTGACCATGAAGAATCTCAACAACAACATTTCGAACAGCCCGACGCATAATGTCGTCGTCGGCTCAGTCGTGGGCACTGTCATGACGCAGATCGGCAGCACGGAGACTGCGACCGTGCCAAACTATGCGCCACTCGACTACCTCACCTTTATTTTCGATACGCCGCTGACGCTCAACGCGAATACGACTTATGGTTTCATGTGGGGATCCGCCGCAGCAGGATTCGTGACGGTCAACAATCTTGACGATAGCACTTACGGTGGCGGGACTGCCATTGGTAGCGGCGACAACAACGTGCCTGACCTTGCCAACGTGATCCCCCGAAATGTCGATCGTGTCTTCCATGCCGATATCGATGCCGTGCCAGAGCCTTCGACCGCTCTCCTCGGACTCGGCGGGCTCGCCCTAGCGCTGCGCCGCCGCCGCAGCTAGATTCAGCGAACCAGCTTTCAATTTCAGCGACGGCTTGCCTGCAGAATCTAGGCAAGCCGTTGTTTTTGGTTTACCGTAGGCCACGTCCACTCCCATGCGCGAGCCCGCTATCGGTTCAATATTTAAACCCCACCTTTCCAAACCATGCGCTTCCCCAACAAGTTCACCGCCGCGGCTCTCCTGAATTTCGCCCTCTTCGTTTTCGGAACAATAGACAGTAGCGCCGGAACGATCTCTGTCTCCGCCTCCGCACCAGCGATCAACGATGCAGACATCGCCCAACTCGCGGGCAGCTCGGACGCGGGCGGTGACCAAGGTCACATCTGGTCGAATCGACCCCACCAGGGGCAGTCGTTCACCACCGCTGCGGATTCCTCCGGCTACCTCCTGAAGGCGGTGACCATGAAGAACTTGAACAATAGCATCTCCAACTCTCCCACCTTCAATCTTCACGTAGGAACTTTGACCTCCACTGGATCACCTGAAACATTTGCACAGATCGGCAGCGCCGAAACCGGCGTCGCTCCGAACTACTCGCCCCTCGACTACATCACCTTCACTTTCGATACGCCCATTCTTCTAAATCCCGGCACCCGTTATGCTTACCTTTGGGGCTCTGCCGCGTCGGGCTTTGTCAGCGTCAACACCCTCGACGATAGCAGCTATTCCGGGGGCACCGCGATCAGCAGCGGAGACAACAACACCCCGGACGACAACAACGTCATCCTCAGAAACGTTGATCGCGTCTTCCATCTCGATCTGGAAGCGCTGGCCCCGACCGGTGTCGCAGGCATCAGTAATTCCGACGCAACGTTAATCACCACAAGCGCTGCCACCCTGAATGGTGAAGTGCTCGACATCGGCGATGCTGCGCCGACGATCACGATTCGATGGGGTGACGAAGACGGCGGTTCCAATCCCGGAGCGTGGGACCACACGGAGACCTTGCCCGGCACGCAGAGCATCGGCGCATTTTCGGTCTCGACCAGCACCGCGCTCGCACCGAACACCACCTACTTCTTCACCGCCTTCGCCAGCAACAGCGCAGGCGACTCAGTCGCTTCTTCGAGCTTATCGTTTATCACGCCACCCGCCCCGCCAGCAGTCAATAACATCGCGGCTACAAACATCGCCGCCGACTCGGTAAGTATCGGTGGCAGCGTGACCGACAACGGAGGCGAGGATCCGACCCTGTTCATTTACTGGGGCGCCGCCGATGCCGGGACAAATGCCGGCGCGTGGCAAAACTCGGTCCTGCTCGGAGCGCAGAGTGGCAATGCGATCACGAACCTCTCCAGTCTGTCTGGAGGCACGACCTACTTCTACCGCGCCTTCGTGACCAATAGCGGGGGTTCGGCTTGGGCGGCAAGCACCTCCAACTTCACGTCCCAAACACCACAGGCACCGGTCGTGGTTAATAATTCTGCCAACGGCGTCACCGGTTGCTGCGCCAACTTGCGCGGCGAGGTGACCAGCACCGGATTCGAAGCGCCTGTCGTCACGATTTATTACGGCGACACTGATGGTGGAACGACGCCAGGGTCTTGGGATTCCTCGGTCATCCTCGGGGCGCAGAATGGCTCGTTCTCGTTCTTCCTCACCGGGCTGGCTCCCGTGAGCAACTATTTCTACCGCGTCCATGCCAGTAACTCAGCCGGATCAAACTGGGCGCCAGTCACCGCAGCGTTCACCACTACGGAAATCGTCTTCAATACCGTCGTCATCAACGAAATTCACTACGACCACGATCCCAAGACCGAACGCGGCGAGTTCGTCGAGTTGTTCAACGCAAGCGACACACCAGCCGACTTGTCGAACTGGACCTTGCGCGGCGCGATCGACTATCAATTTCCGGGCGGTACAACAATCGCAGCCAACGGGTTTATCGTGGTGGCTGAGGATCCGGCGACCCTCGCGTCAGTATTCTCCATCACCGGGCTCGGGCCCTATGCGGGCAAATTGAACAACGACGGCGAGCGCCTTGAGCTCGAAGACGCCAGCGGAGCAACGGTCGATGAGGTTACTTACGGGATTGGCTTCCCGTGGCCGAGCGCCTCACGCGGCAAGGGAGCGTCGATGGAACTGATCAACGCCAATCTCGATAACGACCTCGGCAGTTCGTGGCGCGCGGCCATGTCTGGCTTTGTCGGACCACAGGTCACTTACGTCCCGGCAGGGAGCGTTTGGAGTTACCGCAAGGGAACCAGTGAAGCTTCCACTTCCACCGATACCTGGCGGCAACAGGGATTTAGCGAGGATGTGTCCTGGCTGTCTGGCACAACGGTGATCGGCTTTGGCGACGGCGATGACACCACCGAACTCCTCGACATGCAGGGCAGCTATAGCTCGGTATTCCTTCGCAAAGAATTCAACGTATCGGGCACCCTCCCAAATCAGTTGGTCGTCCGCGTTTACTACGATGATGGCGCGATCGTCTGGATCAACGGGGTCGAAGTCGCTCGACTCAATGTCGATCTGGGAGACATCACTTTCGAGGGGATCCGTGCCTCTGATCCTCCGGGCGGAACCCCGGGGGCGGCGATTGGCAGCCACGAACGCGCGTGGGTCGATGTCACCGTGCCCGGTGCCGCAGGATTCCTCGTTCCGGGAACGAACACGATCGCAGTCCATGGTTTCAATACCGGCCTGAACAGCAGCGATTTCTCGATCGACTGTGAGGTAAAGACCCCTGATCCAAGCAGCGGCTCAATCGGCGTTCCGAGTCCGGGCGCATCGAACTCGGTCTTCTCCCCAAACGCCGCACCAAATATCCGTCAGGTCGATCACTCTCCCCAGCAGCCCATCGCCGGTGAGGACGTGCTCATCACCGCCAAGGTGACCGACCCCGATGGCGTCGCCTCGGTCACTCTCAGCTACCAATTGGTCAACCCGGGTGCCTATATCAATCTGGAAGATGCCAGCTACGAAACCAACTGGACAGACCTCCCGATGCGTGATGATGGCTCTGCCGGTGACGCTGTTCCTGGCGACTCCGTGTTCAGCGTCACGATGCCCGGCAACCTGCAAACCCATCGGCGGCTGATCCGCTACCGCATCACCGTGCAAGATGTGTCCGGCACCTCGCAACAAACACCTTACGCCGATGACGAATCACCCAACTTCGCTTATTTCTGCTACAACGGCGTGCCCGATTGGACCGCTTCGAAACGGCCCGGCTCCCAGCCTGACATCACCTACCCGGCGGCCGCACTCGACAGCATGGCCGTCTATCATTTGATCAGCAAGGAGTCGGATGTCATCTCCTGCCAATGGACTGGCCCGACAGATGGCGCCTACCGCTACCTCGGCACCTGGGTTTACGAAGGCAAAGTTTACGATCACATGCGCTACCGGATCCGCGGCAACGCCTCGACCCGCCAGGTCGGCCGCAATAAATGGAAGATCAACTTTCCCAACACCCACCCGCTTGAGGCGCGCGACAACTACGGCACAAAATACAAAGTGCCCTTGGACAAGATCAACGTCCTCCCCGGCTCGAACCCGTGGTGGCGCAACAACGCGTCGACCGAAGGCACCATGTTCTGCGAGTCGCTCGGTTTTCGCGCCTACCAAATCTCCGGAGGGACCGGCTGCAACACACACTTCTTCCACTTCCGCGTCATCGACTCCAACGACGAGGCGCCCGCCGATCAATACGCCGGAGATTTCTGGGGGATGTACATCGCCATCGAGCAACCCGAAGCCGAGTTCCTCAACGAGCGTGATCTCCCGGATGGCAACGTCTACAACGTCCACGGCGGCAGTGGCTCCAGCCTGCGTAATCAGGGTGCCACCCAGGTTTCTAACAAGAGTGACCTCTTCGCCTTTCAGGGCTTGCACAATAGCGGGACTTCCCAGGCGCAGTGGGAAGCCAATCTTGATTTCGAGGACTACTTCGCCTTCAACGCGATGAATCTCGCCATCAACAATTCGGACATGCGCAATCACGAGAACGTGAACTATTATCACAACTCCGAAACCGACAAGTGGCACATTCTTCCTTGGGATCTTGATCTCACCTTCGAGGACGCCCCGCACCACGGACGCGGGGACACTTCCCAATGGGAACAGATCTACCACTGTCTGCAATATCCGGAGATCGGCCAGGCCTACGAGAACAAGGTGCGCGAAATTCTCGACCTGTTCCTCGACAACGACCAGTCCGCGAACCTGACCGACGAATTTGCCGGCTTTATGACCAAGGGAGGTGCCGACAATCTTGTTGAAGCCAGCCAGGCGATGTGGGACTACCACCCACGCAAAGTGAAAAAAGGAATTTGGTACGGCAACTTTAACACTTCGCTGCTGCCGAATCGCACTTTCACGGATCTCACCCAATACACCAAAGACTTCCTCACCGTGGGTGGTTACGGCCGCGACAAGCTCGCGGCCAAACAGACCGACCCGGCAATTCCTAACAAACCGACCATCAGCTACAGCGGAGGCCTCGGTTTTCCGACGAATACGCTAACGTTCACCTCCTCTCCCTTCTCGGATCCACAAGGATCCGGAACCTTCGGTTCTATGGAATGGCGCGTCGGCCAGATTCACAACCCGGCGACGCCCGGCTACCTCGCCGACGACCTCTACATCTACGAAGCGGAGACCTTCTACCAAAGCGATCGCATGGCGCCGTTCAACAGCACCTTCACCTTCCCCGTTGCTGCCAGCGGAGTGAGGGTCGGCAATACCTACCGCGCGCGCGTGCGCCATATCGACAGCTCCGGCCGCGCCAGTCACTGGTCGGATCCACTTGAATTCACCGCGAGCGAACCTGGCGTGACGCCTTGGCGGCAGAATCTCATGATCACCGAAATCATGTATCACCCGCGGGATGCCAGCCCGGCCGAGATCGCCGCAGGATACTCCACCAGCGACTTCGAATATTTGGAACTCAAAAACATCAGCGACAGCCTGACGCTCGACCTTACCCAACTGCGCTTCACCAAGGGCGTCGATTTTGACTTTGATAGTGGTGGGATCACTTCGCTTGCCCCTGGTGCCTACGTTCTCGTCGTGAGCAACAACGCGGCCTTCGAATCCCGCCACGGGGCGGGCTTGCCAGTTGCCGGTGAATGGCAGGTCGGTGACAAACTGGCCAACGGCGGCGAGAACTTAAAACTCTCCTTCGGTGCTGGTACTGCCATTCACGAATTCGTCTACAGCGACGACCAACCCTGGCCGGATAGTCCGGACGGCGACGGACCGAGCCTCGTTCTGATTGCTCCGCAGACCGCCCCGGATTTCGCCGACCCACTCAGCTGGCGGCCCAGCATTGTAATCGGCGGAACCCCCGGCGGCAACGACGAGACCACTTTCTCCGGAGACCCGGACGCAGACGAGGACAACGACGGATCCAGCGCTTTTCTGGAATATTTCCTGGGCACCAGCGACTCGATCCCGAGCTCCAATGGTCTACCTAGAGTCGGGTCGGAATTCTTCGACGACGGCGCGGGAATAATACGCAGCTATCCCACCTTTACGTTCCAGATCAATCTCGCTGCGGCCGATGTCACCTATGTCGTGCAACGATCAACCGATCTCACTGCAGGGAACTGGACAAGCGCCTCTGCAGTTTCGTTTGTTTCAACGATCGACAATGGAGATGGCACGGCCAGGGTCGTGTGGCGGAGCACGACCTCGTTCCCTGATCTGCCGCGCGAGTTCCTGCGACTTCTCGTGCAAAGGCGTCCTTGATGATTCCCCCTAAGCTGAATTGTCCGATTGGCAGGCGACTGCTATAGATTCACTCCAGCGCAGCGCTGTGATTTGCCACTCATCCTGGTGGCAGGCGAAAACGCTGGATTTGGAGCGATCAATTTGAGACGATTACCCTGAAATACCTTCGATCCGATGATCGCACCAAACACTATCGCCACCCACTTTGCGGCCCTCGCAACCGCCCTCGTCGTCGCTCTTTCTGCCAGCGCCGCAGAAATTCATGCTCCGGGGAAATTCCCAAACGTCCAAGCTGCAATCGATTCCGCTCGACCCGGTGATACCGTGGTGCTCAGCCCCGGCCACTATCGCGAGCAACTCACTGTCCCCGCCGCCTTGAAGCTTTGCAGCGCTGGAGACGCTGCATTAGGGAAGGTCGGGCTCGCTCGCGCCGAAGCAACTGTCATCGATGCCGGTGGAAAATCTCCTGCGGTGATCCTCATGCAAGGTGCGACCATCGACGGAATCACGGTGACCGGCGCCGGGAAATTTGATCAGGAAATCTTCGACCAACACCACGCCCAACGCGGCGAGAATCTCGCTGACAACCATGGCGCGGTCGGTGTGAACGGTGGTAGCGCGGCAATCTCGGTTGACGGGGTTGATGCGACGGTGACCAACTGCATTGTGCGTGACAACGGTCACCCGGGAATTGGCATCATCGGTCCGGGGCGCGCCGTGGTTCGGGACAACCACGTTTACCGCAACATGGGCGGCGGCATCGGCATCGCTGACGGTGCGCGAGGGCAGGTGTCCGGCAACCGCTGCTGGATGAATTTGCGCGCGGGAATTGGCTGCCGGAATTCCTTCCCAACAATCACCGGAAACCACTGCTATGAAAACGTGCGGGCAGGAATCGGCATCCGCGAGGGGGCTTCGCCCGAAGTTTACTTGAACAAATGCTACAAGAATCGACGCGCCGGAATTGGGATACGAATGGAAGGCAGCGAACCACGCATCTTCGCGAACGTCTGCTACGAGAATGGCATGGCGGGCATCGGTTGCCGCGACCGCGCTGCGCCAATCATCTTCAACAACGAGTGTCACAGCAACCGGCTCGCAGGCATCGGCGCGATGAGCAACGCCCGTCCCAGCATCGTCGGCAACAAACTCTACGGGAACGAAGCCGCCGCGATCGGACTCGACGCCTGCGACTCGGGCGAGGCCCTCATCCGAGACAATCGCATCACAGCCAAAAAGCTCGTCTGCATTGGCATCCAAAGCGGTTGGACCGTGCGGGTCGAAGGAAACCAGATTGAGCGCAAGGGTGGCATGCCACCATTGGTGATGGTATTTAAAGGTGCGCGCACCGACTTCATCGGCAACACATTTACCGGCAGTGGCGTCGCCGCGATCCGCAGTCAGGGGCAGATTTTCGTGTGCGACAATCAGTTCCATTGCCCTGCACCACGCAAAGGCGGGCCACCGCAAAACGCAGTATGGGCGTTGGAGGGATCGAGTGTTGCGATGGCCGAAGACAACCAGATCCAAGGTTGGCGGAAGCCAAAAACCGGAGCCGTCCGTGTCTCGAACCGCAAGGAACTGGAGGCCGCTCTCCAAGTTGCAAAGCCAGGCACAACAATCCTGCTCGCACCCGGTAACTACGAAGGCGGGATCACCGTGCGTAATTTGCGCGGCGAAAAAGGCAAGCCGATCACGATCGCCGGAGCGCAACGCGACAAACCGCCAGTGTTCACCGGCGGCAATACCGGGCTGCATTTGATCGATCCGCAGCACGTCGAACTGCGCAATTTCGTCATTAGCGGTGCCACGGCCAACGGGCTCAACATCGACGACGGCGGCAGCTTCGACACTCCTGCCCAGCATGTGAAACTCAGCGGGCTAACCGTGCGTGATATCGGCGGCCGCGGTAACCGCGACGGCATTAAGTTTTCCGGCGTGCGTGATTTCCGCATCGAGAATTGCCGGATCGAACGCTGGGGCGACGGTGGATCCGCCATCGACATGGTCGGCTGTCAGGACGGTCTGATTTCCGCCTGCGAGTTCGAACATCGCGAGCAAGCGCACTCGGCCAACGGCGTGCAAGCCAAAGGCGGCAGCCAGCGAATCGCAATTCGTCGCTGCCACTTTAAAGATGCCGGAGGCCGCGCGATCAATCTCGGCGGCAGCACGGGAGCTGATTACTTTCGACCGGCTGATGCCAAATTCGAGGCGGCCGATCTGACGGTAGCAGATTGTTTTTTCGAAGGTTCGATGGCACCGGTCGCGTTCGTCGGCGTCGCCGGTGCAAGCGTGCGCAACAACACCATCCTGCGCCCGCAACGCTGGATTGCACGCATCCTCCAGGAGAACACACAGCCACACCTCGCCAGCTGCCGTGACGGCAACTTCGAGCGCAACTTCGTCGCTTTCCGTTCCGACGAACTGCACACCGCCGTCAATATCGGGGCCGCGACAAAAAAAGAATCCTTCCGCTTCGTCGGGAACGAGTGGCTGTGCCTTGATGGTCGCTCTTCCACCAAGGAATTACTCCCTTTCCCAATCCCCGAGTCAGGTGGAATTTTTCACGAGAACGATCAGCCAATCGAGCTGAATGTGGAAACGATCAAGGACTTCGCCGACACCAATATCGGAGTCCGCTGGTGGACGCTCCCGGCGAAAGCGAAAGCCAAGACCCCAGGACGTAATCGTTGACTCTCTCCCACCGTTGCTGCGATGCGGTTTGTTCAAACAATCGTAATACTCTGGTCATTCCATCCTGTTCCTTGGCCAATCGCGTGCCTGCTTTGATCTGTTGGGCCGATTCCGTGGTCGCCGTGCTTGAGATCGTCGATACGGATGGTCACGCCGTTGTTCAGCCCGTTGACGAGACCTGAAGAAGCGAGCGTGAAGTGCGTGGTCCTGCAACGGTACTGCGAGTGGGGGCGCGGCAGTTTGTTTTCTGGCGCACGAATGATTGTCGCAAGCGTTCCGATTGCTTTAGTGGGATGAAATTAAGAGGGGTGCGGTGAGTCTCGCCGCGGTACCGGGCCGATGGTCCCGCCCTCGACAAATTCAGCCTTGGTAAGGGTCTGGCGAAGATCCTTTTTACCTTGGCTGATGTTGGCGGCCCAGTTGACGATGCGACGGACGATGGGCCGATGATCCCAACGGACGTGGGCTACTGAAGGTTGAAGCCAGGTGAAGGTGTGGTCGGGGTCTCCGCAGATGAGGGAGACGTGAGTCGGCGCGAGAATGCCGCGTCGGGCGAGATGGTCTTTGACAGCATGGAAGACGAAGGGTTCATCAATGATCAAAGCGGAGGGAGGGGTGACTTGAAAAAGTCCTTCGAGGACACGATGCAGGCCATCGGGGGAATCTTCCCATTCAGGAAGATTGTAAGGACCGGAGGGGAGTCCGTGTTTCGCCATTTCGTCGAAGATCGCCAGTTCGGACTGTCCTGGTCCGCCGGCGCGCTGACTCTCGCGGGCGAGGATGACGATGCGCTGGTGTCCGAGCGCAATGAGTCGTCGAATCATCGCGCGTCCGACCGCTTCATGATCTGGGCCGACACCTGCGATGGGAAGCTCCCGCCGTCGCCCGAACAAGGCAAAGGTCGGTTCTTTTTGCTTTGAAAACCATTTTAGAACATCGCCTGAGCTGGCGCAAACGATCCAGGCGTCGGCGTCGGTTTCTTTGACCATGCGACGAATCCGGGGGAGTTTCATGCCGAGCTCGTTGAGGGTTTTGGAAGGATGGAAGGCTTGGTGACCAGCCTCGATCAGTTTGTGGTGGAGGTCTACCATGTAGTCGTCATTGAGTGAGGCGATTTCGTATTCGAGGATCGCAATTCGGAGCGAGGCGACATCTCGTGTTCCGGTTGGGAGGACGATTTTGCGCGGGCGGCCCGGACCTTGCCTTTCCAAAATGCCATCGTTCTCAAGATGGACCAGTGCGGCCCAGATCGTCTTGCTGTCGATTCCAAACTCTGCCGCCAAGGCTGGGCTTCCGGGCATCATTCCGCTCCACCTGCCCCGTCTGAGTTCCTCTCTCAAATGTTTGGCCACCTGCTCGGATGGGGAGAGAAGTGTTAAATCAGGCATGAATTTAGCCTAACCGAAAATGGATAGGTCGCAATCTGAAATGAGTTTGTGCCAGCATGGGTTTCGTGGATATTGGGGATGACACTTGAACATTTCTCTTTCTCGATCCGGCAGGATGTTGGGGGAGGGGGATTCATCCAGCCCGTGTTTTCCATTGATATCGAACCCTGTGCGAAGGGGGTGACCTCTTAAATAGATGAAATTTAGAAACCAATTCTTTCGGTCGGTTCTTGCGATTTTTGGTTTTGTTCTCCCCTCCGCCGCTGGCACAGCGACCATCAATGGCATCACAGTCAGCGCATAGTTCCATGACCCACTTCACCCACTTGATATCGCGAGCTCTGATGGTTCTGCTCACCGGAGGCCTCGGTCTCGCCAAAGCCGAAGAATCCTCATTCTATAAAGAGGATCCGCTTTTCTCCACGGCGCCTGATGTGAAAAAATCACTGCAATTGATCGCTCGCTTTGGCCCGGTCGGCATCGGGATTGAGTTGATCCATCCGGTCTTCACGATGCGCATCAAAAATGTTGAAGAAGGCTCTCCGGCAGCCGCCACCGGCAATCTGAAGGCGGGCCAGATCATTGAGACGATCAACGGTCAACCGTTGAAGGACATCGATCCGCGCATCCAACTTGGACAGATTCTCTCCAAGGCTGAGGCGACCGACGGCGTGATCAAATTTTCGATCAAAGGCGAGGCCGAGCCGATCACCGTGAAAATCCCCGTGCTCGGGCCCTACAGCAAAACCTGGCCGCTGAATTGCCCAAAATCCGACAAGATCGTGAGGCAGGCGGCCGACTACATCGCCAGCCCCGGGGGAAACAAAGGTCTTGCCAACATCGGCATGCTTTTCCTGCTCTCTACCGGCGAGGACAAGGACCTGGAGGTCGTGCGTCAGTGGGCACGCACAGAGCCGGCCCACACCTACGCCTGGTATCTCGGCTATGGCGGAATCCCGCTCACTGAGTGCTACCTGCGCACCGGTGATCCGGAGATTCTCGCCAACATCCAGCGTTGGGTTGATAGCGCGGTCGAAGGCCAATACCTCGACGCATGGCCCGGACGTAACGGAACCTTGACCGACTACGGTGGCGGCCACCTCAACGCGGCCGGGACGAGCGTGCTTACCTTTCTGCTCCTCGCCAAGGAGTGCGGCGCGGAGGTTCCCGACCACGCATTGTTCGGTGCGCTGCGGCATTTCTACCGCTACGCCGGTCGGGGCAACAACCCCTATGGTGACGATCGCCCTTACACCGGCTTTGTCGACAATGGCAAAAACGGACTGCTCGCTTTCGCAATGGCCGCGGCCGCCTCGCTCACGCCCGACGGTGAGGACTCGGTCTACGCCCGGGCGCGAGACGTCTGTGCCATGAAGAGTTTCTACCTCACAACCTATATGCTGCACGGCCACACCGGCGGAGGTATTGGCGAGATTTGGCGCAGTGCTGCCATGGGGCTGCTGTTCGAGAAAAAGCCCGCGCAATACCGCGAGTTCATGGACAATCGCCAATGGCACTACGACCTCTCACGTCGTTTTGACGGCTCCTTCGGTATCCTCGGCGGAGGCGGCTACGACAATGTGCAGTGGGGCGTCGCCTTCCCGCTGGCCTACACCATCC
>OJIS01000543.1_pt1 | contig 11970 bp, 8 predicted proteins | sample 1595671 | NCBI WGS metagenome assembly OJIS01 (sample SAMN05416814, study PRJEB24817) | seawater metagenome | isolation source: Sea water | place: Canada:Atlantic | collected 2013-07 | reverse complement strand
TCTACACAGAGTAGATCGTCGGCAGCGTCAGATGTGTATAAGAGACAGGTCTGAAGGAGTGCTTTATTTTTGGAGGGGTCCCTGGTTTGGAGCGAACCGCTCGTGAGATCTATGAAGGAACCTTTCCTTTTGTGGAGAACAGAAACCGGGAATATTTTGAGAAATTTCCCATGGACAAGGCAAGACTTGCCGAACTCTCAAAACACTTGCTGGAGAATGACGTGAGGTTTCCAAATGGAGACCCGTTAAAGCCACATATGATTCAGTTGCTGGGGCTGAAGTTTGGGTTTGCCCATACCGCCGAGGAAATTCATTTCCTGCTTGAAGAAGCATTTGTGTGGGCGGGGGATAAGAAAATTGTCAGCCACACTTTCAAGGTGGGTTTGCAATCGGCTCTCCGGTTTGACACCAACCCGATCTTCGCAATTCTGCATGAGGCCATCTACGCGCAAGGAAGCGCGAGCGCTTGGGCTTGTGATGCTGTCCAAAAAGAGCTCTATCCACACTTCGACAACTACGATGATTTCCTCTTCTACGGTGAGATGGTTTTCCCATGGATGTTCGATGAGATTTCAGAGCTTAAGGGCATGAAAGAAGCTGCTGATATTTTGGCAGCCTGTGAAGACTGGCCCCCACTCTATGACAAGGAGGTCTTGAGCCGGAATACGGTGCCGGTCGCCTGCGCGGTTTATGCGAACGACATGTTCGTGAATGCGAAGTTCTCGTTGGAGACCGTCGCATCGGTTCCTCATATGAAGGCGTGGCATACCAGCGAATTCGAACACTGCGGATTAAGAGTGGGAGGCGAGAGAATCTTTTCCCGTCTCATTGATCTCGCACGAGGGGAGGTGGAGAGATGATCCGCTCTCTTTGTTTTTCGGTGGTGGCACTGGCCGGATCGGCTTTTGCAAAGCTGCCCAATATCGTGATTGTCTATGCCGATGACCTCGGGATCGGCGACCTTTCGTGCTACAATTCCAAATGTTCTTATAAGACTCCACGACTTGATCAGATGGCCGCGGAAGGGATCCGTTTTACGGATGCCCACAGTCCCTCGACCATTTGTTCGCCTTCCCGATACGGGCTTTTTTCAGGACAGCAAATTTACCGTTCAACCGGTCAGGGCGGAGGTGCTTTCGAAGGTCCCGGAGGTCCCAGCTATTTGAAGCCGGGCACGCTGACTCTTGGTGGCATGCTTCAGAAAAAAGGTTACCATACCGGGATTTTTGGCAAATGGCATGTTGGCCTGACTTGGTTGGATAAGGATGGTAGGAAGCTGGGTGGGGGCTTTAAAAACTCCCTGCTCATCGACTACGAGAAAAGCACTCCTCTTGTCGATGGTCCCAATAAGAGGGGATTCGACGAATCGTTTGTTACTCCGAATTGTCCCACCACGGACCCGCTTTACATCTATATCGAGAACGGCATGGTGCCCGTTCCGGCCGACCAGCGCTATGACCCGAAAAGCAGCCCCAACCCCGGTGGGAAATGGCGTTGGGACAACGATGCCGGCTGGATGGCTCCCGGGTATGAGTTTGTGAAAGCGGATCTCCTCTTTTTTGAGAAGACGAAAAACTTCATCACCGAGCATCGTAAAAAGACTCCGGAAAAGCCTTTCCTGGCGATCTTCTCAACTCAGATCGCGCACGCTCCGGTGCTGCCCGCTCCGGAGTTCAATGGGGTCACCACGGGCGGGCCTCGTGGCGACTTCGTCTTCGAGCTTGATGCCCTGATGGGGCGGGTTCTTGACCTGCTCGATGAACTCGGGATCGATGATGAGACTCTTGTTCTCTTCAATGCCGATAACGGTGCTGAAACCGTTCACGTCGATTGGATGCGGGAGGACCACAATCATGATTCTTCCGCCGGTTTCCGCGGCATGAAGCGGGATGGTTGGGAAGGCGGTCATCGGGTTCCTTTTATCGTGAGATGGCCCGGAAGGATTCCCAAAGAACAGGTCTCCAGCCAGATGACAAATACCACCGACATCATGGCAACGCTTGCTTCAGTTGTCGGCTACAAGCTGCCTGATGAAGTCGCCACCGATAGCTTCGACATGCTTCCCGTGATGCTTGGGAACCAGGACTCGAAGAATTCCGTTCGTCCGCATCTCCTGACTCAGAGTTTTCGGGGAGAATTTCAGATCCGAAAGGGAGACTGGAAATATCTCGATCACAAAGGCTCGGGCGGTAACGGCTACGACAAGGGCAAGCTTGCGAAATATGCTCTCAAGGAGAACGAGCCCGAAGCTCCGGGGCAACTCTACAACCTCGCCGCTGATCCTGGTGAGACGACCAATCTCTACTTTAAGGAGAAAGCGATGCGTGAAAAAATACAGGCCTTGCTGGAGAACCTCAAAAAGAGTGGACGAAGTGCGCCCATAGGGAGAATACCCGTGGGGATGGGAAATATCCCGAAGGTGAAATAGGAGGCCGCGTGAGACGGGGCTATTTCGAATCGCCAAATGGATTCTCATACCAAAAGACTCCAAGTTGATCCCGCTCTTCGCAACAAAGGACGTCGAGGTCGCCATCGCCATCGACGTCATAGGGCACAACGCGATCGTATTTGAGGCCGGGTTCACCGGCGATTTTGTGGCTTTGCCATTCCTTGTCGAAGGGGGAATTCCTCCACGAGAGCCATCTCATTCCGGAGAGAGGACCGTTCGCTCCTTCGCAGCTGAAGACGAGGTCGTTTTTGCCATCAAGGTCGACGTCGAAGACGGCGGGGCTCTTTCCTCCACCCACGCCATCGGGGAGGGGAATGACATGTTCATTCCATTTCTTATTTTGGAAGCGAAACCAGACGATTGCAGTCTTATCGATCCCAATGACGTCGTCTTTTCCATCTTGGTCGAGGTCACCGAGCGCGATGAATTTGATCTCACGATCAGCCGCTCCGATATCGTGTCGTATCCACTCAGCGCCTTCTTTTACGGCGTTCTTGCCGGGATGCTGAAGCCAATAGATTCCTCGTTTAGGACCTCTGCGATCGCTGACTAAAACGTCCATCAGGCCATCCTGATTCATATCGGTTGAGATCAGCGACATGATCCATCCGGCTTCCTGGATTTTATGGAATTTCCATTCTGACAAGTTCCGGCTGTTTTGTGGATTTTCCAACCATCCAATGCTCCCATTCCATCCTTTCGAGCCGACGATGAGGTCGAGGCCATGTTGGCCATCCACATTGAATGGCAGGGCATACATCCACGATTGGGATTTGGCGGTTGCGGGGATGACTTTGGTCGTCCACTTGTCAGCTTGGAGCAACGAAGGTTTTTCCTGTGGGGCCCAGTGAATGAAGATGCTCTTGGTTCGTCCTTCGCAGGAGCTGATGACATCGAAGGCTCCGTCGCCATCGAGGTCGGCAAAGACGGCATCCTCGGGCGAGGCGACATTTCCAACCGTGACCGCCGGCCAGGTTTGTTTTTCCTTTCCGCGGCCTGGATGGAGATAGGCGCGGACGAGATTTCCTTCCTCCCAACCGGTTGCGATATCCATCAAGCCGTCTCCATTGATGTCCGCCAGTCGAATGCCATCCGCACCCTTTGAGCTATTGTCGATGGTGTGGCGCTGCCACGGTTGCTCGGCGGCATTCAGAGGGGGGAAGAAAAAGAGAAGTATCAATAATTTCATTTTATGAGGGAAGATGAAACGTGTGGGACAGGTCCGACGGTGGCCCCTTCAATAAACTTGGCGTTGGTGGCGGTCTGCCGAAGGTCTGGTTTCCCTTGGGAGATGTTTTCAGCCCATCGGACGATCCGCCTGATCAAGGGCTGGTGGGGCCATTGAATATGTGCGATCGACGGATGGAACCAAGGGAATACGGGATGTGCGTCCGTGCAAATTAAAGAAAGTTTTTGTGGAGCAATGATTCCTCTCCGGGCGAGATACTGTTGGGCTGCAATAAAGTGGCTCGCTTCGTCGATCATCAGCGCGGTTGGCGGAGTCAGGCTGAAGAGTGAGTCCAGAAGTTTGAGGAGACCCTTCGGTGTCGTCTCCCAGTCGGGGAGATTGTATGCCCCCGAAGGAAGGCCCAAGGCCGTGAGCTCGTCGAGAAAAGCTTGTTCGGGAAGTCCCGGAATAGGGCATCGCCGCATTTTGCTTGTGAGAAGAACAATGCGGCGATGCCCCATTTCGTTTAATTGTCGAATACCGGCGATGTATGCCGGAACTTTGTCGGGTCCCGCTCCGGCCAGAGGGAGGCCCCTGCGGTGTCCAAAGAGAGCAAAGGTCGGTGTTTTTTGTTTCGCGAACCAGGTGAGCGTGTCTCGGGAGGCCGCGCTGAGGATCCAGGCATCAGTCTTGACTTCGGCCGCCATTCTTGAAATTCGCTGAACATCCATTTTGAGATCCTGTAAGGTCTTGGGGAGGGGGAGCACTGAGTGTCCCGCTGCTTCGAGTTCGTGTTGCAGATCAATATTGTAGCCCTCGCGCTGGGCAGAGCGATCATAGTGTAACAAAGCGATTCTTAACGGCGTGTTCACTTTGGTTTGCGTAAGATTGATTTTGCGGCGTCGACATGGTCCCTGTGAGATGAGGGTGCCCTCGTTTTCAAGCTGTTTGAGAGCAGTCTCGAGGGTATTGCCACCAACCCCGAGTTCCCGGGCCAGGCGATTGCTCCCCGGCATGAGCCCGCTCCAGGTTCCTTGTGCCAGTTCCTTACGCAGATGCTCCGCCACCTGCTCTGAGGCTGTGAGAATGTGGATTGGGGACATGTGGCGAAAACTGCCTGAAATGGGTCATGGTTGTCAAGTGGGAGATTGTTTTACATTTTAGTGAATTATCAATATATTCAGCAATCTCAAATGCCTCCCAGACTGCTTTGCGTAGTTTGGGGTTTTGTTAAGAAAATATTCTTTTGTAGTGGGGAGAAGCTTCCATCACTCATGTTCAACTTATCAATTAAAAATTTATTCAATTATGACGTTTACTAAACATTTCGGAGCATCTGCTCGCATGCTTGGGCTTACCGCGCTCACCGCAACCGCCCAGGCGGCTAGTCTCACGGCCGAGTTTCAGGCCACCATCGCGTCTGAGCAGCATCCGGACTTCGGTGGTGAGGCACGCTTCTACCACGTCTCGGTGAATCCCGAAAACCCAGGTGTCGGTTCTTTTGCTGCCACTCTCGTGGGCTCAAACGATCCCGCCCCAAGCTTTGTTCGGAACTTCACAGGGGATGTCGTAAGCTACAAATGGGTAGGTGGTACCAATAACGATATCACCGGTGTCTCCGTGTCAGGCGGAGACGCAAGCCTCATCGCCTACGCAACCACTGACACGTCGTTCGATGGCTTTGCCCAGAACCAGTTGAAGCTCTGGACTACAACCGATCCGGGAGCCGATTTGGCAACCGAGGGGGTGGATCCCTTTAACGTGGTTGCCGATGTCAATGGTAACGGTTACCGCTCCTTCGGTGGAGCCGTTACTACCGTCGATATTAGCGGTCTTTCGTCCGGTTCGGTTTACGTCTTCTATGGTGCTTTTAACGCCACACCCTCGGTTACGGCCGTAATGCGGGACACCGACGGCGTATCGCCCGATATCACGATCACAGATGCCCACCTCAACGGAGATGCTGCCAATCGCACGGAGTATTATGTTGCGCAGCTCAAATTCGTGAATGATGCGGGCTACGACGAAATCGAATACACGCATCTCGCGAATGGCACTGATTTTGCCGGTAATGGCCGTGGGCTTGGCACCGTGTTGACCGGCGCAGATAGGGGGGGCAGCCCTTCGTGATTAGTGAGATTTCCTTCAACAGCGAGACCAATGAAGTGACGCTGACATGGCCGAAGACCGGCGCTGCCAGCTTTATCGCAAAAGTTTCGGAGGACCTGGAAGATTGGAGTGTCGACCTCGATGACGGCATCACGCCAGACCTCGATGAGAAGCCCGAGGATGTCCTCAATATCACGATCACCCTTCCTCTGCCGGAAGATCTTGAAGGATCTCCCAAGCTCTTCTTCCGCGTGGAAGAGGGTGCCTAGGCTACCCTCTTGGAGCTCTGACTCAAAATTTCAAAATCAAGGTCGGGAAATTTTCCCGGCCTTTTTCCTGAGACTTCCGCGATGATTCCAAGACTTTTCCGCATTGGTGGGACTCTTTGGTCATCTTCCAGACTAGCTCTGAGAGCAACTCCTTTAAAAGGTAATCCCTCCGGTTCGCCTTTTTTTTAAAGGCAATCCACCTGAGTGAATTAGGGAGAGGCTCACTCTTTTCATAAGGATCGATAAGGCTGCGTCCTCATACACCAGGCGTTTACGAACCCAATCATCCGACAGAGGATCCCATCGTCTTCACCTCCGGTTTTTGATCGGAGGTCTTTCCTCGAGGCCGTATCCAGAGGGTCGTACCTTGGATTTATTTTTTGAGGAGAAGCAGCTGGGCTTCTTTAACCCAACCAGCGGGGCGTTGGCCTTTTCCGACTTGTTCTCCGTCACCGAGATCGTTCTGGGCTCCTTTGACGAAAGTCATGAGGCGTTTGACGACTTCGGGGTTTGATTTGGCGAGATTATTTTTCTCGCCCGGATCAGTCTTGAGGTCGAAAAGCTGGAGGGGGCTTTCTTTGATCTTCTTGCTCCATCCGGTGAACTTTTCGGACTGGGGAAGAACGAGTTTCCACTTCCCGCTGCGGACGGCTTGAAGTTGGGAGGTGTGATAATAGAAGAAGGCTTTGTGAGGAGATTGGGCGCCTTCTTTTCCGAAGAGGAGGTCGCGAATATCGTGGCCATCAATTTTACGATCACCGGGTACTTTGCCCCCGGCAAGAGCAGCGAAGGTCGGGAGCATATCCAGAGTTGAGGCGAGCTGGTCGCAGATTGCGCCGGCGGCAATCTTTCCAGGCCAGCGCATGACGCAAGGCACCCTCATGCCCCCTTCGTCGGTCGTTCCTTTTGATCCTTTAAGCGGGTCGTTACTTCCGCCATTACTGCCGTTGGAGCCATTGTCAGAGGTGAAAATGACAAGGGTCTTTTGATCGAGATTCAGATCCTTAAGGGTCTGCAAGATCGAGCCGGTTGAGGCGTCCACTTCTTCGATCCAGTCGCCGTATTTTCCGTTCTTCGATTTGCCCGCAAATTCCTTTCCTGGAAAGAGGGGGAGGTGGACCGAAGTGTGAGGGAGGTAGAGGAAAAAGGGCTTTGTGGCGTTTGCTTTGATGAAAGAAACGGCCTCTTCAGTGTATCGCCGTGTGATGGGGGCTTGCTTGATGGGGGCCTCGATCACCTTCTCATCTCGAAGGAGGGGAAGGGGGATGTGCTTGCGTCCCATATCATTCGAATAGGGAATGCCAAAATAGGAATCAAATCCCTGTCGGGTTGGGAGGAAGTCCGGTTGATCACCGAGATGCCACTTGCCGATGCAGGCGGTGGCATAGCCTTGCTTCTTGAGGATCTCGGCGATGGTGATTTCATCAGGATTGAGCCCCTTGCGTGCTGCTGGAAAGAGAACCCATTTGTCGTTCTGATCAACGTGCATGTTGACCCGGCGTGGGTAGCAGCCGGTCAAGAGACTGGCGCGGGAAGGGGTGCAGACGCCGCTGGTGACATAGAAGTCGGTGAAGCGCATGCCCTCCCTGGCCATCTTGTCGATGGCTGGGGTCCGGTTCTTAGTGGAGCCAAAGCAGCCGATGTCGCCGTAGCCCATGTCATCCATGTAGATGAGGACGATGTTGGGTTGCTCGGCATTTGTTTGCAGGGTGCCGAGGAGGAGGAGAAAAGTGAAAATGGATTTCATGGTGGGACGAGGTGCTAGGAGCGCATGAGTTGTTTGATGGCTCCGGTTTGGTCGATTTTTTTGCGAGCTGTTTCGAGATCGAAATCACCATAATGTTCCATGGGGTTTCCGTAAGCATTCAAGAGAGTGGTATACCAGTTTCCGATGGTTTTATGGCCTTCGGTGGCGTGGTGAGGGAGGCGAATGTATCGACCCGCCATGTCGAGATTGCACTTATCTCCGGACATCACGATGAAGGGAGCTTCGGTGCCGTGGCTGTGGTGGCCTTCTCCGTTTTCAGGAAAATACATGACGATGGTGTTGTCGAACATCGTTCCTTTGCCTTCAGGTGTCGCTTTGAGCTTATCGACGATCGCGGCGACTTGTTCCATGTGCCCTATTCGGATTTTCTCGCGAATTTTCTCAGCGGGAATCCCACTGTAACCGCCATTGTGTCCGAGTTCGTGGATGGAGATGTGATCGCCTTCGTTTCCTTGCAGGCCCTTGATTGGGGTGGAAAGTTCATCGATGGTGTAAGTGACGACATTGGTGAGTCCGGTGATGAGCGCTGCCGACAGGATGTCCGTCATGGCCTTTTGCTTTTCGGGAGTGCTGGCATTAGGGCCGCCATTGGCATGAACGGGGTCGAGCTTGGGGAGGTGCCTGGCGATCGCTCCCGACATTTTTTCGAGCTTCTTATTCCGTGCTCGGATGGAGTCGATGGAGTCGATGTGATTACTTAACTTGAGTTTTTCATAGCCTTGCAGGATGTCGGCTTTTAATGATTCCTCGCCTTCGAGAAATTCCAGCATGGCATTGTCGGAATTGACGGCGTCGGGATTGGTGACCGACTTGAAGAGCTCATTGTAAGCAGTTTCCGGATCGGCGTAGCAGTAGTTCCGTTGGTGGGGAGCGGGGGCGGAGTAGCCGGAGACGATGCCCGTGCGGTAAGTGCTATAGTTGCCGGTGAGCGAGAGTTCGACGTGGCCAAACGGGGAAGGAGAGAGTTTCGCGAGCTCGAAGTCGATGGTGGCTCGTTTGATCCCGCTAAGCGAATTTCGGCCTGATTTATAGGCACCCATGACCGAAGAGTAGGACCAGTGGCCATTCTCGCTCATCTTGCAGGAAAGTCCCTGGAGGATGGAGAGGTTGGCTTTGTGGCCTGCAATCGGACTCATCCACGCGGGGAGTTCGTGCTTGTCGAGGTCGATCTCGAGAGTCTCCTTTTTGGAGTCTGCCGCTTTTTCGGCTTCCGAGAAAGTGGGGAGAGCCACTTCATTTGGCCGGATGCCATTGGATTTGCGGATGAAGATGAAGCGCTTGGGGGCGCCAGACCCGGAAAGGGGGTTGCCGAAGGCTCCGAATGATGTGGGGAGCGCGAGAACTCCGGCACCGAGAGCGGACTGTTTGAGAAAGTGTCTTCTGCTGTTCATGTCTGTCTTAAAGGGTTTGTTTTGGCTTTCGGTAAATGAAGGAATCGGAGGTCAGAAGCGAGAGGATGACGGCGTTGAAGCTACCACCACTTTTGACATAAGCGAGATCGGCGTCGATCAGGGTTTTTGAATCAGAGAGAACTTCATTTCGGCCCATGAAATAGCGGAAAGCGTGACGAATGATGGATTGGCGGACCCGGGTGGACTTCGCGAGGCGGCCGGCAAGGTCGATGGCGTTTTCAATTTCACCGTCGAGTGCGGGGTCGCCCGTGCCTTTCAGGAATCCCTTGCTGTCGACAGGAAGGGTTTTGTAGGTGTCGCGGAGATCGACATGGTTGGCGGCTTTATCGGGGCCTTTTTTAAGGAGGTTGTCAGGGTGCTCGAGAGCTTCTTCAGAGCGGAAGCGTCCGAAGTCATCATACATTTCGAAGCTGTAGCCCAAGGGGTTCATGCGTTCGTGACATCTCCAGCAATATTTCTGCTCGGTGACATCGGCGAGGCGATTTCTCAAGGTGCTGTGATGATCTTCCGGGACGACCGCTTCGACCGTGATGGGAATCTCAGGGATGGTTCCGGCGAGGAGTTTCTCACGAACCCATTTGCCGCGGACGACGGGGTCGGTCTCGGTGTTCTGGGCGTGGGCAATGAGCCAGGCGGGGTGCGTCAGCATGCCCTTGCGCTGATCCACCTTGGCGGGTTGCACGCCCGGGTAGTTCCACTTGTCCAATTTGATATTGTAAAACTTGGCCACTTCCGGGCTCCTCAGCTGCATCCCGGTGCGGGTATCGGCGTTATATTTTCCGTGGGCGGGGAAGGAGACGAAGGGCGCGGCGCCTGTCTCGCCTTCGTCAAACCGGAGGCTGAAGCTCGTCAGGGCGGTTTTGAATTCGCGGATGGGATTGCGGCGGCCTTTGCTCTCAAGCTCGTTGACATTGACTCCCCGCATTTGGACTTCGGCGAGGAACTCCTTGTGCTTGACGAGGTCTGCAAGTTCGAATTTTTGCCAGTCCTTGTCTTTGAAGTATTCGTAGATCCGGCGAATACGCTCGGAGGACTCGGTCATGGCTTCGTTGTCGCCGGAGTGATAGACGTAGAATTTATCAGTGGTGAGGAGTTCCTCGAAGACGTTGATGTCCTTTTTGAGAAAGTGCTCCACGAGGCGATCGGCTTCCCCGACAAGTCGACCTTTGGCGCCATCGTAGTCGCCGCCGAAGCGTTTGCGGTCTTTAAAAATGGGGAGCATTTTGGGATAGCCAAAGAACTCGCGGAAGAAGCGAAGACTACGGACAGGGAGGTTGGTGATGCTTGCGGTGTGTTGAATCCGCTGGACTCCTTCATCAATGACGTAGAATTGATCACGATTTTTCAGAAGGCGGGTGACTTCGCGGATATAGTCTTCGCGAGTGTTGAGGCGTCCACTTTCAGCTGCTTTGACAAGCTCGGCGTCGGGACTGCTGTCGCTAAGAGCGTAGGAAATGGCGTAACTGGCATCCCGGGGTGAAAGCATTTTTCGGCCCTGTTCATCTGGCTCACCGGAGCCAAATTCATTGCGATACACGAAGTCGGATCTGAGGATGAGGGTTTGGATGAGCTTTTGAACTCCATTGAGGTTTCCGAGGCTGCCGATGTAGTTCCTGGCCAATGCCATGTATTTTGTTGCTTCGTCGGCGGAGGGGGAGCGTTCGAGAATTTTGAGAAAAAGTTCTTCGACCAGCCGGGAAACGATTTCGTCGGCAGGAGGACCGGCCTCCTTGCGCTCCTGAATGAAGCCCTGTTCCCAGTCAGTCATGCAATTGTCGATGATGGTCTGGTAGCGGTCACCTTGCTTGCGATGTTTGCGAATGGTTGTCGCGATCATGTGCATTTCGGCATCGCCGCGTGATTTATAAACATGGGGTTTGTTCCTGTCATCGTAGTCATGCTGTTCGATCTGGCTCCGCCATTCTTCCATGTAGCCGCGAAGGAAGGTAACCCGGGCTTGGATCTTGCGTGCGTTGTGGCCGAAGTTGAACCACTCCCGTTCGCATTTCTCGATGAGTTGCTCGTCGGATTGTCCTTTTTTCTCGTGTCGCCGCATGGAGCGGAAGACCAAAACCAACTCTTCCTTTCCGGGATTAGCGGCATGGAAGGGAGCCTTTTTTGTTTCTCCTTCAGTGGCCGCTTTTTTGATGGGAAGGGCATTGAATCGGGGGAGGAGGCTGGTGTGCCTGCCCTTGTAAACATCTTGAAGGACTTGCTCGATGTGATGGTCGAGGAAGCCTTTCCGCGATTGCAGGATCGAATTGTGGCGGTCTTCCTCAGACATGATCGCGGCAAAAGAAGGAAGATAACGCTTGTCCCGCCTGCCAAGGTCTTCGGTCATAGAGACGGCGGCGTTTTTGGCGTTGGTGATCATCGTGAGGAGATGACCGCCATCCAGGGTCGTGGTATCGTAGTAGCGGACGCCGGTGTTGGTGGGGAGGAGGAAGGGGTTGGTGAGATTGACCCGGCGGTTGTTGTCGCCGATCACGGAGACTCTTTTACCATCGATGGTTTTGTTTGGGCTGTGTTTGAGGAGCTTGTTGAACTTGGCGTCGAAGATGAACTCGCTGATCAACCAGCGACGGTCCGGAGTGGACGGTTTGAGGTGAGCGTAGTCCCCGGAGAATAGTTTTTCGTGATCGACGTAGTTGCCGAAGTCCGGCATGCGTAATTTATCCTCAAGTTTTGAGGCATTGTGTTTCGCCAATTCGTCGGAGGCCCAGGCGACGAGGTCTGCTCTCTCCTCATCCTGTCTCTTATACACATCTCCGAGCCCACGAGACCGAGGCTGATCT
>OJIS01000542.1_pt1 | contig 11978 bp, 8 predicted proteins | sample 1595671 | NCBI WGS metagenome assembly OJIS01 (sample SAMN05416814, study PRJEB24817) | seawater metagenome | isolation source: Sea water | place: Canada:Atlantic | collected 2013-07 | reverse complement strand
AGTGATGACACGCCCCTCAAAATCCTCGATCAAGTGGGTTAAACGAGTGCCATTCTCACTAGCGGGCTGTCACTCTTAGTCTCAGATAGAGCCTGCTGCTCGATGCGGCCGGGGCGATGCTATAGAAGGTGAACGTCGCGGTGCCATCACCGTTGTGGACTTCGTTCTCCAGTTGGAAGGCAGGTTCAGCCGGGGTCCATGCTTCAAGGTCCGTCGATTGCTCCATGGTGACTACAGCGTCCTCGGCGGCGAGGTTCACGGTGTAGGTGACCGAGAGCGAGCCATCAGGTGCGATGGTCGTCTGCAATACCGATCCATCGCCCGCGTTAGAGTCGCTGGTGCCGAAAGCGTGTTCTGCAAACGCGGAGAGGCCATCGCCGTCGTCATCGGCCACTGGGTCGCCGGTGAACGGGGTGGCACTACTGGTGCCGGGCTCGCCGCTCGCCGCCGTGCTCGCCCGCCAGTTTCCTCCCAATGAGTGGTCGGGGTTCGATTCTGGTTGGATCAACACGATACTCGGGCCCATGCCATCGGGTGACATCGGCCATGGGTGCCTGTCGTTGTATGTGAAATTCCGGATGATCCCGTTATCGCCGTTCAAGGTGAGGCGTTCGCCGGCGCTGGCAAGAGATGTGTCCGCGGCGAACTCACCGGCGATGAGATTTCTCAAGTCAACGCCGTAGCGCTGTTCGAAGGCCGCCTGGCTCTTGACGACGAGCGCGCGCGCGCCCGGTTCGAGGACGGTAAAGGAGGCACCTGAGAAGTCGAAGTCGATCCCGGTGGCGAAACTCACACCGAGAAGATCGACCGGGTTCACGGAGATGTTCAGCAGTTCGAGGTACTCGAACAGGTTCGGGTCGGCGAAGCCGGCGTCGATTTCGGAAGCGCTGGGTGGGGCGGGATTATACATGATCTCGGAGATCACGATATTGCTTGAGTCGGCGAGTTCGGCGCCGATCACGTAGGTGGCGGTCGTCGGTGCACTCCATTGTTCGCCATCGTAGGCTCGCGCGATCACCGTTGAGGTTTCGTTCAAGACGATGGGTGTTGCGACCACGGTGTGGTTCACCGTGAGCTGCGGCTTGATCAAGAGATCTGATCCGCCCGGAGTCGAATTCATGCCTTGGATGGCGAGCACGTTGGTGCCGTCGATCAAGGCGGCCTTAAAGGCAGTGATATCGAAGTCAAAGGAGTTGTTATCAGCGATGCCATTGAAAGTATAATTGACGACCGTAGCATCGGAAGGTCCGCTGGTTGAATCGCTGTTCCAGACGATCGTCGCTGGGGCGCTGGTGCTGCGGGCAACTTCGGTGCCGTTCAGATAGGCGACGAAGGCGTCGTCGTATTTGATCTCCATGAGAAGCGAGTTCACGTTCGCGGCGTTGTCGAAATCGAATTCGTAACGGAAATAACAACTGGCGTTGTTCGAGCCATTGGCCGAAGGCTGCATCTGGCTTTTGATGTTGGTGGCGATCTCTGGAGTCAGGGTTCCGCCGTTGCTTTCGAAGCCGAGTCCGGATGTGCCGGCCGACCAAGCGTTGTCATCGAATCCCCTTAGGAACCATGTCGACTCCAAGGAGTCATCAAGAGGGACGAAATACTGACAGTTGGCGTTGGCTTCCAAGAGCACCGAATCGACCGGGCCACCGTCGAAGGGGGCGGAGGAAAGGGAAGGGGTCCCGCCCGGGGCACGAGGATCACTCCCGTCCAAGGAGTAATAAATTCCCGCGTCAGCGGATGTCATCGTCAACTCGAAGCCGGGGGCCACCATGCCGCCGGGATTGTTGAGGGTTGGGGGGAAGAAGAACTGCTCGTCGATCCACTCGGAGCGCGCCTTCAACCAGCCCTTGAGGTGCGAAACGTCGCGCTCCCAGCCAGTCGTCCCGGCCTCGGAGAAATTCTGCCCACTGATGCTGCCAGGTGGGTATTGCGTCCAGCGCGCGAAGCTGCGCGCCTGTGCCTCGCGGATCTCGGCAGCCATCCCATCAACAATCGTTTCCATGTTCGGCTGACCGAACTCCGATCCGCGCAGTTCAAACCAGCGATCGACGACCTTCTGCATGACATCCGGACGGGTGCTTGAGGCGGCGGGTTTCGGCTGATTGTTGCTCCGAAAGCCGAACAGCTTGCCGAACCACGGATAATTGGAGGCATACCAGGTTGGATTACCGGTGTCCCATTGGCGTGGGTTGTCATCGCGGTTGTCATCCGAGCCCATGGTGCGGTCGTAATCCCAGATCGGGCCCGCACTCACCGGACCATTGCGCTCCTTGTAAAAATACTGCGAGAGGCGTCCCCAGTCCGGATCCATTGCGAGGATGTTGAGCCAGAAATTGTCAATCCACGCATCGACGTCCATATACTCGGAGAAATGCTTTCCGGTGCTCGGGTTGATCCCGCTGGGAGCGTCCAGCGCACTGTTCATCTCAGCAAGGTATCCCTGGATATACGTTCGCTGGGCGGAAGTGATCTCGTTTGGTGACGTCAGCGGGACCGTCCCCCCACTGCCAGCGGCGTTGAGTGTCAGTTCCCCCACGCCTTGGCGATCCCTCTTGAACACGTAGCCGCCGGTGACTTCAGGTTCGCTGTTGTCCCAGGGGTCAACCGATGGGATATCGAGGCGACCCTTATCGGGTTCGATCTTCTCCATGAAGGTGTAAACACCGAAGTAGTCGGAGCTTGTGATATCCCCACCTGTGGCGTCGTGGAAGATCTCGATGAACTGTGTCTTCACTGCCCATCGGTCGATTTGATTGCTGAGTTCATAGAGAAACGGATTGCGCATCAACGACTGGTCGAACTGGAAGCGCGAGTTGAGAATCCAGTCCCCCTCGGCCGAGAAGCCCAGTGGTCTGATATTGACATCCTCATCGAACTCGTTCCAGCTCTCGAGTGCCATGGCATACTTGGCGAAATTGCCTGAACTGGAGCCACGCTTGCGGTAGCCGCAACGGGTTCCGAGGGAGGGCTCACCGGTCAGGGTCGCGCGACCGGTCTCCGGATCAGGCTCATAGATCAGCATGAATCCTGGAACCCGCCTGCTGTCGTTGGCGCCGGGAGGCTGTCCAGGGCTGAACTTGTGAAGCAGGACGATCGGTAAATCAGAAGAAAAATTCGCCTGGCTGGGATCGAGTTTCATGTATCCTTCCGTGCTCCCGGGTCCTTCAATCGCGCCTGGAAGAAAGGCCTTCGCCCGCACCATTGTTGAGCCGTTGATCGAGATCGGCGAGCTGTAGACCGGCGACGGCGAAGCCGGGGTGTTGGTCGGGATGCTGCCGTCTGTGGTGTAGTGGATCACTGCGCCGGGATTGGGAACGCTGAGCTCCAGCGAGAAGTTTTGGGTGAAGGCGCGGCCAGTCATCGAGAACTGCACCAAATTCGGCGGAGCCAGGTTGAGGACGCCGTTCGGTGCCCCTGGTGTCGGTTCCTCAAAGTAACCCGGCTGAGGGCCTGCAGAAATGTCTTGGATTTCGCCGACCAGTTCGGGGATCACGAGGAAGTCTGAACTCGAAAGCGAATCATTGAGACCGTGGATCGCGAGGATGTTCTCACCGGCGACGAGCGCGCCCGCGAAGTCGAGGGGGAAGAACTCGAAGGGATCGCCGACCCTGATTTCGGAGCTCGCCGACGATTTGGAGTCGAAGAGAAGCGGGGCCGGGGCCTTGCTGGTGGCGACGAGCGAGCCGTTCAGGTAGGCGGCGAAGCCGTCGTCCATTTTCATCTTGAGGGTGAGGGTCACCACCTCGGCAGGATCTGTGACCTCGAAGGGGATGCGGATGTAGATCGAGGCGTTGCTGCCCTTCATCTCGGTAGTCAGATCGCCATCGGCGGCGATGTCGTCACCGACTACGGTGCTGCTGTATCCCCAACCGAGACCGGTGTGCGCGGCGCTCCAGTTGCTGTCGTCGAAGCCGGGCGACTGCCAGACGGAGCCTATGTCCTCGCTCGGCACGTGATAGGTGACCGGTGCCCCGACCTCGAAGAAAGTCGCGGCGGACAAGAGGCCCCCGCTGCCGATACCGTATGAAACATCGCGATACTGTTCGGGAAACTCAGGACTAAAGGAGGAAACGACGGTCCTGCCATCAGGTGCGACCAGCGCCAAGTACTCCCCCCCGGCATTTAAGCTAAAGTTGGTGTGCAGTTCGGAGCCGGCGATGGCGCGGTTTTTGCCACTGGCGAAGACGACAAGGTAAGCGCCCGGGGCAATGCTCTCATCGGGGAAGGTCCACTTGCTCAAGTCGGCGGGGTCATCGCTCAGGTGGTAGCCGGCGATTGACGCCGCGGCGGCTCCGACATTTTGGATTTCGATCCAGTCCGAGGGTCGGTCGTCTTCATCAGTGAATAGCGCTTCCGAGTTATCGGCTAAAAACTCGCTGATTTCAAATTGGGCGTATGAGTTGCAAACAAGCAACCATAAGGCGAAGGGGACCGCGTAGATGAATCTCGCGGACGTTAGAATGGGGTTTGGAATGTGCATTGGTCAGGAAGTGATATCGATCAAGAAGCTGATCTCAGCTCCCGCATGTCGTCCAGCAGGCTGAGATGGTAATGTTGATGCCGCCGGCGAATACTTAACGCCGACGGCGGAGAAAGACGGCAGCAATTGCCTATCCGATTAGTATATCCACGGAAATTTCTAAAGGAACAAAAAAATGGGGCCTCGGTGCACGGGGCGATCAGCTAAAAGCAGATTGCTAGTTCGGACGTGCGCGCTAGCCTCGTCCATATGAAATACACTTTATTGATTCTTGGAATGGCCCTCGGGGTCGTTTCGGCCCAGTTGGAGGTCTCGGTCGCGGGACTTCAAGTTGTGGGAGAAGGATACGCTCCCAAGGGTGACGATAAGAAGATGGGCCAGGAGCTCCGGGCTTTCAATTGGAACGCCGGCACCAAGATTGCGCTTCTTGTGAAGAGCAAGGGGAAGACCATCATCGGAATGGATGAGGATGGCTCCAAGGTTACCGTTTTTTCTGATGACAAGGGAACTGATTTCACGAAGGTGAAGCGGCGCTTTTCGAGGAAATCAGTGGGCTTCGGGTTCCCTCGTTTGAGTGAAGATGGCATGGCTTTGATGGCTGAAGTGGAGTCTTCCGGGATTCCACAGAAAGGGGCTCAAAGTGTCCTCCTAAAAGGGGAGCTTTTGGTATCCGTTGCTTCTAAAAGCAAGCTTTCAAAGTCGAAGGTGACTGAGCTTAAAAAAGGAGTCAAACTAACCGTGGGCAAGCAGAGCTTCGAGGTGACTGAAGCCGGGAAGCCGGACTGGGGCGATGATCCCTGGTCAGTAGAGCTCAAGAGCAATGTGTCTTATAAGGACTTCAAAGCCTTCAAATTCTATGACGCAAAGGGAGAGGAAATTAAAGCTGATAAGAAGGGGAGCGGTTCGATGGGAATGTTCGGAAAGCGCACCTACACGGTGACTTTTAACTTAGCCAGGAAGGTCGACAAGATCGTCCTCGGTCTTGATGGCTGGACGGATCTTGAAGTCGTAAAGGTGCCGTTTGATTTCACCGTTGAGGCGGGCCTCTGAGGGAAAGGGCGCTTACTTCAGCTCCCTAATTCTCAAATTGCCAAAACGGGAGGTGTTCCATTCGTTGCGCTTGAAAGTATCTCCGGAACGCTCGAGGAAAGAGGCTTCACGTTCCTTGTCATCCTGCTTGGAGCTGATGAACCACTTGCGGCGACCTTCATCGTAGAGCCCGCCGGACCAGTTCCGCCCGGAGCCATCGACCTCGGATTGGTAACGGCAGATTTATGTTGGGCTCGAGGTGCGCCCGGAACATGAAACCACTGTTGGCAGTTCCCTCCGGGAGGAGAATGTTGCTTTCCAAGATCCCCTTTAATGAGTCAGTCTGGTTGAAACGCAAACAGATGATCCGCACTCTTTTCCTCCTTCTCATTCTCCCCGGCCTGGCCTTTGCTAAAACCAAACCCAACATCGTCATCTTCCTCGCCGATGACCTGGGGTGGGGGGATCTCGCTTGTTACGGCCACCCTCGCATCAAGACACCGCACCTCGATAAGTTCGCGACCGAAGGGGTTCGCTTCACGCAGGCTTACTCGGCGTGTGGAGTTTGCTCGCCCTCCCGTTCCTCCGTTCTGACCGGCCGCACTCCCTATCGTAATGGCGTCTGGCGTTGGCTTCCTGTTGGAAACGTGGCCCACCTTCGCTCGTCCGAAATCACCACGCCCGAGCTCCTCCGCGCCGCTGGCTACGAAACGATGCACAGCGGGAAATGGCATCTCAACGGTTACTTCAACAGCGACAAGCAACCCCAACCCGATGATCACGGCTACGATTGGTGGTTCGCCACTCAGAACAACGCTTCACCATCCCACAAAGACCCGAACAACTTCGTCCGCAATCGCAAGGAAGTCGGACCGCTGAAAGGATTCTCCGCTCCCCTCGTCGCCGATGAAGCCACCCGCTGGTTGAAGGATGAACGCGATCCCGAAAAGCCCTTCTTCATCACCGTCTGGACCCACGAACCCCACCTCCCCATCGAGAGTGATCCCGAGTTCCAAAAACCCTACGCCGATATCGAGAACCCCGGCGTCCGCCAGCACCACGGCAATGTCACCCAGCTTGACCACGCCTTCGGGAAGCTCATGAAGGCTCTCGATGAACTCGGCCTTCGCGAAAACACCTTCGTCGTCTTTACCAGCGACAACGGCCCCGAAGGCTCCGGCAATGGAAAGCTCTCCGCTCCTGACTCCCAGCAAAACCGCACCTGGGGATCCACCGGCGGACTCCGCGGTCGCAAGCGCGACAGCCATGAAGGCGGCATCCGCGTTCCCGGCATCATCCGCTGGCCCGACCACATCAAGCCCGGCTCTCTCAGTGAGGTTCCCATCATCGGCTCCGATCTCTTCTCGACCTCCCTCGCCTTGGCCGGCGTTCCTCTGCCCACCGACCGCACCATCGATGGCGTTGACATCCTCCCCGCCTGCGCCGGAAAACCTGTCCACCGCCCCGTCCCGCTCTTCTGGCGCACCCACATTGCTCCGGAAAAAAGCCACGCCGCCATGCGCATTGGCGACTGGAAAATCGTCGCTGATAAAGACCTCAAAAATTTCCAGCTCTACCAAATCAAAACCGACTGGAAGGAGGAGCACGACCTCGCCGAAGAGAACCCCAACAAGCTCGCCGAGCTCAAAGAAAAATTCCTCGAAGTCTGGGCCGGTGTCGAAAAAGAAGGACCCAGCGAATGGTGGGAAAACCAAGCCGAAGAAGGGCGCAAAAAGCAAAGCCGCAAAAAGAAGTCCGTCAAACTTCCCGAAGGAAAAGACGCCACCGGGGATTTTCAAATTGTCAAAGGAGCCAAGGTTACCCGCAGCGACTTCGGCTATGTGTTGGACACCGGTGATAGCGAAGGCTTCGCCCTTCAAAAGCTCGCCATCCCCCTGCAGGAAGCCGCCACCTTCAAGGTGAAATTCCGCTCCGCCATCGAAAACGGAGTCACTCGTAATGCCTGCTTCTGCTTCGGCCCCGAACCCACCAATAACGCCCTCTACAAAGCCGGCACTCTCATTGGCATGGGGAAACATGGCATCTTCGATGGTGGCTGGGGCAACGTCTCAAGCGGCACCTCAAAAAACGCCACCTTCGAACCGACCACCACCTTCGAGGCCACCATCACCATCGATCTCGATCACGGAAAAGCCACCCTCCAAATCGGCGACACCACCATCGCACAAGCTCTCCCCGCCAGCCTCGAGCAAGTTACCTATATCGGCATCTACGCCAAAAACACCCGCTCCGAATTCACCAAAATCGAGCGCGTCCAGGACGATCAATAAGGCCGCACTTCAGAACGCTTAACTGCTCCTTTTTCTTTGCTTGAAACAGAAGTTGCGGGTTGTGATCCGGAAGGGGAAAGAAACGGAAGGGGTGCATGGGCGGGATGAGCGATGACAGGTTCCTTCCGTCTGCGATTGAGGGAGATCGCTCATGATCGTCGTTGATTCCAATATTCCGGGATGTGTTTTCATCAGAGGTGAGCACCCGGACAAGAGTGACCGGCTTTTTGAGGAAGACCCGGATTGGGCAGCCCCGCGCTTGTGATTCGATCAATTTCTGACTCTTACGTGGGATCCTGGGCTGCGCATTTATACGTTTGATCAATCGGTCAGCGGAAGTCGCGGTTAAGCCGAAGTAAAATAGATTTGTGAGCAAGGCATATTTTGCTGGATTTCCTCAGTCACATTTCCGTTATAAAGAAATCCATGGAATCACTCATCCTCGATGGTCGCCAGACAATCATCCTCGCCATCCTGGTGCTGTTCCTCGGAAAATTTCTGACCGGCAAGATCGCGTTGCTTCGTGACTTCAATATTCCCGAACCGGTCGTCGGCGGCTTGATCGCATCGATTGTATTCGGCTTGCTTTACGCAATTTTCGATCTGCAGTTCGAATTTGCACTCGGCGTGCGCGATGAATTGCTGATCGCCTTCTTTACCACAATCGGCCTGTCCTCGAGATTCGAAACCCTGCTAAAAGGTGGGGCGCAGCTCGTGATCCTGCTGATGCTCGCCGCGTTCTATCTCGGCATCCAGAACGGCACCGGCGTTGCGGTGGCGACGCTCGCAGGTTTCGATCAATTGGTCGGTGTGATTGGTGGCTCGGTGTCGCTATCCGGCGGACACGGCACCGCGATTGCGTGGACACCCATCTTCAGGGATGACCACGGGATTGCGCTGGCGGGTGAAATCGGCATTGCCTGCGCGACCTTCGGCCTGATCCTGGGAGGGCTGTTGGGCGGACCGCTGGCCCGATTCCTGGTGCAGCGTCACAAGCTCGAGCCAGACAGCGATGCGGTGCAAACCATCGGTATCGAACACGATGGCGAACTGATCCCGATTGACTATCAGCGGATGCTGCGAACTATTTTCGTGGTCTTCGCGACCATCGGCATTGGTATTCACATCGATCTTGGCTTCGACAAGCTCGGCGTGCAGCTGCCCACGTTCGTCTCCTGCCTGTTCGCGGGCATCCTCGTGACCAATTTCGTCCCCAGGTTATTTCCAAAGGTGGCTATGCCAAAGCCTGAACAGTCGCGCGGCCTCGCCCTGATTTCCGATCTCAGCCTGGGCCTGTTCCTCGCCATCTCGCTGATGAGCCTGCAACTCTGGACCCTGGCCGATCTGGGTTTCACGATCCTGCTGATGCTGAGTGCGCAGGTCGTGATAGCTCTGCTGTGGAGCGGGATTGTCGTTTTCCGCGCCATGGGTGCCAACTATGACGCTGCGGTCATGTCGTCCGGTTACGTCGGCCTGGCGCTTGGGGCCACGCCGACGGCGATCGCCAACATGACGGCTGTGACCAAGCTTTATGGACCATCCCCCAAGGCGTTCATTATCGTGCCGCTAATCGGCGCGTTCTTCATCGACCTGGCAAATGCGATCGTGATCCAGCTCTACGTTGGCTGGTTTGGTTAAGGGAATCCCGATCAAGGCTGCCTCGAGCTCGGGTGATCTGATCGGCTTGGAGAGATACGCATCCATTCCGACCGCCAGACAGCGTTCGCAGTCGCCCTTCATGGAGTGAGCCGTGAGGGCAATATATGAAGGTGCTTACCGGTCACTTTTTCGCGCCGCCGGATTTCCATAGTGGATTCGAAGCCGTCCATCTGCACATCCGTGATCAATGCGTCAAATGTTTCGTGTTCCAGCGCCTCGAGAGTTTCCCGGCCGTTGTTGGCGGCGACAACCGAATGACCCTGCTTTTTGAGCATGCCAATAATGACGAGCTGGTTGATGTGGTTATCTTCGGCCAGCAGCAGTTTAAGCGGCCGGATGAGGCGCTTGGTTTCATTGTCATCAGCCACGGGAACGCGCATCCCTTTGACGGGCGGCTTAGGCGTGAACGCGTTGCCGCCTTTGACCGCGTGCCGTGGCAAACGCATCGTGAAGTGGAAAATGCTCCCAATTCACGCGGCCTTCTTGTTTTGTGGCCCGAGGGCTCAGGTATTCCACCGGGATCAAGACTACGGCTGGGCGGATTCCGGTTTGTAATGCAAGGGACGCCCTCCCCCCAGATTTTCGAAATTATTCGTGAACGAGACGGACATCGAACCAATGAGCAATGCCCAGCAACCGATGATGACCAGTCCTTCGAAGCACATAAAGCCGACCGGCATCCGGGGAATCTGCAATGCGGCAATCGTCAATCCCATCACCCCGAGGGTCGATAGTGTCAGCAGCGGATAATAAAAGAGGAGGACAAAATCCCTCAGAAAGATCGGATAGCCGCCGGAATTCAGCCAAAACGAATGGGTTTCACGCAAAAAGGAAAACCAGAGCAGGAAGCAGCTACAGACGAACATCAATATCCCGAAGACAAGGAGCCCCGCTGCGATGAGCACGTGACCGGGAGATTCTTCGAATGTGGATGAAGTCATGGCGAAGGAGCAACAAGGCAGCAAGTTCCGGCTCGAATTTTGATTCAAGATTAGGATTGGCGGATTCAAACTGGTAGCGCAATCGTATTATTATAAAACGTAAGGCAGACAAAAAAATCGACCGGTTCTGGTTTGCTTGGTCGAGATCCATATGAGCCCTCCAGCGAACCAGCGAACCAGCGAACCAGCGAACCAGCGAACCAGCGAACCCGCTACCACGAGATGACGAAGATGCGGAAAAAAAGGAGCCCTCCTACCTGTTTGAAATAAAACCCGAACTTGAAGATGCCATCGACCAGATCTTGATCAAAATGGAGAATGGCAAAATTGACGAAGTGATTCCTCAGGTCGATGTCCTTGTCGCGGACAATTCCGACTACCCTCTGGTCCGCTATTGAGAAGTTGGAAGAAGGGGAGGCCCTATCCGGCAACTTTCAGACAATCAACAATACCCTGGAAACTTTGAAAAACAGGAGCGAGCTTTGAAGGACGTAAAGACATGCTCATAAAAATGAGCCAAGCCTCCCAAAAAAGATTCGCCAGATTTTTGGCTAAAGTTCCCGCAAGCGGTAGAAGCGACGGCCGCCGGGCGCATTGATATCAGTTTCGGTGAAGCTGGCGGTGTCGCCTGTGATCACGGGATTGCCTTCGAGTTCGTCCCAGTTTACGAGATCGTCCGAGGCATCGATCGCGTAGGTCTGTCCGGGAAGGTTCGGCCAGGTAATTGTCGCCGATTTCAGATCGTCGTCATACGTGATCGAGGTGATATGGGGTGTATCCTGTGCTTGCGCCATGAGCATGAACAGTCCGCCCCCATAGCCCCGATAGGCGTCGGCGCCATCGATTCCGCCAGCCGCACTGCCAATGCCGTGGGTCGTGCGAAGCGAGAAGGTGCCGTCTGCTCCCGGGCGGATGTCCGTCCAGCGGGCGACCAGTCCATCGACGTTGTCTCCGGTGCTGAACTCGGTGCTGGTTTCGCTGACCTTGAGCGCTCCGGCCGAGCTGGCATAGGTCGCCGATTCCGCTCCGTTGAGAGTCCAGTTTGAGATGCGGCTGGCATAATCCGGACCACCGTTGCGATGCACGGTGGCCGCGAAGGTGTAGGAGATATTTGGATCGAGATTGCTAATGGTGAGATCCAGCGACCAGCCGGGTGCATCGTTGTAGGACATGTTACCGGTGGGATCCAGGATCCCTCCGAAAATCTCGGCGGCATCGGTTCCCGGCGTGAAGTCTGCATAATCCTGCGCCCAGTTGATGGTGTTTCCGGTGGAGAAATTCTCCTTGAAGGTCACGGTCACGCCGGTGTCGGCACCTGTGTCAAAATCGATCAAATTCCCCGAACTCCCGTCGCCCAGATAGGAGCGCCCGAGCCCGAAATTTGTGGCGTTCGCCGGAGTCGATGCGGGTGTGGTATCGACGCAGTCGTTGAAGGCAACCCACTCGCCTGCGACAGCGAGCTGGGCGGCCAGCGGGAGAACAAGGACTCCGGAAAGGCGTAGATTCATTGTGCAGCGGGATAGGAAGTACGACTGTCTCTTATACACATCTGACGCTGCCGACGATCTACTCTGTGTA
>OJIS01000541.1_pt1 | contig 11995 bp, 6 predicted proteins | sample 1595671 | NCBI WGS metagenome assembly OJIS01 (sample SAMN05416814, study PRJEB24817) | seawater metagenome | isolation source: Sea water | place: Canada:Atlantic | collected 2013-07 | reverse complement strand
TCTACACAGAGTAGATCGTCGGCAGCGTCAGATGTGTATAAGAGACAGTCCTTGTAGGTCGGGCCAATCGATTTCTGAGTTGTGCTGTGGCAGGCGAGGCAGGTGGTCTCGGTGATGAGTTTGGTGCCGGGGTGGTCGGTGGGGAGGCCTTTCATGCGTGGGTCGGAGGCGGCCACCGGGATGGCTTTCGGAGTTTCGGAGTAGGTGACCCGCTTCAACTTCCCATCCTTGCCATCATACCAGGCAGAACCGTATTCCAGGATGAAGAGTTCGCCCTTTGGCCCGAGAGCCATGTCGCCGGGGTGGACAAAGCGGTATTTGCCGAGCCAGGGCTCGTTCCATTCGATGTCTCCTTTTGAGTCCAATTTAATGGCCCGGATTCGGGTGGTCGTCCAATCGTAGGCAATAAGACAGCCGTCGAGTTCTGCAGGGAGTCCTCCTTCGTTCTTGGGGAATTGGTCGGAATAGAAAACAGGACCTGCACATGCAGAGGCTCGTGGGTAGTGCCAAAATGCAGGCTGGGCGGGTGGAAGATTGGTTAGGCCGGTGTTATTGATCGAAGTGTTGATGGGCTTGGCCGGGTCAAATTTTTCACCCACTTTCTTTGTGGTGAAATCGTAGTCGGCGTAGGGTTGGTTATCGCCGCTGAAGTAGGGCCAGCCGAAGTTTCCGGGCGCGCGTGCTTGGTTGATTTCATCGTAGCCGCGGGGCCCCCGGTTGGAGTCATTTCCGGCGTCGGGGCCGACCTTTCCCCAGTAGAGAAAGTTGGTCTTGGGATCGACCGAAATACGGTAGGGATTCCGGCAGCCCATGACGTAGATTTCGGGGCGGGTTTTATCGGTTCCCTTGGGGAAAAGGTTACCCGCCGGAATGGTGTAGCCGCCTTCAGGGGTGGGTTTGAGGCGGAGGATCTTACCGCGGAGATCGTTGGTGTTGGCGGCGGAGCGTTGCGCGTCATACCACTTGCGATTGACGCCTTCATCGATGGGGGCGGAGCCATTGGATTTGAAGGGGCAGGTGTTGTCGCCGGTTGAGAGATAGAGGCAGCCATCCGGTCCGAATGCGAGGGAGCCGCCTTCGTGACAGGTGGCGTTTTCGCGATCGTGGGGAACTTCAAGAAGGGTCTTTGGAGTGTGGAGCTTTTCACCATCAAAAGTGAAGCGGGCCAGACGGTGGACCGGTCTGTCCTTCGCGGAGAAGTAAAGGTAGAGCCACTTGTTCTGGCCGTAGTTGGGGTCGAGGGTGATGCCGAGGAGGCCGCATTCGCGGGCATACTCGCCCTTTCTGAGTTCGACAGGCAAGGTCTCGACCACCTTGGTTTCACCGCTGGTAGGATTGACGAGCTTCACGGCACCGGTGCGTTCGATGACAAAGACGTATCCCTTTGGGGTCACCGCGATTTCCATGGCATCGACGAAGCCGCCGGCAACGGTATCCAGTTGAAAGTGCTCATCGGCCGGAACCTTGGCATTTGCCAGATTCAAAAGAGAGATGAGAAGAAGGGAACCAAGGAAAGGTCTCATGGGGGAAAGATGGCTCGAAATCATGAGCAGGGCAAGCTCCCGTGGGATTGGGGAGGGAATGAAGGCTGGTCCTGCCTCTCTTTTCGAGATATTGGGAGTCTATGAGAATTTTAGTCGGTGCGTGCCTTTTTATGCTCTGTCATCTCTTGCTCCCGGCGATCAGCCTGGAGGAAATTGAGACGAGTGAGGTCGCTGCTTTTCAGCACGCAGGGTCAATTTCCGAGATCGTTTGCCACCCGGACGGGGTTCATGTTCTCAGCTCTGCGCGGGATCGATGCGTCCGGCTTTGGGAGATTAAAAGCGGTAGGCTGATTCGATGTTTCACGGTTCCAGGTTGTGGGGACATGTGGGGAATTCGCTTTCTGAATGAGGGAAAGGAGTTTCTGGCTGCCAGCAGTTCCAAGCAGATTTTACGCTTCGAAGTCGCAACAGGGAAGGTCCTGACGACCTATAAATTTCCGGGTTATGCCTATCGCATTGCCCTCCATCCGGACGGGAAGCGATTCGTCGGGACCGGTAGTCAGAATCAGGCCAGCTTGTGGGACATTGCCACCGGTAAAAAGATCCGGAGTTTTACGGGCCACACCGATGATGTGTATACTGCAATTGTAGTTGCTGATGGGAAAATTCTTATCACCGGTTCCGAGGATAAGAGCGTCAAACAGTGGGATATTGAAACCGGAAAGTGCCTCGAGACGGTGAAGGGGAAGCCGGACTACGGCGATGTCTTTACCATCGCCGCGTCTCCAGATGAAAGAAGGTTCGCGATGGTGAGCGACGGTGGTTATGTCCGTTTGTTCGATTCCAAGACGATGAAGGAGATTTGGAAAACGAAGCTCGGAGAAGAGGGACATGTGGTCGCCTGGACTCCCGACGGGTCTCTCATTGGATCCACATCGGAGGATAGGAATCTCTATCTTATCAATCCCAAGGATGGGAAGATTGTCAGGAAAATCAAGGTGGCTAATTCCTATCACACCCCGATCGCTTTTACGAATGATGGCAAAACGATCATTTCCGGAGGTGACAAGATTCTGCACATCCATGATGTGGCGACCGGGGAGCGGATTGAGCCGGGCTTGGGCTTGCCCGAGAGATTTGGCGGTTATGATCATATTGCGGTGGGTCCGGGTGGCTCCCGGATCTATCTATCGGATGGCTCAAAGTGGGAGGTTCGTGATCGTCGTGATGCAACGAAGAACAGGAGCTTTACGGAAAAACGGTCTGTGACTGCGATGGCAATTTCCAATGACGGCAAGTTGATCGCCGTGGGGTGTGCTCAGGGTTCAATTAAGGTGCGGGATACAAGCGATTTTAAAGTGGTGGGATCGATGTCTGATGGCGGGGATGTCAACGCCCTCTTTTTTTTGCCGGGGAATCAAAAACTTGTGAGTGCCGGCAGGGGAAATGCCGCTTCCCTTTGGTTCATCAAAAGCGGGAAACGCATCCGTCAGTTCAAGGGGCATACCCAAAGTGTCCTTTCAGCAACCCTTTCATCGGACGGTGAACAATTGATCACGACTTCCACTGATAAGACTGTGCGGGTATGGGCGGTTTCGAGCGGGGAGGAACAGGCGATGTATCTCATTGAGGGGAGTAGCCCTTTTGATACGGCCCTTCTGGACGGCGGAAGATCACTGATTGTTTCCATCCGTGCAAGCAAGGTATGGGGCCGGATTCTTCCCAAGCTCGAGGAGAAGAAAAAGGTCGATCATGACCTTGTGCAGAAGCTGATCAAGGATCTGGCGAGCGAGGAATTTTCCCGGCGCGAAAAGGCGATGAAAGAATTGGCGAAATTTGGAAAGGTCATCATCCCGATCGTTGCCGCAACGAAGTCTGATGATCCGGAAGTGATTTCACGAATCGCCGGTGTGGGCGATGTTATCCGTGGGACTCTTGCCAAGAATGGATTAAAAGAGGTTGCGAAGCTCGACGATAGTTTGTCAGCACTTGCCGGGGACCCTTTGGGGCAGTTTTGGATTGGCAGGATTGGTGATGGCGGGGCTTCGAAGATTGCGGTGGGGCTCATTGATCAGGAGGCGAAAGTCGCCAAAGTCGTCCAGACGATTGATAATTCCCACGGTTGCGTGAGTTTGGCTTTTTCTCCCGATGGGAGTCATGTTGGCACCGTGAATGCCGATGGCAGCTATTCGATTTTCGAAGTGAAGCGCGACTGATTAACCGGTCTCCCGGAGACCTGAGGAAATGGCATTGATGGTGAGTTGAAGAGCAAGGAAGTCGCGGTTGAACTTGCCGTTTTCGGTTTCGATGGGGCTTCCGGCTTCACGCCAACTTTTGAGAAGGTCAATTTGTTGTTGGTGGAGGACCCGTAGGGGGACTTCGCGCACTGCGAGGGTTTTCTCCATGCGAGGGCGGCGGGAGTCGAACTCGCGACCAAAGAGGTCGTAGACCAATCTGCGGGTTTTTTCGTACTCGGTGAGAATTTGACCCAGAAGGCGCTCGCGGAGTGCTTCATCCGGGCAGAGATCGGCATACTGCTTCATCGTTTCCGGATTGGCTGAAGCGAGAGAGGATTCGATATTGGTGAAAACATAGCGAAGGAAATCAAACTTAGGGAGGTTGTCCTTGATGTTTTCATAGGCCTCGGGACCGATGGCCTCGAGTCCCGAACCGACGCCATACCAGCCAGGTAGGTAGAAGCGGGCCTGGGTCCATGAGAAGACCCAGGGGATGGCGCGGAGATCTTTGAGGGACGCTTTTTTACCGGTGCGTCGGGATGGTCGGGAGCCAAAGACACCTGTTTCCAGGGCGTCAATAGGAGTGGCGGTGCGGTAGAAATTGATGAAGTCATCTGCGTCGAGCAAGCGGCGATAGGCCTTGTCAGACTCGCGTGAGAGGGCATCGAGACTTTGGCGGCATTGATCGGCGGGGTTGGGCCGGTTATTTCGCAGACCGACAATCCGGGTGACTCCGGCGGTGAGGAGTTCGAGGTGAAAATGGGCGTTGCCTTCGTGACCATATTTGCGGGGCAGGACTTCACCTTGTTCGGTAACGCGGACGGGCCCGGCGAGAGCTCCTTCCGGGAGTGCCCGGAGGAACCACCGGGTGGGGCCGGCGCCGCGACCGATGGTGCCGCCGCGGCCGTGGAAGAATTGCGGGACCACGCCTTCCTTGTGGCAGGCTGCGGTCATGGCTTCCTGACCTTTGAAGATTCCCCATTGGGAGGCGAACACTCCGGCGTCCTTGTTCGAGTCGGAGTAGCCGACCATGGCGGGTTGCATCCCCGATGGGTGAGGCCCCATGATGGCGAGATATTCAGCGAGAATTTTGTGTGAAGCGGCCAAATCCTCACCGGTTTCAAAGAGGGGGCTTACCGGAAGCAGCGAGCGCCATTTTCCCTTGGAATCCCGCCGGGCGATACCAGCTTCACGGGCGAGGAGTTGGACGAGGAGAATGTCGGAGACCGAGCGGGTCATGCTGATGATGAGCTGCCCCAATCCGTCTGGTCCTCTCTTGCGGAGATGGGTCGCGATGAGGCGGAAATAGGCGAGAACGTTGTCGGCATGTTCTCCGGCCTCCTCGTAGCGGGTGAGAAAGGGACGGGGGTTTGAGAGTTCGCTGACGAGAAATTCGCGTCGCTTTTCCTCACTCCATGAGCCGAAATTTTCGCCATCGGGGATTCCGATTTTTGCAAAGAGCTGGGAAGCCGCGGCATCGTGTGCTTCCGAGTTGTTCCTGACATCGAGCGAGGCGAGATGGAGACCGAAGATCTCGGCAAGACGGATGAGGGGGAAGATCCACTCGTGGGCGGTCAGTGAGGCCTTAACTTCAATGAGGGTGTCCTTGATGAGTTCGAGGTCGGCGAGATACTCGGCGGTTTTGGTGAACTTTCCTTGCTCGAATTTTTCGATGAGAAGTCGAACGAAGGCCTGCCATGGTTCAAGCCGGTAACGGAAGGCAATGCGCGATCCGGCTTCGCCAAGTTCCTGGACGTAGTTCTCGATTTGCCCGGAGAGTCGGGCCGGAACTTTCGCGAAGGGTGGGGCGAGGGTCAGTTTGTCAGCGACCTTGGTGAGGTGCCGTTGGTGCATGCGGATGGCATTCTCGTGAAGTTCAGCGAGAGTATTGCGGGTAACCTCCGGGGTGACAAAGGGGTGACCGTCCCGGTCTCCGCCAATCCAGCTTGAGAAGCGCAGTTTCGGGTAGGCTTTTTCTTTGCGGAGATTTTCGACATCCCAGCCGGCGTCTTCCCAGGCCAGTTCGAGCGAGCGATCAAGCCGCATGACGACTTCCGGAAAGGTTTCGCTGAGGTAGGGAAGGGCGTTTCGGAGTTCTTCCTGAACGTCCGGACGTTGGATGAAGATTTCGCCGGTATACCAGAGGGTTTGAAGTTCGGCCCGGAGGGAATCGGCGACGCGACGACCATAGTGAGGGTCACTTTTGGCAGATTCATAGGCACGGAGTTCCTCGTAGATGGCCTTGTGGCGTAGACGGACCGAGGGGCGCTTGGCTTCGGTGGGGTGTGCGGTCAGGACAGGTTCGACTTGAACTTTCTTGAGAGTTTCGATGACCTCGGCTTCGGATAAGCCTTCTTCAGAGAGGCGGTTGATGACCGAGGGCCAGAGGCCTTTAATGGCATTGGCACCGTGGGAGGCGCGGCGGGCGCTGCGGAATTTCCAGGCGACGCGGTCCTCAACGAGGTTCAGAAGCTCGAAGCAGATGGAGAGGAGTTGTGCTCCTTCGCGTTCGTTGCCAGCCGGGACGGAATCAGGAAAGGTTTTGCCTTCCTGCCATGGGATCAGAGAGCGAAGTCCTTCATCGAGCGGGAGAGCATCGGCAAGCATCGCCGTGGTCTTGGCAAGGCTTTCGTCAAGTTCCCGGAATCCCTCGGCAAAGTAGCGGTCGTTCTTAATTTCGTCAGGCATGCGTGGGAAGAATGCTCCGGTTTGTCGGGTGACGCAAGGATCGGTCTTTTGTCAGGGGAAAACATCTGCTAATAGAAGTCATGAAGAAGATTTTACTTGGAGCTGCGGCTCTTTTGGGAACAGTTCAGGTCGAAGCGACCTTGGTATATGTGGGAACCGGAGCGGATGGGATTTACACCCTCCAACTCGACGAGAAGACCGGGGGCTTAAGCAATCGTCAGCATGCGGTGAAGGGCCAGGGGATGGGGTTTCAGGAGTTGAATAAGGAGGGGGATCTTATTTTCTCGACTTACCAGACCGACAAGAAGGGCGCGGTGGCGGCCTATTCGATTGATGAGGGCAAGCTGACTGAAGTTGCAGTGCAGAGTTACGACGGGCGCGGGCTTTGTCACGTGAGCATTGATGCCAGGGAAAAGGTGTTGTTTGGGGCGGATTACGGTGGTGGCAAGGTTGTTTCCTTTCCTCTTGAAGGTGGGAAGATCGGGGCGGTTGCCTCGCTGATGCAGCACGAAGGATCGAGCGTGAACGAGCAGCGCCAAAAAGGACCCCATGCGCACTCAATATACGCCGGACCTGACAACAAGTTCGCTTATGCTCCGGATCTGGGGATCGATCAGGTCAAGTTTTACGCATTCGATGCCAAAGGACGTCTCACTGACAAGGGGGGCTTTAAATTACCACCTGGAGCGGGGCCCCGGCACATGAAGTTTGGAAAAGATGGTTCGCGGGCTTATGTCCTCAATGAACTGTCGCTAACGGTGACGTCCTTTGAGCGCGAGAAAACGAGCGGAAAACTCGTTGCAGGGAAGGCCGTGAGTGTTTTTCCGGAGGGAGTCAGCGGTGATCAGATGAGCTGTTCGGAGATTCGGGTCTCGCAGGACGGGAAGTTTATTTATACTGCGAACCGTGACCTGACAGATCAGGGGCGGGATTCGGTTTCGCTTCTTGCGATCGGGGATGATGGTTCTTTAAAGCTTGTCGAGGCGACTCCGGCCGGGGTTTGGATTCCACGGAATATCAACCTGTCACCGTCGGGTGACTGGCTCCTTGTTGCCGGACAAAAATCGAATGAGGTGACGAGCCACCGCATTGATCGCAAAACGGGGAAGCTGACTTTTAGCGGACAAAGCGCCGAAGTGCCCAAGGCGATGTGCATTAACTTCGACCGCTAGCTCCGCTTTTGGCCACGGAGCATCGCTTCAATGAAGGGATCGATGGCGCCGTCCATGATGTTTTGGATATTCCCTGATTCCACGCCGGTTCGGAGGTCCTTGACCATTTGGTAGGGCTGGAAAACGTAGGAGCGGATCTGGCTGCCCCAGCCGATTTCACCTTTCTCGGAATAGGTGCGATCAGCTTCGGCCTTTTGCTTGTCTTCCTCGATTTGATAGAGCTTTGCCCGGAGGGTCTCCCAGGCCACTTCGCGGTTGCGGAGTTGGGAACGTTCCTGGGTGGAGCGAATCATGATGCCGGTGGGAAGGTGCTTCATGAGGACTGCGGTCTCCACCTTGTTGACGTTCTGACCTCCCTTGCCGCCGGAGCGAGCGGTGCTGATTTCGACATCGGAGTCGGGGATTTCGATCACGATGCTGTCATCGATCTCGGGCGTGACGTCGATGGAGGCAAATGAGGTGTGTCTTTTGCCCGCGCTGTCGAAAGGAGAGATCCGAACGAGGCGATGAACGCCTCGTTCGGCCTTGAGGTATCCGTAGGCGTAGGGGCCTTCGACTTTGAATGTCGTGGACGAAAGGCCGGCTTCCTCGCCGTCTTGATAGTCAGTGACGATGACCTTAAGTCCACGTCGCTCGGCCCAGCGGCTATACATACGGTAGAGCATGGCGGCCCAGTCGCAGGCCTCGGTGCCACCGGCTCCGGCCTGAATGACGACGAAGGCGTTTTTGGGATCGGAGGGGGAATCAAGAAGGGTGATGAGCTCGAAAGATTCGAGGTCTTTACCGAGCTTGTCGAAGGTCGCGCGGGCTTCCTTGGCCGAGTCGATATCGTCGAATTCCTTGGCGAGTTCGATACCCATGCTGAGATTCTCAAAGTCCTCCTCGAGCTTAAGAAATGGGTCCAGCTTATCCTTGTTGAGCTTGGTTTCGGCAAGGACTTCGCGAGCTTTTTCCTGGTTGTTCCAGAACTCGGGGGTTGCTGCTAGGACTTCGAGTTCGGCGATCTTCTGAGTTAGGATCGGGAGGTCAAAGATACCTCCTGAGTTCCGACAGGCGACTTTGCAAAGTGCCGGTGTCGATCGCCAGGAGGTCAGCGACAGATTGAGTTTCCATAAGGGGGAGAGAGGTATGGGAGACAGGGAGCGGGGTCAATTGATTTGATTTGCTGGTTTTCCTGAGGCCATGCTTCAAACTCACGTCGAGATGACTAAAACGATCCACAGAATGGGGCTTTTGCTGATGGGAATACTTGCGGTGGCGGGTGCTTACGGAAAACCGCTGAAGGTCTATATTTTAGCAGGTCAGTCCAATATGCAGGGTTCGGCTCATGAAAGCACCTTCGCCGTGATGGGTGATGATCCCGCCTCTGCGCCTCTTCTCAAAGTGATCCTTGATAAAGAGGGGAAGCCAGTCGTTGCTAAAAATGCTTGGGTGGCAAACCGGACCCAGCGCGGGGGAGAGGACTTGACCCAGCGGGGCAAGGTGAAAGTCGGGTATGGCTTCGATGACAATCGCATTGGCCCGGAGTATGGCTTTGGTCTCTTCATGGATCAGTCGCTGGATGAACCGATCTTAATCATCAAGACCGCTTGGGGAGGGAAATCGTTGGCGGTGGATTTTCGGCCGCCGGGAGCGGGACCCTATGTCCCGAGCGCTCGTGAAAAGGAGAATGGCAAGACGCCCGCTCAAGATGAGATCGGGCACTACTACCGTGAGATGGTCGGTTTTGTGAAAACGACGCTCAAGGATGCCGGGGAAATTAGGAAGGTGGTTCCTGGTTATGATGAAAAGCAGGGCTTTGAACTTTCGGGTTTTGTCTGGTTCCAAGGCTGGAATGACATGTGTAATCGGCATCACATTGAGCAGTATGCCGATAACATGATTCACTTCATCACCGACGTGAGAAAGGAATTTAACTCACCCAAGCTCCCGTTTATTGTGGGGGTTTTGGGTGTCTACGGAACTGATCCTGATAGCAGGAGGTTCGACAAGGGATTGCCGGTGACCGATTTTCGGAGAGAGCAGTTCAAGGCGGTTCAGGAGTATGATGCCAAGGTTATGCCGAAGTTTCAGGGGGAAGTCATCTCGGTGGATAGCGGCCCCTTCTACGAACTCGCTCTGAGCGACATCTACTGGAAGCGGCGGATGACGGGCGAGTGGAAGCGTCGGCTCAAGGATGGCCGGATGACTAAAGAAGACTACCGCAAGGAGTGCCTCAAGTTTGATTTCGGTGATGGAGAACTCACCGCGCAGGAAAAGGAAACCTGGGATCGAGGTTCCTCGAACGCCGAGTATCACTATCTGGGGAGCGGCAGGACTTTCGTGCGTTTTGGAAAAGCACTGGCTGAAGCGATGCTGGAGTTGGAGAAGAAGTGAGAGTGACTCTTTCTTCAGTTCTCTGAGGCAGGCGGCAAGTTCAACGCTTCGAGGCTTTTGGCTTATCAGGATCCAAAGTTTCTGCTGGAGTCGGGGGAGGGGGTAGGCGAAGACAGGGGTATGAATTTTAAAGCACTATTTTTTGCGGCATTCACCTTGGGATCTGCCCAGAGTGTTGTTGCCGGTGATCGTCCCAATATCGTGCTGATTATGGCAGATGACCTTGGCTGGTTTGACGCTCATTTTCAGGGGAACGAACATCTCGATACGCCTTTTCTGGATCGTTTTGTGAAGGAAGGCATGATGTTTTCGCACGGCTACGCAGCGGCTCCGGTTTGCACCCCGACTCGTGCGGCCATGTTGACCGGGATGTCTCCAGCGCGCCTCTCGATTACCAATCATGCGCCTGGTCACAAAGAGGGTATGATTCCCGAGGGGCAAACGCTTGCGGGCGCAAAGAAGCTCACCTATTTGCCGCTCGAAGCGACGACCTTGGCGGAGCGTCTCAAGAATGAGGCGAACTATGCCACCGGGTTTGTGGGCAAGTGGCACCTTTCGCACCGGAAGGGGCAGGATGAAGCCGGGGAAAAATATGAACCGCTCCTGCGCCCCGAGTTTCAAGGATTTGACCTGAATGTCGGTGGTTATGACCGTGGTGGTCCACCGACCTACTTCGCGCCTTATAAAATTCCCACCCTGAAGGAAGGGAAGGACGGGGAGTATCTCCCTGATCGTCTTGCTGATGAGTGCATCGATTTTATTGAGAAGAATAAGGAGGGACCGTTCTTCCTGACCTTCTGGAATTACTCGGTCCACTATCCCATCGAAGCACCGGCGGACTTGATCGAGAAATACAAGAAGCGCCCGGTCGAGAATGCACCTTATGCGGCCATGATCGAGGGCATGGACCGGTCGATCGGCAAACTGTTGAAATCGCTTGATTCCTTGAAGTTGACGGCGAACACCATCGTGATTTTCACTTCGGACAATGGGTCTCTTTTCAGCAATGGTCCTCTGAGGGAAAACAAAGGGCATCTTTATGAGGGCGGAATTCGGGTGCCGTGGGCGATTCGGTGGCCTGGTAAGATCAAGCCGTCTTCTCATAGTGAGGTGCCTGTTGTGAGCACGGATGTCTTTCCAACATTGCTTGAGGTTGCGGGTCTGAAGCCCAAAGAAGGAGTGCCGCTGGACGGTGAGAGTTTGCTTCCGCTCCTGACTGGCAGCGGTGAACTGAAACGGAAATCAATTGTGTTTCATTACCCCAATTATGCTTTCCATAAACGTAACCGTCTCGGGAGCGCGATCCGGAAGGGGCAATATAAGTTGATTCATTTTTACGACGACGATTCGATCGAGCTTTATGATGTGGTTTCCGATCAGTCGGAGAAGAACGATCTCGCTGCGACCAAACCCAAGTTGGCTCGCGAACTGCGCGAAGAATTGGAGAAGTCGCTGAAAGACTCCGGGGCCAAAATGCCTTATTCCCAATAATTTTATTAATGAATTCATCCAGTCCTTATCGAATCCCGGGCCTCGAGCTGATTGATCACAGCTTCCGCCTTCCATTAGACCACAGTCAGCCCGAAGGCCGAATCATCGACGTCTTCGTTCGTGAAGTGCGTGATCTCGATCCGGAGAGCAAAGACAAACCCTTCCTTCTTTTCCTGCAAGGCGGGCCGGGTTTTCGTGCTCCGCTGCCCATCCGAAAAGAAGGGTGGCTGAAGCGAGCGCTCACCGAGTTTCGAGTTCTCATGTATGATACCCGTGGGAATGGTCTGAGCACGCCGGTCGACTATCAGACCCTCCCGTTGGAAGGTGATGCCCGCGCGCAAGCCGATTACTTGAAGCACTTTCGACAGGACAACATCGTGCGCGATGCCGAGATGATTCGTGGACAAATGAGTCCGGATACTCCCTGGTCAACGATCGGACAAAGTTACGGAGGATGGTGCACCACGACTTATTTGAGCCTTCATCCGGAAGGTCTGAAGGCTGTCTCTTATACACATCTGACGCTGCCGACGATCTACTCTGTGTA
>OJIS01000538.1_pt1 | contig 12033 bp, 14 predicted proteins | sample 1595671 | NCBI WGS metagenome assembly OJIS01 (sample SAMN05416814, study PRJEB24817) | seawater metagenome | isolation source: Sea water | place: Canada:Atlantic | collected 2013-07 | reverse complement strand
GCAGCGTCAGATGTGTATAAGAGACAGGTCGAGAGTATCTTCAAGCTCGACGAGTCTGCTGACAAGGAGATCGTCGGCAAAATGCGAATGTCACTGATTGAGGCCATGGCCAAGTGATGCGTCGAGTTCTCTCTTTGCACTTACAACAATTTTGACAAGTCTTTGGGCAAGTGGGGGAGTGACAACAACAGACGCCTTGCATTCATTCGTCCCGATAGTGGGGTGGACGCACCGCCGGACTTGCAACTTTGGTTGCTTGCGGGAGTTCGTACGGCATACTAGCTAGCTTGCTAGTGCATATATGTTGTGCAGAGCTGCGAGGGTGGTTATTTACCATCACCGTGCTAACCAACGAGGACATGGCTGGCGTGCACGCATACATCACTATCGCGGGTGGGCGCTGCATGCAGCATCAATCACAGCTTTACTCTGCCAAGAGCAGCAGTCGGCTGCGCGAACCCGAGTTGGCGTTGTTGACGACCACGCCAATGATGATGCAGATGACGATCACCACCTGCCACCCACCCATGATGCGTGCACGTACCGCACACACGTCAAACCATCACTCACGACACGTCATCATCGTCAAATGCAAGCATTCATTCACTTGCTGCACCCGTCCTCCGGCGTGCTACACGTCAACGTACCACAATGCCAACGAGAATGGCAATCCATTTGGCGTGCTTCTTGCACATTCGCTTCCGCAGTTGGTTCGACTCGAACTTGAACTCTTGCGTGTTTTCCTTCAGGTTGTTCGCCTGGCAATTCAGCGGACAAACAACGAACCAACCACAGTGTTTGAACACTTGTGCGTTGGTCATGGTTGCGTCTCAGAAATCGGCCCTTTGATTGTCTGTATTTGTAGGTCGTACAACCTACAGCAATGTGCCTGTGGCATTTGGTGGTGATGTTGGCTTGCCGGGCAGTTCTCAAGCACTAAGCAACTTGCCCTGTCGACGAGGATCTCCATCTTCTCGCCGCGCAGCAGCACTTTGTCGATGTTCTCAATCATGATGCTCTTCACGTCTGCCACCTTTCGGTGCGCTTCGCCGATTTTGTCTTGCGAGGGGTCGTTGTATTTTTGCTGTGCAAGGCGGGGGGAAGGAAAGACAGCAAAAAGACAGCAGCGCGCGGACAGGATCAGACCCATCAAACATCTCACAAAAGGCAGTCAACTCTGCACCATCGGCTGTGTCGGCCTCGTCACTCACCATCAACTCCTGAAGCGCTGGCGCGAAGTCCGCGTTCATGCCATATGCGTTTGCTTGGTGCATGTGTGCACCAAATCGCTCTTCAAAGGTTTGTACGACTTCCGCGAGGAATGCGAAAGTGATGCGGCGCTTTGCATCACGGTCAGACATGCACAAGTATTTGAAGCCGTCCTTGCGAATGAGGTGGAACATGTACCTACGCAGAAACAGAGACCGCAGCAGAGCCGAAGCAAGGTTTCACCGCATGGCCACAACAGTGCAACGCAAGCACAACGAAACAACACCAGTCGCACGGCTACGCACTGGTCATAGATGAACGAGGACTTCCCATCTGTCTGGGGAAACTTCGGCAGAAGTTTGTTCGTGATGGTTGCAAAGTTGCCTGCAATTTTACGGCCTTGCTTGTTCAGCGTCTCTTCCACAAGAATCACAGTCCCACGAGCAATCACGCTGTAAATGATGTTGCGGTCTTGCGTGGGGGCGCCTGTGAGAAAGCAACACACAATCGCAGACAACAGATAGATTGTAGGTCGTCCGACAACGCACACCAACATTCGCGGTCAATAAAAGGAACACAACGAGGACGGTGAAGCAGCCGCACACGTACCACCGCCCCCGCCCATAAGTGATGAACGCTCCGACATGTTAGTAAGTAGTGCAGCGAAGTGCCACACAATTGCACGATTGAGCTTGAACTTTTCGATAGAAAATTGCCCAACAACTTATTCAGGGGCGCTGGCCGCCTGGCCAATCTTCAGCGGTATGTTCACATGACTCAAACCACAGCTTGCCTCATTCAAACGGCGTGTACATGCTCCAATACATGTACATCTACACACTTCTGCAAAGCTAGAAACGGACGCGTTGGAGGACGTACCTATGGTAGTCGCAGAGCACTCACGTAAGGCAAGCTTCGCGATGCCAGCCAGCTGGGCAATGAATGTGGTTGGCTAGCGATGATGATGAAGGTGGCATGCATGCATGCTACCGGTATGCATGAACACACCGCCCACTTCATTTGTCGTTACATAAAGTGTGTAAATTCGTGCTGTTAGATCATCTAGTCAAAATACGTACTATTTTTGCTATGTCCTCAAGCTACAATACTGAACGTTTTTGCCTAAGTTGTCTGTATTTCGCTCTAACAAAGAGTAGTTTAATGGCCCAGGAATCAGCTCAAGTTGATGTTGTGTTTTTGGTAGCAAATTTACCACATGGCACCGTTTGTTTTGCTTCAATAATTCAACACAGTGGTGACAAGACAACCAGCGGGTGGGTGGCTTTGCGGCCAGTACGTGATTCCGGGGCAAAGATGCACACTCATGTTAGTTGTTGTTCATTATCACACGGTCAACTATTAGACTACCATGACCCTTTCGACTTTTGACAGGTTCAAACCGTTGTGTGATCGTGGCGGGACACTTCCATGAATTAGTAGAATAATTTACGTATAAAGTGAGAGCATTTTGAAGCAAGATTAACAAATACAAGATGATGATAAAGGAAAAAGTAACACTACGGAGATACGAAAGGGCAAAATTGTGTTTAGAATTGGTTGTTGTACTTGATGGACAGAGCGATAACTTTTGACCAAGGTCACCAGCTGGAGACGAACGTACATGTACATGATTTGGAGCAACGCTGCAACTAACACGCACTGTCTGCACAAGATCCGCATACAGTTCGTACTCTTGTGTGGTGACTTGCTTGCTTGTGCCTTGTGACTCACTTGTGACATGCCGCTGGCGAGCTCGCAGCACTAAGATTTGTACTCCCCACTCGTCTTGCACAAAACGCCGTTCGTTCATTTTGTTCTGCAATGATTGTTCGCATCTACCTGTGCTTGCATTCCAACACCCGACTTTGTTGTACAGTTTTGGGCTGTTTGTTTGCGTCGGCCCGGCGATCTGTTGTTCCGATCAGACGGTATGTGATTTCGGTGGGAATTTGATTTGTGTTGTCCAGCGCAACATGTCTTACTTGGAGCAGCAACGCTTGTTGCAGTACAAGCAGCAATTGTCGTTGTTGCAAGAACGGCTGCAGAAGTATAGTACGGACACGACAATTCCGCCGAGTATTGTCTGGAAGCATCGCTTTGAGGACAGCGACGACGACGGTGGAAGCTTCGACGACGGAGCGTCCACAATTTCCGAAACAAGAACCGCGACGGCGTCGGTTTCCGGAGATGACAATGGTACTGCCATTATTGAGGACGATCGGACGGCTCCATCTTCGCGCTCATCGTCACGATCTGCATCCACAGTACGCCTGCCGGCTGGCGCATTTGAACAACAAACTACCGTGGTAAATAGCGAAGCAGGTGCCATTGGTGGAGGTGATACTGGGCTGAGTAGCATCATCAATGCGGAAGTTCCAGAAATGGGTTCGCCTGGTCCTGAGGGCATTACGACGGTGGTGCACGAGGGGTCGACGACGACAGTCGTCGGTGATTTGCGGTCGATGGATGGCTTTGACTACCTCGAACAGGCCGAACCCCCCAGACCTCAGTACGCAATTGAGGATTTCCCGTCGAGGAGCACCACCACCACAACACGAGTTAGTCGGATAAGTCGCAGCAAGCGCAGCAGCCGCAGCAGTCGGGACAACAACAGAAATGTGACGGTCGAACAATTTTCTGGAACTCGTCGGCTCGCACAACGGCAGCGAACACTGTCACGACGACAGAAGCCGAAGCGTCAAGGTGGTGCCGGGCTTGTTGTTGAAGGACGGCGGCGCAATCGTTTTGAAGAGCCAGGAAGCGTGTTCTATCGCCCTGACGACATTTGGGACAGTGCAGGCATTAATCACGACCAGATGCGCCGGCCCTACCTACGACCCCAATTCAACGTGAAGGGCGACTTCCCTGTACGCGCGTGTGTGCGTGTTTGCGCTTGTCATGCATGCGCATGTCGATTGCTGCTTGGAGAGCAGCACCGTGTTCATTGTGCTGTTGTTCGATGCTGGTGTGATCATGGCGGTCTGCGTGTTGTGCTGGTTGGCTGGCTTGGATGACGGACGGCAGGCCGAGCGCACATTTCCTCGACGCAAACGCCAACCGTGGCGCGGAGGGCGGGTTCAATTGACGACGACGAACCGATTTGGTTCTTTTGGGCGTGACCATCATGACCACGCCAAGAAGGGTGTGCGCGAGCTGGCGCGGCAGCACCAGCCCGAGCGACGAGCGTCGTCGGACGTCACGACACGATCTGAGGCTACGCTGCGAGATCGCTTCAGTCGCCGGACAACGTCTGTGGCTCGTGGCCAATTCAGCAGAATTCGCTGATGATAACAGCCAAGAAGATGAGCAATCTGAAGGATGTCGTAGATAGATAGAGACCCAGTTGGTAGTCATGGCTTGCGGGAGTATGTTGCGTGTGCCAATAGCACAGTACGTACATGTACATGCTGTACATTACATGGTGTGCACTCACGGCCGAGAAAGTGGGCAATGGGAGTCATTGGGAGCAATAAATACATCTATATACAGGCGTTCAAGAAAAGTCAACACACTTTCCATTGCGCTCCCAGTCACCGTACCGCGTCGGCTCCAGTCCCCGGGGTCCATTCCACTCTCCCTGCCGCGTCCACGCACACGCAGGCTGTGACTCACCGGATGTTTTGGAATGAACTGACACTCGCCCCAACTCATGGGTATCATGCATACCACCAACGAACAAAAACGAACAAAAACGAACGAACCGTTGATTCGTTTACAACGTCCACGTAGTCTTCATCGTCATCTTCTTCGTCAAAGTCAAGAAACTCAATGCCCTCAGCTGTCGACTTCACTTGCTTGACCCGCAAATCGGCAACTGTCGAGACGAAAGAAAGAGCAAAACGATTAGAAGATGACTGACAACGTATCATTGCCACGCCACGCCAAGGGTCAAGCATGGACGAAGAAATGAAGAACCAAACGCGCGTTGATGCTTACTGCGTGGTGCGTCTAGATCGTCATCGTCTGGTGCACTGGTAGAAAAAGCCGACAGTTGTGGAGTATTGAAAACTACGGCAGTGCGACCAGCTGATTCGAGCCAGCGCGCCGAAAACCCTGTCAAGTAATTGCAGCAACGATGAGGCCGCAGTGCAAACTCATCCGATTAATAGACGGGAACAATTTGTTGACGGGCACAAACACCCAGTCAAAATACGTACGCAGCGTGTTGCGGAGCAGCAGAGCCATGTTGCTTGGAGACGAGGATTGTCGAGCTGGTGAGGCAGGGAGGTTTGATCTGCACTCTTTTTCATTTTGTGCGAATCACCCACCACGGGTTTTCCGGCATCTCGACCAAATTCGTGTCTGTCAGTACGCATGTGTGCTGGATTGCGGCCGATACCGTATGTACTCGAGTACGTACGTGGTACACCCGTACGTACGTACGTACGTACCTACTTCGTCTCACACCAACGACCGTGCAAGCTTCTTGCTTCCAGTTGTTTGCTAGTAGATCTACTTCGCGTGCTGCCAAATAATTAACAAAATGCCGAGAGGCGCGGAGGCGCTTGCATGACCGACTGACTGACTGACTGACTTTGCGAGTTTGCCTTTCATTCTTTCTTTCGACGGCAAGCGGCAGCGTGTCGTTAGTTAGAGTAGTGCGTTGTCGAACCCCAATACGGTTCAATGAAATGGCGATATTTTATACGGCGGCCATTGTCGGCTTCTTGTGTTTGAATGTGCTGGGATCCGTGTGACACTAAAAGGGTTTTCATACACAACAAAATGTATTGTTGATAACTGAAAATGGATAAGTTAAATAAATATTATGTCGTTTGTAGTTTGGAGTTCGTGTCTCGGCTTCCGTTTGTTTGCAGCTTTCGTTGGTTGTTGTGCGTTCGTTCGTTCGTTCGTTCACGTCCACCCGCCCACCGCTCGGCCACGTTGGTTTGAGCACAAACAGTCACTCAATCAGTCAGTTGGGAGAGACAGCTGTTCGTCTGGCATCATACATCGCAGTGCAGATAGACGCAAAGAATGCAGGCGCTTGACCGGTGAACGCACTCACATATCAACACCCAGAACAAGCAAGTCATAAGACGAGGACACCGAACGACTCACACAGACAGGCAGCCGGGAACACACGCTCAGTCGCTCAACATGGATAAGGATATGAAAAGAATCGGAGAAATATCCTTATTATTTTAAGTGGCTGCGCGTGCGCGCCGTGTGTGTGTGTGCGTGTGTGCAATCAATAAAATCCAACACACTCACGACTGCCACCGGCCGAGTTGTCGGCAAACCCCGCCGTGGCGGGACCAAACACTTCCCCACCCACGTATGTTGGGAGTGTTCCTATCGCAATAACTGCCCGTGGTTGTTGTTGCAGCTGCCACTGCTGCTGCCGCTGCCACCATGACGGAAATTACCCGCGACCTTCACCAGGTGGGGTATGAAATCATCCAGCTGCTTGACAACCCAGAGCTCGGGTCGCCGCAGAAGATGCGGGAGCTGTTTATGACACTCGATGTGCCCGCTGTCCTTTGCGAGAGAGACCCAGGTAAGAACCCTCGTGACTTCCGCAGCCTCAAACTCTACCATCACCCCCCGCAGCGGTTCCAGCAACGCATCGGGCTTGTGTTGAAAAGCGTGATTGAGCCCAGCAACGACAAGATGTTAGAGGAATGGGTGAACCAGAGAATGGGCGGCTTCATTGACGTCGACCTGATGCTGCTCGATGCCAAGTACTGCAAACTCTTCGGTACACGGAAAGAGCGTGCGATCGAGGTCGGCTTCACGCTGCTGCTCAGTCGTGTACTTCGCATTTCTGGTCCGGAGGCGCTCGATGTGCTTCAAAGGTTCAAACAAAAGTGCCAGCAGAGCCACGCGCCAGGACTTCACACGTAAGCGTCGGTTCCTGTGCTACGTTTTTTGTTTGTTGTTTTGGTCTCGGCGTGATTGCACTCAGAAAGTACGTTTGCGCACACGGCCTGTTGGTTTGTGTTGTGTATCGACTCCTTAGGTACGCTTCGACCACCAATTCCGCCTCCATTGGCGCGACGTCACAGAGCAACCCTCTCTGCGACCCCCTCACCAGCTTCCTGGACCGCTTCGGTGTTATCGCTGCAGACCGAGGAACTTCCTCGCGTGGAGCGCACATTCTGAAACTGCTACGCCAAGTGCAGGCTTTCTACTGCCACCGTCAGTTGTCGTTTTTGCGGGTCCTGAAGAAGCTGTTCCTCACGGCCAAGGAGTACATGGACGGCCAGGCGTTGGCCGATCGGTACGACGACAAGGGTCCCAGCGCGCCCGACTTGCGCACCGCGGCGTTGGTGTACCAGGCCGTGCGCGATCAGTTCGTCTGCCCACCGGGCGGCCGCTCGCGCGGTAACCGCGGCCTGCATGAGTCCAACCTGTGGGCGTCGTGGGTAGAAGCGCGCCGCAACCTGCTCCCTCGCGATGACCCGTCCTCTGGACACTTCAAGCGTGCACGCCAGGTGTACGAGGAGCTCATGGCCCGCCGCTGCGAGCGCGAGCACTGGCCTCCCATTGACAAAGTCATCCCCAGGGAGCTGCTGCAGCTCCTGGCAGAGTACGACACCGAGGTGGAGGCCACGGGTAGCTGCGGCAGTACGAGTGCCGTGGACGAGGTGGACGCGCAGGAGATGGCGCAGCTTCGCGCCAGTATCCGGCACGCCAACGCCGAGGCGTTCATGCTGACGGAACAGGCCGTGCTCGAGCTGTTGCTGCTGTGGACCTCGATGCGGAGCAGTCTGGCGTGCGGGCTGGCGCTGCTGCGACAGGAAGGCACCCCGCCGCGCTCGTTCCGCAGTACAGAAACGGACGCTCTACAGCGTTTTGCCTGGCACTCCCATCGCGTGGACTACCGACTACTGCTGGAAAACTTCTTCCCCCACGCGAGTGCCAGCAGCGGCGACCACGACCAGCAGCTTATTCAGGGCGCAATCGTGGCCGCCGCTGCCACCGCAGATCGCCCACTGCCGCTCCTGCCTCGGCGTGACGGTCCGGACAGCTTGCGCTGCCTCATCGTCCTGCAAGCATCCAACGTGGCGCACTTCGCGGCGTGGTCGCAGCTTGCCCCGCTGGGCGATGACTTGCACCCTTTCAACCCCTTGAGGGTACTGCCGTCCGACGCGGACGAGCGGGATATGTACTTTCTCGGACGCAGCGGCGACAGCAACGCGTTTGATTGCTGGGGGGTGGCACTTGCCGTGGTCTGGCGGTTGCTGGGTTGCTTCCAGCAGCTTGCAGGACGGCCACCTTTGCACCACAGGCGCCGCGACCGTGACCACGTGCGGCGCTTGCTTGCCCGCTGGGACAGCTCTTTCAACTTGGACCACCAAGACGGACAAGTAAGTCGAGTGTGCCTGCATGATTGGTGATGCATGCGCATACGCGGCAACTTTTTGCAACGGTGCTGTGTTTGTGGTTGACAAACATTCAGCGCAAGGAAGGAAGGAAGGAAGGAAGCAAGGAAGGAAGGAAGTGCCGCCGCCGCTCCTGCCGCTGCTGCTGCTGCCATGGTTAACCGCGGATGCGTTGTTCTGCGTTGGTTGTGCGTCACCACCGCCAACAACAACAACAACAACAACAACCACAACAACACAACAACAACCGCCACCACCACCCTCACCCCCACCAGGCGCCCAGCGCCACCGGGTGCATCGACGCGATAATTTCTCGGTGCCAAACGCGCGATCACACGGACCCGTCTGCCGACATGGCCCCCATTACACCGGCGCAACGTTCCCGGCTGCGCGAGTCGTTGTGGTCGCTGAAGCGCGTCGTGCTCCGAGACCTGGTGTTGGCTCTGACAGCACTAGACCCGACGTTGGTCCGCATGTCGAAGCCCATCCTCGCCATTCTTGGCTGCGACGCAGCCGCCGCTGCACCCCAGGTGTTCGGTTGGAAGTTGTGGCGCCGCCGGCCTCTCCGCCGCGATCACGACAGCCAGTACGTTTTGGTGTTGTCGTGTAGCGGAGTTTGGGCTCCACTCCTTAGCTCGAGGTCGCACATGCGTACAGCCGGTGCACAACTTTGTGTCCCACTCACTTCACTCGCTCTTTTCTTCCTTCGGTTGTGTGTCGCCTTGCCGGTATTGTTGTTTTCAGGTACCGCATTCGTAAATGTGTGTCGACTTTCCGCTCGCTGCGTGGCCCGCCGACGTCGGCCGCCGCGCTGTTGTTCCACCGAGTCCTGGTGTTCGGCTACGAGGTGTGGCAGTTCGAGGACCCGCTGGACCTGCGCGCCAAGCACTTGCGTGGCGCCGACAGCATGCTAGCTGGCTCCCTTCACTTCCGCCCGGACAGACGCAACCGCATGGAACTCGTCCGCCTTCTGTCGGCCGTGTTGCCGAGCTACAACTCCTTGCCGCCCCGGTCGACGGACGGTCGTGTGGCTGCCCTCGCTGCTGGGCGACTCGAAGCCGACGACGTACGAAACACGCACTGTCGCATCGTGTGCGCTGCGGTGCTGTGCCGTACCGTGCCGCTCGTGCTTTGGTATGATGAATGGCTTTTTCTCCATTGGTTGCCGTTGGGCGGTGTTTGCGTTGGTTTTCGTACTCCTCACCCGTTTCTGTTTTTCACACGCATGCACTCATCGTGTACTTCCTTCCTTCCTTCTGCAGGTCGCAAAAGCGTTTCGCAAAGTTGATGAGATGCTCCGATGGCTCCCGTACCTGGAGTTGGCTAGACTGGAGGACCACGACGACGATTTTGATGGCGTGGCCGACCTTCGACGCAATGACGTCATGGAATATTGTCGCGGAGGCGGCAATATTAGCGCTTCAGCGAACAACAAAAGTGGCGGCGGCGGCGGCGGCGGTGGTGGCGGTGGCAGTGGCAGTGGCGACGACGACTTGTGGGTGGAATGCCTGGTGGTCCGCGCCGTTCGACCACCGAAGCCCACACAGCCCACCACGTACGAGATCCGCTTTCAGCGTCCATCGGACCACACTGCCGCCGGCGGCTCGGGCAAGTTCACGGTGATGCGTGTGCAACGGCACGAGTTGCGCCCACGGCAAGTGGACACTCTGCCGGGCGTTGCGGCGACGCGGGAGGAGCGACCGATGTGTTTCGAGCTCAAGGGCGGTCGTCTGTGGGAGGACAGCAAGAGTCGCGGCGCCCCGCGAGCCGACAGCGGTCGCGGCCAGAGCGGTCGCATTCGCCACGCCGTGCGCGCTGCGTTCCCACCTGGCGACCCGCGGTCAACGGTGCAGTCCAAAAATTTGTGGCGCGCGCTGTTCGAGCACGCCGAGCCAGCTCACGTGAAGGCCGCGTTGCTTTCGCGCAACCCTGACTTTCGACCCCCGGCTGCGGCGGCGCGCGGGCCATCGACGGTATACGCGCGCCTGTCACGTGAGCCGCGGTTACCCAACTGGGAGATGTTCTCCCACGACGGTGGAGACGGCGGCGAGCTCGGCGACGTGGCTGACTACTTTCAGCTAATCGCCCACGTGCTGCTCTGCGGCGCCTCGTTCACCACACCTGCGGACAACGGCTTCCTCGCGGCGCTGCCGAGGGATCCCGCCCGGCCATTCTACTTCGACACGTCGTTCCGGCACATCCTGACATCCGCAGAGAGCTTCTACTGCTACTGCTGGAAGAAGTTCCTGCGCCAAGAACTGCCGCTGGCTTACCTGCCCCGATGGCTCGGTAGTTGTACAAAGTTGGCTGCAGCGTGCATACACGTGCTCGCGCTGCGCAAGGCTCGCGGCGGCGATGAGCGCGACGCAGACGCGCTGTTCACCACGGTATTTGGGTCGGCGTTCGCCGACACCGTGGCTAGCATCGCGGAGTACGAGGCCAGCGCGGCCGACGACGCGCAGCCGTTAGATTGGGACGTCACGGAAGGAGCCGGCACGTCCGACGACGACGACGCCAGTGCTGGTGTCGCGCCTCGCTTTGTGCTGACGTGCCAGGCACTGCGGCTGCTCGAGTACTACTTGGCACACTTTGACCAGCCGTCGCTGCTCGCCACCGGCGGGGCTGTGCTGGGCGACCGCGGGCGCGGCCGACTGTGCAACCACTTCGCAGCCCTCAAGCGCATCTGGGGGACGTCCCAGAGCGTGCTGAAGAGCGTGGTGGGGTCGTTTGCGTCCGGCGAGCTGGGCCACGTGGCGGAGCATGCTGGCGACGCTTTCGGCGACGACGACGAAGAGGACATGGGCACCGAGCCTCGGGCCATGGCCCATGACGACCTGTCCGCAACGCCAGCGTCGCCGGCGACTGCCGCAGGCATCTGCGTGGCGATCTTCCGCTCGGTGCTGCGGCGGACGTCGCGCGCGGAGGAACGGCACGTGCTGTCGCAGCAGGCCGCGGCAACTGCTGTCGACGCCGCCCTGCAAAACCTCGTGGCGATCACGTCTCGCGTGCGCTCACACTCCCGCGATCCGCAAGAGCTTCGGCGCGCAATCCGGGAAGCCGAAGCCAAGGGCGTGCCGTCGTCTGCGCGGGCCGTCAAGATGGCGCGCGCCGTGCTGCGGCAGCTTCAGCAGCAGGCGGGCTCGCAAGGGGAGGGCCTTGGCAGCCTGTTCGATGAGGTGGAGGCGGATGGCAGCTCTGATGCGTCGTTTTGTATCGTCGGGTATGGCAGCTTCGCGCTGCTGACGAACCGGTGGTTGATGGAGAGTGTGCTCCGCATGACAACGCTGTGCCTCGCGACTGTGCTCCGCGGCACGCCACACGCCCGCCTTTTCACGTTCACGGCCGGCGGCTTCCACGGCCACGACGCGGACTCAAGCCGCGCCGCAAGCGTCCGCGTTTTCACCGATGCTGCTGCCAACGGTCTCGGACTGATCCGGAGCATGTTCGACCTGTCTCTTATACACATCTGACGCTGCCGACGATCTACTCTGTGTAG
>OJIS01000532.1_pt1 | contig 12104 bp, 13 predicted proteins | sample 1595671 | NCBI WGS metagenome assembly OJIS01 (sample SAMN05416814, study PRJEB24817) | seawater metagenome | isolation source: Sea water | place: Canada:Atlantic | collected 2013-07 | reverse complement strand
TCTACACAGAGTAGATCGTCGGCAGCGTCAGATGTGTATAAGAGACAGCAAGAAAGTTTGTTCCTCCAGGCATAGAACAGGGTGAAAAACATGATTCCCAAAATCCCGCCGTGCGAGGCCATCCCCCCTTCCCAAACCGCAATGATCGTCAGCGGATTTTCCAATATTTGCTCAAATCCCCCGGGGCGTGGCAGCATGTAAAAAAGCACGTAGCCGATCCGCCCACCAAGAAAGACCCCGAAGATCGCAGTGTAGGTCACCACATCTCCCACTTTATCCTCGGCCACCACCCAAAGCTTGCGACGCGCCAGCCGCAACAGAATGAAATACGCTGCGGCAAATCCCATCACGTAGGATAAACCATACCAGCGCAGTTTGATCTTCTCGGTGATCGAAAAGATCACCGGATCGAGGTCGTGGACGTAAGTAGCAAGGACTTCAAGCACGTCCCAATTTCACACCATCAGCCCGCCTTCCGCAAGCGAGCAAAGTCACCCATGCTATTTCGACAAGACAATCTTGATCGGCCTCCGCAGAAACTGACAGACTCCCTCAGCCCCCTCACAGACGTAATAGTAGGCCACTCCTTCGATCTCAGCCGGAAGTTTCTCTCCTTTCCGTGCTCGGATCTCAAACTCGATCATCCTCTCCTCCGCGCTCGCCGGAACATCAGGAACAGCCCCCGGTCCTTGCTGATCATGAATCGTAATCCCTTCCGTCGACTGAAAATGAAAGCTCACATTCCCGGCATCATTGGTCCAATGCACGGCCTGCAATTTCGAGGGTTTAAAGCGCAGATGCACTCTGAACGCGTGATCTTCCTTTTTTGTCGAAGGCACAATCACAACAGAGGTCGCAACGAACATCTTCTCATCCACAGGCACTTTCCCTTCCGGATCAGGATGCTTCACCTTTGCCGTTTCAAGGTCTTTCCCTCCGCCGGGATAGGCAAACTCCGATCCACGGGGTTCCGCTGAAAGTGGGCGTGACTTCTCACCGCGGGCCTTCAATTCCTTCCTCGCCTGATTGACCCAATCGTAGAACGAATAAGGCTTATCAAGTCGTGGCCCGTATTGCTGGATCCTCCTTCGCCAAATATACTGATCCGGCTGCAAACCGAGAGCCTTCCGCCAAGAATCAATCGCCTTCAAAAAATCGGCATTCTGCCTTTCACCCGAGTCGAAACGTCGACGCAAGGCCACCCCCAATTGAAAGTTCGCGACCGGACTCTTGGGACTCTCCAAAACCGCTTTCTCCCGCGCCTCCAAACTCCCGTCAAAGGAAAGGTCTTTCTCTTGCTCCAAGGTCTGCGGATAGCTCGCGGAGAGGAAACTCTGGAAATCCTTCTCTGAGGGATTCCTAAATCGAATGATTCCCGACGAATCAACCAACAAGGTAATCGGCACGACCTTGACCCCGAGGAGATTGAAGGGATCCGCTAAAACCGGCCAATCCATTTGCTGCCATTGCATATAGAGCGCGGCACGGTCGGGATGCTGTTCCTGGACAATGCCGAGTGATTGAAGTTCCCCCTCCTTGACCAATTTCTTTGTCTTGGAATGCCACACCGGCACCCGTTTCCGACATCCCGCTCACCAAGAAGCAAAGATATGTAAAATCGTCTTCTTCCCGAAATAGGATCGCACAGATTTTGCTTCACCATTGGCGATATTCGCCAGCGAGTATCCGGGAAACGGACTCCCAATCTTGAGATCAGAAACTGGAGCCGCAGAGAGATTCCACGTCAAAAAGAAACCCAACATATAACGGATCATGGATGAAATCTACTCTGTTCGAAGCAATCAAGCGAGCACCAACCAAGTCGTAAATCCAAGGTATCCGATCACCAGCAAGACCCCTTCCCAACGATCGAGTCTCATCCGGTGCCACATCATGGGCATGAGGATGATCGCAACTGCCAGCATGACACCATAATGAATCAGCGTGACGCCTTCGCCTTGCAGAGGAGCGATCAATCCTGCCACTCCGACGACGGCAAGAAGATTGAAAATACAGGACCCAACTGCGTTACCCACGATGATGTCCCCCTGCTTCTTGATCGCAGCGACGACCGAAGTGGCCAGCTCTGGAAGGGATGTTCCGAAGGCAAATAAGGTGAGCCCAATAATGGCCTCTGAGACACCGTAAAATCGGGCAATATGCTCCCCTCCGACCACCATACGATCAGCACCAATCACGAGGGTGATTCCTCCCAGAATAATGAGGAAGATGTTAAAAAACAAACGGCCCCGTCCACTATTCCGCGCAGCCTCAATGACTTCAGGAGGAACATCGTCCGATGCTTCGACATCCTCCTTCCTGGCCTCGACCAGACTTGTGATGATGTAGAGTAAAATACCCCCGAACAAGACCCCCGCTTCAAGACGATCCATGACACCGTCTCGCATCATCAGGAGAAAAACGGTCGAGGCCACCAGCAGAATCGGCATCTCCCGCCGAATCACTTGTCGCTGAATTGCGATGGGGAAAATCACCGCCCCGACACCCAATACCAAGGCAATGTTGCAGATGTTGGAACCCACGACATTCCCAATGGCCATTCCGCCATTGCCATCGAGGTTCGCTTTGACACTGACGACAAGCTCTGGCGCGCTGGTGCCAAAGGCCACCACCGTGAGTCCCACCACAAGCGGGCTAATTCCGAAGCGGATGGCTAGCTCCGAGGAGCCTCTGACCAGCCACTCGGCACCAAAGTATAGGAGAACCAAGCCGCCAACGACCCATCCGATATCAAGCATTTCAGGCACGGCAGGAGACTGCCGTCTTTCCTCCCGCGCCGCAAATACGAATCAGCAGTCTTTTTCTAGCCACCGATCTTAATCAGTTCGACGTCGAAGACCAAAGTCCCCGAGGGCGCGCCCGAGCGGCTTGGCTTGTCGCCGTATGCCAGGTTGCCGGGAATCCAAAAGCGGCGCTTTTCTCCCTCGACCATGAGCTGGACACCCTCGGTCCACCCCTTGATGACGCCATTGAGCGGGAAGGAAATGGGCTCACCGCGTGCCACGGAGCTATCAAACATCTTCCCGTCGGTGGTCCAACCGGTGTAGTGCACCAGCACCTCGTCAGTCGCGACCGGTCGGCTGTTTCCTGTTCCTTCGGTGAGAATTTTCGACGCCAAACCCGAATCGGTCTTCAAAGCATCATCAGGCGTTGCCGCGACATCATCCGGAGCAGCAATCGGCTCCGCTACCTTTGGCTCCGCCTTGAAATCAAGAAGCTCGAAGTCAAAGACGAGGTTCCCCTTGGGCGCACCCGGAGGAGGGTTTTCGCCAAATCCCAGAGCCTCGGGAATCCAAAAGCGACGCTTCTCGCCCTTGGTCATCAACTGAAGCCCTTCGACCCATCCCTTGATACTCACTTGGTCCAATTTGAACTGAGCCGGCTTACCGTTCAGCACAGTGCTTTCGAGAAGAGTTCCGTCCATAAGCCAACCCGTGAAATGAGTCGCCACAATATCCGATAGTCCGGGCTTCTCCCCGCCATCGCCTTCTTCCAAAACCTTCGAGGCCAAACCAGTGGCAGTCTTCTCGGCATCATCTGGCGCGGTCATTTCCTTCGGAGTTTCAGGAGCATCCGGAGCTTTTTCGATTGAGAAAAGCTCGACATCAAAAGTGAGATTTCCGGAAGGTGCGCCCGGACGGGAAGGGGTTTCCCCGTAGGCAAGCTCTGCCGGAATCCAGAAGCGGCGCTTCTCCCCCACCACCATGTGCTGCAATCCCTCGGTCCAACCCGGAATCACGCCGTTCAGTGGAAAGGAGATCTTTTCGCCCCGCTCTTCCGAGCTATCAAAGAGTTTCCCGTCAACCGTCCAGCCACTGTAATGAACTTCAACGGTATCGCGGGAACCTGGCTTCTCACTACCATTTCCGGCTTGCAGAACTTTCGAAGCCAAACCGGTGTCAGTGACTTCGGCATCTGCGGGCGCGGCGGCAACATCTTGGGGCGTTTCAGGAGCTTTGCTCATGCAGGGGCCTTAACGAAGGATCAGGCTCGATACCAGAAATTTGATTTCATCCCGAATTCAACCCGTATCAAAGGGACCAAAATCCCATCATTTGACAAGCAACCCTGACAAGTATCGAAATATTCTTACCGATGAACCCAATGTTTTTCAGGATCTTCAGAAGGCCGTGAAAGATTTACTCATCCGGGAAGGAAGAGAGCTTCCTCACTAACTCACAATGGCGACTAGACAAACCGCCCTTCCTGACAAATTCTCCCGCCATGAAGATTTCTGTCACCGGCCGCTCGGGCCGAATGGGCCAAACGGTTGCTGCTGCAATCGAAGCGGAAGCCGCGGCCGCAATCCACTCGACCCACGATTCAGGCGAAGACCTCGCAGCCGCCCTGTCAGGCGCGGACGCGGTCATCGATTTCACCCTGCCGGTTCTCACCAATGAACTCCTCGCTTCTGCCGTCGCGCAAAAGGTTTCCCTTGTGATCGGAACCACCGGGCACTCCGAAGAACAGAAAGTCGCCATCCAGGAAGCTTCCAAAACGATTCCCATCGTTTACGCCTCGAACTTCTCCACCGGCGTCAACCTCCTCTTTCACCTCACCCGCAAGGCCGCCGCGATACTCGGTAATGAAACCTTCGACATCGAAGTGACCGAAATGCATCACCGTCACAAAGTCGACGCCCCTTCCGGCACAGCCCGCACGCTCCTCGATATTTTAAATGAGGAAACGAAGACTTCTTATGAAGATGACGTTGTCCACGGACGCGAAGGAAACGTCGGCCCCCGACCATCTCGCGAGATCGGAATGCACACCCTCCGCGGAGGCGATGTCGTAGGAGATCACACCGTGATGTTTGCCGCTGACGGCGAGCGTTTCGAGCTCACCCACAAAGCCTCTTCACGCATGACCTTTGCTTCCGGTGCCGTTCGCGCCGCTCTCTGGCTCGAGGGCCGGGAAGCCGGACTTTACGACATGCAGGACGTCCTTGGCCTTAAGTAGAACGACATCTTATGGCCTCTCGAACCGGCATCGCGCTTGGAACAAATATAGGGAATCGCATCGCGAATCTTCGTGAAGCGCGTGATCTCCTTGTCAACTTGATGCCGCCCGGAACCACTTATCTCCAATCCGGAATCTATCAGTCGGAGCCGGTCGATTGCCCGCCCGAGTCTCCCGACTTCTACAATGCCGTCATTGAAATCGACTACATCGGCAAGCCCCACGACCTCCTCAAAGCCACGCAGGGAATCGAGTGGAAACTCGGCCGCAATTCCTCTCCCGTTCGGAATTCCCCGCGCCCCATTGACTTGGACATCCTCTACTTTGACCATGTCTTCATGGACCAAGACATTCTCACCCTTCCCCACCCACGCCTCACCAACCGACGGTTTGTCCTAATGCCCCTCGCTGATATCCATCCCCATCTCATCCTTCCCGGCGATGAAACCACTGTCGGCGAGCACTTAAGAAAGCTCGACTCGGAAGAAACCGACCCCATTCTCATTCAAACTGCTTGGTAAAACCATGCCCTCCTCCGAGAAAGCTGATCAACTCCGCGCCCGCAAGGGCTGCGCTCCCATCTCCGCCCTCACGGCTTACGATTACCCGACCGCACGCCTCCTCGACGAAGCCGGCATTGATCTCCTTCTCGTCGGCGACTCCCTCGGCATGGTCGTCCTTGGCTTCCCCGACACCACCCACGTCACCCTGGATCACATGATCCACCACACTGCAGCCGTCGCTCGCGGTGCTAAAAACGCCCTGATCCTCGGCGACCTCCCGATCCATACATACCCGGATCCCGCAACTGCTCTCGTTAGCGCAAGCAAGCTCGTCGACGCCGGAGCCGAAGCGGTGAAACTCGAGGGTGGCGTCGGACAGGCTGAAAAAGTGGCGACGATTGTCGAGGCCGGGATTCCCGTCATCGGCCACCTCGGCATGCTCCCCCAGCGAGTCAAAGAAGAAGGGGGCTACAAAAAGAAGGGAAAAACCGACGACGAAACTCAAGAAATCCTCAAAGGCGCACTCGCCCTGCAGGCCGCCGGAGTTTCCGCCATTGTGCTCGAAAGTGTTCTTCCAAAAGCCACCCGTCTCCTGACCGATCATCTCGACGTCCCGACGATCGGCATCGGCTGCGGACAAGGTAACTGTGATGGCGAGATCGCGGTCATCACCGATATCATCGGCTCCTACCCCTGGTTCGTGCCACCCTTCGCCACCCCGCGCGCCGATGTCGCCGGTGAAATCACCAAAGCCGTGAAAGGTTATCTCGATGCTCTCACCGGATAAGAAAGAAGCTCTCGAACGACGCATGGCTTCGCTGGGCGTCTTTGAAGACGATCTCGTGGAAAAGTTCATTCGCGGCACCGGTAGCGGCGGCCAAAAAGTAAACAAAACCTCCTCTTGCGTCTTTCTCCAGCATCCGCCCTCTCATCTCGAGGTCAAAGTTCAACGCGAACGATCACGGGAAATGAATCGTTTTTTGGCCCGCGAGGAAATCTGCGAACGACTCGAAGAACGGGAATCCGAAAAGCGCCTCGCCCGGAAGCAGGCCCGCGAAAAGACCCGTCGTCGGAACCGCCGTCAAGGAGTCCGCGCCCGCGCTCGCAACGTTGAAAAAAAACGCCAGCACGGACAAAAAAAGCAAAACAGGAAGCGCCCGGGGGCGAATGACTAAGCAAAAAAGTTGCGTCCTCACTCCCAACCACCAAGACTCCGCCATGCAAACTTACCTCGACCTTCTGACCGACGTTTTGGAGAACGGCGAGGAACGGGGTGACCGCACCGGAACCGGAACCCTCAGCGTCTTCGGCCGCCAGGCTCGCTACGATCTTCGAAAGGGCTTCCCCTGCCTCACCACCAAGAAACTCCACCTCCGCTCGATCATTCACGAGCTTCTCTGGTTCCTCAAGGGTGAGACCAACATCGCCTACCTCAAGGAAAACAAAGTCACCATCTGGGACGAATGGGCCGATGAAAATGGCGACCTTGGTCCTGTCTACGGGCAGCAATGGCGCTCGTGGCCCAAGGCCGATGGCTCCACCGTCGATCAAATCACCAATCTTATCGATGGGCTCAAAAACAACCCGACTTCACGCCGCCACCTCGTCTCGGCGTGGAACGTCGCCAAAGTCGAGGAAATGGCCCTTCCCCCCTGTCACCTCCTCTTCCAATTCTACGTTCACAACCCGGAATCGGAGAAACCCGGCCTGAGCTGCCAACTCTACCAACGCAGCGCCGATCTCTTCCTCGGAGTTCCCTTCAATATCGCCTCCTACGCACTCCTTACCATGATGATCGCGCAGGTCTGTGGATACGAAGCCCGCGAATTTGTGCACACCTTTGGCGACCTCCATCTCTATTCCAATCATCTCGAGCAAACCAAGCTCCAACTGAGTCGCGCCCCTTTTCCTCTCCCTCGCATGGAGATCAATCCGAAGGTCAGGTCTATCGATGACTTCACCTTCGATGACTTCAAATTGCTCGACTACCAATCCCATCCCCATATTAAAGCCCCAGTTGCCGTATGAAACTTACTGCCATCGTAGCCATGACCCCGGAGCGCATTATCGGGAAAGACGGAAAACTCCCCTGGAGCCTTCCCGATGACTTAAAGTTTTTTAAACAGCACACCTCCGGACATCCCATCGTAATGGGCCGTAAAACATTTGATTCAATTGGACGACCGCTTCCGCGGAGGCAAAACATCGTCATAACCCGCGATCCCGCCTGGCACCACGATGGCGTCGAGTCCATCCATCACCCCAAGGAACTCAATGAATTCCCCCTCATCGACCAGCAGGTTTTCATCATTGGCGGTGAGGAAATCTACCGTTTTTTTCTTCCAATTCTTGATGACATCATCATCACCCACGTCCCTGATTGCTACGAAGGAGACACTCGGTTTCCAGAATACAACCACTTCTTTCCCAATTCAGAATTGATCTGGGAACAGGAAGAGTTTGTGATCAAACGCCACTTTAAATAAAACGACATCTACTAAAAACATGGCCAACTCATTTGAACTTACCGGAACCCTCAAGGTCCTCGAAGACACCCAAACTTTCGCCAGCGGCTTTGCCAAGCGCGAATTCGTAATCGAAGTCCCCGACGGAAAATACCCGCAACTCATCAAATTCGAAGTCCTCAAGGAGAAAATCAGCCTCCTCGACTCGGTGAGCATCGAAGATGATCTCAAGGTCACCTTCGACGTCCGCGGACGCGAATACAACGGAAAATACTTCGTCAACCTGAACGCCTGGAAAGTCGAATCCTCCGGTGGTGGACAAGGCGGCAGCCCAGCCCCCGGCGCGCCCGCAGATCCGCCCCCCAGCTCATTTGATAACTCATTCGACAACGAGGCCGAGCCCAGCGACGACGACATACCGTTTTAGGAATGCCTGTGTCACTCCTCAACGACACTCTTGATCTTCCCATCACCCACTTCCGTGGTCAGTTCGTCGCCCGGTGACACTGTATCGACCGACTTGATGATCTCTCCGTCAGCTCCATAGGTCACCGAGAAGCCTCGCTTGAAAACACTTCCAGGCCCCAAGGCTTGCAGCAGGGATCCGAGCCGTTCCACCCGGGTTTCCTGAGCTCCAAGGGCAGACTTGGCAGCGTTGATGAAATCGCTTTGTGACGCATCGAGCTTCTCCTGTCGGCGCTTGAATACTTCGCGGGGATGGTAGTGTTTCCAGTTCGCCTGGTAGTCCTCGATCAGCCTTTCCCGGTCGCGCATGGATTCCTTCACCGCGGTCAAAAATGTCCGTCGAAGTCCTTCCAGCCGGAAGATAGGATATTGTAATTTCTTATCAGCAGGCTGACTAAAGAGACTTCGCTCACAGTAATCAAGCTGATCTGCGAGACGGTCCAAACGGCCCTCCACCACTCTCTTCAAACGAGAGCCCAGGCTTCCGATACGCTCACGCAGCTCAACTTGATCGGGAACCGCCAACTCCGCTGCAGCACTGGGTGTTGGAGCCCGTAAATCGGCTACGAAATCCGAGATCGTAAAATCAATTTCATGCCCCACCGCACTAATCACTGGAATGGGGCATTCCGCGATCGCGCGTGCCACGATTTCCTCGTTAAAGTTCCAGAGATCTTCCAGGGAGCCACCACCCCGCCCCACGATCAAAACTTCCGGTTGAGGCAACCCCTCTTCGGTCGCTTTACCGGCCCTTCGAATGGCCTGCGCAATCCCCCGCTCCGCGCCCTTGCCCTGAACCGCTGCCGGAAAAAGGACAACCGTCAGCCACGGAGCCCTCCGTGAAAAAATATTCTTCATGTCCTGAAGGGCCGCTCCAGTTGGCGAGGTCACGATCCCGATCACTCTGGGAAAGCCCGGAAGGGCCCGCTTGCGATCGCGGGAAAAAAGCCCCTCTTGATCAAGCTTGCGTTTCAAGGCCTCAAACCTCGCTTGCAAATCACCCAGGCCCACCGCTTTCGCCTTCTTGACAATGAGCTGGGTGCTGCCCCGGGCCTCGTAGAAACTGGCTTCCCCAAAAATCTGCACCTGGGCCCCATCCTCAATCACCTCGTGCCCGGTGCGACGCCGCGCACTAAACATTGCACAAGAGATTTGCGCCGATTCATCCTTAAGCGAGAAATACCAATGGCCACTTCCCTGCTTCCTGAGGTTGCTGATCTCGCCTTCCACCCAGACATCCCCCACTTCGATCTCCAGAAGATTACGGATCCTCCGGGCCAGCTGCGTGACCGAAATCGCTTTCACCTCAGCCACCGCTATGCCTCCTCTTTGGTATTCAACTCCGCGAAGACCATCTTGCCCGCACTTGTTTGCAAGGTGCTGATGACGGTGACATCCCTGGAAGTGCCAATCTTATCGATGGCGTGATTCACCACGATCATCGTCCCGTCCGGCATATAGCCAACGGCCTGGTGATCGTCCTTACCAGCCCGCACCAAGGCCAGCCGGACCGACTCCCCAACCACCACCGAAGGCTTCAGGGCATCAGAGAGATCATTGAGATTGATAATGTCAGCTCCCTGGAGGTGAGCGACTTTGGTCAGATTTTCATCGGTGGAAATTAAGCGACCCGAGAGGAGCTTGGCAGTCTGAACCAAGCGACCTTGAAACGATTCATCCTCGGCCATGCCGCGTGAATCTTGAATCGAAATAGGCACCGCCGGATTTTTCTGTAGCTCACTGAGAATTTCCAACCCACGTTGGCCACGTTGGCGCTTCCCGGCTGCCGGGGAATTCGCCATGACCTGAAGTTCATCAAGGACAAATTGCGGAACCAGAACGCGACCCGTTAAAAAACCCGCTGCCAAAAGTCCCGGAAGCCTGCCATCCATGATGACTTCGGCATCGAGAATGAGGAGCTGACCGGAAGCCGCATCTTGTCGAAAACGAACGTATGGAATGATGAAGGAAAACTCTTCCTGATCACTCCTGAGCGCCAGGACCGCACCCAGAAAAGCAAAACTGGCATATGAGGAGACATTGAAAGCCAGCGAGAGAGCTTCCCCGATCCCCTCACCGTTTATCTTGATGGGTGACGCTGCGATCTTAATCAACTCGGGAATCTGAGCACGATTCAACAAGAAGGCACATAGCAAACCAACTCCAATGCCAAAGGTGGCGGTCGAGAACCCGCGAAGGCTGAAAGTCCGCATCGAACTCTCCACCAGAATGAAGAAGATCGCTACGATCATCCCACCGAACAGACCCACCCAGAGTGGAATATTCGGACTACTCAATGCGATCGCCAACCCCGCCAACAGACAGAGGAAAATATAAATAACGCGGGCAACGTTGACTGATGGCTTCGAGGCTTTCATAGGCCGTTAGCTCGTAGGTTCCGTTTTGGTTTCAGAAACCTTTGGCCAGACCAGTTTCCGTTCTTCCGAAGAACCACCGATTTCATCACCAATATCCTTCGTGGTGATGAAAAGCATGAAGCCCATGAGAAGAAGGGCAAAACCAGTCTGGATCACCTCAAGAAAACGCGCCGGAAGAGGCTTTCCGCGAATCCACTCCAGAATTGCCATGACGATATGCCCCCCATCGAGAACGGGAAGTGGCAGCATATTGAGAACAGCAAGGTTGATATTGAAGAGCACAAAGAATGCGAGAACCCGCAACCAACCATCCGGCTGCTGAAGGAGGAGGAATTTTGTCTTGGCGATCCCAATCGGCCCCGCAAGTTGATCTACTCCCACACTCGAACTTGGTGAACTGATCGTTTTAATCGTCATCCACATCGTGCGGAGACTGTCACGAACCTGCTCCCACGGATTGGGATACAGAATCTCACTGGAAGTAATGGCATTGAAATCCCAACTGATCCCAACCATCGGATCGGGAAAGGCATCGCCCTCCGGCTTGAGCGGCGTTACCGGCTGGTCGAAGGTTTCCTCACCCCGCAAGATGGTTAATGCCGATTCCTTAAATTCATTTTCCTCCAAGAGTTGGCCCACGTGAGCGAATCCGTAAACCTCCTGTCCGTTCACCTTCAGAATGCGATCACCCACCTTCAATCCCGCTCTCTCGGCCGGACTTTCGCCCTCGCCTTCAAGAATTGTGCCCACGATTGCCGGGCCACCCGGGGCGATCCCGACCTGAGGAAGCGCCCGCCGCTTCCAGGCTCGGGTTTCTTTGATCTCGAATTTCGTAGTGACAGTCTGAACAACGCCATCCCGCTCAATTTCAAAATCAACACTATCGCCCTTCGTCAACATGATCCGTGTCCGGATATCATCGAAGATCCGTCCAGCATACCAGCTCACAGGCTCTCCATCGACTTTCAGAATCTTGTCTCCCGGCTTCAGGATCCCCTCGGCGGGGCTCCCTTGAGAGATTCCACCGACGACGTTCGATTTGATTGCATCTTGTGGCTTACCCATTCCCCAGACTGCCAATGCCGCAACAACAGCGAGAAGCAAGCTGAAGAGAGGACCCGCAAAAGCGACAATGATCTTATCGAGCGGTGTCACGGGCGGGAGGGCCTTGCCATCGAGGTTGTCCCCCTCAATCGACTCCATGGCAGCCATCTGCGGCAATGCCACAAAGCCACCAGCCGGAATCCAGCCAAGACCGTATTGGCTGTCTCTTATACACATCTCCGAGCCCACGAGACCGAGGCTGATCTCGT
>OJIS01000529.1_pt1 | contig 12126 bp, 5 predicted proteins | sample 1595671 | NCBI WGS metagenome assembly OJIS01 (sample SAMN05416814, study PRJEB24817) | seawater metagenome | isolation source: Sea water | place: Canada:Atlantic | collected 2013-07 | reverse complement strand
CGAGATCAGCCTCGGTCTCGTGGGCTCGGAGATGTGTATAAGAGACAGATTTTTTTCCATCCCACTGTGACTGTCCCACTTACTTCCGGCACCGTGATAGAGTTGCACAAACCGAACGCCGCGCTCGACCAGTCGCCGCGCCATCAGGCACTGCCTCCCAAATCCCTGCGTTTGCTCTTCGTCCATTCCATACATTTTCTTGACTGACTCCGGCTCACTTTCCAAATCAATGGCTTCCGGCGCCTCAGCCTGCATCCGATACGCCAACTCATAACTCTCGATGCGAGCCTCCAACTCGGTATTCGATTGACGTCCCCGTAAGTGCCCCTGATTGAGCTGATCCAGAAAAGCCAATTTGCCCCTCTGTCGGCGAGCAGTCATCCCTTTGGGCAAATTCAAATTCGCGACCGGCTCATTTCCAGACTCAAAAAGCGTCCCCTGAAAACTCGCCGGCATGAACCCCGATCCCCAGCATCTCGTCCCATTCACCACCATCGAGTTGCTATCCTTGATGACCACAAATGCCGGGAGATTTTCGCTCACCGAGCCAAGGCCATAATTCACCCAAGCTCCCAGGGAAGGCCGCCCTCCAAAGACCGAGCCCGTATTCATCTGCGAAACTCCTCCCGCATGATTGATCCCGTCTGAGACACACGAACGGATCACGCACAAATCATCAGCAATCTCACCATGCTTCGGCAGCCAATCGGAAATCCAAAGCCCGCTCTCCCCATGCTGTTCCCACTTCCTTCGCGATGCCAACAAAGGAGACTCCGCTTCGCCCATCGCCGTTACCGGACGCTCAAAGCTCTTTGGCAGGGATTGCCCCGCCAACTTATTCAGGATTGGCTTCGGATCAAATAAATCCAAATGGCTCGGGCCTCCCTCCATAAACAAGAAGATCACGTTCTTCGCCTTTCCAAAGTGGTGTGGAATTTTATCGGCTACGGGATTCCTCTTACCAATCTCACTCCCAATTAATCGCTGTCCGGTCAGAGCTGACAACACCACGCCCCCAAACCCCGCACCCGCATTCGAGAGAAAATTACGACGCGAGCGGGGCATTACAATTCGGTGACAACTCATCTGGGTTAATGCAGGTAAAGAAATTCGTTGGAACTCAGGAGAGCATGGCAAAAATCGACAAAAGGCTCATTTCCCGGCGAAATCGCCCCAACCACAGCTCTCTGACTCCTCAAAAAAGCCAATCCGGTTTTCACCTCTTCCGCTGTCGCCTCCCGCCCCCAGGCAAGTTCAAAGACTTGCTCCACTTCGACTCTCGAAGCCGTCTTCCTGACTCCTAAAACCCTCCCTGCCATCGCTCTCGCACGCGCCAGTGGCCACTCACTATTTGCGAGAAGTAAAGACTGCGTCGCCGTGGTTGTATTGAGTCGCTCCGGCTCCGAAGCAAATCCCAGAGGACTATCAAAACACTGAAGAATGCGATCCGGCGTATTCCGCATCTTCTTCACATAAATCGATCTCACCGGCACCGCACTTCCCTGCGAATCTCCGCCTTCGCGATTCTCCAATTCACCGGAAACCGCCAGCATGGCATCCCGGATCTCCTCCGCACTCAGTCTTCTCGGCGGAAATCTCCACAGAAGCTGATTGGCAGGATCGGAAACGTCATGGACATTGCTGGGTTCAAATCTCGCCGTCTGCCGATAAGCCCGGCTCGTCAAAATCAGCCGATGGATCCTCTTCATCCGCCATCCCCCGTCCATAAACTCTCTCGCCAGCCAATCCAATAATTCCGGATGAGTGGGCTTCTCTCCCAGCATTCCAAAATCATTGGGCGATGCCGCAATTCCACTTCCAAAATGATGCTGCCAGATCCGATTCACCATCACACGCGAAGTCGTCGGATGATCCTTTCTCACAATCCACGCTGCCAAAGCGGATCTTCTTCCCGTTGTTTTCTCCCGCACCTCAATGATCGGCTTCTCACCGCCCAATATTTCCAGAAACGCCGGCTCGATCACCTCTCCCTTCAACCTTACCTCAGCCGCTTCCCTCCCGGTATCTGTGCTCAAAAATGCGAGTGGCAGCTCTTCCGGCTTCAGTTCCTCAAACCCAACCAGCCGCGCTTTCACTTCCTCATAACGAGCCCGCTCTGCACTCTCCTTCTTTAGCACCTGCTCCGGCTTGGCCAGCATCCGCACCTCACGCCCGGCCTGCCGATCGACCAGGAAGGAAATCTGACGTTCATAGGCCGATTTCTTTTCCCAAGGCTTTGCAAACATTTCCTGAACCTCTGGCGGAAACGTCTTAACCCGAAAGTCATAGGTCTTGCGCTCCCCTTCCTTCACCAACGATTTCATCTCTCCTCGAATCTCCCGGGTGGCCTCCTCCCACGCCCCAAACGCTGCCTCATACTCTGAAACTTCTTTCTCAGTGGCATGCTTCCGATCGTCCGGCCAATAGACCGAGGAGAGAAATGTCTGCAACGCAAAATAATCTCTCTGAAGAATGGGATCAAACTTGTGGTCATGACACTGCGCACACCCGATGCCCATCCCCAGAAAAACCTCCCCGGTCACATTCGTGATCTCATTGATCATAATCTCCCGCTGCATCTCGGCATTCCGCTGATTCCACTCATAAACCCCATGCCTTAAAAAACCTGTCGCTGCCACTCGTTCAGGATCACCCGGTGCGATTTCATCTCCCGCCAACTGCTCCCTCACAAAGTCGTCATACGGTTTATCCTCATTGAACGCCCTGACGACATAGTCGCGATACCGATAGGCGTTCGGCCGTAAATCATCCGCTCGATAGCCATCGCTATCCGCATACCGGACGACATCCAGCCAGTGTTGCCCCCAGCGCTCGCCATACCTCGGACTGGCGAGCAGTCGTTCGATCAATGCCTCCAGCGCCTTCTCTTCATCCTTCTCAAAAGCCTCTCTGAAATCCGCCACCTCACCAGGAGTCGGCGGCAATCCATGAAGATCAAAAGACATCCGCCGCACCAACTCCCCAGCACCCGCAGGCTCCGCCATCTCCAGACCAAGTTCATCCAGCTTTCGCTCCACAAAAAAGTCCACCGCATGTTGTTCGCCCTCCGGCACCACGACGTCCGCCAGCGGTTGCACCGCCCACCATTTTTGTTCCTCTTCCGAGAAACTCTTTTTCCGCTGTCCCGAAGCCGTTCCACTGAACGCGAGCACTCCAATTACGGCGATCCCCAGCCAATGCTGAAGTCCGAATTTGTGAATTCTTCTCAAGTTCATTTGGAATCATAGCCTTGGGTTCTTCCTTCCCCTTCAAAATCACTCCGCTCAATCAGAACAGATTTCAAATGACAAAAGAAGACAAACCCAAGATATCATCTCACAAAACGAATCCTACGACTCCTCCCTTTCACTCGAAAAGAATCCCTCCCCCCACAAAGATTTCATCTCCGCTCGAAACAACCCCCATACGACTCACGTTCCCTTCCCAATGAAACTCCCCATCCTGTTTCTAACCTTTCTTGGTTTCCTCGCTTTCGACATTCCCGCGAATGCCCAAAGCCTTCCCGGCAAGAACACTCTGATCCAACCCTTCTCCATTGTCTTCAACACAGCCGGCACTCTCTACGGTGTCGAATATGAGGAAGGAAATCGAATTTTCCGCATTAAGAATGGTGAATTCGACTTCATCGCCGGCTCTAAAACCCCGGGTGGGCAAAAGCTCGGCGACGTCGCCAAAGGTGATGGTGGCCCTGCCAGGAAAGGTCGCTTCAACGGCATGCACGATCTCGCACTTCACCCCGATGGACGCCTCTTCATTGCCGACACCTTTAATCGCCGCATTCGCGTCATCGACCTGAAAACGAACACTCTTTCCACTCTCGGAGACGGCAAACTCGACTTTAAATCTCCCTACACTGTCGATCTCCATCCCGATGGGAACCGTCTCCTTGTCGCTGATCTCGAGCGTCGTCAAGTCCTCGAAATCGACCTCGGCTCTCTCACTTTGACCTCACGTGCTGGAAATGGGAAAAAGGGCCTCCCGATCGATGGACAATCCGCTTTGCAATCCCCCCTCCTCGCTCCCCGCGCCGCCATTTATGGAAGAGACGGCTCAATCTATCTTGCCTCACGTGAAGGTCACGCGCTTCGGCACGTCGCCACGGACGGGATCATTCATACTGTCGTCAACCGCTCGGGAAAGAAAGGCAGAAGTGGCGATGACGGTCCGGCAATCGCCGCCCAGCTCAACGGCCCCAAGCACCTCGCACTCGACCCATCCGGCAACATTGTCATTAGCGATGACAACAATCACACCCTTCGTCTCTACAAACCAAAAGAAGGAACACTCCATCTTCTTGCTGGAACCCCGGGGAAATCTGGAAAATCAAAGACCCTCCTCAATCGACCTCATGGCGCCCGCTACGCGCCCGATGGCTCGATCTGGATCGCCGACTCCTTCAACCACCGTCTTCTTAGAATTCCCAAGAAAAATCAATAGGAACCGGAGAGCGCGCTGGCAAGGCCTCCCCTCATTGTGATTTGCAGACTGTCAATTCCACCTTAGGATCGATAGGTGAAGAGTTTTCATAAGGTCTCAGTTTCCCTCCTTTTAAGCACCATCGCCACCACCGCAGGTCCCCGGGTTGCCAATACCTCCATCACTCTTCCCGACGCGCCACCGACATCGGTCATTGAAGTTCAAAATGCCTTCCCCGGCCTTTCCTTCTCCTCCCCGCTTTGCCTTCGCAGCCCATTCGGCGAAAGCCGGCGACTCTTCATTTGCGAAAAAACCGGTGACCTTGAGCTCGTCCCCGACGTCACTTCGGCAACCCCCTCCAAAACCGTTTTTCTCGATCTCGATCAAGTCCTCAGTAGCCGGGGCGAGGCCCTTCTCACAAACAGCGAACAAGGTCTCCTGAGCGTCGCCTTCCATCCCGACTACGCCACCAACGGCCTCTTCTTCCTCGTCTACAACGTTCGATCCGGCGGGGTAAACTACCAACGCCTGTCCCGGTGGCATGACCCGGATATCACCGACACCATTGCCGACCCCGATTCTGAAGATGTCTTGATCGAAATGATCAATAATGCCGGAAATCACAACGGTGGCGACCTTCATTTTGGTCCCGATGGTTATCTTTACATGAGCTGGGGCGACGAGGGAAATCAAAATGACTCCCTCAACAACAGCCAATATCTCGACAAGGACTTTTGGTCCTCGATCACCCGCATTGATGTCGACCTCGAACCCGAAGATAACACTCCCTCGGACGGCACCGGAAGTGATGACCCAAACGTCCGCCCAAATAGTCATCCCGCCGTCAAGCAGATCAACGGCAACCCACTCTACGAGATCCCCTTTGATAACCCTTGGGTGGGTTCCACAATCTTCAATGGAGTCCCGGTGAATCCCACCCAAACCCGCACCGAATTTTTTGCAGTGGGAATGCGTAATCCTTGGCGCATGAGCTTCGACGGCGTCGAACTCTGGATCGGAGACGTCGGCCAGGGAGCACGAGAAGAAGTGACCCTTGCAACCATCGGCTCAAACCATGGCTGGGCTTGGTTTGAGGGCGACCTTAACGGACCCAAATTCAATAGCACCATCAATGGAGCTTCCCGAACAAACGCCACCCACACTCCTCCCGTCTGGGACTACCATCATGGGAACGGAGAATTTCAGGGAAACTCGATCACCGGTGGATTCGTCTATCGGGGTACGAACATCCCTGAACTTACCGGGAAGTATATTTTTTCAGACTATGTCTCAGGCAACATCTGGTCGCTTGAGCGAACAGAGATTCCCGGTGAGCCGACTGTCATACGCATCGCAGGCGAGGCCGGCATCGCTGGCTTCGGCCCCGATCCCTCCAATGGAGATGTCCTCATCGCAGATCTCGGCAGTGGTCGGATTCAAAGACTGGTTGCACGAGACTTCGATCCTACCTTTCCCGACACTTTGACTGAAACCGGGATCTTTTCAGACCTCTCAATCCTGAGCCCAAACGAAGGTGTCGTTCCTTACGACGTGAATCTCCCTTTCTGGTCAGACCACGCCCTCAAGCAGCGCTGGTTCGCTCTCAAAAACACATCCGATCTCATTAACTATTCGAAGGACGATCCCTGGACCTTTCCAAATGGCATGATCTGGGTGAAGCACTTCGACCTCGAACTGGAGCGAGGAAATCCCGCCACAAAAAAGCGCATCGAAACACGTGTCATCGTCCGCAATCAAACTGTCGAAAACGTTGATATCACGACTCTCATCGAAGAGGGCGCACAGGGCAAATACCTCGCCCCAACCAATTCATCTCTTGAGACCACTTGGATGACTTCAGGATTCAATGACTCTGCCTGGCCCTCGGCAAACATGGGCATTGGCTACGATGAAAATTCAACTTACCTCCCATTCTTCGGCTCGGGAGGCAATCTTGGAGACACCCTCAACGGGCAGAACACTTCGTTCTATTTGCGAATTCCTTTTAATGTTTCCAATCCAGAGGACTTCGATCAACTCACCCTTCGCATGAAGTTTGACGATGGCTTTGTGGCCTATCTTAATGGGCAGAAAATCGCCTCGGCAAACTCTCCCGACACCCTCTCTTACAACGCGGAAGCAATCAGTGACAATCCGGATGGAAGCGCCACTTCGTTTCAGGATTTCGATCTCAACAGCTTTACTTCTCTACTACAAGAGGGAGAGAACGTGCTCGCTATCCAAGGACTCAATACCAGTCTCACTAGCTCTGACATGTTAATCAGCCCCGAGCTTTTGGGGGGTCGGGTTCAATTCACTGATGGAATCTACGGGGTTTCCTACAAATGGAATGAAGCCGGCACCGAAGCCAATCTCGTGAGCAGCGCTGGTGAAAATATCGACTTCGACATCACCACTCCCGATGGTGTTCTCACTCAAACCTGGAACATCCCGTCACGCGCCTCCTGCCTCGCCTGCCACACTCCCGATGCCGGTTTCGCGCTCTCCTTCAACACTCAGCAACTCAACCACCCCGGAGAAATTGAAGGCACCTCGGGAAATCTCCTCAGCCAACTCTTCCTGAGCGGTTACCTCGATCAAAACCCCGGGATTTCTGCCGCCCTACCCAGACACATCACACCACAGGATGATCACTATTCTCTCGAAGCCCGGGTGAGATCCTACCTCGATGTCAATTGTGCCTACTGTCACCAAGATCCGGGCATTCAGCCACTCTCATGGAAAGGGAATTTGCATCTAACCATGGCCCAAACCGGTATCATCAATGGCCTTGCATCAGCTGGCAACAACCATCCCGCTGATCGACTGGTGGTTCCCGGAAGCCCCAACCGCTCGATCATCCTTTCCCGAATCGCCTCATCCAATGGCTACACGCGCATGCCTCCAATCGCATCCAACGAATCCGATGAAGTCGCCATCCAACTCCTCACCGCTTGGATCAATGAAGAAGCTAGCAGTGAAGTCACTTACTCCGCCTGGCGGATCGCACAGTTTGGAAATGGCACTTCTCCACATGGAGAGTCAGATGCCGACCCCGATGGGGACACCTACACCAACCGCACCGAGTACCTCACAAAGACCGACCCCACCAACAGTTTGGATTTCCTCACCACCGACCTTCAGCTTAACGGAACAAACATCGAGATCACGATACCGGCCTTCACGAACCGTGGAATCATCGTAGAGCAGTCTCTCGATCTGAAGAACTGGCTCCCCCTTCCTCATCCTGAAAACGATGGCATCCCACGAAATCCCGCATGGCCTCTCCCTCTCATGATTGCTCCGGCTTCCGGCTCCCATGAGTTCTTCCGTTTTCAGATCGGAGAAAAATAGGCCCTAATTGTCCATTCTGATCGACTTGGAGACACATCGCAATTAACGATCATCATTTAGCAATTCACGCGAAGCATTAGAAGGTCGCTGCCGGCACCTTCGATACGAGGAAAAAAGAACACTTCTCCACCATTGATCCATGAAACCCTTTCTCAACATTCTTGTCGGAGTCAACTACACCGAATCATCTCGTCACGCTCTCGTCGAAGCCAAACGAATTGCGGATGAGAATGGAGCAAAAATCACGGCATGCCATGTTGTTCCAATCGGCGACTTAACTGAATTTGTCGATTTCTACTTCATTGAGCATAAAATTATGCTCAATGCCGCCCAGTCCAGTCTTGAAGGATTCGCAGACGAAGTTCTTGGGAAGAATCACGATATCATTTGTCGTATCTCCGAGGGGATTCCTCATCACGAGCTCGTTTCAAAGGCCAATGAGGAAGGACATGATCTCCTCATCCTCGGCGATGAGTCACATAACGAAAACGCCGCCCAGTTTGTCATCAAGTGTCTCCGCTTTGCCACCATGCCGATCCTGCTGGTCAACCCACCTCTGAATACACCCGGACCAGTTGCCGCTTGCATCGATTTCTCAAAATCCACCACCGCCATTTTCGAAAATATCGCTCGCATGAATTTCGAACCCATTTCCTCCTTGGACGTCATTCATTCCTCCCGCCCGCCATGGCTACGACCACTTCGCCTGCGCTATCGGGCGGAGATTCACAAAGATTCGGGCATCAAAGAAGAATTTCGCGAAATCTTGCATGGCCGCTTGGCAGTCGCCTGCGAACAGGCCTCATCTTTGATCGCCGGTCAGGTAGCGCCCGTCCTCCTTGAAGATGAGGATCCGACCGAGGCTCTTGTTCAACATCTCGAAAAATCGAACTACCGCCTTGTCGTCATCGGACGGGCGGGAAAAGGCTTTAAAAGCCTTGTCTCCGATCTCCTCGGAGGCACTGCGGAATCTGTTGTTCGACAAGCCAAGACCAATGTCCTGATCGTTCCAATCCAAGGTTAAGTCACTCCCCCAAAACATGAATACGACCAAATCCATCCTCGTCGGCGTCGATTACTCCGATCAAAGCAGAAACGCTCTCCTTGCCGCATCACGTATCGCCAATTCACGAAGCCTCCCACTGGTCTGCTTCCACGTTCTTGATAAGGAACTTCTGGGTCAGTTCAAAAAAATGGACACCGAAACCGAACAAGGGATTCTCAATTTTGCTCACGAAAAAGTCGCCACATTTATCCGCGACACAATCGGCACCGCCCACAATATTGCCACTGAAGTTCTCGTTGGAAACCCCTTCAAGGTTACCCTTGAACAAATCGAAAAACACCACGTCAACACCCTGGTCCTTGGCTCTGGTGGATATTCGAGCGACGACGGACACCATGTCGGAGCTCTCGCCTCCCGATGCGTTCGCAAGGCTCCGGTCGAAGTTCTGCTCGTTCGTAATTATCAAGACCACCCCTTCGAGAGCATTGTCGCCTGCGTCGATTTTTCCGAAAATTCAAACCGCGCCGTTCATCGCGCTGCTGTTCTCGCCTCCCAGGATAAAGCGAAGCTTAAGCTCATCCACGTTTTTCGTCCAAGCGCATTCGCCGAGACCGAAATGGGCTGGATGGGACCGGCCTTCCCCCTAACCCTCGACAATAACATTCAGGAAAACCTGAATGAAAGAGTCGCCGGCTTTGCAGCAAGAATTGCCAGTCAATATAACCTCCCCGACGTTTCCTCGGATGTCATTTCCGCACCCAGTATTCATCGTGGAATCTGGGAAGCATTGAAAACGATGGAAGCGGATTTGGTCGTTCTCGGCACCCGCGGCCGCACCGGTTTCAAATCACTCCTTCTTGGGACCACGGCAGAAGGACTCATCAACCACACCCCTTGCTCGGCTCTCACCATCAAGCCTGAAGACTTCCACTACAGTTTAACCTAAGAGGCGGTCATTCTAGCTTAAGCCTCCGCGTCTCCGGAGAACCCACTCGACAGTCAGGAAAAGAGCAAGCATGGCAAGGATTGGCCAGACATCCCAAAGAGAGGTCTCTCGAAGCTCTGTCCTCGTCTCATCCCCTTTTAAAAATAGATCAGCCAATTCGCCTTCCCCACGGAAGACGCGGCCACCCGACATCTTGGCAATTGAATCCAGTAAAGGTTGGTTGAGCGTGGTCTCCGAAAGCTCGACAGCACTGCGGGCTCCAACGACTCTAAAGCTCGTGACAACCTCATCACGCACCTTAATTTCGTAAGTTCCAGGCTTTCGAAAAGGACCGGCGAGACTCTCATGAAGACCATTGGAGTTTTCTCGATATTTCAGAGGAATCTCGAAGACCTCCCCGGAATCGTGGCTGACTTGGGCCGTCAGGTTTTGATCAATGATTGGATTGAGATCGGAGTCGCGCAGACGCGTCATGATGCGAACCCGGTCATCGCCCGTGTAGGTCAACTGATCGGTTCCCAGACGAACCGTCTCATTGCCAGCACGTAAGTTGGGGCCAGCACCCCACCGGACCAACTGGCCCCAAAAACGGTGGTGGTAAATATCGCCAACACCCTCGCGTAGACGCCAGGTTCGGTCTGAAAGCAACATCGCAACCTTGCCCGCACCGGTTTGACGCGTGACCAGGAGAGCATTCTCCCTTTCCCGTTCCTGGCGTCTCGCAACTTCCGAGAGTGCCTGGTCAAGACTGGCTGCCGAATCAACTTTCGTCTTCGTCTTGTTGGCATCCTCGGCATACAAGAGAACATCGGCCCCAGACACCCCTTTAACCGGATGGCGCCAACGGATCAACGGGAACTCTTTCCAAAGCCGCTCGTTACTCAGCTGACCTTCGACTTGGGCTGTGACCGGATGATTCCGCCCCGTATTTGTAAGCGCAAAGCGAAACTCTTCATCTCCTCCGTAGAAGGTCCTCCGGGAAAAGTCATACTTCACCGGAATAAGCTCCCTCGCCACCTCGGACTCAAAAGCGTGGGGCATTGACTCCGGGCCAGCAACCAGGACAAGTAAGGCTGCCCGTTTGTTGACACACCCCGAGAGAATCTCCCATTGCTCCTCACTCAGGGAATCCGGCCCAATATCGCCGACAATGATGACATCAAATTTCCGCCATTCTTCTTCGCTTTCCGGGAGATGGGTCGCATTGGCATCTCCAAAAGGGCGGCTCGCTGAAGCGACCACCTTCTCAGGGGTGTGGCCGGAAATTCGGTCGGGTTCCAGCAAGACGGACTGAAGATGAATCGACTGGTCCCGCCCGTAGAAAAGATTGCGCAGGTATCGAAACTCCCAACGAGGATAGCGATCAATCAGGAGAACGTTTGTCCGGGCATCGCTCACCACAGTTTGAAAGCCCCACTCGTTATTATTCTCAAAAGTCTCGTCCTCCAACCCGGTCAAAACAACGCGATACTCGCCGACCCCACCTTCTTCCGGAGCATGCCGGAACTTCACCTCTTCCCGATAGTTATCCTGCGGAATTGAAATCTCCCTCGAATCCAATTCCTTATCCCCTGCGAAAAGCTGAAGCTTGGCTTTCTTGCCGCGATAGCCATCGAACTTCAACAGGGCACCAACCCTGATGCGGTCCCCCAGATACACAGAGTCCGGCGACCGGACCGAGATGATGGCGGCATCCTTGGGAGGAACATCACTTCCCGATGGAATCACGGCAATCGGAGCATCCAGAATTCCAAAACGGCGGGACACATCCTCGACACTGCCGGGACGGTTATGACGGCCATCACTCAGCAAAACAACACCCGCAAGCTGATCGGGTGACACTTGATCGAGAACAGCTTCCAGACCTCCGGCAAGATCAGTCGCCTGATCCCAGCCTTCCACTTCGATGGTGTCATCCAGCAAAGCCCTTCTCGCCGCGCGAACTTCACGAACCCCGACTTTTCCATCGAGATCATCGAGCAATCCGCTCGCTTCCAGCTTCTCTCGTGCCAGTTCAAGCCGCGATTTATTCTGTCCTTCATCGATGAGGTCCATCGAGGCCGAGTCGTCGATCATCACGATCACCTCTCTCTCGATCTCCCGCTCAACATACCGGCTCCAAACCGGCTGAAGGAGAATCCACAGGAGGAGACCAAGCTCCGCCAAACGCAGCCCAAGCAACCATCGCCCCCGGGCCTGACTAATTGCCGTCCGCTCATATCGATAACTCCAAAAAACAAGTTCGGCACCGAGTGCCCCGATCAGAGGAATCACCCACGCCGGCCAAAAGGGATTCACCTCAAGCCAACGGGACAAGAGAATCACAGCTCCCCAGCTGTCTCTTATACACATCTCCGAGCCCACGAGACCGAGGCTGATCTCG
>OJIS01000527.1_pt1 | contig 12131 bp, 2 predicted proteins | sample 1595671 | NCBI WGS metagenome assembly OJIS01 (sample SAMN05416814, study PRJEB24817) | seawater metagenome | isolation source: Sea water | place: Canada:Atlantic | collected 2013-07 | reverse complement strand
TCTACACAGAGTAGATCGTCGGCAGCGTCAGATGTGTATAAGAGACAGGCCCAAGACCCTTCCTTCAGATACAGATTTGGATGGTGATGAGGATCGCTTTGGGGATGCTGTCGATCCTTCAGCGACCATCATCAAAGGGCTCAAGCTTAAAAACGTGCCAGCCGGCGTCGCTCTTCAATATATCGCAGATGCGGCGAAACTGAGGTATCGCGTTGACGGGGGTAAGGTGACTCTTCTTCCTCTCACAGCTTCGGCCGATGCGGATATCGTGCAGAGGCGATGGGATCTTTCTCCCGACCTTGCCGAATCACTCAAGGAAGCGACCGCGAATGGGAAGTCGGTGGCGACTGTCTTAAAGGAAAATGGAGTGTCCTTTATGGAAAATACCGGAGTGAGTTTTCTCGAAGATAAAAACACTTTAATCGTAAGGAATTCTCCCGCGAATTTGGATCTCGTCGATGGAATTATGGCGGCAGGAGAATCGAATGAACTTCGGAAATCGGACGAGCGGGACTCCCTGTGGCTGGCTGGTGATGATTCTGCTCAGTCAAAAGAAGATGCGGATGATTCGCTCATGATGATGTCCAATGACGGAGAACGTTCGGTCACTTCCAAAGGGACTCAAATCATTATTCCCAAAGTGCAGTTCAAGAAGACGACCGTGGAAGAGGCCTTGGAGTTTGTCCGGCTGCGTTCAATCGAATTGGATACCACAACTCTCGATGACTCTATGAAAGGAGTCAACATCGTGGCTGCTGATCCTGAAATATTGAGGCGTGTTCTTCCCGACATGGATTTGGACCAGGTTCCACTGAAGGTGTTGCTTGACAAAATCGGAGAGGCGACTGGCACGACCTTGACGGTGGATGAATTTTCCTACCGGCTTTCGAAGGGAGAGGTGCCCGAAGCCTTTGCTCCATCAAATGACGATGGTGATAGCATAACGGCTATCGCCAAGCTGAATCAGGTGATGTTGCCCGAGATTAAGCTGAGAAATAGCTCGGTCAGTGAAGCGCTTGAGTATCTCAGGCTGCGCTCCGTCGAGTTGGATGCTACGACACTGAAACAAGATGAGAAGGGGCTGGAGATTGTCTTCGAGAACGCAGATCTCAATAAGGAGTTTCTCGAACGGCCGCAGATCGCACAACTGGATCTAAAAAACGTCCCCTTACGAGTAGCAGCCGCCGAGATTGCCCGTCTGAGTGGGAGTAAAATCCGGATCGAGGGAAACAAGGTTATTTTCTTTGCCGATCCGATACAGAAGAGAGAAAAGTTGCCGGAAGGCTTCGAAACCTCCACGACTGAAAAATCCGATTCCACTTTCTCGCTGAATGTCAGTGATGTTTCCTTCAAGCTTGCGAAGGCTGCCCTGGCAGGTGGAAGTTGGCCCGATGCCTCGAAGGTAAGACCCGAAGAGTTTGTCAATGCCCTCGACTACGATGACACCAAGCCAACGCAGTCGGAGAAGGTGGCGTGCGAGATCGAGCAAGGGGCTCACCCTTTCATGCAACAACGAAATCTCATGCGCATCGCAATGAGCACCGCTTCCCTGGGGCGGAATGCCGCCACCCCTTTGCGGCTGACGATTCTTCTCGATCAAAGTGGGTCGATGGAGCGGGCCGATCGGGCGGAGAGTGTGCAGCGGGCCTTTGCTTTACTGGCGGCCCAACTGAATCCGAATGACGAGGTCACTTTGGTGGGCTTTGCCCGGACTCCGCGGCTTCTGGCCGAGCGGGTGAAGGGAAATGAGATGGCGAAGTTGGCCAAGATCATTGCCAATCCACTCACGGAGGGTGGCACGAATTTGGAGGAGGCGCTTTCGAGCGGTCTGCAATTGGCCAGGCAACAGTTTTTGAAGGGTGCGCAAAATCGGATCATTCTCCTGACCGATGGTGCTGCGAATTTAGGCGATGCCCTGCCCGGGAATCTGGCTCGTCAAGTCGAATCGATGCGCCGTGCGGGCATTGCTTTCGATGCCTGCGGGGTGGGGGCTGATGGTCTTAATGACGATGTTTTGAGCTCGCTCGCAAAGCAGGGAGACGGGCGCTATTACTTCCTGGATCGTCCCGAGGATGCTGACGCAGGCTTTGCCCGCCAGATTGCGGGAGCGCTCCGTCCGGCAGCCAAGAATGTCAAAGTGCAGATTCTTTTCAACCCCGACCGGGTCTCAACCTTCAAGCTGTATGGCTATGAAAAGCACAAGCTCAAGAAGGAGGACTTCCGCAATGATTCCGTCGATGCGGCCGAGATGGCAGCCGAGGAAAGTGGCGTCGCGCTTTATCACTTCGAGCCGCTTCCCGAGGGTCGCGGTGATATCGGAACGGTTTCGGTTCGCTTCCTCGATACCGCGACCAATGAGATGGTCGAGCGGACCTGGGCCATTCCGTATTTGCCCAAAGCGCCGCTCTTTTCCGAAGCCAAACCGACCTTGCGTTTGGCATCGTTGGCGGGACTTTTTGCCGAGAAATTAAAAGCGAGCCCGGTCGGTGACCGGGTCGATCTCAAGCGGCTTCGTCAGGAGGTCCAATTGCTCAGACCAAACTTTCAAAATCAAGCTCGCTTCAACGAGTTTCAAACCATGCTTCAGCAAGCTGGAGAATAAACCTTTCCCATCCCATCATTCTTATGAAATTCGCCCGATTCCTTCCGCTCCTTTTTTGTTCCTTGCTTCACGCACAGGAGGCTCCTTCTGCATCCTTACCGGAATTACCTAAAGCCAAAGTGAGCGAGGTTGAGGAGCCCGAAGTGAAGACCGACAAGATTGATCACCGCATCGTGATCGAAGCTCCTGGCCCCAAGCCGAAGCCTCGCTTGTTTTATGTCTCGAAGGTGGCTTCGAAGGCTCATTTTTCGAATGATGATTTGATTGAAAATGCCACCATCAATTTTGAGATCATGCAGGGAGAGGCCGGGAAGGTTTCGCTCGAGGTGTTGGGAAATGCTCCAATTCTAGAAGTGAAGGGCGAGCAGTTAAAGAGCTGGTCGATTCGGCAGGAAGGGGAGGTTCGTTATCTTGATTTCATTCCAAAAGATCCCAAGGCGCGGAAGCTGTCGGTCGCGGCTCTCTTCAAGCGTGAGACGATTGCGTTTCCCAGTCTACATCAACTCTCAACTTTCGGGCCGGGAACTGCGGCTGGATTTTCCGCGACCTATCTCGTGAGTAGCGACCAAGGGCTGCGTCACCGGCTGGTTAAGGCGGAGGGTGTTCTAAATCTGGAGGGTGAAGATGGCATCAATCGATTGACGGCAGCCGGTCGCGCTTTGGTCTCAGCAGGGATCGCACTGTCGGCCGCCGAGCCGGCTCCTGTCGAGCTTCGCGATACCCGTCTTGTAGGTGAAGTTTTTTCAAAGGAAGGAACGGCATCGTTTCGTCTGATCGGGACGGCACATGTGACCAGCACCGAGCCTATTTCCCTGACGGTCCTGCGGGGTCGGGCTGCTCCGGTGGAGGCGGTTGCCACTCCCGAGTATCGGCTTAAGCTTTCACGGGAAGGCTATCAAATTGAATTTCAAAAGCCCGGGGTCTATCCCATCGATCTCGCTTTCGTCACCCCGGTTCAGACTGCGGGGGAGTGGAAGAAGATTGATTTCTTTGTGCCCGGCGGTTCGGTGGTTCCGATCGAGTTAAAAGGGATTACCCCGACCGCCGTCTTTGATGGTGGTTTACCGGTGGGGCCGGTCTTGGCGAAGGGTGCTCATCAGGCGTTTTTGCCCGCGAGTGGGACCTGCCGTTTTGCATGGCAACCGGAGCGGAAGACCAGCGACGGAAAGCTCTTCTTTACCAGTGAGGCCATGGGCGAGATTTCCGTGGGAGCGGGGCTTCTGCGTCAGATGACGTCCTTGACGATCAAGACGCTGCAGGGATCGCTGCCATCGCTCGATATCCAGCTTGCGGGAGCGGGAGAAGTTCTGGCGGTGGAAGGTGAGAATGTTCTCAGTTGGCAGGTCACGGAGAAGAGGGTGCTTGAAGTGCTTCTAAGCCGTCCGGTGAACAAGGAAGCTTCGTTTGTCATTCGTTCGCAATCTGCGGTGGATGCCCTGCCTGTCAAAATTGAACCCTTGCGCCTCACTCCGGTTGGAGCAGTGAGGCACTCGGGATACTTCCGGGTCTATAACCGCGGTGCGGTGCGGATTGAGGTGATGAACCTGAACGGGCTGACCCAACTTTCGCCCGATCAATATCCGGAATCGATGGCCTTGCCGGATTCGATTCGTCAGGTCTTCCACTATCGTTATCCAGCCGCGAATCGATCTTTCTCGGTTTCCGCCGAGCGGGTGAAACCGGAGATTAATGTCTCTCAGGCTCTTGCCTATGAGTTGACCGAACCTGATCGTGTTTTGCGGGCGGATCTTGAACTGGAGATTCGGGAAGCCGGGATTCGCGAGTGGGAATTTTTTGGACCAGCCGACTACTCGGTGGTGTCATTGACCGGAGCGGATGTCGCCGACTATGTCGTGAGTGATCCCGAGAATGGGCAGCGTCGTCTTAAGGTGATTTTTAGCAAGGAAGTGTCAGGCCGTCGACTGGTGAAGGTTCACTTTGAGAAGAATGAAGCGGCCAAGGCTGGTGTTTGGAATTTACCGGGTTTGAGTTATCCGGGGAGTACCGTGGTGAGTGGTGAGCTTGGCGTGAGTGCGGCTCCGGGGTATCGCGTGAGTCCGGGGAAGGTTGAAGGTCTGGCCGAGATGCCGCTGGCCCGTCTCATGAAGCGTGGTCCGACATTGCAACAAGCCTTCCGCATTCGTAGCGGCGAGTGGAGTGCTCAGATGACCGTGACGGCATTGAGCCAAAACGTGCAGGCGGATACCTATCACTTTTACTCGCTGCGCGAGGGGACGGCTTATGTCTCGGTTCTATTGAATTACTTTGTGACTGGTGCCCCGGTTGGTGAGTGGAAGCTGACCTTGCCGGAGGGAATCGAGCATCTCGATGTTGATGGACGGGATATCCGTGACTACCGCGCGGTCGAGGGGGTATTGGTGGTCCCGCTTCATCGTCCGGTGATGGGTGCTTATCAATTGCTGGTGACTTACGAGCAGGACGCGGAGACCTCATTGGCACTCGGCGGCCTTACTGCGGAAGAGGTGCAGGCTGAGCGTGGCTTTATCCAGGTGGTGAGCCCAGGTCAGGTGGAATTACCTGAGATCGAAGGGGGCGAACAACTGCAGCAACTCGACCCGCTTGAGTTGCCGGCTGAGTATCAGCTCATGTCATTCGCGCCGACCTTGAAAGCATGGCAGTATCAACGGCGACCTTTTTCCCTGAATGCCAAAGTGTCGTGGTTCCGTCGCGGAGAAACGGCGCATCAAGTGGTGGAGTATGCCGAGGTGAGCAGCCGGATTGCCCGCGATGGTGGTGTGGTGACCGTTTCGAACTTCGACGTCCGCACGCGTGATGGTCAGGAGTTGAAGCTGAATGTTCCCGAGGGGCTGAAAGTGCGCGATGTTTCTGTGAATGGCAAGCAGGTCACCATCCGCGAGGCGGGTGACCTCTTTCTCGTGCCGCTGCCTGACTCGGTCAGTCCAAGTCTCCCGGTGAGAGTGACGGTGCATTCAAGTCGGGCTGGTAATGGTTCCGGGGAAGACATCCGCCTTATGACTCCCGAACTCCATGACACCACCCAGCTGATGACACGCTGGAAAGTCACTCCTGATACCGGGTATCAATTGAATCCAGGGACGGTAAGCGGGATGAGTCTTTTGACCGCTTATTCACTTGAGAACGGCTTCACTTGGATCGAGAACAAGGCCCTTTTGAGTTTTGTGATTCTGGTCGCTGCGTGGATCTTTGGCGGTTTCTTGATGCGGATTCGGGCCGGGGTTTCAATTCTCGGAGCCGGGATGGTATTGTTTGCTGCCGCCGGAGCCTTTTACCTCGCAAGTCAGAGCTTGGGCCAAAGAGTGGATCTTCCGGAAGCGCTGGAATATAGCGCGCCGGTAAAATCTCCGGAAACGACTCTTGGTGTGACCGTTTCTCATGTTGAAGAGGGTGCCGTGCGTGCTTCTGATTTTGGGCTTCTCGTCCTGGTGGTTTCCATTGTCGCTGCCATCTCCACCTTCTTCTGGCCGGCCAGGCGAAAGCTGGTGTTGGTGCTGGCGGCCTTCGGCTTTTCATATGGTGCTCTTTCGCAAGCGGGCGGTGCCGGTTGGTTTTTCGGGGTTCTTGGAATCGTAATTCTGGCTCTATGGTGGCTTGGGATTCGCGGGCTCTTTGATGTTTGGAAGGAGCTCTTTCAGCGAGAGGAACGAGAGGAGTGGGATGAGTCGGATCATGACGACGATGATGAATTTGAAGCAAGTTCCGATGGCAAGGGAGGTGTGACCGCTCTGCTTTTAGTGGGCCTCTTGACCAGTTTTGGAATGTCTTCACTCGATGCCAAAGAGGGCTTGGCGACCGCGATTCAGCCGGGAGATTCCATCAGTGAAATTTGGGAGATCAAAGACCGCCGGTTGACTGCTGAGGTGTCCTTCCAACTGACCGGGAAAGCGGGTGAGAGATTCATGCTCGTGCAGGCGCCGGCGACCTTGACCAAGTTTGAGGGTGAGAATTTAAAGGTAGTGACGGAGAAGGGAAGCTACCTCGTGATCCCCACTGCGGATGGAACCTTTCAGGCGAAGTTTTCCTATCAAGCTCCGGCGAGTGAGGTGACCAAGGGGATACCCGTACTTGGCGGAATGGCTGCGGTGCGAAGTCTCACCGTGAACTACGAGGCTGCGGGTTGGTCGATTGAAAGCAGTTCGGCCGTGCGCCAGAAAGCCCTTGATGGTAAGGGAAGTTCGGCCCAACTCTGGCTTGCTCCGGAGGGGAATGCCAAGGTTGTTCTCAGTCCGAGGGCTCGCGATGTGGCGGCGGAAGCCACTCGTTTTTATGCCGAGGTTGATGATCTTTATATCCCGGGCCCCGGGGTGGTTGATGGTCGCCATCGGGTCAAAATCCGCCCGGCTCAAGGGCAGGTCAGGCAGTTGGTGCTCACCGTGCCGGAAGGTTTCACCGTCAGTGATGTTAGTAGTAAATTGGTGGGCCCCTGGCGCTTCGATCCCGTGAAGCGGATTCTGACCGTTGAGTTGGCTCCGTTTCAATCGAAGCCGTTTTACATCGATGTTGAGACGCAACGGGCTTTGGCTGAGTTGCCGGCAGAGGTTGTCGTTGCGCCCATGCGCGTGGAGGAGGCGGCGGGCGAAGTTGGGATGTTGGCTCTGGCCTTTGGTGGAGAAGCACAGCTTGATCGTGACGAGGCCAAAGGGATGTCTCCGGTGAACCTTGCTGATTTTAGCAATGGCATGATTCCCCGTGATCGCGAGAAGCGTCCGATCGCTTCCTTGCAGAAAGTCTATCGCTATTCGAAAGGGGACGCTTCACTCACTCTCAAAGTGGCTCCTGTTTCGCCCGAAGTGCGTGTTGATTCGCAGCAGCGGCTTTCCTTTGGCGAGGAACGCACCGTGTTGGCGGTGGACCTGACGGCATCAATCACAAGATCGGGCGTCTTCCGTTTGAGCTTCCCCTTGCCGCAGGGATTTGAAGTGGAGTCGCTGACCGGTCCGGCACTCAATCACTGGGTCGAGGTCGAGGAGAATGAGGTTCGCTCTGTCACGATGAACTTGAATGGTAAGACAATGGGGACGCAGAAGTTTTCGCTGGTTCTCGCAGGGGCCACCCCGAGCCTCCCGGCGAAGAGTTGGACAGTTCCCAACGTTTCCTTGCTGGAGGCCAATCGACAATCGGGGCAACTGGTGATCGTGCCAGGTCGCGGGATTCAATTGAGTGTTGAAAAACGCAAAGACCTCTCGGCTCTCGATCCCCGCTCGGTCGGTGGTTCGCAGGCCGGATCATTCGCTTTCCGTCTCCTTCAGAAATCGTGGGAACTCACCTTGGCTGTCGATCAACTCGCTCCCTCGGTGGCGGCCCAAGTGCTCCATGACCTGGAGCTCCGTGAAGGTCGGTCGAAATCAAGAGTCGATGTTCGTCTGCAAGTCGATCACGCATCGATCAAAGAACTTAAGGTGATGCTTCCCGCTCTCCTCGGGGTCGATGCCCTGACCGTCAGGGTATCGGGCGGAGAAGTACGAGATATTGTGAATATTGAGGGGGATCGCTGGCAGGTTCGTTTTAAGCGTCGGGTCATTGGAGAGGTTCCTTTCCGGATCGAATATGAACAGACCGAGCCGGCCTCGACCGTCCAGGCGGTCAGAGTGGTCGAAGCCCGTCAGCAGGAAACCTATCTCGCACTTCGCCCCGGTGCCCGACTGAGATTGGATCCGGTAAAAGCTGCCGACTGGGACTTGGTTGACTGGTCTGTGCTTCCGAAGTCGCTCTTCCAGCTCGATCGCAGTGGTGCTCCTGCGGCCTTCTTGCGCAGCACACAAATGGACGGAGGTGTTCCGGTCAGCCTGAGTCGTCATTCGGTTGTGGCTGGTGCAAAGATGCGGGTGGTGAGCGGGTCGTTGCTGACTGTTCTTTCCCAGGAAGGGGAAATCATGAATCAGGCGGAACTGAGACTTGAGACCCTCCAGAGAGGGTCTTTGGTTTTGACCCTGCCGCCCAAGAGCCGTCTCTTCGGTGCCTTTGTGAATGAAGAGCGCGCGCTGGTGGTGCAAGATGGCGACTCGTATCGCTTCCATGTCACCGGTGATGCCGCTGCGGACAATCGGAATATGGCCAAAGTTCGCTTTACCTACGCCACCTCTCTCGGTGAGTGGAATCCAAGGAATCTCCAGCTTAAGGCCTTCAAGATCGGAGAACCACTGGAGAATGTTTCGTGGACCATCTCTTTGCCCGAGGGGTATTTGTTGGCGGACTCGAAAGGGGACCTCGATCTCAATGAAACGACTGAATTCGGCGAACTGAGCCGGAAACAGTATCAAGCTTTGGTGAAGCAGCGGAATGCTGAACAGGAGCAGATTGCCTTGACGAGACTCAATCGTGCTTCCTCGTTCTTTAAAGCGGGCGACCAGATTCAGGGGAATCGAGCTCTGGCGCAGGTCTACGATCAGGAAAATCTTTCTGCGGCTAGCAACGAGGACGTTCGGGTAAAGATGGAAAGCGTCGCAAGGCAGAATGCCATCGTCGGATTAAACACCCGTCGCCAACGTCTCTACAACGACAATGGCTTGGACGTTGTCGATCTGTCCCAAGGCCGGAACGACCAAATCGAGGCCGCGATACGGGCCAACCCGGTCTTTACCGGAAGCCTCAATGTGGGCGCCGATGATTATCGCTCCATCATTAGTGGCAATAATGCCGATGTGAACCGGATGCTTGAGACGATTGCGAGTAAATGGGTTCGTAATCAGAGAGTCACCGAACCTACCGGCCAAATGATCGATCCGGTGATCCCGGCGCATGGCGACTCTGTGATTTTCACCCGGATGATCCAGGTTGATGGTGAGGAGGCCCTCGAGCTTGAGCTTGAGTTGGAACCGGAGCAGGCCTCTGCCTCGTGGGCTGGTCGCTTGATCATCCTCTCATTGATCATCCTCTGCGTGCTGGTTGGCTGGAATCAGTGGAGGACGAAGAAATCTTAATGAGGGCCGGGAGCTGAGCTAATGATCGGGCCGCAGATGAAATGGAAAATTTCCTGAGAAATTCATCTTAAAGGATTGACGCACCCTCTTTTCATTTTAGAGTCCCGCCACGCGAATTAGCACTCGTAGCTCAATTGGATAGAGCGCCTGACTACGAATCAGGAGGTTAGGGGTTCGACTCCCTTCGAGTGTGCCATTCGCGTTTTTTATGCGCTGCTTCGATGAACCAGGCGTAGGAAACGCGAATGGCTCGTTCTTTTCGAAGAACGGTGATGAGCTGATGATAAGCACGTTGGCGCCCCGCAATGCTTATTCTCTTCCAGTGGGGCACCTGTCGTCTGGACGATTAACCAAACTAACCCAAATTCTAACCTACAGTTATGAGTGATACCGCCGTTGCGGAGCCCGATAATGCAGAGCTTTCAGCCCTGATTGACGAGCACTTCCGCGAGTTTAAAGAAGGATCGATTGTCAATGGCACGATTCTTGACATCCGCCCCCAAGTCGTTGTTGTCGACATTGGATACAAATCAGAGGGAGCCATCCCTGTTGCCGAATTCGAAGATGAAGATATCGAAGTTGGTGACGAAGTTGAAGTTCTCCTTGAGCGCCTCGAAGATGATGAAGGACTGATTGTCCTCTCCAAAGAGAAAGCCGCCCACAAGCAGAACTGGGAAAAGATCATGCAAGTTTACGAGGCCGGTGGCCTTGTGAAAGGAAAAGTCAAAGGTGCTGTCAAAGGTGGCCTTATGGTGAACGTCGGTGTCGAGGCTTTCCTCCCCGGTTCACAAGTCGACATCATTCCTCCTCGCGACCTTCAGGAATACGTTGGAAACGTTTACGAATTCAAAATCGTAAAGGTGAACGACGACCGCAAGAACCTCGTTCTTAGCCGCCGCGAAGTTATCGAGGCCGAGCGCGCCGAGCTTCGCCAGAAGTTCCTCCAGACCGTCACCGTTGGTGATAAGGTCGTGGGACAGGTCAAGAACATCACCGACTTCGGTGCTTTCGTCGACCTTCAGGGCATGGACGGACTTCTTCATATCACCGATATGAGCTGGGGCCGCATCGCTCACCCATCCGAGATGCTTCGCATCAGCCAGGAAATCGAGGTTCAGATCCTCGACGTCGACCGCGACAAAGAGCGTGTCTCGCTTGGCCTCAAGCAGATGACCGACAACCCATGGGCCGACATCGAAGCTCGCTTCCCAATCGGAGCCGAGGTTGCCGGAAAGGTCACCAAGCTTCTTCCATACGGAGCTTTCGTCGAAATCGAAAAAGGCGTCGAAGGACTCGTGCACGTGTCAGAGCTTTCCTGGGTCAAGCGCATCACGCGCCCCAGCGACGTTCTCGAACTCGATCAGGAAATCCAGGCCGTTGTGCTCGGAATCAGCATCGAGGAGCAGAAAATCTCCCTCGGTGTCCGCCAGCTCGAAGAGAATCCATGGTCCGAGATCGAAGCCCGTTACCCGATTGGCAAAGAGATCAAGGGCGAGGTTCGCAACCTGACCGCTTACGGTGCCTTTGTTGGCCTCGAAGAGGGAATCGACGGCATGATTCACGTGTCCGACCTCAGCTGGACCCGCAAGATCAATCATCCTTCCGAGATGCTCAAGAAGAGCGACGAAGTGGAGGCCGTTGTTCTCAGCATCGACAAGGAGAACCAGCGTGTTTCCCTTGGTATCAAGCAGCTTGATAACGACCCATGGTCCGACATCGACGGCAAGTTCAAGGTGGGCGACAAGGTCACCGGAACGGTTGCCAAGATTGCTTCCTTCGGAGCATTCGTCAGCCTCGATGGAGACATCGACGGGCTCATCCACATCTCGCAGCTTAGCGAGGAGCACGTGGAGCGCGTCAAGGATGTCCTCAAGGTCAGCGACGAAGTCGAAGCCCGCGTCATCAAGGTCGACAAGATCGAGCGCCGCATTGGTCTTTCCATCAAGGCTGTTGCTTACTCGGACGATCAGCTCCAGAAAGAGAGCGCGTCCTTCGAGACCCTCCGTCCATCCAGCGACCTCGTTGGTCTGGAGCAAGCGTTCAACCTTGCCACCAGCAACAACGACTCCGAGGAGTGGAGCCCATCCGAGGAGTAATCCTCACGGGATAAAAACCTTCAAAGCCGCTTCGGGAAACCGGAGCGGCTTTTTTATTTATGCTGGCTCTCGCGGTTGATTATTCTAGGGAAGTCCAAAGAACATCACGACTTTATTAAAGCTGGCCTTTGTCCTGATCACCGTCTTTTCTTCGTATTCCTGCGCGACTTCTTCAAAGGGGGAACTCGGCGATCAAACCCTTGCCGCATCAAGGCAAAAAAATGAATGGGCGGCATCTCAACGAAGGACCCTGAGCCAGGGAAAGGTCTCAGCCCGGAGACATCATCAAGAGATAGGATTCAGCATTCTCCGATACGATTTTGCGATGTTTCGGTCGGGATACTGGCCGCACTATGCCATTTTCGAGCACTTTGGCATTGAGGAAGGCGCAGATCCGTTTGGGACCCTGGAATTCTACAAGGGCTGGAATTCGGAAATGGATCGGCTGTCCAGCGACAATTATAACTGTCTCTTATACACATCTCCGAGCCCACGAGACCGAGGCTGATCTCG
>OJIS01000525.1_pt1 | contig 12149 bp, 6 predicted proteins | sample 1595671 | NCBI WGS metagenome assembly OJIS01 (sample SAMN05416814, study PRJEB24817) | seawater metagenome | isolation source: Sea water | place: Canada:Atlantic | collected 2013-07 | reverse complement strand
AGGAACCCTCGGTTCCATAAGCCCCCCAGCTCAACAATGCGAAACTTGGGTTAATGCTCAGGGCGGTCTCCTCGCCGACCATGCCGAAGAGCACGCGACCGTCCTTCATCTCCAGGCTGGTCTGCTGGAAGCCCTCGACGATGTAGGCATCGGGCTCAAGGGTGGACTGAATCACGTAATTCATATCGCGTCGTTTTGCGATCCCCGCTAAATCCGGTCCGATTGCCACACCGCGATTCCCCACCTTATGGCAGGCAAAGCAAGCACCGCGGCCGAAAAAGATCTCCTTGCCGCGTTTGGGATTTGCCATTGAAAGCGCTGCCTTGGCAGCCGCGATGGTGGTCTTCGAGGTTCCTGTCTTGGAGAGGAAAATCTGGTACATCGATTCGCCGCCGGAACCGCCAAGTTTGTTCCCGCCAAGCACCACCTCTCCGGCGTCAACTTCGCACCGGTAGATGTGGAACGATTCGCCATTGCTCATGCGCACCACCATGTTGGTCTTCTCCATGCCCTCGACCAACGCCTTCGGCGGAGTGGTCCGACCGTCATATGCGAGATAGAGCGTCGCCGGCAGGTTGATCTCGAAGCGCAGGAACTCCGGGCCGCTGTTGAACTTGTCGTCATTGTGCGTCCGGATATGGGTGGCGCCGGCGAGAAGCCCGGGGATCTCGGTAAAGGTATAATTGCGGTCGGCATAGACCGGGACACCGCGCTGCAGGCCGGCGAGCTCCGCACGGTAAGAGTTGGCCGAGCCCTCGCCGCGGATGTCGCGAACGAACAAGCGATCCTTCCACTCTGATTCGGTGATCTTGTGAACAACAAGCGTTTCAATTTTTGATACCCTTCGCTCCGCATCAAAGGCCGCGGCCTTGATGGTCGTGTCCTCCGAGAGGGTAATCTTCCTGGCGGCCTTGGGGGATTTGTGTGTCGGATCGGAACCGTCCGATGTGAAGCGGATCTGGAACGGGGCCTTCGCCTCAAAGAGCACCGTTGTCGACTCCCGAAAATTGCGTTGCGTCACAGAAATTGTCAGCCCTGTCAGCTCGTTCCCAGAGCTCGCTTCAGAATCTTCCAGAAACTCCTTCGCGCGTCGCTGCAGGTCGCGGTCGCCCTCTTCCATCAGGCCGAGCGCTGCCATGCGGCGGATGCCGGAGCGCTCGTCGTCGAGAAGTTTTCGGCGTTGCTCCTCCGGAAGTTGGCGGCGCATCACCTGCCAGTTGGTATAGAACGCGACCCGCTCGGTCTCGTCAGCGATCGCCTCGATGATCGCCAGGCTGTGCCCGCCCCAACCGATGCGGTCGAGCGACTGCATCGCCGCGCTGCGGATGCGCGGTTCGGAGTCGTCGAGTAGTTTGATCAGGAGCGGCAGTTCCCTCGCGATCATTGTCTCGCCGAGGATGCGGATGGCCTGGATGCGCACGTTGAGCTTGTAGTTCCCAACCAGCGGATCAAGAGCCTGCTCCTCATCGGTCTTTTCCGATCCATCAAGGTTGTGTTCGTGGCCGTGCGCGGCATCCAGTGTTTCTTTCAAGGTGAGCCAATCGCTGCGGGCGAAAGCCGCCACTTGTCCGAAATCTTCATCGCTCGCCTTTTCGATGTGACCCAGCGCCCAGCTGCTCCAAGTCGCCTGGGTTTCGGTGAGCCCGCCGTCGAGAATCGTCACCGCAAGTTTTTCCCACACCGCATCGCCACGGCGGACCAACTCGTCTTGCGCGTTCACGCGCCAGACGTGGATCTGGTGGCCGATGTCCTCCATAAGCTCCTCGAAGGTCCAGGTTTTGATACCCTTCTTACGCTTCGCGGTATCCCACTTCTCGCGTGGAATCAGCGGGTCCTGGTGGCGCATGCGGAACACCCGACCCTGATACTTGGCGCTCTCCTCGGGCGTCCATTTGTCCTTTGGAACATACTCGGTTCCGTAGACCGAACCCCAACCCGCAATGTAGAGCGCGCCGTCGGGACCGACTTCGATATCGGTCGGTCGGAACAGCGAGCGGCCTTTGCCGCCCTTGTAGCCGAGGTCGCCGGCCTGGGTCACGCCGCCGTCGACGATCTTGCGCTTGGTCTCGGCCGGGACTTGCAGCGCGCCGTCCCATTTCGGATTGTAGAGAAAAATGCAGTTGTTCGTCCAGTCGGCGATCAGGTGCTGGTTGCGATGTTTTTCAGGAAAGTGTTCCGAGGTGTAGAACACGACGCCGGTGCCGGAACCGCTAACGCCTGGGAACAGGTCGGACGAGGGCGCGACCGCGATGTGCCTGCCCATCCAATCGAACTTCCAAGGGTGGCGCATTGAGTAATGGCCGTGGCGGATTGGCATGAAGATGCGGTCGGCCGGCGGCCCCGGGTCGTTGTCTGTGGCGAGCCAGTTGAAGCCGCTGTCCATGCACATGTCCCATGGGTTGCGCATGCCGCGGGCGTAAAGTTCCAAATCGTGACCACCGGGGCGGCAGCGAAAAATCCCACCCTCCTTCTCGCTCTTGTTAATCGGGTGATAGCTCTTCTTGTAGGTGTCCTTGGTGTAAATTTCAGTGAGCGGGTAATTGGTCGTGTCGTCCGACTTGATCCCTTGAAGATCGCGGATCGGTTTCGGGGCGTTGGGCTTCACCCAGGTGTTGCCCATCGTGAAATAAAGCCAACCGTCGGGCCCCCAATTGAGGCCGTGCACGCTGTGGCGCAAGTTATTCAGGCCGGTATAGATGATCCGGTAATGGTCAGCGACATCGTCGCCATCAGTGTCGCGCAGCACGGTGAGTTCGGGCGCGTTGGCGACCCATAGTTCGTCGCCCTTCCAGGCCATCGACTGCACAGAGTTCAGCCCCTCGGCGAAGGTCTTGACCGTCTCGGCCACACCGTCGCCGTCCGCGTCGATGAGGATCTTGATGTAGTCGGTCGGAGAATCCTCTTTCGGCGAACGATACTGTGGTCCCGCGCCAACATAGAGCCGGCCGCGCTTGTCAAAGCACAGCGAAGAGGGATTGATGATGTGCGGTTCCTTGACGAAGAAGTTGATCTCAAAGCCGTCCTCCACCTTGGGGAGCGCGTCCTTGTCGACCTCGGCAAAAGCGGTTGTGCAGGAGAGAGCGAAAAGAAAAAGTTGGATCAGTTTCATAAGGGGTAAAAAAGGGCTCGCACCGAGGCCCTGAGATTCAAAGTTTAGTCCTCAAGGTAGTAGACGTCCGAATCATCGATGTCCGGGATACCGACAACAAGCACTTTCATCCTGCCAACCGCGCCGTGCACCACTCCAGGCGGGATGTGCACCATGGTGCCGGGGCGGACGTCCTGTTCCTCGCCGTCGAGCACCACTTTCCCCTCGCCCTCGAGGACGTAGTAGAGTTCCGTGCAGATCTTGTGATAGTGCAGTTTCGCACCATCGATATCAACCGCGTGTGCCCAGGCGGCGACGTCCTTGTCGCCCTCGCTGATCAGACGGTAGCGATGCCCGCAGGCGCTGCGTTCTTTGACCGCTTCGTCTTCGTGACGGATGATGAGATTGGCTGGTTTTTTATGCATGTGGTTTGAATCTTACCTGGTAATTTTTCTGACCTCGGAGCTCAGAGCGGGCGCAACTTGGATGACTTACGGTGCCGAACACTCTTGATTGATGTTCACGAAAGAAGAAGATTCGAATCAGAGGTGCTTGTCCGCAAAGTCCAAATACTGCTTCCAGTCGAACAGGGTCACATCGTGTTTTCCTGATCGGATGTGATAACCGATCTGTCCCGCGACCGGCTTGTCGACCGCGGGCATTTCATCTCCGGGCACACCCTTCTTGCCGAACCATTCGTAGACCGGAGAGGCGTGCTTGGCAGACAGAAATTCTCCTTTGGGATCCGCCCAGCGGTCTTCTAAGGCACTCGCCACGTAGAGTGGCCGCGGCGCGACCAGTGCCATCAACATGTGCTGGTCGACGGGGAGTTCGGATTCCCGCCTGGCGTAAGAAGCATGGTTGCGACAAAACCAGTAACCGACAGGTTTCAACATATGATGGATGCGCTCGCCGTAGCATCGCCGAAACAAGGCGGCTCCTCCGCAACCGGAGTCGTTGCTGACCACCATGGCAAATCCTTGATCGCGGGCGCCAGCCCACAGCGCCGTCTTCCCCAGACGCGAATGACCGATGACCGCCATGCGCTTGGCGTCGATTACGCGATCGGGAGATGACTGCGACTCCAGCCAGTCGCGGATGGTCGAGAGGCCCCACGCCCAGGCTCCGATCGTTCCCCACTCGTCAGCGGCCGGTTGGGTCTGACCCTGCTTGTAAAAGAGCGGATGAACTCCGTCGCTAAAATCATGCCGGTAGGTGTCGGGATCGATGTCGCCGCAATAAGCCGTGACCAGTGCGTATCCTCTCTTGATGAGGGCCTCCGCCTGCCAACGATCTCGATAAACTCCGCGCGTCTTTTCGGTGGCCCGATTCCCGACAATGCCGATCTCGCTTTTGCCCTGCATCCACCCCTTGGAAATTCGGATTTTCGGGTCGGGATGGATGGTCTGGTTGCCGTAAAAGTTCAGTCCGATAAACGCGGGGACGCCCTTGCCCGTGGCCTCACTTTTTTTCTTCTTCGGCGCATAGATGAGAACCTCGATTTGAAGGGATCGCTTCGGGTCGAGTCCTTTGGCCTCCGGCGATGGCGAAATCGTGAGCAAGACCTGGCGCCGGGTCGCGATGCCTCCCAGGGCGTTGTCGGATGATTCAATGACCTCCGTACGAGTGATTACGGGCGCGTTTGGTGTCCTGCCGTAAACCGATTGCTCGAACAGGGTCATGATCTCCGCTCGCCGCTGATCTTTCCAGAACGCGGCACGTTCGGAGTTTGTTTTGGTTTCACTCTCCTTAGGCAACAGGGGCGGCAAAGAGTAGATCGGAACCTTCTTTTCGTCGTAATTGGTATCGGCGGGCTCCTGTGCCGGAAGCACACCTGTCGCCAGGAACACCCAAACAGCAGTGAATGCAATGTGCATTGACTTAACACGACACTTAAAAATCTTAGTCATTAGGTTGAAGAGCGTATCGATCATTCCTGCGCAAACAAAGGAGGAAGGATTTTGAATTGTCACGAAATTGCACTCCAGAGGCCCGCTCTCCATCCTTCCGCCTTGAAGCGAGCCCTATTTCGGGGATATCGTTGTTTCATCAAATCCCCAAACGACTTCCGCGCGCTCGTGCTGCTGATACCAGTCATGCTAATCTTGGGAGGAATTGTTCCGGCTTCTGCGGATGATGACGGGGCCTTCCTAAAAACATTCTTCGAGTCCAATTGCGTCAAGTGCCATGGTGCCAAGAAAGCCAAAGGCGGGATCCGTCTCGACCAGATGGGGGGCAGAATCGCGCTCGGGCATGACTTCGAAACCTGGAATGCCATTCATGAGCAGTTGAGCAGTGGTGAGATGCCGCCCGAAGATGCGAAGGTTCAGCCCGACGCTGACGAGCGCATTAAGGCGGTGGTTTGGATCGGCAAAGAACTTGGGAAGGCGCAGTCGTCTGAGCGAGTGCAACATCTCTTGAGCCAGTTCGCCTTCGGCAACCATATCGATCACGAGAAACTTTTCAGCGGCGAGATCAAGGAGCAGTCGTTCTCACCGCCACGTTTGTGGCGTATCAATCCAAATATCTACGACCGCACCAAGCATCGCATTCTGAAACACCATTGGGAGGAACTGCAACGGGTAAGGCAGCCATTCGCACTGGAAAAAAGACCCGGGATCAATGACTATGCGGCAGACTTGTTCGCAGATTCGGCGACGCTCGAAACGCTTCTTCGTAATGCCCGCACCATCGTCGAACACCAGCTGAGCCGCGATGTCGCGGACGCATTGCGAGCAGTTTTGGAATCGGAGGAACCAAGCAAAAAACAAATCGATGCTGCGGTGCGGCACCAGTTTGAGACTCTGATAATGCGGCCGCCCACCGATGTCGAACTGGAGCGCTATCGAACCTACATGCAGCGCACGATTGTCGAAGCCAAGGATGTGCGAGAGGGCATGGCGGTTTGCCTGAAAGCGATCGCGCTGATACCGGAGGCGATTTATCGCATGGAAATGGGCCTCGGCCCGGAAGATCAATACGGTCGGCGGCGGCTGTCAAAAAGCGAGCTGGCCTTCGCGATCAGTTTTGCCCTCACCGATGATCCACCAGATGCGGTGCTGTGGGACACGAAACTCGACACCGAAAAAAATGTCCGTGCGCAAGTCGAACGAATCCTCGGCGATGATGGAATCGCCAAGCCGAAGATCTTGCGGTTTTTCCAGGAGTTTTTTGGATACCATCGCGCCCCGGATGTCTTCAAGGACGCCAAGCGCTACCAAAACTACGATTGGGGACTCGTGCCTTACCAGCTTGTCCACGAGGCGGATCTGTTGGTGTTGCACATTCTCGAACGCGATCAGGATGTGCTACGCGAGTTGCTGACGACGAAGAAATACTTCGTCGGGCACTTTGGTTCCGAGGGCGCTCCGAAGGAACTCGAGCAAAGGCTGTCAGCCCTGCGCCTGCTGCACGACTATTGGAAGGATAAGCCATGGAAGGAATTGAAGTACGAGCTTAAGCCCGAAGTCCGCGCGGACATCGAAGCCTTGCATCCCTACTTCCGCACCCAACCGGCGAAACACCGCATGAGTGGCGGGCTGATCAAAGACTACATGCAATACCTGCCGGTCTGTTATGAGAACGGGATACGCCCCATGTTGGCGCAGTTCACTCTTATGGAGGGCGAGCGCGAGCGAAACCTGACCTCGGCCCATGACCAGCGCTTCTTCCTGAGCGCTTACAATCTGAAGTTCGATCAGTTCGATTGCCCGACGGAACAACCATTCGAACTCAATCCAGAGCAGCGCGCGGGGCTGTTGACCCACCCAGCCTGGCTGATCGCACATTCGAAAAATACCGACACGAACCCGATCACGCGCGGCAAGTGGATTCGCGAACGTCTCCTGGCCGGCCATGTTCCGGATGTGCCCATCACGGTGAATGCCGTTGTTCCGGAAGATCCGAAGAAGACTTTGCGGGAACGCTTTCATCCTACCCGGCAGGAAGAGTGTTGGCGGTGCCATAAAAAGATGAACCCACTTGGCATGACCTTCGAATCCTATGATGACTTCGGGCGTTTTCGCATCGTTGACGAGGTGAGCGGGAAACCGATCGACGCCAGTGGTCACCTTGATTCGACGGGCGACGACGGCCTTGATGGCGAAGTGAGGAGTGCCGTCGAGTTGGTTCAGCGTCTGGCTCAGTCGGAGCGCGTGCGGCAATCATTCGTGCGTCACGCTTTCCGCTACTGGATGGGACGCAACGAGATGCCAAGCGATTCCGCGACTCTCATCGCTGCTGATCAGGCCTATCTGAAAAGCGGTGGAAGTTTCCAGGCACTGCTGGTATCACTGATAAGCTCGGACTCCTTCATCTACCGGAAACACTCAAAACCATGACCCCGACACGCCGAACATTTTTGAAAAATTTCTCCCTCGGTAGTGGCGGGCTATTTTTGTCGCCCTTGGTAAGCCAGCTTGCCGCGGAAGCATCGGGGTCACCTGAGGCCTTTCCCCAGCGCTTCGTATTCCTGGTGAAATCCAGCGGCCTGACGCCTGCCGCGATCACACCAAAATCCTTGCTCGACAAGAAGCCTGCTGGGGCGACTCCACTCGTGGCGTCGTTAAAGGAACACGCCCTGCCGGATTCTTTGAAAGCCCTCGAGCCGTTCAGGGATCAACTCGGCATCGTGCAAGGGTTCTCCGGTAAAATGTGCCTGGGTGGACATACTTCGTACTTTGGGGCGATGGGAGTGCATTCTTCGCCCAGTGAGACTTCGAGCGGAAATCCCCTTCGGGCCACGATTGACACCCGCCTCTCGTCAAGACAGCCCAGCCCGTTTGGTCACGTCGGACTTGCCCTGCGTGGACGGGCGGTGGGTGGTTCCGGAGACCCGATCCCGCAGGGGACGATCTACCCGGGCCTGTCGGCGCTTGCTGCCGGGAGGGAACTGCCCTTTCAGGCGAGTCCGGATCAAGCCTATGACCAGCTATTTGGATCCGCGCTGGGTTCCGCGCAGGGGCGTAAACGATACGACCTGGAGTCGGGCATGCTCGATTTTCTCTCTGACGATATCAGGCGCCTTCAAAAAGAAGTGACAGCCCCGGAGCAGGACAAACTCAATCACTATTTGCTCGCCTTCGAAGAACTCCAGGAAAGGCGAAAGAAGCTCGCGACGATGCAGGACGTTATCAAAAATGGCGCGCCGGAATTGACGGAGACCTTCGCCTCGGAACTCGGAACCGATCGATTGGAATCGCACTTCACGCTCGCGGCGTCATGTCTGATCACCGGATTGAGCAACGGAGTGACCATCCGCATGGACAACCTCGAACACGTCTACCGCGGACTCGGATTGACGGAGCAAAACGTGCACGCAATTGGCCATGGAACAGGGGCGAATGGTAAGAGTTCCGAGGAATGCCGTGATGTGATCCGCAGCTACCATGTCAAGCTGATGGCGGCTCTTGCCGGGAAATTGCGCAGTGTTCCCGAGGGCGACGGGACGATGCTCGACAACACCATGATCGTCTATCTGAGCGATGCTGGCGAAGCTCACCACGGGGCTTTGCACGAGTGGCCGTTCCTCGTGCTCGGAGGCTGTGGCGGACGCTTGAAGATTCCCGGGAACTACATTCGAATGCCTGACTACGGGAACACGGGACATGGAACCATCGGAAACCTCTACACTTCCATCCTCAATGCCTACGGCGATCCGGTCAAACACTTCGGAGATCCCGATTTTGAACTTGAACGTGAGGGACTGCCCCAGCGTGGACCAATATCCTCGCTTATTGTGTAGAGTGTTTCTCGAAGTTTGGGAGATTTTAACCTCTGTCGGTTCCTTGATCTATCCTCGCCCGGTGATGTCCGAATAGAGATCGCTCAAACGCGTCGTGATCGGTCCGGGCCGGCTTCCGCCAAAGAGGGTTTTATCGATTCGGATCACCGCTGTGATTTCGCCCATGGTGCCGGTGCAAAAGACTTCATCCGCCTCGTGGATTTCAGCCTCGGAGATGTCTCGTATAACACTGGGGATGGCGTGCTCGCGACAGAGCGAGAGGATGGTCATCCGCGTGATTCCTTCCGGGCAAGCCCGTGTCGTCGAGGTCTCGACCACTCCGTCTTTCACGAGGAAGACATGCGTCGCATTTGTCTCGGCGAGGTTGCCTTCGGTATCGAGCAAAAGGGCGTCGTCAGCACCAGCAGCGCTAGCTTCAAGCTTGGCGAGGATCGAGGTGAGTTGATTGCAGCTGTGGATGTGTTGGTTGAGAACATTCGCGAAGGGGCGCCGGATTGTCGCAGTGTGTAAAACGAGGCCGGACCTGTCGTAGACGGGCGCCTTGTGCTCAGCGAGAATGAAGAACGAGCAGCCTGCGGTATTGATGCGGGGGTCGAGCCCGGAGGTGTATTTTATTCCGCGGGATACGGTGAGACGCACGTGGACCGAGTCCGACATGTCGTTCTCCGCTAGTGTTCGTCGTACTTGATTGGCCAGTTCATCGTCGCTCGGATAGCCCTGATAGTGCAGGAGTTCAGCACTCTTGCGTAAGCGGTCAAGATGCTCCTGAAGCTTAAAGATTTGCCCATTGTAAAGGCGGAGGCCCTCCCAGACCGCGTCGCCATTCTGTACCGAGGAATCGAAAGGGCTGACCCCGGCTTCGTCCCGGTGCACGAGCTTGCCGTTGATGTTGACGAGGAGGTCGGCGTTTGCCGGGTTATAGTCTTGCAGCATCGGTCACTCCTTCCAGTTCAAACTCTCCTGCACTGGCGAAAGAATCTCGTGGCCCGTTTCGGTGACGAGAACCATGTCCTCGACCCTGACACCACCGAGGACCGAAGAATACAACCCGGGTTCCACGGTGAATACCTCGTGTTCGAGAATATCGCCACCAGCATGGTCGAGTAGAATGGGCTCATGGACCTCCAAACCAATCCCGTGCCCGGTGCCGTGCGGCATGTTGGGAATGGCCGGATCGTGTTGCACGTCGCCACGCACGATCATGAAGCCCTGTTTCTCAAGCACCGCAATCGTCGCAAGGTGGACAGTCTCGCCGGTGGTTCCTGCCTTGATCGCGGAGCATCCCGCATCCCTCGCTTCGCAGACTGCGGCGTGCATCTTCTTGAGCTCGTCGGATGGTTCGCCACAAACCACGGTGCGGGTCATGTCGCCGTTGTAGCGCGTCGCGTTGTCCATTGGAAAAATATCAACAACGACAGGGAGATTCGCCTTCAGAGGCCCTGTTCCGTAGTGGTGACAGTCGGCGACGTGGGGAGCGGTCGCCACGATGGAACCGTGCGAGTTGGAAAAATTCCGCTCAAGTAAAAAGGCCGTGATCATCGATCGAACCCGCTCGGAGGTGAGGATCTCGCCATCGTGATGGAGAATGCCATTCTGGTCCGGGGTGGCGTTAGCGATGGTCCGACAGGCGAAGGTCATGGCTTCTCCTGTGACCTTTTGCGCGTGACGCAGATGTTCAATCTCCCCGGGGCGTTTGATGCGGCGTTCCTTAACGCCAAAGTTTTCCGAGTATTCGATTGCGATGCCGGCTTGCAGAATGAAATGGGCGTAAAGGTAGGGCAACGTTCGATCGACCGTAATCGACGTTTCGCCCGACCGCCGAAGGCATTCTGCCGTGGCTTGGGCAAGGGCGGTGTCCCGGTCACCGGAGAGTCCGCCTTCCGGCTCAAAGTCTGCCGCACAACAAACTCGATCCGCCGAGGCGGCCTGACGCGCCCGATCCATCTCGATATCCCGGATAATGAGGAGAGAGGTTTCGTCCGCAAAATCGATGATCACCGCAGAATCCGACACGATGAAGCGAATTCGGTGAAACAGCGAGGCGTTGTTCGCGGCGATGCCCGCGAGGACGGTGGTGCGTTTGGAACTCATGTGTTGAGAGGAAAGCAGATGATGGCCTCGATTTCAGCAGAGAAATTTTCTCAATGCCGATTGGCTTGAATCGCTGGCTTCCAGCCGAAAGCAGGCAATGTCATGATTGGGCCTTCCATGGCCGACTCGTTCGACCTCCGGGTTCTTTTCTGAGAAATAGTGAGTTCACCTTCCGTAGCGCTTCCGTTCACCTTCATCCATGTCACGTCTCGCCTTCTTCCTCCTCCTCGCTTTGCTGTCGCTACCGGGCTTCGCCGATCAGTTCTCCGCACCGGAGTTCCACAAGCCCTTCACGAATCCAACGGACGACCCGGCACTCCCTCGTGTGCTCATCATTGGCGATTCCATCTCGATCGCCTACACCACGACGGTCCGGCGCGCTCTGAAGGCTAAGGCCAATGTCCATCGGGTGACGGGCAATTGCGCCTATAGCGCCAGCGGGGTCGAGAACGTCCAAGAATGGATCGGTGACGGAAACTGGGACGTCATTCACTTCAACTTCGGCTTGTGGGATTGGTATGGATGGAAACAGGATCCACGTGCCACTCCTGAGTTCTATGCCGGCAACCTCGAGAAGATCGTCAAAGTTTTCCGCACCACCGATGCGAAGCTTATCTTCGCGACCACAAGTCCACCTTGTGACGACGCTGAGAAGAAGATCAAGGTCTTCATCTCGGAGAAGGAAGCCAAGACCTTCCGCGATGCCGCGCTCGCGGTGATGAAGGACAATGGGGTCCTCATCAATGATCTCTATTCCGCAATCTCACCCGACCGGAGGAAATACTCTCTCGGTAAGCAGGATGTCCACTGGAACGCCGCGGGCAATCAACTGCTTGGCAGGCGGGTCGCAAAGCAGATCGCTCACGTCATCGAGCATCCCGGCGACCTCTATCCGCCTGCCGAAAAACGAAAAGTTTCTCCCGGGAAAACGACCTATCACATCGACCCGATCAAGGGAAGCGATGCCCACTCCGGCCTGAAACCGGAACTCGCCTGGCGGACCTTTGCGCGGGTCAACCAACTCTTCCTCGCCCCAGGCGACCGAATTGAAGTGATCGCCCCGGGCGAATTTGACCAAACGCTCGCTCTCACCGGAGCCGGAACCGCGGTAGCCCCAATCGAGGTTCGTTTCGCCCCCGGTCGCTACGACTTTCATCCTGATCACGCCTTCCGAAGCACCTACAAAATTTCCTGTCTCTTATACACATCTGACGCTGCCGACGATCT
>OJIS01000523.1_pt1 | contig 12166 bp, 12 predicted proteins | sample 1595671 | NCBI WGS metagenome assembly OJIS01 (sample SAMN05416814, study PRJEB24817) | seawater metagenome | isolation source: Sea water | place: Canada:Atlantic | collected 2013-07 | reverse complement strand
CCTCAAGGCGCAGGTCTCCGGGCAGCGCAGGCGCATCAGCCTCGGGCGGCTTCGTCATCTCCAGATACGTCACCTGGTAGGGAACCTCGGTGCCCGCAGGAACGATGCTCATCCGGTCTCGACCTTCAACTGCTCGAACTGCCCCCATTCGGACCACGACCCGTCATAGAGCGCCACGTCACGGTGGCCAAGCAGCTCCAACCCCAGAAACAGGATCGCCGCCGTCACGCCCGAGCCGCAGGTGGTGATGATGCGCCGGTCAAGATCGACGCCCGCCTGCTCAAACGCCGCGCGCAGGTCGTCGCCGCGCTTCAGGGTGCCGTCCTCGTTCAGAAGCGTCGCGTAATGGACGTTGAGCGAGCCCGGAATATGCCCCGCCCGCAGCCCCTCGCGCGGCTCGGGTTCCTCGCCCCGGAACCGGGCCGGACTGCGCGCATCGACGATCTGCCAGTCGCCCAGTTTCGCCGCGGCCGCCACCTGCGTCACGTCCTTGACCAGATGCGCCTGGCGCTGCGCCGTCATGTGCCGATCCTTCACAACCGGCGGCATATCCTCGATTTCGCGCCCCTCGGCCCGCCATTTCGGCAATCCGCCATCCAGCACCGCCACATCGGTCTTGCCCATCAGCTTGAACAGCCACCAGACCCGCGCCGCCGAGAACAACCCGGCCCCGTCATAGACCACCACCTGATGCCCGTCGCCCACGCCCATGGCGCGCATCCGGCTCATGAATTTCTCGATCGGCGGGGCCATATGCGGCAGGGCGCTGGCGCTGTCCGAGATCTCGTCGATATCGAAGAACCGCGCGCCGGGGATATGGCCCGCATCGTACTCGGCCTTCGCATCGCGCCCCATGTCGGGCAGGTAATACGAGGCGTCGATGACGCGCAGATCCGGATCCTTCAGATGCGCGGCCAGCCAGTCGGTGGAGACCAGGGTTTTCGGATCATCGGCGGGCATCGGCGGCCTCCCCATCTCTTGAATGTTATCGGCCATAGCCCTACGGCAAATGGCTTGGCACTGGCAAGGGGCGCGGGCTAGGCTGACATCCCATGACCCATGCAGACGTCATCGCCGCGCTCAAGGCCGCTGCCGACCCGGACGAGATACCTGGCGTGGCCCGGTTCTATAGCGGCGATCTTCCCGACACCGTCATCATCGGCGTGCCGCATCCGCTGATATTCAAGCTGGCCAAACCCTTCACCGATCTGCCGATCCCCGAGATCGAGCCCCTGCTGGACGATCCGCGCTACGAATTGCGCATGGCCGCGGTCAGCATCATGGATTTCAAGGCCGCAAAGCCGAAACTGCCGGAGGAGGACCGAAAGGCGCTGTTCGATCTCTACATCCGCCGCCATGACCGGATCGACAACTGGGATCTTGCCGATCGCGCTGCGCCCAGGGTTCTGGGCCAGTGGCTTATCGACCGGGACCGCTCTGTCCTTGACGATCTCGCCCTGTCGGACCAACCGATGCAGCGGCGCAGCGCCATCGTCGCAAGTTTCGCCTTCCTGCGCCTTGGCCAGACCGAAGACACCTTCCGCATCGCGGGGCTTCTGGCGGGCGATCCGCACCCTCACGTGCAAAAGGCGGTCGGGTCATGGCTGCGCGAGGCGGGCAAGCATGACGAGGCGGGGCTTGTCGCCTTCCTGCGCGCCTATCGCGACGTGTTGCCGAAGCCGACGCGCCGGGCGGCGACCACGAATCTGCCGGTCGAATACCAGGCCGAATTGCGTGGCTAGCCCCGGTCGCGCAGGAGCCGCGCCTTCTGCCGCTGCCAGTCCCGCTTGGCCTCGGTCGCGCGCTTGTCCTGGTTTTTCTTGCCCTTGGCGATGCCGATCTTCAGCTTCACCAGACCGCGGTGGTTGAAATACATGACCAGCGGCACCAGCGTCATGCCCTGCCTTTGCGTCGCGTTCCACAGCTTCGTCATTTCCTTTCGGCTGACCAGCAGCTTGCGGCGGCGGCGTTCGTCATGGCCGAAGGTCTTGGCCTGCGCATAGGGCGCGACATAGGAGTTCACCAGCCACAGTTCCCCCTCCTCGACGGCGGCATAGCTCTCGGCGATGTTCGAGCCGCCCTGCCGCATCGACTTGACCTCGGATCCCTCCAGAATGATGCCAACTTCGAGGTCTTCCTCGATGGCATAATCATAGCGCGCGCGCCGGTTTTCGGCGATCACCTTGTAATTCGGGTCTGAGGCTTTCTTGTTCATGACCTGCCCCATGTAGGGGGCAGGCCACCCACTGTCCAGTTGCGGCGCGGATCAGAGCACGAAATCATCCGCCGTCAGCACGCCGGTATTGGCCACCACGATCTGCATGTCCTGCAAGCCGTCGCCATCCACGTCAATGCGCACCAGCGCGTCGCCCAGAGCGGTCACCGCGTAGGTCAGGCTCGGCCCGGTACCGCTGAGGCCGCCGGTGCCTTGGAACGAGAACACCGCCGTGGTCAGCTCGGACAGGTCGATCAGGTCCACCCCGATCTCGAAGTCCTGGATCACGTCGCGATTGGTGCTCAGCAGGCCGCTATCGGTGATCGCCTCGAACTTGAACACATCCGCGCCGAGACCGCCGAACTGGATGTCCTTGCCGCCGCCGCCGACCAGGATGTCGTCGCCCCGCCCGCCGCGCAACGCGTCGAGATTGCCGCCGCCCATCAGGATGTCGTCGCCATCGCCACCCAGAAGCGTGTCATTGCCGGTCAGGCCGATCAGCTCGTTATCGCCCTTGTTGCCAAGCATCAGGTTCGCCTCTGTATCGCCGGTCGCGTCGATATCCCCCGCGCCTTGCAGCACGATCGACTCGATCCCGCCGCCGGAAACGAAATCCGCGCGGGTGAAGACGGTGTCATAGTCGGCCCCGCCATCCATCACCACGCCGACCTGATCGACAAAGAACGTATCGCCGCCAGCCCCGCCATTGATCGTGCCGCTCACCGTTCCGCCGAACCCGCGAAAGGTGTCGGCGCCGCCGCCCAGGTTCACGTCGCCGTCGATCAACCCGTCGTTGCGGATAATGTCCTCGTCGGCACCACCTCCGTAGGCCCCAAGGACGGTGCCGGAGTTGTAGAAGACGTTACCGCCATCTCCCAGAAGAACCGCGCCGTTGACATCCCCGAAATTCCGGAAAACATCTGAACTGTCGCTATCGCCGAAATATGCAACGGCGTCTGTTGCGATGAGCGACCCGAAATTGTCGAACCTGACCGTGTCGCTGACATCGTATGAAGAAATCTGCACCGCAGTATAGCCGGTAATGGTTCCGTAATTCGCCGATCGCAGATTGCCTGACGTCAAGACGACACCAGAGCCAAACGGGCTGAACGCGGTGATGGTGCCGTGATTGAGAAGTTGCACTTCCGTGTCAGGGAACGGGCTGCGCACTCCAGTGGTACCTGTAATCTCGCCATGATTTTCCAGCCGAAAGCTGCCTGTACTCAAATCGACTCCAGACAGTCCGGCGTGAACCGTGCCGCTTTCAGCGATGTAGATCCGACTGCTCGCGGACGCGCTGGAACCTTCGATATGGACCCCGTCTGTCCCGGCCGCGACAAACCCGTGGATTGCAAGGTCGATGCGGTCGACCGAGAGCCCGCTGATCGCGTCACCCGCGCTGACCCCCAGTGTTTCGGTCGGCAGCATCAGGTAGTCGAAGTTGCTGGTAAGATTGATCGTAGCGGCACCGGAGTTGATGAACGTAAGGGGCATTGAGCTATCCTTTGTCATGCGAAAATGCATGCCGGTCAGGATAGGCCTGTTCCAGTTTCAGTCAAAAGATAGTTAACGCCTCACAACAGGAAATCATCCGCCGTCAGCAGCCCGGTATTGGCCACCACGATCTGCATGTCCTGCGTCCCGTCGCCATCCACGTCGATGCGCACCAGGGCATCGCCCAGAGCGGTCACCGCGTAGGTCAGGCTCGGCCCGGTACCGCTGAGGCCGCCGGTGCCTTGGAACGAGAACACCGCCGTGGTCAGCTCGGACAGGTCGATCAGGTCCACCCCGATCTCGAAGTCCTGGATCACGTCGCGATTGGTGCTCAGCAGGCCGCTATCGGTGATCGCCTCGAACTTGAACACATCCGCGCCGAGACCGCCGAACTGGATGTCCTTGCCGCCGCCGCCGACCAGGATGTCGTCGCCCCGCCCGCCGCGCAACGCGTCGAGATTGCCGCCGCCCATCAGGATGTCGTCGCCATCGCCACCCAGAAGCGTGTCATTGCCGGTCAGGCCGATCAGCTCGTTATCGCCCTTGTTGCCAAGCATCAGGTTCGCCTCTGTATCGCCGGTCGCGTCGATATCCCCCGCGCCTTGCAGCACGATCGACTCGATCCCGCCGCCGGAAACGAAATCCGCGCGGGTGAAGACGGTGTCATAGTCGGCCCCGCCATCTATCACCACGTCGACCTGATCGACGAAGAACGTATCATCGCCGAGACCGCCATTGATCGTCCCGGTGACTTCGCCGCCGAAGCCACGCAAGACGTCCGCCCCGTTGCCAAGGGTGACATCGCCGTCGATCAGGCCGGTATTGCGAATGATGTCGTTGTTTGATCCCACTCCAACGTCACCCAGAATGCTGCCGGTGTTCGTCACGTTCACAACGCCATCCGCAAAGTTAGCGTCGATTGCCTCGCCCGAGCCGGTCCCGCTATGGGCGATCACCCCAGAATTGATCACACGTGTCAGGGCCCCGTCTACAGAGCGAAGCTCCACTCCATGGATATTCCCGGTCACTGTGCCCGTGTTGATGAATAGGTTCCCAGCCTGGCTGGCATTTTCGGGGGCGACCCCATTGCCATCCAACTCGACTCCTGTGTCACTTGCCGCGATAAACCCGTTATTCACCACGGTATTGCCACCCTCGACCACGATGCCGCGATCGCCCTCGATGGTGCCATTGTTGATGACTTCCCCGAAGGTCAAACTATCGGCTCGGAACAACTGTATACCTGCATCTGCCAAGGTCACGATCGTTCCGTTGTTGATGACAGTATGGTCGACGCCAAAAAGCTCGATTCCGTCTGAATCGCCGAAGACAAAGCCAGTCTCCGCGATAGTCACTGTGATGCCGCTCGACGCGTCGTCGGAAACGATCGCGTCGAAGTCCGAGATAACCGTACCGAGGACCGTGTAGGATCCGCCGTTAAAGGTGGAGAAATCGAATGCGTCAAAGCTATGTGAGACAACCTCACCTTCGAGCGTGAACCAGTTTTGGCCACTGGCAGTAGCGATGACTCCGTCGGAGTCGTTTCCAGTAAATAGTGGCATGAGTGCCTCCTTTGTTACAATGTCTCGACCCTATACGAGAAGGGAATTGCTGCCGAACCCGACCGTGAGTGCCGGTGATGAAAAGCTTGTGACCTGACCAAAATTTCGCATCACCGAGATGTCGCCTTCGATGAACAGGGCCGCGAAAGAATTGGAGATCACGGTGCCTGTGCTTTGAACGGTGATCGAATTGCCCGACCCGGTTGCCGATTCCGGCGAAACTCCACTGAACTCGCCAATAACCGTCCCGGCGATCGAAACGTCAATATTGTCAGCGCTGCCGGTTCGGATAGCCGTGTTTCCGGTCGAGATCACGGTCTCACCCTCAAGCAAGACATGGGTCCGGTTGTTGGCGGGTATGAGTTGTATACAAACGCCGGTTGAGGACGGAATAATGTCGAGGGGCATGTCGCGTGTGTCTCCCTGGAAAAATGCGTTCCTGAATCGTATCCGCGGGGTCTGCGGCAACAGGTCGACTCGTTACCTACGCAGGAGGGCCCAGGGGTGTCCCTCGCGCTTGCAAATGATGCGGAGAGCAGGGTTGATACAGCCCGCGCCCCTCGCATGAACATGGGGGAGGTTAACGGGTTGTTAGGAAATAGCCACTTGTTTCGGTCCGGCTGAAAAAGTGACAGATGCGTCAAGAATAGCTGACACTCTTGTCAAGAAAATCGCCCGCCAAGCCGGTTGCGGCCTGACGGGCGTGGTGGATTTCGCCGAATTCTGCGCCTCTAATGGATCAGTCCGGCATGGCGCATGGCCATGTGCAGCGCCTCTTTCGTCACATCCGAGACCGGCAGCAGCGGCAGGCGCACATCCTCGCGGCACATCCCCAGCATCGCCAGCCCGGCCTTGGCCCCCGAAACACCGGGCTCCAGGAAGATCGCCTCATGCAGCGGCATCAGTTTATCCTGGTATTCCAGCGCCTTGGCATAGTCACCTGCCAGCGTCGCGGCCTGGAACTCGGCGCAGAGGCGCGGCGCGACATTGGCGGTGACGGAGATGCAGCCCACCCCGCCGTGCGCGTTGAAACCGAGGGCAGAGGCATCCTCGCCCGACAGCTGCACGAAATCGCACCCGCAGGTGATGCGCTGCTTGGAGACGCGGGTGATATCCGCCGTGGCGTCCTTGACCCCCACGATATTGGGCAGTTTCGCCAGTTTTCCCATGGTTTCCGGCGTCATATCCACCACCGACCGGGGCGGGATATTGTAGATGTAGATCGGCAGGCCGACCTCGTTCACGGCGGCGAAATGGGCATACATGCCCGCTTGCGTGGGTTTGTTGTAATAGGGCGTCACCACCAGCGCGGCATCGGCGCCGACATCCTTGGCATATTGGACAAAGCGCAGCGCCTCCTCGGTGTTGTTCGACCCTGCCCCCGCCATCACCGGAACGCGGCCGCCCGCCGCCTCGACCACGGCGCGGATCACCTCTTCATGCTCGCGATGCGTGACCGTGGGGCTTTCGCCCGTGGTGCCAACCGGTACGATCCCGCTGCTGCCTTCCGCGATATGCCAGTCGACAAGTTTCTTCAGCGCGTCGAAATCCACTGCACCGTCCTTGAACGGCGTGACCAGGGCGGGCATCGAGCCTTTGAACATAACACGCTTCCTTATCTCAGGGTTGGGCCGGGATCGGCGAAATAACGCGGGTCTTGCCACCGCAGGGCTGCTATTGCCAAGTTCGTGAGTTGCAAGCAAGTCCCCAGGCACTATCCTCTGGCCGGTGTTCTGCAAGGTGGTGCCAATGAGACGTATCCTTTTCGCCCTGATCCTCGGCCTCTCGCCCCTGCCCGCCACGGCCTCGCCCGAGGCGCTGGCGGAGGCGTTGGAGGCGCTATCGGCGCGCGACTATGCCGCCGCGGTCGCCGCGCAAGCGCGGATCGACGATCCCGCCGCCGCCCATGTCGTGACATGGACCCGCCTGCGACAGGGGCGCGGCGAGCTTGCCGAGTATATCGAGTTCATCGAGGATCATGCCGATTGGCCCGGAATGCCCTACCTGATGCAGCGCGGCGAAGAGAACATCCCCGAAGGCACCGACCCCGCCACCGTGATCGCCTATTTCGACGTCGAGCAGCCGCAGACCGGCACCGGGTCGCTACGCCTGGCCGCCGCGCTGTGGGAGACCGACCAGCGCGACGCCGCCATGGCCGAAGCACGCCGGGCCTGGACGACGATGTCGCTCAGTGAGGCCGAACATGATCAGTTCATGGTCGACTGGCCCCGAACGCTCGCCACCTATCACGAGGCGCGGCTGGATCACCTGCTGTGGGAGTATGAGCCCGACCAGGCCCGCCGCATGTATCCTCTCGTCGGCGACGGGTGGGAACGTCTCGCCGAGGCACGGCTGGCCCTGCGCGCGCGGCGCGGCGGCGTTGACGACCTGGTCGCGGCGGTCCCCGCCGATCTGCGCGACCATCCCGGCCTCAATTTCGAGCGGTTCATCTGGCGGATGCGCGAGGGCCTGACCGACAGCGCGCAGGAATTGATCGATGCCACCTCCACCTCCGCCGAAGCGCTTGGCCACCCCGAGGAATGGTCCAACCGCCGCCGCCAGCTGGCACGCGAGTTGATGCGGTCGGGTGACCTTGACGGCGCCTATCACGTCGCCGCCAACCATCACATGGAGATCGGCGACGACGATTCCGATTATGCCGACCTGGAGTGGATCGCGGGCTATACCGCCCTGCGCCTCGGTCGCTACGACACCGCGCTGCAACATTTCAACAATTTCCGCGCGGTCGTGGTCTCGCCCATCTCGGTCGGACGCGCGGGCTACTGGATCGGGCGCACCTACGAGGCGGCGGGCAATGCCGAAGGGGCGGCCCTGGGCTATGCGCTCGGCGCGCAGTATCAAAGCAGTTTCTACGGGCAGCTGGCCGCCGAACGCGGCGGGATCGCGGCGGATCGCGCGTTCCTGGGGCAGGAGGATTTCGGAAACTGGCGGGACTCGGATTTCGTCGATGACGACGTGTTCCAGGCGGCCATGGCGCTTTTCGAGGCCGACGAGATCGGCCTCGCCTCACGGTTCTGGACCCACCTGACCGAGAGCCTCAGCCGCCAGGATGCGGGCCGCCTCGGCGACATGGCGCTGGAGCTTGGCAGCCCGCATATCGCGCTGCGCATCGCCAAGCGCGCGGCGCAGAACGGGCACGAGATCATGCGCGCCTATTACCCGATCTATCCCGACCTCGTGGAGGCCGACCTGCCGGTTTCGGCCCGCCTGACCCTCTCCATCGCGCGGCGCGAGTCCGAGTTCAATCCCGCAGTCATCAGCGGCGCGGGCGCGGTCGGGCTGATGCAGGTGATGCCCGGCACGGGCCGCCAGATGGCGGCGCGGCTCAATGTCGGTTTCAGTGAATCGCGGCTCTTCAGCGATGCGGGCTATAATGCCGTGCTTGGTGCGGGCTACCTCGACTACCTGATCGAAGAGTTCGGCCCCAACCCGGTCCTCATCGCCTCGGCCTATAACGCGGGGCCGTCCCGCGCGATCCGCTGGTCCGAGGAAAACGGCGATCCCTGGGATCCGGAGGTCGATATCGTCGATTGGATCGAGGGAATTCCCTTCCGCGAGACGCGCAACTACGTGATGCGGGTGACCGAGAGCATGTTGATCTACGACGCGCATCTGTCGGGCGAGATGCCGGACCAGACGCTGATGCAACTGCTCAGGCAGCGTTAGCGCGCGCGGCGTTCGCGCCAGAAGGTGAAGAGGCCCGCCCCGACAACGATCGCCGCGCCGAGCATCACGGGCCATTCCACCACCTCGCCGAACACGGTCACGGCCAGGATCGAGACGAAGACAAGCTGGAAATAGGCAAAGGGCTGCACCGCGCTGGCCTCGGCCACCTCGTAGGTCTTGATCAGCAAGTAATGGCCAAGCGCGCCGGTCAGGCACAAAAGACCCATCCAGCCCCAATCGGGCCGTGCCATCGGCTCCCAGAACCATACCCCGATCAGGGTCGCGGCGACGGCCCCCACGGTGCCGGTCCAGAAGAAGCTGGTCATCGCTGGATCCTTGCGTGCCGCGAACCGCGTCAGCAGCCCGTAAAGCGCGAACATCGCGGCAGCCAGCAGCGGGATCAGCGCGGTGAGTGAGAACACGGCCGCGCCGGGGCGCAGAATGATCAGTATACCGATCATGCCGACCCCGATCGCCGCCCATCTGCGCCAGCCGACGGTTTCCCCCAGGACGGGACCGGAAAGCGCCGCGATGATCAGCGGGTAGGAGGTAAAGATGGCGTGGGATTCGACGAGGCCGAGCAGCACGAAGCTGAGCACGGTCACCATGATCTCCAGCACCAGCAGCACGGCACGGAAGCTCTGGAGGAGCCATTGCGGGCTGGCCATGGCGCGGCGCAGCCCGCCGGGTTTGCGCGCGACCAGCGCGGTGACGAAGAGGGCGAAGAACCAGTAGCGGATCATCACCACCATGTAGACGTTGTATTCCCCCGCCAGGTGGCGCGAGATCCCGTCCTGCGCGGCGAACACCGCCGTCGTGGCGATCATCAGGGCGATGCCCAATCGCGTGTCATTGCCCATCGTTCAGCCGCCCCACGCTCATGTGTCGCTTGCGGCCATAGCCCGGCACGCGGGCCACGTCGAACCCGGCAGCGACAAGGCCGCGTCGGACATGGCCCGCCGCCGTGTAGGTGGCGAATGTGCCGGCGGGCGCCGTGTGCCTGCCGACCTCGGCCAGCAGGCCGGGCTGCCACAGTTCGGGATTCTTGGCCGGCGAAAACCCGTCAAGGAACCACGCATCGGCGCGCCCCTCCCAACTGGGCAGAGTCTGGCGGGCGTCGCCCAGGATCAGGCGAAGCTCCAGATCAGGGCGCATCAGGGGCGTCGCGGGATCGGCCAGCGCCTCGGCGACAATATCGGCGAAAGGCGCGGCCTCGGGGAACCCCGCCAGCGCCCGCGCGGCGTCCTCGGGGGCCATCGGGAAGGCCTCGAAACTTGTGAACCGCAACGGGCCGTGGGTGCCCGCCGCCTGCCACGCCCGCAAGGCCGCGATCAGGTTCAACCCGGTGCCAAAGCCAAGCTCGGCGATGTGGAACCCCGGCTGAAACCGGGCGGGCAGGTCATTGCCGTCAAGAAACACGTGGCAGGTCTCGGCCAGCCCGTTCTCCAGCGAGTAATAGGGATCGTCGAAACGCACCGAGACCGGCACGCCCTGCTCACCCCACATCACGCTGTCTGTCTGGTCCCGCTCCATATCCTGCCCTATGAAGGCTGCGCATGACTTCGGCAAGTGGGGCGCGATGGTGGATGTGACGATCAGGGGGGCCGGGATCTTTGGCCTGTCCATTGCATGGGCCTGTGTCGCGCGCGGCGCAAGGGTGCGCGTGATCGACCCCGGCGGGGTGGCGGCGGGGGCCTCGGGCGGCCTCGTCGGTGCGCTGGCCCCGCATACGCCGGAACGCTGGAACGACAAGAAGGCGCTGCAATTCGAGAGTTTGGAGAGGGCAGAGATGTTCTGGGCCGAGGTGCGGAAGACCGGCGGTCATGACCCCCACTATGCCCGCACGGGCCGCATCCAGCCGGTCGGCGCGCTGGACCTGGCGACGGAGCGCGGGCGCAACGCGGAAGAATTGTGGCAGGGCCGATACGACTGGCACGTGGTGCCGGTCGAAAATTTCGCCCCTTTCGCGCCGCTGACCACCTCGGGCCTCGTGATCCACGACACCCTGACCGCCCGCGTGCATCCGCGTAAAGCAACGCAGGCGCTGGCCGCCGCGCTGCAGGCGCGCGGGATGGAGATGGTTTCGGACGGGCGGGAAGAGGGCGCGGTGATCCATGCCACCGGGGTCGCGGGGCTGGAGGCGCTCAATACCGATCAGGAGGCCCGCGTCGGGATTCCGGTCAAGGGACAGGCCGCGCTGCTGGATTTCGACGCGCGGGACGCGCCGCAGATATTCGTCGATGGGCTGCACGTCGTGCCACATGGCGACGGGACCACGGCCATCGGATCGACCACCGAGATCGAGTTCACCGACCCCGCCCGCTGCGATGGCGGCCTCGATGACATCCTTGGGCGCATCATCCGGCTGGTCCCTGCCCTGCACGACATCACGGTATTGGAGAGGTGGGCCGGTTTGCGTCCCCGCGCCCGGTCGCGCGCGCCGATGCTTGGGGGTTGGCCCGACAGGCCGGGTCAATTCATCGCCAATGGCGGTTTCAAGATTGGCTTCGGCATGGCGCCCGTGGTGGCCGAGATGATGGCCGATCTGGTGCTGGAGGGGCGCGATACGATCCCCGAGACCTTCCGGGTCGCCGCGTCGCTGCCGAAATCGCGCCGCTAACCCAACCTCGCCTCGGCCCGCAGCCCGTCCATCAGGTCCTGCAATGCCTTGAGGTAACGCTCATTGGTCAGCCGCCCCTCGGCGTCGAACTCACGCGCGGCCCCGCCGACCAGAACCTCCGGCCCGACCAGCAGACGGGGCCGGAACGGGTTGAGCGACAGGCGCATGATCCACTGCGTCCGCTCGCCGCCCGCGCGCCCGCCCGTGGCCGACATCAGGGCAACGGGCTTGTCCAGCCACGGGTTCGGCCTGGTCCGGCTGACCCAGTCCAGCGCGTTCTTCAGAACACCCGAGATCGACTTGTTGTATTCGGGGCCCGCGATGATCACCGCATCCGCCGCCGCGATCTGATCGGCGAGGCGCGTAACCGCCTCGGGGATGCCCTCCTCCTCCAGATCGCCATCATAGAGCGGCAGGCGCAGGTCGGCATAGATGACCTTTTCGGGGTCGAAGAGGCGCACGGCCTCGCGCATCAGCTTGGTGTTGAGCGAGGCCGCCCTGAGCGACCCGGACATTCCCAGAACATGACCCTGTGTCATTCCTGTCTCTTATACACATCTCCGAGCCCACGAGACCGAGGCTGATCTC
>OJIS01000521.1_pt1 | contig 12251 bp, 5 predicted proteins | sample 1595671 | NCBI WGS metagenome assembly OJIS01 (sample SAMN05416814, study PRJEB24817) | seawater metagenome | isolation source: Sea water | place: Canada:Atlantic | collected 2013-07 | reverse complement strand
GCTCGGAGATGTGTATAAGAGACAGAGCCAGTTCCGGATTCGACTGATACGCGGCCATCCCGATGATCGCGGGAAGCGCGGCAAAGCCCAGATAGAGAAGTCCGGAACCAACGAAAGCCTGCCGAATGGCCCTAACCGATTCCCCCGAATAAATACGTTGCCGAAACGACGGAGTTCCCAAGACGCCAACCGCAATGGCCACAATCAGGGAGATCGACGGTAGCTCTATCCCCGGCCCTGTTCCAGCGGTCAACTGCGCATTGATCCCCTCCAGTCCGTCCCAGCCACCCACCATGCGAAAGGCATAGAGAGCGGTACCCAGAAACCCGCCAAACAAGACCACTGCCTGAATCGTGTCGGTCCATACGACAGCGCGATAACCACCGATGACCGCATAAATCCCGAACCCCAAGGCAATCCAGGTCTTGGCCCACACGGGATTCATCCCGGTCACGAATTCCAAATATTTTCCGCCGCCGAGGATGTGGGCCCCAAGCCATCCCACACTGGAGAGAAAGGTGAAGATCCCCACCAAATTTGCGACGGACCGATTGGCCCCCACATAGGAAGACAACTCTTCGGCCATCGTCATGAACCGATGACGCCGTACCGGAGCGAATAACCACGCCATCATCAAAATGCCCAGCGCGCCGCCCAATCCGTAAAGCGCCCCCATCCATCCATTTTGATAAGCTTTGCCCACCGCGCCCATCGATGATCCCGTTCCCACCATCGTCGCCAAGGTCGTGCCCAAGGTCAGGAAGAGAGGCAGTGAACGCCCACCAAGCAAGAAATCACCCCCGCTCTGCTTCTTCCGGGTCACCCACCACCCAAAACCCGCCATTCCCACGAGATAGAGGAAAAAACAAACTAGGAACAGACCCGGACTCATCACGTCATCCTTTCATTTTCCCGGTGAACAAATCAATCTTCTTATCCGACGTAAAGCCCAGGCAGGGTGATCCAGTTGGCAACCTCATAGCAGGAATTTGCCTTTGGGGTTGAGCGCTTGGGGACGGCGTTGGGAGGATCCAAGAGGGGGGGGAAGGTGTGTATTGATTTAAGGCTCTGGAATAAATCATCCATCTTTGAGATCGCGGGCTTCTTGATTTTTTAACCGGACCTTCTCCTTCTCAGCCACCTTGCGATGAGTCTGTTTCCGCCCGTCTGAGCAATTTTCGGTCTGCTCGCTTCCGTTGGTGAGGAGAAGTTTGCGATATTCCATTGAAATCCCTCCTTGTGCCCAGGCTCGCGAGGTTCCCGTATGTCCTTCGTGCCCCCGGAGCGCACGAACCAGGCCACTCTGGGCCTTCGTCGCCCCGCGGCCACCACCCACCGCTTCTCCATAAGAGCTCCATCGATAATCGGCAGGGTCCTTACAAATCCCGGCTCGCACCGGATTGAGATCGATGTAAGCTGCCATTGTCCTCGAAGTCAGCCCACTCTGCACGATGACACTGTGAAAGCGATTCTCCCAAAGGGTTCCCCGCATTCCGTGTCTCTTGTTAAACCAGAGGGTATAGCGCTGCAAAAGCCCCCGCATAAACTCGCTCAGACTGTGCATCCGCCTGGTGAATCGCTCAAAAATGGCCGCGATTTGCGCCCGCCCGTAGGCCAATTCCTTCTTCTGATCAGCCCGACTGAGCCGCGAAAAATGTTCGCACTTTCCCCCCGCAATCCCGCGCGCTTCCAGGATTTCCGCCTGCACCCCGGCCACATACACCCGCGAATAAAGCCCACCCAGTCGAAAGATCAGCTCCTCCTCCGAGATCCCAAATTCCCCATCTGAAGGTGGGGGAGGGACCTCAAGAAGGAGGTGGAAATGATTCGGCATCACACAATAGGAAAGAACCCGACAACCACTGAACCGTTCAAACATCCGCATCAGTACCCTGAATTGCTCCTTTTCATCCCCCTGAAACAAAAACTGCCGATGAAAGAAAATTTCCATCGGAGCGGAATGATTAATCGCAGCTTGGACATAGAGCGGATCTTGAGGCGTCAAAACAACGAAGTCAAAATGGTTTCTGCAATTACTGCGGGAATTTGAATGGGAAGCTGAATGGGAAGCTGAATGGGAAGCTGAATGGGAAGCTGAATGGGACGAGGCCGCCGGTGTTTTGCCCGACTTTTAGGGAGTAGAGGCGGCGGCCTAGAGTGAGAGGTCGAGGCGCCAGAAGAGGGTGGGGGCGTCGTCCATGGCAGGAGTGAGGTAGTAGGTCTGAGTCTGGTAGATGCCGTCGTTCAAGGGGACTCCGAAGGCGTGGGCGCTGGCTCCGGTGCCGAAGTCGGTGAGGTTGGTGCCGGCTTCGATGTCGACGGTGACGCCTTTGTGATCAATGGGAGTTCGGACGTGAGCGATGCGGTAGGTTTTGGCGGGGTCGAGTCCGGCGCCTGGGGTGCTGGCGTTGAGTGAAGCCCCGGTGGCAGTGGTGGTGGCGGGGAACCAGTAGGTGTCCGGCCAGTCAATGACTGTGGGGTTGGATCCGAAGAGGAACTCCATGAGGTTGGGGTTTCCGTCACTGTCCGGATCGTCATTTGGACCTTGTAGGCCTGCGGGGACGCCGGCATTGGTCAGGTAGGTTTGGAAGGGATCGCCACCACTGGATAGGCTGACGGCGTCTGAGGTGAAGGTTCCTTCGGGGGTTGTGATGAGGACGCGGTAGTCGCCGTTGTGGGTGGCTGAATCGTAGTCGGCGATGAGGTAGTTGGCGGCGGTGGCTCCGGGGATGTCGATGCCATCTTTTTGCCATTGGTAGGTGGCGGGGCCACCGCCGATCCAGCCGGAGGAGAGGGTGGTGAATTCTCCGGGGTTGAGGGTTGGAGGAAGCTCCGGTTGGCAGGTGAAGGTGAAGGCCTGGGAGGACTGCAGGACGAAACGAGCGAGGCCATTTTTAGCCCAGCCCGCGACAACGAGATTGCCGGAGCTATCGGTGAGGGTGTCTGCGATTCCGAAATTGGCAAAGGGTCCGAAGTCGGGGATGTGCGCCCCGGTGGAGGTGACGCGCAGGATGCCATTGTAGCTTTGTCCCCCGATGAAGCGGTTGAAGACTCCCATGACGAGAAGGTCCGAGCCGACAGTGGCGAGGCGGCTGGGTTGGACGGCGGGGAGAAAGTAGGTGAAGGAGGTGTCCTTTGATCCATCGGCGTTCATACGGATGACTGAGCCTGTGAAACGACCAGCGGCATAGATTTGTCCGTTGGCGAGTGGGAGGAGGGTTCGGACGTTCTGGTTTCCGGCAGGAGAGAGGGGGCTGGTGAATCCGGGGTCGGGAGTGCCATCGGGCTGGAGAACCGCGATGCGGGCGGAGTTGTCGCCGCAGATGATGTTTCCATTGGGAAGGAGGGCGAGGGACTCGACGGCCCAGTTGTTAGGTCCTCCGGAAGTTGAGGCCTTGGTTTTGAAAATGAGGTCTTCGGCTCCTGTGGTGAGGTCGTATTTCCTGACTCCCGAATCGCCCATGTTGCCACCGATGTAGGCTGCGTTTCCGACGATAAGTATGGCGGAAGTGGAGTTGGTGCCGGAGGCGAAGGTTGCGTCGGGGGTGAAGTTGGCATCGAGACGGCCCCATGCATTGGTGGAAGTGTAGATGACTTTGCCATCAGGTTGGACGGCGAGGTCGGTGATGGTGCTGGAGGGTGCGAAGCTCAGGGCGGGGAGGAGATTGCCTGAGGCATCGACTTGAGCAAGCCGGATGCGGGTGCCGCCTGCGATCTGGCCGAAGCCGCCGCCGAGGAGGAAGGAACCGTCGGAGAGTTCCACGACGGCGGAGACTACGGAATTGAGTCCGGCGGCGAGGCCGAGCCCATCGGTAGAGCCGGGAGTTTCAAAGAGGGAGAGGGAAGCTTGATGGGAGGTGACATTTCCGAGGCCATTGGTGACGATGACATCGTAGCAACCCGAGTTGGCGAAGGTGGTGCCGGCGAGGTCGAAGGAAGAGTTGGTGGCTCCGGGAATGTCGGCGCCATTGAATCGCCATTGGTAGGCCAGGGGAGAGGCCCCGAGCGCTTCGACGGAGAAGGTGTGGTTGCCGCCGGCGCTGATGGTGGCGGGTTCGGGATGAGTTTGGATGAAGGGTTCGGCGAGGACGATGAGTTGGGCGGAGGTAGTGGCGCTTGCGGTGTCGTTCGTGATGGTCAGCGAGTAGGTGGCAGTGTCGTCGCCGGTGACCGAGAGCAGGTTGAGCGATTCGTTGGTCTCTCCTGCAAGTGGGGCTCCATTTTTGAACCACTGGAAGGTGGCGGTGGTGGCGGAGTAGTATGAGGGAGTGAAGGTGGCGGATGAGCCGAGGTCGACGACTTGATTAGCGAGGGCTGAGGTGATGGCGAGGTCGGCCTTGGTGGTGGTGAGGATGGCAGTGCGGTTGGCGGGGAGACCTCCGGCGGAGGTGAAGCGGCCGCCGATGTAGAGGCAGCCGTCGGGCGTGGAGTCGATGGCGTAGACGGTGTTGTTGGCACCGTTGCCGGGACGGAAATACTGGTCGACGGAGCCTTCTGGATCGAGGCGCTGCAGATAGGCACCGGAGCTGACGCCGCCCGGGAATTGTGAGAATTGTCCGCCTAGGAGGATGCGGTCATCGGCTTGCACGTGGACGGCAAAAACGGTGCTGTTAGGTCCATTGGAATTGTCGAAGGTAGTGTCAAGTGAGCCGCCGGGGTTCAGGCGGGCGCGGTAGTGGTAGCCGCCGAGGCTGGTGAACTGGCCACCAATGATGATCTTTCCGTCGGATTGAGCGTCGCAGGAATAGATGATGCTGTTAACGGTGGGAGGAGTGAAGGATATGTCGAGGGATCCGTCCGGCTTTAGTTTGGCGATGCGGGTGAGGGGGGCTCCGTTGATCTGGTGGAATGCTCCGGTGATGTGGGCGGATCCGTCGGAGTGGATGATGATGGATTCGACGATGCCGCTGACTTCGGTGGCGAAAGAGGTATCGACAGAGCCGTCATGGTTGAGACGGGCAAAGTTATTGTTAAAGTGGTTGGGGTTGATGTTGACGAAGGTGCCCCCGATGTAGATCTGACCATTGGGGAGTTCGGCAATGACTTTAATGCTCGAGATGAATTGAAAGGTGGGAGCCGTGAAAGTGCTGTCGATGGTGCCATCGAGATGGAAGCGGGCGATGTAGCTGTTGCTGGTGCCAGAGATGCTGGTGAAATCTCCGCCGATGTAGACTTTGGTGCCGTCGCGTGAGAGGGCGGTGGCGCGGGTGGTGGTGTTGGCTCCGCCCGGAGGCGAGGTGCCCCAGGAGTCGGTGGCGAGCGAGCCGTCGGCTTCGAGTTTCGTGACGTAGCGGTGCAATATATTGGAAAAGGCACCGGCCACGACGTAGGATTTATCTGGGAGGACGGTAAGGGAGAAAACATCACCGCCGAGCCCGTAGGGTGTGACACCGGCTTTCGCCAGACCGGTGACTTCGTTCACGGTGACCACGATGGGATCACTGGTATCGGTGCCGAGACTGTTGGTGGCAGTCAGGGTGTAGAAGCCGGAGTCATTGGGGGTGGAGGTGGGAATGAGGTAGCCAATGGAGGTGGCTCCGGGAATGGGGTTGCCGTTTTTGTTCCACTGATAGGTCAGGGTGGCGGCACCTTCGGCAGCGACGGAGATGTCGAGGATTTCTCCTGCGAGGATGTCTTGGTCAGGAGAAGTGCTGGTGATGGTGGGGGCTCCTACGATGGTGACGAGGATGTCTTGGGAGGTGGCGGTGCCGGAGGCGTTGGTGAGGGTTACAGTGTAGGTGCCGGTGTCGGCCGGCATGAAGCTTCCCATGGAAAAGGTGGATGAAGTTGCACCGGGAAGGAGGGTGCCGTTTTTATACCATTGGTATGAGATGGGGCTGCTGCCGGTGCCGTGGACTTCAAGATTGAGGGTGCCGTTTTGGTCGACTTTGGTGGCGGCGGATTGACGCCAGAGGTAGAGGTCCGGTTGATCACTGAAGACGCGGACGATGCCGCGTTGGTCATTGTCACGGAAGTTGATGAGGGAGTTGGTGGTGCCTTGGATGAGGTAGAAAAAGCCGCGGGGATCGTAGGTGGCATGGCCGACGGGGTATTCGCTGTTCGCGCTGAGGCCTTTGAAGCCAAGGGTGGAGTCGAAGGAAGAGTCGGGAGTGCCATCGGTATTGAGCCGAATGTAGCCGTTGGCGATGGTGGAGCCGAAGAAGGTGAATCTGCCGTAGAGGAGGACTTTGCCGCTGGGTTCTGCGACGAGGCCGGTATTGGCAGCGTTGCTTTGGTGACCGGCGGTGTTGAAGCTGGTATCAGGGGAACCGTCGGCGTTGAGGCGATGGATTTCTTTGTTATTGTTGCCAGTGAGGTAGGTTACTTTTCCATCTGGCATGACTTCGAAAATTTCGCTTTCGATGGTGGTCGAAAATGAGTTGTCGCGGCTGCCGTCTGGGTTGATACGAACGAGGGATTCAATTCGATCGCCATCAGGCCATTTGGCAGTTTCGATCATGGCGATGATCTTGCCGTCCGGGGTGAGATCGATGGCGCGAGCTGAGGGTTGATTGACAGCGAGGGGTGAGATTTCAAGGAGTCCGACATCGAAGCTGGGGACGAGGTTTCCGTTGAAGTCAAAAAGGGCGAGGGCATCGAGCGGATTGCCTTCATAGCTTGCGCCCCGATTAGTGGCGACGAGGTATCCTTGGCCGGGGAGTTCAAGGACACCGTTGATTTGTCCGGTGATGTCGATGTCGTTGAAGCTGGGATCGTCAGCGAGAGAGTTCGGATCAAGGCGGGTGAGACGGGTGAAGCTCCAGGCGAGGATGTTGTTGGAGCTGTCGACAAAGCCTTTGGTGAGATGCGTTTGCGGGTGATCGGTGCGGGTGGTGACGAGGGTGCCGTCCTCTTCATAGAGGGCGATGTATTGGGTGGCGAATTGGACGACGCGGTAGTTGTTGAGGATGGCTGAGGTGCCGTTCTTGCTCTGGGGAACTTGCTTGAAAGTGAGGTCGTGATTTCCGGGGGTGGAGGGAACGACTTTGAGGGTGACAGGATTGCTGGTGATCGTTTGGTCGGTGCCGGTGACTTCGAGCGTGAGGGTGCCGGCGCTGGCGGCGGTGACTGGGTTGAGCGTGAGGGTGGGAGAGGTGGCTCCGGGGATGTTGGTGCCGTTGAGCTTCCACTGGTAGGTGATGCCTGGTCCGCCAGCGAGGGCAGAGAGGGTAAAGCTGGTGCCGTCGTTGACGGCGAAGGAGGCACCATTTTCGTCGGGTTGGATTCCGAATTTAGTGCTTGGAGTGAGACTGAGATCGGAGAGGGGCCGCTTGTAGAGTTTGCCGTCGCCGCCATCGTCGATGAGGAGGTAGAGGTCGGTATCGGTGGGTTCGAGCCAGATTGCTCCGGCGGGGTCTGGGAGGCCGGTGGTGTCGAGAAGGTCCCAGGTGTCGCCGCTGTTTGCGGAGAACCAGAGACCATTTCCTAGAGCTGCGAAAAGGTGAGTGGAGTTGGCTCGGATGTCGTGGGCGCTTCCGAGGAAGTTTGTTTTGGTCCAAGAGCTGCCGTTGTCGTCGGTGAAATAGGTGCCGTTTTCTGGAATTGATTGGCCGCTGGTGGCCATGAGAATGCGGTTTCCGATCTTGGCGATTTCGCCGGGTTGTCCTGCTGCAGTTCCTGAGTAGGTCCAGGTGCTACCTTGGTCGGATGTTTCGTAGATGCCGCCCGCGAAGTTATCAAACATGGAGACGAAGGCTTTGCCGTTGCGGCTGGTGATGCTGCCTCCTCGGGCGAGGCCGGAGACGCCGGCGGCATCGGGGAGACCGTTGTGGTTTTGGATCCAGTTGAGACCATCGCTGGAGGTGTAGCATCCGGCGAAAGCGCTGGAGGTATACCAAGTGCCGGAGTCGAAGGTGATGTCCTCGACGCTGGAGCCGATGGCATCGTGTGGTCCGGTGAGACTGAAGGCATGAGTCCAGTTGGCTTGGCCGGTCTGGATGCGGTGGAGGGGGGCGACGCCTGAGCCGCCGGGTTGGAGGCCGACGTAGATGTAGCCATTTACTTTTTCGACAAAGCGCATCTGGTTGATGCTGCCGAGGTTGTAACTTTCTCCGCTGACGTTGTTGAGGGCGGCGAAGGTGGATCCGTTGTCGGTGGAGCGGAAGACTCCGGTATCGCCGAGGACGAAGACTTCGTTTCCGTCGGCGAGGACGGGGCCGATGTTATTGGTCGAAATCGTGCCGGGGACGTTGGATGAAATGTCCTGCCATTGGGCGGATAGCGGCAGGACGGATAGGATGAGAGAAAGGAGGAGGTGTTTTTTCATCGAGAGCTCTGTTTTCCAAAGCGTTCTGATAACAGCATGTGCGTGGGAAGGGGAGCCTAAATTGACCGTTCTGTCCTGTCCTGTCCTGTCCTGGAGAGGTCTCTACTGGAAAATAGTCTCATTTTATGGCTGGCTAGCCCCATTTCAACGTCATCGATTTTGAGGCGGAGTACTTTATCTCGGACCCGGCCTCGTTCAGTGCCCGGCAACTTTTTCGGCAAATGTCCTACGGCGATCATCCGCAATCGGGGACAGTTCACCGGTGCGAGTCCAGAGAGCATGATGGTCAGGTTCGGTAACACGACTTAGCACTTTATCAACGAAGGTGCGCTCAACCTTGGCGGGCAGATGATCTTGTCCGGGTGGGCCTTCGACTAAATTGCGACGGGTTCGGCCTATATCGACATCGGTGGGATGGCTCCGGGGAGTGAATTCGACTGCTTTCACACGACCAAGGCGGCCACCATCGACGGCGTCCTGAGGGCTCGGACCATTCCCGGATACAGCCCCCCTCCCGGGCGCGCCCGGGGAAAGATACCGATGAAACGGGGTGCGGGACGCCAGTTTCACAAGGGGCAAATCCTAGAGAATTCCACCTGGAATCCAGATGTTAAACTCTTCTTGACCGATACCCTGTTTCTCCGACTTAGTTTTTTCGCCAGAAAGAACGCGGCAGGCATGGTCGAAGATTTGTGCACCGACTTCTTCGATTGTCCTCGTTCCGTCCATGATGACTCCGGCGTTGATATCCATGTCGTCAATCATGTGCTCGTAAATCTGAGTTGTTGTTACAATCTTGATCGTCGGAGCTGGAATTGAGCCGTAGCATGAGCCGTTACCAGTTGTGAAGATGATAACATTAGCACCACCGCCGATTAAGCCGGTGCAGGCCATTGGATCGTAGCCAGGGGTGTCCATAAAGGAAAACCCCCTTCCAATCGCTTCGGCGTATTCGTAGACCGCTTTAAGCTCGGTGGTTCCACCTTTTAGGATAGCGCCAACGCTTTTTTCTGCGTCTGTGGTAATTCCTCTGACTCTGTTCCCGTGTGAGGGGTTAGCCTCTGGGGAACAATCGAAGAACTCCATATAGCGCTTCCACCAATTCATCCGTTCGAGAAATTTTCGGCCGACGTCTTCTTTCGCTCGACGCAGAAGGTCTTGTTCTACGTCCCAGGCCTCAGTCGTTTCAGACAAGCAAGCTCCACCACCGTGACGAACCACGGTGTCAGAGAAAACACCCACAGCTGGATTAGCTGTGGTGGCGCTGTTCCCATCTGAGCCGCCGCATTGAAGGCCTGCTAAGATGTGGGAAGTTGGAACGTCCACGCGAGAAACGTTGTTGATATCAGGGAGTTGTTCAGCAAGCAGATCGACTGCGTAGTCGATAGTTTTTTGAACACCTCCTTTTTGTTGAATGGTTACGAAATCAACGTTTTGTTGCGGTTCATTCATGCCAGCGAGTTGAATTAGTTTTGGTTGGAATGTTTCGCAACCAAGTGAAACGTTTAGGACCTTTCCGAATCCAGGGTGACGTCGGTAACCGGCGAGAGTTCGCTGAATGTTCTTGAACAGCATTCCGCCTGTTTTGATGCCGCAACCGGTGGCTTGACGAAAAGAGAGTACGCCGTCGATGTTGGGGTAGGACCCAAGATCGTCTTCGACTTTCTTTTGTAGTGCTGCCGCGATTCGACCGGCTGTGTGGTTCCCGCAGTTGACCGAAGTGGTGATTCCGATGAAATTTCGAAAACCGACACCTCCGTTTTCGCGAACGTATCCTTTCAAAGTTCCTGTAAGTGGACTGAGGGGATCGGGGATTTCATGGCCAAAGCGGTATTCGTCGTCTCGACGAATTGGTTCCATATTGTGCATATGGACATGAGCGCCTGAGCAAATATCAGCAGTAGCTCTGCCGACTTCGAAACCACCAAGGATGATGATATCTCCGTTCAAAATTGTTTTTGTGGCAATTTTTTGTCCTGGTTGACGAGAAGTAGTTGTTTGCTGTTCTTCGTCGCGAAGGTTGCTTACCTGAAGGGTAATACCACATGGTGATATTTCGTCTCCCGCTCTGACCACCTCTCCGGTACGACATACGTTGTCTCCTGTAAGGATTTGGATTGATTTTTTCATGGGATTACTTTCCAGTTTGGGTTGAGGGTGGCTTGAATCCATTGTCATTGAATGGCTTGATACTCCCCTCAGTCTCTAGAAGAAAGTTTCCCGACAAAACCCTTATTACAGCTTCTCGCTATTTCCATACCGACCGGCAACTACAAATAGCGAGCAATGGAGGAAATACGTTCCCCATATACCCAATTAATCCCAACAAAGATCCTTGAAATCCGCAACTTTACCATCAAGCCGGTTCTACTTAGTTTTATTGGAATCAGGCGGAAGGCCGCGCAAATTTTTTTCTGTAAAAGTGGCCAATAACTTTTTCTGAAGGTGATGATTTTAGTTCTGAGGTTGGTTGGTTTTGATTTTTGTTAGTTGGTGAACTTGAGGTAGGCCCTGCCGGTTTCCCAGGTTATCTGAAATCTCGATGAGCACGGCGGTGACGAGACGAAGCAATGAGTCTTCGTTGGGGAAGAGACCGACGACTCGGGTTCGCCTTTTGATCTGGCTGTTCAGGGTTTCGCAGGCGTTGGAGGTTCGCATTTTCTTGCGGTGTTTCTCGGGCAAGGAAAGGACGGCGAAGCCCTCCGGGAGATTACTTTCGGCCCAGTCGGCGAGCTTGGGTTGGCTCTCACGATAGGTCCCGATAAAGACCCGCAGTCGTTCTTCGGCGTGAGCTTGGTTGTCGGCGTTGAAAATGACGGCGATGTCGGAGGCCACTTTGCTTTTGAGATCTTGTTTGGTGATGTAGTTTTGCGCGTTTTGCTGAAGATGGAATTGGCAGCGTTGCCAAATACTGGCGTTAAAGGTGGCCTTTAATCCAGCACGCAGGCCGGTGTGGGCATCCGAGACAATGAAGTCGGGGATGCCGATGCCGCGTTCTTTGAGACTGTGAAGAAATTCACACCAGTGAACTTCGGCTTCTGATAACGCGGTGCTGACCCCGAGGATCATGCGCTTGCCGTCGCTGCGGCGGACGCCGATGGCAATGAGGGTGGCGCAATCACGGACGATTCCGTTAATGCGGACTTTATAGTAGGTGGCGTCGATGGCCATATAGAGGATCTCAGGAAGAGGGCGGGTGCGCCATTTTTCGAATTCTTCGTCGAGCTGTTTGTTGAGATCGGAGACCTGACCGGAGGAGACTTTGAAGCCGCAAAGTTTTTCCATCACGGCGGTGACTCTGCGGGTGCTGACGCCTTGGACATACATGGTGGCGATGGCGGATTTGAGGGCGCGGTCGCTGCGTGAACCTTTCTCCAGTAGGGAGGTGCGGAAGGGTGTTTCGCTCTGGCGGACTTGCGGGACAGAGAGTTCAAGAGCACCGAAGGCGGTTTGGAAGCCACGGGGTTTGAAGCCGTTAGCATAGCCGTTTCGATCCTCGACGCCGCGCTGATTAGGAGCGGCACCGATGTGGTGTTCTCGTTCGAGGAGCATGGCGGTGTTCATGAGGAGTTCTGCGATTTTGGGGATGGCGTTTTCGAGGCCGTCGGCGAGAAGAAGATTGATGAGTGAATCGTGAGTAGTATTCTGGGTCTGTTCGTTCATGGCTGTTTTCTGGTTTGGTTTGAGCACCATCAGAATTAAGTCATGGGCGGGCACCTGCAACCCTGGTCAGACGGGGTGGGTCGGCGCGCCGCCGCAAGGCAGCCGATTCCGCTACGCTCCATCGGCTGCCTTGCGGCGGGCCTGGGCTCAGCGGGGAGCTTTTACAGACAAAGATTTACACTACCGTCATTTTTCAAGCTCTATTCGACCCGGGATCGCGGGGGTCTGCAAGCCGCAAGTCGGCTGACGTGCGCCCTGGGCATTAAAAAATCCTTGGCGGGGAGCTGTCTCTTATACACATCTGACGCTGCCGACGATCTAC
>OJIS01000517.1_pt1 | contig 12305 bp, 8 predicted proteins | sample 1595671 | NCBI WGS metagenome assembly OJIS01 (sample SAMN05416814, study PRJEB24817) | seawater metagenome | isolation source: Sea water | place: Canada:Atlantic | collected 2013-07 | reverse complement strand
CGGCAGCGTCAGATGTGTATAAGAGACAGCCCCCGCCATCGAGCCCGATATTCGTGGCGCGGTCTCCATCCGCGATCAACTGGCCAAGCACACCAACTCCACCTCCTGCGCCAGCTGCCACGATAAGATTGATCCCTCCGGCTTTGCCCTCGAAAGCTTCGATCCCATTGGCCAATTCCGCGTCGCTTACGGGAATAAGAAGAACTCTGCCAAGGTCGATCCCTCCGGAGTCACTCCCGATGGCAAAACCTTCCGGGGCTTCAGCGGCTGGCGGGATATCTATCTCAATAGGCCCGACATCCTCACCCGCACTTTCGCGACGCAAATTCTGAGCTACGGTATCGGTGGTGAAATGCGCTTTAGCGATCGACCTCACCTCGAACGCATCATCGCGCAAGTCGCCAAGAAGAACCACGGACTGCGAAATATCATCCACGCCGCTCTCACCAGCGAAATTTTCCTCACCAAGTAAACGTTTCCTCATCATGCACATCTCCACCCGCAAAGCCCTTCCCCGTCGAACCGTCCTCAAGCAGGCCGGCATCGCCCTCGGCCTGCCCCTCCTCGACGCGATGATGCCCGCCTTCGGAGCCTCCACCCCCATCCACCCCAAACGCTTCCTCGGCATGTCCCTTTCCCTCGGCCTGCACAATCCCTACCTCGTCCCCAAGGACAAAGGCACCAGCTACACTCCCTCGCCTTACCTCAAATCCCTGCAGGACATCCGCGATGCCTTCACCGTCATCTCCGGAACCTCCCACCCCGGAGTCAAGGGCGGTCACACCGCGGAAGCCTCCATCTTCTCCGCCTGCCCCATGGGCCGCGGGTCCAACAGCAGCAACACCATCTCGCTTGACCAATACATGGCCAAGCATCTCGGTGATCAAACCCGCTTCCCTTCCCTCGTCCTCAATACCAACAGCGAGCGCTCTCCCTCCTATTCCGAAAGCGGCGCCATGATTCCCGCCATCTCGGACCCGCGCAAACTCTTCGCCACCCTCTTTGTCGATGACACTCCCGCCGCCAAAAAGCGCCAGGCCGAAATCGCCCGTGGCGGCAAATCCATCATGGACATCGTCCGCTCCGAGACGAAAGCCCTCGAACGCCAGGTCGGCCCCGGCGACCGTGAAAAACTCGACGAGTGGTTCACCTCCGTCCGTGATCTTGAGCTCCGCCTTGAGGCCAATGAGGCCTGGATTAACAAGCCCAAGCCCAAAGTCGGCAAAGCTCCCACCGCTCCCGACAGGAACAGCGCCCCGGATATCAACCGCGCCTTTCTCGATACCATCTTCCTCGCGTTCCAAACCGACTCCACTCGCTTCATCACCCTCCACTGCTCCTCCAACAACGTCCGGGCCCTCGATGGCGTCGATGAATCCTACCACTCCCTGTCCCACCACGGCCAAAGCGGCGACAAGCTCGAGCAACTCGCCATCGTCGAAAAAGCGACCATCGATCGCTGGGGCGACTTCCTCCGCAAGCTCAAGGCAGCCGACCTTCTCGATGACACCATGTCAGTCCTCACCTCGAACCTTGGCAACGCGTCCTCACACGACAACCGCAACATGCCCGTCCTCTTCGGCGGCGGCGGCTTCAAACACGGCCGCCACCTCGCTTTCGACACCACAAACAACTACCCCCTCCCCAACCTCTACCTCTCCGCCCTCCAAAACCTCGGCATGGAGGCTGAAAAATTCGCCACCTCCACCGGAACCATGAGCGGGTTGATGTAGCATCGGCCACTGACTTTCTATTGAATGTCATAAAAGGAAACATGAGAGAGATCTCTCAAAAATATTTTTCTTTTAGCAGGAACTTTTTTAGTTCATGTATCAAATTCTTATGGTCAAAAAAGCCTTCTATTCCTTGTTGATAGCCTCGCTGACTCTGAGTTCCGCATTTGCGCAAGAACCTGAGCCAACACCCACCACTCCAGAGCCAGAGATCGATCCCCTCGAGAAATTCAATTGGGAAACATCCGGTCAGGGGAAAATTGGCAGCGATGCCACGATCGATATTCCCGAGGGATACCGTTTCCTCAATGGGCTTGAAACCGCCAAAGTGATGGGCCTCTTTGGGAATCTTCCTTCAACCTACGAGGGCATGATCGGACCAGATGATCTCAGTTGGTTTGTTATTTTTCAGTATGAGGACTCCGGCTACGTCAAGGACGATGAAAAAGACGATCTTGATGCCGACGAACTTCTGGAAACTCTCCGGGAACAGGAAGAAGCGAGTAACGAAGAACGCCGTGAACGGGGCCTGGACACGCTCACAACCTCTGGCTGGGCTGTCGAACCGAACTACAACGAAAGCACCAACAACCTGGAGTGGGGAGTCATCCTTGAAAGCTCCGATGGCGGGCGCAACGTCAACTTCCTTACCAAACTCCTGGGCCGTCACGGCATCATGCACACGACCTTGGTCTGCGACACCGAAGCCCTACAGGGAACCCTTCCCGCGTATCAGGAACTCCTGACCGGTTATGAATACAATACCGGAAAAACCTACGCCGAATTTGAGGACGGCGACAAGGTTTCCGAATACGGTCTCAAGGCCCTCGTTGCTGGCGGCGCCATTTTTGCCGCTGCCAAGCTGGGCCTTTTTGCAAAAATCGCGCTCTTCTTTAAAAAGGGGTTCAAGCTGATCGCGATCGGAGTCATTGCCATCGGAGTCTGGATCAAGCGCATCATCACCGGCAAGCGTGCGGACGCGTAAATCCCCCCGGCTAATTGATAGATGATGACAGACGCGCAGACCTTTTATCTGCTCCTGGCCGCCTTCTACCTTTACGAATGCCTGAGCTTCGCTCCCAGCGGATCTCAGGCATTTGCGGGGAAAGGAGGAAAGATCTGGCGATGGCGTGAGCCTGCCTTCCACCTCAGCGGAGCGCATAAGGAGGTCTTCTGCGCGCCCATTATTCCCTGGCCGGGTCTCCTGTCCGTCTTTCCAACCAATCCAGCCACCGCTCCAATCGGCCCTCTTTCCCTGCATCACCTCAGGAAGCGCTCACTTCTCCTCGGCAAGATCACCGCCCCCCTCCGCGAACTCGGGCTCCTCCTCTTTCTCCACTACTTTCTCGTCTTCCCCATTGTCTATTACTACTACCTCGGCACAATCTGGGTCATCGTCGCCATCCTCATGGGGGAACTCCTCGCCTTGATCACCGCTTGCCGATTCTACTGTATCCACAAACGTCTCTTCCCGGAGGCCAAGGGAGAACGGCGCATTGAGACCTTCTTCAACGCCTTCTTCCCCTGGCACAGCATGCGGGCAAGTGACCTCATCGTTCGTAAAATGACAGCCACCTGGAATCCTCTCATTCTCCTCGCGGGCGATGCCCAACACCCGAAAAATACCCGGCAACTCGCTCGCCTTTGGAGAGAAGCCACCTACGCAAATGACACCACTGGTCTCGCATCACTTCTAGATCTCGCCGACATCGACCCCGCTCCCTGGAACCGTCCTCCCGGACTTGATGCCGACCAAAAGTTTTGCCCCATCTGCCGGACCATCTACGACGCCGGTCCCACCACCTGTGTCGACTGCCGGGGAGTCTCACTCCAAGGCAATCAATCTTAAATCCATCACTCCATATGGATCCTTACAAGACTCCCGAAACCTGCCGCGGCTGCGGAGCAACCCACCACTACCGGACTTCCGCAAACCAAATCGCCTTGGCCCTACTCATCATCATTGTCCTGTTGCTCTCCTTGGCTTTCTTCGAATTTTGATTCAAGAGGCATAACCCTCCCCCCTTCCAGGCCCGTCACCCGGGACGACTAAGACTTCGGAACTTCGTTCGCGGTGTAATAGAAAAGACGATTTTGAATCTCAGAGCCGTCCTTTGACTTCAATTTTTCCAGATCAAGTTGGTAAACGCGGCCCGCTTTGAATTGGTCCAACGAGACTTCAATCGACTTGGGACCAATTTTGCGGAGCCCGGTAATTTTGTGATCCTTCTGATTCTCCTGGGGAGAACCGTAGGTCCATTTTGATTGGTAAGTGAATGATTTGAACCGGAGATCCTTCTCCAGAATCTCTGCCCCGGGCTCGCGGGTGAAGGTTAACTTGAATCCCTTTGGAGTAATCTTGAAAGCGGAGATGTCAAAGGGCTCCCTCGCCTCGAGAGGAGTGATCCGCTGCAGGCCTTCGGCCTCTTTGCCCCAACCTCGAACGGTTTGCCCGACGTAGATTTGCTTTCCATCCGGGCTGAAGCGGATGCGATGATTCCCACTGCGCAGTCCTCCGCCATTCAGGAAATGAGTGCAGGCACCTTGAAACTTTCCATTCACTTTCTCCAACATGATCCGCGTGATCCGCTTGCTGTTGTTATCCGGTAAAAGCATCTGTCCCGGGAAGTGGGGAAAGTTCGCGGGGATTTCATAAGGCTCACCAGCCGAGCGGTTCATCTCGCGGTGCGGAACTTGCACCGAAGGCAAAGTCCGGTGCTTGTTATAGGCCTCCAAATTCTCCCGATAGGTGAGGAGGGGATCCTTGTCCTTGGGCCAGCTTTCGTCCCAAACCAAAGCACTGGGGTGACCGTAAAAGTTTCCCTTCTCAAGATGATACAGGGGAGTGGTGGCCCGCCAGTCGCCTTGGTTATCGCCACACCAAAGCACGCCCGCCGAGTCCCGATGAATGCCGTTGTGCATTCTGAATCCGTAGCAAAACGGTGTGAGGTTCCCCTTGGCATCACAATGGAGCGTGCAACCGCGCCATTTGACCGAGGCGAAATTACGACCACGTCGACCAAATTTGGAATACTCACCAAGAGTATGTTCGGCCGTCGGCCCGTTATGAGAGGCGGTCCCAATCGCGATATAATATCCACCCTGGCCATCGTCCGCGATGGTGTTGGTCTCGTGATAATTTCCGGAGAGTCCCCATCCGGAGGCAAAGATCCGGTATTGGTCTGCGGTGCCATCCTTGTCGGTATCCGTCGCCTCGGTGAAGTCCGCCATCTGGGTCACCCGGACCTTGTCGCGCGAGACCGCATCGATCCCGCAGCCATTGTGGAACCCGGTCGCAAAAAGCTCCCACTCCCACTTCGCGACATCCTTGGCCGGAGTGGCACGCATGACGTCGCCCCGGCGTAAAACGGCGAAGAGAGTGCCATCGGGAGCGAAGTCGATCGCGCCGACTTCCGGAGGAACGCCCGCCGGAAACTTGATATCCTCAACTTGATAAGGAGCCGCCAACAGAGGCGCAACGAGAGCGCAGATCAGAAGAAGATATTTCATTTCGAAAGAGATTGGATGTAGAGCACAAGTGAATCGATCTCCTTGTCCTGGAGTTGGTAGGGAGGCATGTAGCCCGGAGGAAAACCTTTGGCGGTCTTCGCGTTGGGAACCTTGAGAGACTCTTTAAGGTAAGAAGAATCAGCTAAAACCGGATCACCGCCTTCGATCGGGCGGGTGGACCCGGCGAGACCTTTCAAGCTCGGTCCGTGCCCCTTTGATCCATCAACGGAATGGCAGGCAATACAGCCATAGGCTCCGAAAACCTGTTCCCCCGCCGTGGCAGACACGCTTTTGATTTTGAGATTCCGATCGAAGCCCTGATGCTTCGAGATCAGCTTCCCTTCGATGGTTTTCTCTTTGGCATCCGTGATGATCTTGAAAGAGAGCGGTTCATCGCCCGGCAAAATCACCTCGGTGAACTCCTGATCCCCAAGCTGGAAGCAAAAGGTCGGGACTCCTGACTTCGAAAGGTCGTAACCGAGGAACCTGGGCTTGGCGCGCTTCTCAGGCTGAGCGAGGTAAAAGAGATTTCCAATCAGCCGCGACCCGTAGTCAAAGGAACGCCGGCCACCTCTCCCCTCCTCACCCCAATACGGGTAGAGATCCAAAAAGCCTCCCTGCCACGCATAGAGCAGGCGACACTCCGTCGTGTCCCAGACATAGGAAAGAGCAGGTCCGTGGTTGACCGCGATTGCGGCCGGAATGACCTTCATCATTTTGTATTCCCCTTTCACATCCTTCCCGCTTCCAGCGTTGTATTTGGGAGATTTAAAAGCCTTGCCGTGATTGGTCAGAACAGCCGGATCCAGCCCCGGATCGGGAACAAAAGTCCGCAGGATGATCGGACCACCCTTTTCTCCCAGCGGAGTCGTGTTGAAAGTCAACGGATCACCGAACGAGGTGGTAATTCCAAGAAGCGAGAGCAAAAGCATGCGCATGGCAGAGATACCCGGCCTACTTGCAATGGTTTTCAAAGAACTCCGCAGCCGCCGTACAATCTTGAGCCAAATCCTCTCCCACCGTCGCTTCGACCGAGACCCCTCCGCGATAGCCGATTCCCAAAAGGTGTTCAAAGAAGGCGATGATTCCCGGAATATCCACCCCGGGCTTTGGAAAACACCGACCCGCTGGATTCGCCAATTGGACCGCGCAAATCAAATCAGCCGCCTCGCGCATGACATCACTGGCCTCCCCCTCCATTGCAAAGTGATAAAAGTCTGCGGCCAGACCAATCTCCGGACGATCGATCTCACGGGTGATCGCCAGAGTCTCTGCAAAGGTGTTTAAAAAATTCGTCTCGGTGTGGTTCACATGCTCCACCGCGATTCGAAGGTCCCAGCCACCTTCCTGAATCACCTCCGCAGCCAAGCGGCAAAACCGAATCATTTGCTCCCGCGCCTCAAGCTCGGACCAACCCACCGGAATCGACCTCGACCCCGGACTCCCAAACACCACCGCCTTTGCCCCCAAATGATCCGCCCGACCCAACGCATGCTCCAGAAAAGACCGCGATTTCTCATCATCCACTTCCGGCCCCACCACTTTTAGAGTCGGTGGCAAAAACCAATTTGCAGAGAGAACCGGCACCTCTGCCTTTCGAAGTCGTTCGGCTGCTTCCAAAAAATCTGCCTCCGGCATCGCGGCTGCTTTGGCCAAACCCGGCTCGATAAAGTCAAGTCCACTGGCTTTAATCAACTCACCATTCTGCAATGGCTCACTCGTCGAAAAATCGGAAACACCAAACTGCCAAAGCGGGGAAACGGAAGTTGTCATCGCAAGGACAGTACCATTTCAACTCTCGCGCGAAAGACGAAATCACGAATCATTGATTTCCAATAAGATTCTGATAGCCCGGTGAGATGAATCACTACCTACGATTCCCTCGACAGCCTGCTCTTGCCACCGCCACAGCAATTTTCACCCTCGCCCTTTCTTCCTGTAGCACGACGAAGGTCCCGCCACTGGCCGCCATGCCTGAAAAGGAAATCACCTACGAAGTGCAAATCTTCGATGTCCCCGCTGATCACCCCTTCGGCGATCAAAAAACCGAAATCCTCTCAGCCGAAGAAGGCACAGCGTTGAAGAAATCATTGAAGAAAGCACCCACTTTCTTCGCCACCACCGGAGGCCGTATCGGAGAGAAAAAAACTCTCAGCAACAAGAAGGAATTCATCTATCCTACCGACTACTCTCCAATAAAATACGCGAAACCCGGGAGCGGGAGTTTCCCAGTCACTCCCGCTACCCCGATTAATTTTGAGACGACCAAAACCGGCACAACCGTTTCCGTCACAGGTCTCAGCACTTCCACGGGAGAAAACCATATCGATATCTTAATCGATCGCAAGATTCTCCTGGGCTTCACCAACTACGGCAAACCCATCACAACCGATGCCACTGATTTCTTCGGGAGAAAAGTTCCGGTTGTCATCACTGAAAACCGAATTGAAAAACCCAGCTTCCGAAAGGATCAAATTAAAACGGTGGCCATGCTTCCTGAAGGGAACTACCTCGCTATCCGCAACATCGGGGCCACCTCCGTGACACCTGGTAAATTCCCCTTCACCGCCAAACGCCCCGCCGGCTTCATCGCCCTCGTCAGGGCGACGACTCGTTAATCATCCCCGATCGATCCTTTCTTCGAAGCCGCGAAGAGAATTTCGAACGTGCCCCGGGCTGACTGCCAAAGGCCAAAAAAGGCCAAAATTGCGGCTGCAAATCCCAGGAACCAGGGAACGAATGGAATCCCATTCACTCCGTCACCAAACTCCTCCACATTCAGCTCATCGAGTTTGAAAAAGTAATAAACGCTCCAGGCTGCCACCAGGGACACCATCCCCAGCATGAGGGCTTTAAGGCCCTCTCCCCTTATAATCCGCATCCGCTCCATCCACGCCTTTCGATAAATCGCAAGCGCGCGATCTCCCTCGATCCCATTAACCTTCAATCGATGAAAGATGGCCTCACGCCCCTCCCCCCAGAGGACCATCTTTAGGACCACGTCATACTGAGGTTCGTTTTCCACCATCGCCAAAGACTAGGGCAAACTCACTCGCGCGTCACCTTCAAGCGAACAAAATCACGAATCCCGTTCCGGAAGGTATAAAACCTCTGCTGTTCATCAGGCGTTGTCGATAAGAGCGAATCACTCACCCCGGACCATTGGGCCAGTCCAGTTGAGTTCTCCAGGACGTAAGTCAGATCTGATTTACGCAGATACCGGGTATATTGGAATCGGCCATCAATGATCTCACAAAGCACGGGAGCGTTCGGAAAATTCGGATCAAGATCGAGGGCATACTCCATGAGATTGTCGATCCCGTCACCATCTTCATCATCGAGAATACCTGTGACCAAGGAGTTTCGGGATGACCAGTCCTGATAGGTGTCGTCAACCGCCACCGTGGCTTCGCTCGTCAGTACTGTTCCACCATCCGTTGCCGTCAAACGATAGCGATAGGTTCCCGGTATCGAATAGGTCACCGTCGGAGATTCCAAACCGGGGGCACTGATCATCGAGAGACCAGGTCCTCCAATTTGTTCCCAAAGAATCGTGGGCATCCATCCTCCCGAAATCGTGCCATTCAGCCTGGCCACACCCGTGACCAAGACCACTTGATGGTTTCCTGCGCTCACCGAAAGACTGGTGCCCGGGGTGCCATTCATGGCACCGGTCCGCCACGCAAAGCGATCATCCCAATTCCGGATCGGACCAAGTGGATCGATGATCTCGATCGAAGACCCGCCTCCATCCGAAATGGGATACCAACTATCATTGTAGGTGAACTTCTGGATGTTACCGGAGAATGGCTCGGGCAAACGAAGGATCACTTCCTCACCTCCATTGGAGAATTTTCCTTCATACTGACCAACCACTGGCAAACCGGTTCCATACTTGCTTTCGAACGCGACTCGATCGCTCACCAAAACGATCATCTCTCCGGGCGCAAGGGTCATTTGAGGAAAGACGAACTGAATGCCCTCCACGAAGCGAACTCCTTCCAACTCCATGGCCGCTACTCCAATATTCTGCAGCTCAATAAACTCAAAGGCTGTTCCTTCGGCGGGATCATACATGAGTTCGGTGATCCGCAGATTCTGCATCAACCCAACAGCGGCCAAATAAGCGGTATCGTCGGCCGGAGTAAAAATCGATTCAACGGCATCAAGACTCATCCCAAAAACAAAGTCACTACTGCCATTGTTGGTTTGATGAACCTCGGCTGTGATGACATTGATGCCACTCACGAGCGCCGTCGCGGGCACCATGAAGGGCCCCTCCAAAGTGGCGTCACCACTGGAGTCGGCAAAGGTATCGTAGCTGGGATTCTCCTCAATTCCCTGTCGATAAAGCGGCTGACCGTTGAGATAGACGACAACTCCGTCATCGATGACGGCCTGGATGAACAGATCTGTCGATTCCAGATCACCATTATAGGTAAATTCACTCCGGAAATAGTAGGTCGGAATAAAGGGATCATTGTCATCGGGATCGACCAGTTCGGTAACGATCCCGGGAGCGGGCAGAGTATCGCTTTCAAAACCAATCAATCCGGCTCCGCTCTCCCATGCGGAATCATCAAATCCAACCTCTCGCCAGGACGATCCGAAGTCCGTGCCCGAATCGTCATACTTCCATGTTCCACCCAGAGTGATGAGGGAATAATTGTTTGTCGTCGTTGTCCCGTCAGAGCTTCCATTCGCACGTCCGGGTGTCGGAAGAAGAGCAACTTGAATCGTGCTCGAGCCATCTGGAATCCTTACGTACGAAGTATCTTCAACTTGGGAGGTAAAGGCCACCAGATCGATCTCATCAAGCTGTGCGGTAGAGAGCGCGACATTCCGGGAACTCGCGCTCATCGAGAAATCCAAAGCCACAAATCCACCGGCCCCCACAAAAGTCAGCGGCGGAATGGCATACTGGTCCACTTCCCCGCCGGGATTCTCGGTCAGGTAAAGTCCGCCCAGCGAAATTGGCGTGGTTCCGGGATTGTAGAGTTCTACAAAGTCATCACAAATCACCACTCGTGAATTGGCGACCCATTCGTTGATTTTCAAAAGACGCACATCACCGGTCCCGGCAGCCATGTTCCCGGCCTCCGGAGTCGGCAATCCCAAACCCCAATCACTTGTCCGGCCCAGGCGGCTCAAACTATAATCTGTGAGCTGATTGCCAAAGGTCACCGAATCCACGACAGAGACACCGTTCAGCAGGTAGAAAGTCTCACCGTCACGGTCCAGGGAGAACCCGGACCCAAGCTCAACCCGCAGGTATCCCTTGGCAGGAAGCTGGGTGCCCGGCGGGAACATCGTGCCGGGCATACCGCTCGGATCATCGGATATCACCAAACCACTCAGATCAAAAGAAGAGGACCCGGAGTTATAAAACTCAACCCAATCAGCTCCAACCGAAGGGTCCGCCACGATTTCATTAATGCGAACGACAGGCGGCAGCGCCTCTGTCACGGTCCAGCTTTGAGAAGCATTTGGGGTCTCCTGCCAAACACTGTTGCTGTCCTTTCCCAGAACCTCAACCTGATAAGTGCCAGGAACCAGACCGGTCAACATGATGGCATTTGCGATGTCAATATCGGCGCTCCAGAGTCCGCCATTTAAGCGCCAGCGATATTCCGTCGTAAAATTCCCGCTCTCAATTCCGGAGATCCCGGGCATGTGAACGATCAGGTTTGCCGTGGTCTCATCAGTCAAGGCAGGAGGCTCGCCCGATACGGTGGCGCCCCGGGGAACCTCAGCCCCCATGTCTGCTCCATTGATCCCGGAGCCGATGGCCGGGGATCCCGCAAGCAGGCGATAGTCCAAGCCATCGCGATCCACAAAAGCGGGATCAAGGTCGAGATTGTTCACGCCATAAATATGCTCGGCAGCAGGCAGGATGTTATGATCCGCCACGATATTCGGCAACTCACCCCCGGCACGAGGGTGATCGGGAAAGCGGAAAACCACCGCGCTCTCAATGAAAATATTCCCGCGGCAAAAAACATCACTTCCAGCATCAACATTTGACCGGAGAGGCTCTCGGAAGTTGATCGCTCCGAGTGTCGCCTTCCGCACGACGTTGTTTTCAAAAATCGCGTCCGCTTCGTTCTTCAGTAACAGGGCATGATCGACATCATCAAAGATGTTTCTCACGACGGTGATATGGGCGTCTCCATCCGTCGCGATAGCATTGGACGTGCTGGCGCGATTGGGGTCATCCGTGTGAATATTCAGGAAAGTATTTCCTTCAATATGGGCGTCGATCCCATCGAGATCCAAGCAGTCATCGGTGCCACCCTGAAAAAGATTATTCAATACGTAGATAATGGGACCAGGACGACGACCGCCGGAGAAATCAATGATGTCATTGTAGCCCGACGAGGTCTGAAACACGTTCCCGATCAAATTAAAGAACTCATCTCCCCCGAGAGCCGATCCGTGAATCACCTCGCTTCCGCTGGATGATGGAAAATCACAATTCAAAACATTCATCTTGGGATTCCTCACTTCCAATACGGTTTCTGTCGTTCCCCGCCACCGAACCCCGTCGAGAGTCAGTCTGGCATTTGTCACTTCCACCGAATGACCGCCCGCCGTCGAGAAGTTCTGATCCAGCTCAATCATGCGATTATCCTCATCAGTGTTCGTAAACACCACCCCCGTCCAGGTATCACCGCTCCCGGGAAGAACGGTAAACTGAATCTTCTCGTATTGAGTACCCCCGGCATCCAACTGTCCCAACACAGTCAGTTCCGCACCTTGACCAAAGAAGAGGCTTGTCCCCGGCTCGACCGTGAGAGTTCTGCCAACCGGAACGACAAGATCGGCATCGACGAGATACGGCCCTTCGTCCGCGGTCAAAGTTGTATCGGCTGCGAGAGTTCCGGAAATTGCCGCAGTATCGCCATCGTCATACCACATCTCAAGCGAGACAATTTCGATGACTTCCCCTTGATCGTTCAAGGCTTCTACGAACACCCGGTTCATCCCCGGGTTCAAATACGAATCTTCAGCAACGGGCTGACTCCTGTCTCTTATACACATCTGACGCTGCCGACGATCTAC
>OJIS01000515.1_pt1 | contig 12320 bp, 13 predicted proteins | sample 1595671 | NCBI WGS metagenome assembly OJIS01 (sample SAMN05416814, study PRJEB24817) | seawater metagenome | isolation source: Sea water | place: Canada:Atlantic | collected 2013-07 | reverse complement strand
ATTCCTTACCCACGGACTTCACCAGTCCGATCACTCCCGCCTTGCTGGTCGAGTAACACGACATGCCGGCGTTCCCCTCCTTTCCTGCAATCGAGGCGATGAGCAGCACTCGACCGTAGTCGCGCGGCCCCATGTGCCGCACCGCCTCGCGGCATGTCAGGAACGAGCCACGGACGTTGACCGCCTGGACCTGATCGAACCCGGACAAGGGCACATCCTCGATTTTCACTCCATTCGGCCCGACGATTCCCGCGCAGTTCACCATCACATCAAGACGACCCGCCGCAGCAAGAATTTTCGTAAAGGCCGTCGTCACGGATGTTTCGTCTGCCACATCCATCGGCTCGAATTCGCAGCCGAGCCGCTCGGCAGCAGCAGTTCCTTGTTTCTGGTCGCGGTCGACGATCCACACCCGTGCGCCCTCCTGTATCAGGCGTGTTGCGATGTGCAGGCCCAGGCCGTCGGCGCCACCGGTGATGATGGCGACCTGATCTTTGAAGCGTTCGTTTGTCATATGCATTTTCTGATAGAATTAAATTGAGTTGGCATCATTTGCGCGCACCTCCTGCCGCGGGGTGCCGAGGCCATCCCCGGTGACGAGTGGTTTCATGCTGAAACCTCCTTCCCGCAGGATTCACAAAGAAGATCAAACAAGCGGAAGGCCTCATTTTCCGTTTCCGGATCGAGATTGAATCCAACCGGGCCGCGTATGATGCAGTTTGGGAAAACACCCTGCCGGTGCAGCAGTGCCTTTTCCACGCTCAGGTAACCGTCGAGTCCATGCTGCAAGGAGATCAACGGGGCGATGAGCCCCTGAAGTTCGGTGGCCCGCTGCAGGTCCCCGGCCTCCAAGGCATCCCACTCGGCACGAATGGCCCAGAGAATTTCGGTTCCCGGCATGGTGCCGAATATCCCGCGCTGGTAGGAATCGAGCAAGGCGATGCCGCCACTGCCCTCGAACACTCTCAAGCCGGGACCACCCCCGTCACGGAGGAGGCTGAGGTTCGGCCCTAACGGCTCCGCCTCCGGCTTGAAAAGAACGCGATCACCGAAGCGTTGGTGCAGATCCGCCTGCGTTTCAACCGGCAGGGGTTCGCCAACATAACCGCTGGCATCCTGCACGATGATCGGCAAGTGCGTGGCGGCGATGATCGCTTCGTAGTAGCGGATCTTTTCTGAAAGCAGGGCGCGGGAAGCGGCCGGAGGAATCGCCATGAGCGCATCCACTCCGGCGTCGGTGGCAGTGCGGACATGCCGGACGGCCTGCACCGTGCTCTCGTCGCCGACGCTCATCACCACCGGTCCGCGGTCGGCGTTAAACTGAACGAGCCGCTGCGCGAGTTCATCGCGCTCGGCATCGGTGAGCCGGAGGACCTCAGTGACCATTGCGGCCACGACGCCATGCGCGCCATTTTCATAAGCCCAGTCGACTTCTCCAGCGAGAGTTTCCCAGTCGATCGATTCGTCGGTATGGAAGGGTAATTGCAGCACCGGCAGGACGCCGGCAAGTGATTGATTCTTGTTCATGATGAATTCTACCAGTCTCCCACCGCACCATCGGAATAGAAAACGCGCTGGAGTTGTTCCTGTTGGAAGGGGTGCTTCGCAATCTCCTCCTCGTTGAGTTCGACGCCAAGGCCAGGCAGGGAGTTGGGAGTCACAGTGCGGGTTTTGGGATCGACCTTGAATCCCTCTTGTACGACATCGTCGCGCCACGGCACATCGTTATGAACGCTTTCACAAATCACATAGGAAGGCGTGGCAAATCCCAGCTCGATCGAGGCAGCGGTACTCACCGGCCCCTGGGGATTATGAGGAGCAAGCGCAACCCGATAGGCTTCCGCCATCGCAGCAATCCGGCGCGCTTCGGAAAGTCCTCCACAGTGGGTAATGTCCGGTTGAAGAACTGAACAAGCCCGTTTCTCCAGCACCTCGCGGAAGGCATGCTGGGTGACGAGCCGCTCACCGGTGGCGATAGGCGTTTTCACCGCGTCCTGGATGCGGGCAATGTCGTCGATCGATTCCGGCCAGCAGGGTTCCTCGAAAAAGTAGAGATCATAGGGCTCGAGCGCCTTGGCAAACTGCATTCCCATACGGGGTGAAGGTCGGGCATGGCAATCAACCATGATGTCGATATCCGGCCCGACCGCCTCGCGCATCGCCTCGACACATTCTGCCGCGTAGCGCACCGGGCGGGCACCCTCGAGCGGCATGGTCGGCGGAACGGCCATCGATTTAAAGGCGGTAAAACCATCTTCCACCGCTTCCTGGGCGAGCTCTCCGAAGCGTTTGGCATCGGAACAATCGGTTTCATAAAAATCCTCCATGCGACCACCGCCAAGGTGACAGTAAAGCCGGATGTGGTCGCGGACCGGTCCGCCCCAAAGCTGGTGCACCGGTACTCCGTGGACTTTTCCGAGGATGTCCCAGAGCGCCAGATCAATGCCGCTGATGGCGGTACCGCGCACGATTCCGTTGCCATGCCAGAAATGCTGCCGGAACATCATTTGCCAGAGGTGTTCAATGCGACGTGGGTCCTCGCCGATCAGAAGCTCGCTAATGTCCTCCACCGCCCCGACCACCGCGCGGGTATGCCACTCGAGGGTCGCTTCACCCCAGCCATACAGCCCGGATTGGTCGGTGACCACCTTCACAAAGACCCAATTACGCATGCGCGCATGGCAGACGTGGGTTTCAATCCGTTCGATTTTCATGAGCGTCGGTGTGAGGTAATTGACCTGGGGTGATTCACGGCCCGATTTATAGAGAGATCTTCGGCGGGTGGGAATGAAATGAGCCCGTGAATATCATGCACAAATCCGACATTTCCGCGAGCCCATTGGGATTCGGGCCTCGAAGCGCTTCGTTCAAGAATCCACAAATCCGCGCACTTGGCGAATGCGGCGATAGCTGGCGGGTGGGAGTCCGAAGCGGCGTTTGAAACTTCGGGAGAAATGGAAGGGACAGTTGAAGCCGCAGTGCTCGGCGATTTCCTCGACTGTCGTCTCCGGGTAGGCAAGCATGCGGGAGGCCCGCTGGAGCCGGGCTTCGATCAGCCAAGCTTTCGGGGTCGTCCCGGTGTGCGTCTTGAACAAGCGGCTGAAGTAATCCACGTTGAGGCCACAGGCGGTGGCCCACGCGGCGATGGAGACATCTTCGCCGAGGCGTTGCTGAATCCATTCCTGCGCGGCGAGGACATGTTGGGTTGTCTTTTCATTGCCTTCGGCCGCACCGGGGTCGGGTCCGAGGGCCTCCTGTAGTTCCGCCAGCCAGCGGAAGATGGCGCCGGTGACGTGCAGATTGCGCCAACGACTCTCGGCCTCGAATGCTTCGAGCACCGCGGCGAACCCTTGCTCGTACGATTTCCTGTCCTGTAGTCGGTAATGACGTTGGTAGGCGTGCCGAAGCAGCACGTTCGCGGTATCGTCCCGACTCAACGAGAGGCAGGCCGACAAGGTCGTCTGCGGTCGGGCCGAGTCCTGGGTGCACGAGAAAACGTCCCCCCCACGCCACACCACCATCTCGCCCGGCTTCAGCGGCACAGCCACGCCATTGATTTCCGCAGTACACGAACCGTCCTTGAGATAGAAGAAACAGATGAGATCAGACCCGAGACGCGACGGTTCGATGGACCAGTCCGGATCCCCGCCCCAGCGCCCGAACCATTTCACCCGCAGCCCGAGGGAGGTCTCGAACTGCGGCTCCCAGTCATGGTGATAGGGTAGGTCGGTCATGTGATTCTCAATTTGTACCATCTCTGCCGCAAGTTGCAGGCCTAATAAACCGCGCGTCCTCCTGAGAGATCGAAGGTGAATCCCGTGTTGAAACTTGCTTCCGGAGAAACGATCCAGCAGACCATCGCAGCCATCTCGTCAAGCGTTCCGCAACGCTTCATGGGAATCTTATCGGTCATGTATTTCACTTGCTCCGGCTCCACCTTGTCTACCATGGCCGTGCGGATGACCGCTGGCGCGAGACCGTTCACGGTGATGCCGGTCTCCGCATATTCCTTACCCACGGACTTCACCAGTCCGATCACTCCCGCCTTGCTGGTCGAGTAGCACGACATGCCGGCGTTCCCTTCCTTCCCTGCGATCGAGGCGACGAGCAGAACCCGCCCGTAATCGCGCGGCCCCATGTGTCGCACCGCCTCGCGGCAGGTCAGAAACGAGCCGCGAACGTTCACCGCCTGCACCTGATCAAATCCGGATAAAGGAACGTCTTCGATTTTCACCCCGTTCGGACCGACGATTCCGGCACAGTTCACCATCACATCCAGCCGACCCGTTGCCGCGAGAATTTTCGAGAAGGCTGTCGTCACGGATGTTTCGTCGGCCACATCCATCGGCTCAAATTCGCACCCGAGCCGCTCGGCCGCGGCCTTACCCAATTCCTCGTCGCGGTCCACGATCCACACCCTCGCGCCCTCCTTTATCAGACGTGTTGCAATGTGCAGGCCAAGCCCGTCGGCTCCACCGGTGATGATGGCGATCTGATCTTTGAAGCGTTCATTTGTCATATTCGTTTTTTGATTAGGTTAAATTGAGTTACCTGAATTCTGACGAGTCCATACAGACTTTAATCTCAGAAAAATGCAGGCCGCACCCCTCTTGTCCGTGGACCAACGCATGGCTGAGGTGGATTTCAATGCGGTCGATTCTCACAAGAGTTGGGTAGGGTCAGATCGCCTAATTCCTACTTCTACCGGATTTTTTTGCCCAAGGGAATGAAGCTACTGCCACTTTCTCATGAATAAATCCGACTTTTCGCCTCCCTGGAAATTCGGATCTCAAAGAGCTTCGTTCAGGGATCCACAAATCCGCGCACTTGGCATTCGAGACCTTTCTTAAGCTGGCACCAAACACGCCGGCGGCCCATCGCTACCTCGCGAGGCTCTACCGCACCAGGCTCGGACGCAGAGATCTCGCGTCCACGCATTCCTTCCACCTCAAGCAGATACAGGATCAAAATAGAACGGGACTCACACCTGATGCCGAACCGGAGAATTCAACGCCATCCATCCCGACATCATTCGTAAATACTGTCGCGATATCTTCCCGCCCCGGACCATCGGTCGACCCCGTTCAATGATGGAAGGCGCGAGGCCGATGCTTCGAATCCCAAAGGCTACTTCGAAAACGATAAGGCGGCGCGGCTTGGTCGCGACTCTGACTGGATTGGCGAAGGGAAGGGCAAAGTCGTGAAAATCGTGGCGCAGCTTCTCCCCAACCTGCCCAGCGAACTCAATGGCAAGCCGGAGCATTACCGCATCGTTTTCATGGAACGAAATCTGGACGAGGTGGTGGCATCGCAGCGGACCATGCTCGACCACCAGGGGAGCAAGGGAGCCGGGCTCGACACAGCGGCGATGGCGGCCATGATCGATCCCATGCGCCATCGTGAAAAGGCACCTACGAACTGAACTATTGACCACCGAAATGACCCCAATTAATCCCAATTATGATGTCACGATTATCGGAAGCGGACACAACGGCCTCGTAGCGGCTTGCTACCTCGCCAAGGCTGGCTTGTCCGTCCTGATGTTAGAACGCAACGCCGAAATCGGCGGCGCCACGCGATCGAAACAAATTTTTGAAGGCGTGGAGGCCCGGCTCTCCGTCTATTCCTATCTGGTCAGTTTGTTTCCAGAAAAGATCGTCGCAGACCTCGGGCTCGATCTGGAATTGCGCTCCCGCAAGACTGAATCCTGGACGCCTTCCCTCGACAATGGAAAGCGCCGTGAACTGCTTCTTCGCTCCGGCGACCCCGACTCGAACCGGGCTGCCTTCAAGGCATTGACTGGCAGCGATGACGACTACCGGGGCTACCTCAAACTGCAGGAAATGCAAGAGAGCCTGGCCGCGGTCATTTGGCCAAGCCTGACCGAGCCACTCGTGACCCGTAGTCAGATGCGGGGTCGCCTGGATCGCGATGGCGAGAAAGCGTGGCAGGCCATCATCGAGGAACCGCTGGGCAAGATCATCGAAGACCTCATCTCTGATGACCTCATCCGCGGAATCGTTTTCACCGATGGCCGGATCGGCATATCGACCTACCCGCACGACCCAACCCTGCTTCAGAACCGGTCGTTTCTCTACCACGTCATCGGCAGGGAGACGGGCGAGTGGCGCGTTCCGGTCGGTGGCATGGGTGCGCTTGTTGATCAATTGCTGCAGGTGGCGAAAGCCACCGGTAAAGTGACCATTCAAACCGGGGCCGAAGTGTCGGCCATCAACCCGGGCGCAAGCGGTTCTTCGATCGGGTTCGAGATTGATGGCGATGAGCGCGAGGTCGAGGCCCGCTTCGTCCTCTGCAATGCCTCCGCCCAAGTGCTCGATCGCTTGACCGGGTCCCACAACGAGGCACAGGCAAACGACATCGAAGGTGCCGGGTTCAAAATCAACATGTTGCTCGAGAGACTTCCGCAACTCCGCTCGAATCTCTGCCCTGCCAGCGAGGCCTTTGCTGGAACCGTTCATATTGATGAAGGCTACGAACAGATGTTGGCTTGCTACCATCAAAGCATGGCCGGCGAAGTGCCCGATAAGCCCCCGGGCGAAATCTACTGCCACACCCTGAGCGACGATTCCATTCTATCCGATGATTTGAAACAGCGTGGTTTCCACACCTTGACAATGTTTGGACTGGACATGCCCTACCGCCTTTTTGAGGAAGACAACGAGCGCGTGCGGGGCGAAGTTCTGGCGAAATACCTGGCGGGGATCAACGAGCACTTGGAGGAACCGATCGAATCCTGCCTTGCGAAGGATGCCAATGGTGAGCCTTGCATCGAGGCGATGAGCCCGGTCGATCTGGAGAGGGCCATCCACCTGCCCAAGGGCAACATCTTCCACGGCGACCTGACCTGGCCATTTACCGACGACGATGATGAGGTCGGCACTTGGGGTGTCGAGACCGGGCATCCGCAGATCTACATCTGTGGCTCATCGGCAAAGCGCGGAGGGGCCGTGAGCGGAATCCCCGGCCACAACGCGGCCATGAAAGTTTTGGAAGTGATCTCGGAACAGCAAACTCCCCTCTCCCGGACGCTCACTCCTGAGCCCTGAAGCCAGCGAAAAACTCCAAGTCGAAAATGAGGATGGGGCTCGTGCTCGACAAGACGGAGTTGTCATTCCGCTGCAACATGGGCGTCCTTGCGGACTATCAGCAGTTCGCCGCCGAATCGGATTCGGACGGTGTCCGACTTGAAGGAGTTTCGCCGACCGACTTCCGACCGTCCTCGATGCGATCGGTCAGCGCAAACCCGACCACCACTTTGATGGCAAGTCCCGCCATCCCCTGATCGAAGGCAAAGTCAAAGCGCACTCCCCCAACCTCCATTGGTCTGAAGGCGGTTCCACGGGAGAATGGGCCGTCCGATCCGGCGACTTCAAGCTTCTTGCAAGCGAGCCAAACGCAAAGCTCCCCGCTCCAAGAAATCGCCCCTTCCCGACCTTGGCAGGTCTACGAAGAAATCGCAAAACAGCTCGGCCTCGATGACGGTCTCCGTCGCCGCCAGGCGCAATGGTCCATCGCCCGAAAAAAACGCGGCCGGGCCCGCCGCATCTACGGAGAATAAAAAAATGCCATCAACAAGATCTGTTACTCGACTTCGAAGACCTGGTAGTAGCGCTCGGTCGCATCCGAGATTGCAGGATTTTCATCAATGAAGGTCGTCGTTTCACTCTCGATCTCCCCGACTACGCTGTCCGTCACCTCGATCCAGTTTTGGAGGTCATCCGAATAATTGATCCCATAGATCTGACCGGGTCTCGAGCGCCAGGTAATACCGACCCGGTCTGCCTCAAGTTCCGACGTATCGATGTTCACAATTTCGAACTGCTGCCCCGGACTTCCACTTGGCAGAAGCACCACGTGGCTTAATCCCACCCGGATCCCGCCGTAATGGCTCAGCATTTCGATCCCGAGGTAGCGAGTCGGTGCGATACCAGCGAGGTCATAAATGCCGTTGACGGCCTCGCCTGCGACGCCGCTTGCCTGCGCGAGCGTCCGGGTATCGCCAAACCCTGTCCACCCGCCGCTGGCGAAATCATAGGCTGTCGGCGTCCCGCCGACCTCTGGTGGTGCCACGGTTGGTGTCGTCGCAGTGTAGAGTTTAAATTCGTTCATGCCGCGATCAGTCGCGGTGTTCTCGTTGACGTTCCACAGCAACAGAGTGGCTAAATTGCTAACTTCGCCGAAATCGAGTACGAGCCACGTCCCGTTCGGGGTGGTTCCCGGCACTTCGAATCCCTGCCAGTCATCTGCCCAGGCGTTGGAGTGGGTCCAGGTTGTCGGATCTTCGGGTGTGGCCCCCCTAAAGATGGAGTTATCGGCAATTTTCAAGATCGAACCGTTGGCATCGAGACTGTCGCCCTGGTGAAATCCGAACACTGCCGTGATTGGAACCACCTCCGGCTCCACCGGGTCCGGAGGATCGACCGGATCCCCCAGAGTGATCGCCTTCTCATCTTCCACATCAGTGAAAGCGATTTCAGCAAGACCGACACGGGTTCCTCCGTGGTTGCTCAACAGCTTCAAGCCGATGTAGCGCGCGCCTGCGGCGTCCGAGACGTCGTATGCTTGTCCAGGGTCGCCAATTTGGATTCCCATCGCGAGTTCGGAACCACCCAGGGCCGTCCAGCCACCACTCGCGAAATCGTAAGGGGTCACGACGCCCCCTGTGTCGGGCGGTGCGATCGTAGGATCCGTCGCATAGAAAACTTCAAACTCTCTGGTACCGCGGTCAAGAGCATTGGTCTCCTCGACATTCCACAAATACATCGTTTTGAGATCTGCCACCGGTCCACCCAGGTCGAGCACTGCCCAAGTGTTATTTTCTCCGAAAGTTGGGACGGTGAATCCTTGCCAGTCATTGGCCCAAGCCGTATTGCCAACCGTCCAGGTTGTCGGGTTATCGGCGTCGGACTTGTCCATGCCGGTGCCATTGATCGCAGACAAGACCGAGCCGTCTCCGTCGAGGCTGTCGCCCTGGTGGAAGGCTTCGATGCCGGCGATCGGAATCTCGGCCGCCCCAGCGGTCGCAAGCGCGGCAGAGGTCAGGAGGAGAGATCGGATGATTATAAATTTGCTTGGAAATAACATGATTGTCGAGGGCTTCAGGTTGATGCTTGGTATGGCTTCCGCCGATGAGTGAATGCACGCAGCGTTTAGCAAATTTTAGATGAAGCCACAAGCAGATCGTAATCGCAGGCTCGACACGTGGCACAATAGCCGTTTGGTTTTTGGCTCGATCATCCGAACTCCGCTACGAAAAAGTTCACCGCCATCGCTGATCGTCCCACCTCAGGGTTCGACATCCGGGGGTGGCACGCTATGTCTTGACCCAAGTCGACGATCAAGAATGAAGATCCAGTGCCCCAGCCCTACCTGTGACCAGAGCCTAAGCGGCCGCAAATCCGACATCGGTCAGCGGGTGAGATGCTCCCAATGCGACCACTCCTTTATTTGGACCGATCGATTCTATTCCGGCGAGTCCTTCATCATCTACGACCTCGAAACCACCGGCCTCAGCCCGGACTACGACGAGTTCATTCAGATCGCAGCCGTCAAATTCAAAGCAGGCTGCCTCTGCCCCAGCGATTCCTTCTTCAGCTTTGCCAAGCCAAGGCGTCGTATTTCATCATTTATCGAAAGCTACACCGGCATCGGAAATCGGGACGTCACAGATTCACCAAGGCCCGAGCAGGTCCTTCGCGATTTCGCGGCCTGGTCCGATGACGCCACCCTGATCGCTCACAACGCCAAGCGTTTCGACTCGAAGTTCCTCGAGGCCACCTGTCAGCGTCACGGACTTCCCAGTCGTGAGATCGACGCGATTGATTCGATCGGAATCTCAAAAATGATGTTCGGCAAAACAAGGGGGACCGGCCATTCGCTCGATCACGTGAAGAACCGGCTCAGGCTTCAAGAGACCACGCTTCGACGTCACGATGCCCGGGGAGATGTCGACATCCTTGGGCGCGCCATCCAAGTCATGCACCATCATCTGGAACTCGATAATTCCTTCAACGGAGTCCCCCGGCATACCACCCGACTACCCATCGTCTGACTGCGGCAGGGATCCCCGATCCAAGAAAACAATTCCGCGTCTTTGATCTCGAACATGAGCAGGCCCGGCGTATTTAATTGTTTCAAATAGCCGTTTTAAATCAGGGTGAAAGCTTGCGGATTGTTTCCGAAAGAGCATCGAGCCCACGTCCAATTTTCTTAAAAAACGAGGGATCGTGCTTCACGACCATGAAATTTGGATGCTGTGCCCAGATTAACCGCAGCCGTGAATTTAGATCCACCGCTTCATCCATCGTCTCGCTGCGGATGGGGTTCCCGCCCTCAATCCCCATTCCGCCGACGGCAGCGCTTTCGAAAAAAATGACAGCGTCGTAGCGTTCCAGTTCCGCCTTCAGGCTGGTTTCGAGCGCTTCGAAAAAGCCCTCTGGCACGCCCGGCCAGTAAACCGCGCCGTCGACGGTGCCACGGTCGCAGAGTAATACGCGCTCCGGATAAAGCGCTGCCTGGACATCCTCAAGGTTTCGCTGAACGTGATAAACTGCCTTCTGGGCCGCCATCCGTGCATGCTCTTCCGCTTCGCGGGGGAATCCACCGGAGAAGATCATCGTGGCCGCTTCCGGAACGATCACAATCTGCTCGCCGATCTCCCTTCGGAAAAAGTCGACGGCAGTTGTCTTGCCACCGCCCGGCCCCCCGGTCACAACCACTCGCCGTCTTTTCTGATTTTTGCTTTCACTCATGGCTCATGATCGGATGATGGAAGCGTCCGGCGCAAGCCCCGCAATGCCTAAATACGCAGATGCAATCAAAGAAAATACGAATCCAGTCCCTTGAACGACGGGAAGGCCTTATCGGCGGTCACCAGTTGGAAGCCGGAACGGACGGCGAATGCTTCGATCAAAGCCCGGCCTGGCAACCCGTGGGAATTCCCCGCGGCGACGGCCGCGCTCCGGACCCCGACGACACCTGACAGGCAGGCCATTCACCTGCCAAAAAAACCAGCACCTCATCGAAGCCATCACCAAGACGACGGCCACCCAACAAAGGTCAACTCTCCGGCTGGTAAGCCCTATCGAGATGCACGTATCCCCCGTCGGGATAGATAATTTGCCCGGTCGTGTGCGCTGAGCGTTCGGAGGCGAGGAAAACCACGGTATTGGCCATTTCCTCCGCCGTGGTCATCCGGCGGCCCAGCGGAATCCGCGCGCTCATCTCATCGAGAAATTTCTTGGGAGCATCCGTCGCCGCAGCCAAGGATTCATACATCGGGGTATACACTTCCGCCGGCACCACGGCATTCACACGGATACCGTGCTTTGCGAGATCCAAGGCCCACTCACGCGTGAGGGCATTCATCGCCCCTTTCGACGCGGCGTAACCTGAAGTCCCACCCTGCCCCGTGACAGCCACCTTCGAGGAAACATTCACAATAAATCCCCGCGATTCAATCAAGGCTTCCAAGGCGAAGTGCGTCAGCGCGAAGACATGCAGGAGATTCTTTTGCATCGATCCCAGAAAATCCCTTGGACTGTCTCTCAACGAAACCTGGTCATTGATGCCCGCGTTATGGACAAGTCCGTCAATTCGTCCGTAGGCCTTCAGAGTCACTTCAATCGCATTTTGGCAAGCCTCTTCCGAAGTCAGCTCCGCTTCGACAACCAGTCCCCGACCACATTTCTCAATGAGCGCACGCCCAACATCCGGAGAGCGCCCAACAATCACCGGAATCGCGCCTTCAGCAGCAAAGACTTCCACACAAGCCGCTCCGATCCCCTTGGCACCTCCGGTGACAATGACCACTTTGTTTTCCAATTGAAGGTCCATCAATCAGTTACTCATCAGAAAGCCTGTTCTCTCAGAAATTCAGGCCGCTGGTCGAAATTGAACCGACGACCTATTCAATAGGTGCGTATCGCCGGGGGTGAGATCTTGCTAACATTGTAGCGTCGAAGACAAACAAGAAACCAAATGCCCTCCCACCCATCGAAAGCAATCCCCAGTTCACAAGACTGAAAGAGCCACACTGTTCAGCAATAACACATGCTAACGCCACCTCCACTCACCCCTACAGCAAAGAAAAAGCTCAACGTGCGGCCCTAACCCGCAATGTCACGATCCTAGAGCGTCTGGGATGCCTTGATGAGGCGGGTATGATCCTGCTCCGAAAGGGCTTGGCTCCGACCATCACAAAAGGCCCGTGTGCTTGCGAGATCGTGACCGGCGATCACATCACCAAGTAATCTCGCAAAATCTGCAGACTGGTGTGCAAAAAAAGCAGAGCCGCTCAC
>OJIS01000514.1_pt1 | contig 12331 bp, 8 predicted proteins | sample 1595671 | NCBI WGS metagenome assembly OJIS01 (sample SAMN05416814, study PRJEB24817) | seawater metagenome | isolation source: Sea water | place: Canada:Atlantic | collected 2013-07 | reverse complement strand
TCTACACAGAGTAGATCGTCGGCAGCGTCAGATGTGTATAAGAGACAGCCTTAAAAATGCCCTTCGCGAGCTTCTTCTGCCACACGGTATCGTATTCGAGCAGCGGGATGTGGAGGAAAGACAGCACGGGCGATGTCGATGGTTTCTGTGCCGCGAGCCATTTCTCCTGGGCCGCTTGCACGCCCTGCGTCGTCGTGTTGAGGCAGAGGAGTTCCATGAGTTCGCGGTCGTCGGCTCCGATGATGGGGATGCGGTAGTTCCCTCCGTCATGTCCGCCACGGTAGAGGCTGTGCTTCGCCTCGGTCAGCGTGGACTGCGCTGTCGCGTAGTCGTCGAGCTGGTCGTGATTCCCCCAGTTGAAGAGCCACGGTATTCCCAACGATTCGATCTTCTCGAGCGAATACTCGAAAAATTCCTGGCCCAGCCCGCCCGGGTTGTCACTCCAGAGGTCGCCGGTGATCGCGAGCAGATGCGGATCGGTATTTTCGACCATGCGCTTCATGTCCTCGACCGATTTCAGGTCCGCCTTCTCGCCGTACTTTTTGCGGTTGCAGAAAAAATGGATGTCGGTGAACTGCAGGATGCGCAAGGCGTCGCCGGCAACCTCGAGTTTTGCGGTCCGGGGGAGATCCTTTTTCGCGTCCGCGAGGCCCATCGACATCGCCGGGCGGAGATCCTGAGGGCCGGCTTTGGAGTGGGTAGCGGACACGCCTGCGGCGACAGATGCGGAAAGAAATTGGCGTCGGTTCATCATACTGATCACTGGTTGCTGGGCACCTGGGTCCCCTATCTTAAAATGTGATATCTCCCAGACAACAACAGATCCTATAAATCGTCCGACTCTTTAAAATGCGACTCTTTAAAATGCAGCCTTGAGCAATTTCTGAATCATCGGCTCCATGGCGTCAGCCCAGACTTCAAAACCTTTCTCGGTGGGATGAACGGTATCTTTGATCAACTCCTTGTTCAGGGTTTTGTCTTTGTTGAGAAAGGCATGGCCGATATCCAGGTAAAAGAGAGTCTTATCGTCGTGTAGCTTACTGATGATCGTGTTGACCTCGTCGTTGCGTGCCCGGAGCGGATCATCCACTTCTTTGCCACGTGGAAAGATGCCCAGCAGGAGAATTTTCGTCGCTGGTAATCGCTTTCTGAGCTCCTTGGTGATGGCCTCAATGGCATAGGCCGTTTCTTTGGGCTTTTCGTCACGTCGGACAGCCGTGTTGTTTGTGCCGATCAGAAGCACCACGAGTTTCGGTTTGATTGTCTCCAACTTGCCATGCTGCAAGCGCCATAGAATGTGTTCGGTGCAGTCGCCGCTGGAGCCAAAGTTGTATCCGCCACGCTCTTCGTATCGTTCTTTCCAAACAGGGGTGCCGGCTCGTTCAAAACGGAAGATGATGGAATCGCCGATCATGAGCAAATCGACCTTCTTCTTTGCCAGACCATTGGCCAGATCGTTGTGTCGCTTCATCCACAAGGGCCAGCCTTTGGTGACGGGACGATTGACCGCCTGAGTGGCGGGAATATCTGTTTTGTAATCGAACGCCTTTTCTTGGGAGAATGCGGTCGCAAAAGAAGTGAGCACAATTAATGGCCAGAATAAATAGTTGATCATATTATTAAAATTTTGCTGTTGAGGTGAAGGGTATCTCTCACCCTTTCCAATTCAAGCCCTCTGGCACGGGCGAGAGAATCTCGTGGCCCGCACCGGTGACGCAAACCATGTCCTCAACACGGATGCCCCCGGGGCTCACCGTAAATCCCAATCCTGGGCCGTGAAAGTTGTTCTTGGGCTGGAGTCCTTGAAGTCGGTGTCCCATTCAGACACAAACCGTGCACACCCGATCTCATGGGTTTGAAATCCCATTCTTTGGACCCTTGTCACATCAGGACACTTTCGCCAAGCAATCGCCCTGGTGTCAGCCCGCTTAAAGTGGAATTCCAGTTGACCGGGACCGTCATCGAACCTACACCGAATTCGTTCTTGGGATTGACCTAGCCAATCGAAGAGAACACTTCCTCTTTTTTCAGCTAGAAAAAAATACCACCATGGCCTCAACACAAGCGCGCAACCAAAACAGAAATCGCCCCTCGAAGTCGAATTCAGCGAGAAACAAACGTCAAAACGACCATAAGAAGCGTCTCGTCGCATTGGGTATGGATGAAGCGACTGTCGCCCTCATGAACCCCAAAGACGTTCGCGACAAGCTGAAGTACCCTGCCAAAGTGGCGAAAGAGTGCGCTGCCAAGTAGTCCTGGTCGGACTCCTAAGATTCGATAGATCGCCCTCTCTGATTGATCGGGCGAAAATCGCTGCCGGCCCCTTGCTGCCAAGCTCGGGGCTTCAATGTTGGAGAACTGATCGAACAAGATCGGTGTCCTGAAGGGACACTGGAAATCTCACCTTCCCGCTGATGCCATTTCCAAATGGGACAATCACTCCATCAGGCCTGCGCGCATCTCATTTTCTCGATCTCGCAAAGGGGTAACCTCGCTAAGCAAAAAGAGGATCAGGAGACCGTGACCTTTCAGGATGAATCTCGAAAATTCCTGATGGAACATGAAGTGGAATTTGATGAACGGTCTGTTTGGGATTGAGGAAACGGGAGAGCTTGGATCGTTGTGTGTTTTCCGGTGTCCCTTCCGCACCAATCGTGCACGCCCGATTTCATGGGGTTGAGGCCCCCAGCCCCTCTCACATCACGCGGCCCGCATTGTTAGGCTCCGGTTTACGTCGCCATTTCTCCCAAGGTGCGGATGAGCATCCACCGATCATCCTGGTCCAAAACGATCGCCCCCCCGATTCCCACGAGCGATCATATGATAGCCGGCATGAGGATACTCGATTCATGGTGATCTAGATCATCGATTCTGTTTCTTTCAGCCAAAGGTGGACTCCAAGACTCTTCTCCTGACCCCTTTCTCACATCCGTTGCAGAGCTAACTTGCGGCTTGTAGATCCCCCCAATTCCCGCTTAAATCATTTTCAATCAATGGGATTTTTCCCCATCCTGCCCCTCCAACCCCGCACCACTGGCGCAGGGGAACGCCGGGACGGGAAAGCAATTCCCTGGCAGTTGATTAGGGTCTGCGTTTGGGTCCTATTCAATTGACGTGATATGATCCCATGAATCCCACAACAAAAATCCCATCCTCCCCCTTCCCAACGATGGCTCAGCTTGCCGGTGTAGCACTCGGGGTCATCAACTGCAGCTCGACGGCCCTGGCCGATCCCATCGCGTTGAGCCCCGTCGGCCTTGCCGCCCCGGAAAGTATCATCACTTTCTCGGAGCGTGCCTTAGCCGATACGTCCCAGGTATCGACGGAGTTCGCTGATCTTGGTGTAACATTCCTGCCAAACCTGTTTTACCGGACCGGCGATCATCCAGATTGGGCGAGTGTTGAAGGACCAAACCTCCGCACTGGCGATCCGGAGGTCAATCCGTTTTCCATTCACTTTGAAAGCGCACTGACCTCGGCGGCGTTCGCCGCGATCGCCCAACCACCCACAGCAGCAACGATCACGGCTAAACTGGGTGGAGTGGAGGTAGAGTCATTCGAGACAACCGTGAGTATTGACAACCCGGAGAATTATTTTGGTTTCAGCGACATCGTGTTCGACGAAATTGAGATTGCCTACACGGAAGAGACCCGGCTGCGAATCGACAATATCCAACTTGGCCCAAGCGCGAATTTGGCTCCGCTCATCATCACGAATATTGCGGTAAACCGAGAGGGTGGATCACGCGATTCTTGGAAAGAGAACTACCCAAAGCGTTGCTTTGGGCGAAGTTGATTTGCTTCTTTGAGGCTTTGGAGATGACGCCTGACAGAATGCGGGTGGCGGGGCGTAATTTGTTTGTCTTTGGCTCATTCTTTTCCCTTCTTCCTGCGTGATGCGATCTCTTTGTCTTCTTGTTCTTCCTTTTTTCTTCTCGTGGGCTCTGGCCGATGAGGCAATGGCCGGGGGCAAGGTGAAGTTCAAGGTGCCTTCCAAGGCCGATGACCTGCTCGATTTTTATTGCTACGAGTGCCACGATTCCGGGACGCAGAAGGGAGATGTTCGGCTTGATAATCTGGAGACCCTTGGGCTCGGACAACGGCTCGATTTGTTGAATGTGGCGCTGGAGCATGTTTTCAGCGGGGAGATGCCGCCGAAGAAGGCGGATCAACCGAAGCAGGAGGAGCGGGATCAACTGGCCCAGTGGATTTGGGGGGAGCTGAAGATCTACAATGCTTCGAAGCTTGAGGACAAGTTACGCTATTACAAGTATGCCAACTACCGGGATCATGAGAAGCTCTTCAACGGTAAGGTCACGGAGCAGCCATTTACCAAGGCGCGGCGGTGGCGGGTCAACGAGTTGATTTATCATGAGCGCATCAACGAGGTCTTCGAGTTGGAAGGGAGATCGCGTCGGGAGTCATTTTTTGGAGTGGTGAAACCCTTCAACCTGCCGACCGATCCCGGGGTGGCCTACTACGATACCGAGATTGTCGAAGGCGGGCAGTTTCTCACCTTGATGTCCAATGCCAAGTGGGTCGTCGAGAAGCAGCTCCGTCATGCGTTGGTGGCAAGCGGGGAGCATGTTTTCTCCGAGGAATATTTGGCCGCGAAAGGAAAAGGAGGACGGTATTTCAATGCCCGCTTCCCAGATGAGAAATGGAATCCGGGCCGGACCGCGGAGCCCTTCGAGCGCGTCATTCAGTCGTCGGAACGTCCCGGAGTGGAGATGCTTCGCGATGCCATCACACAGCAATTTCAGGTCGCCTTGCAACGTGAGCCCAATGCGGCCGAGATGGAGAAGTATCTGGGCTTCACCAATAAGACCCTCGAGGTCAGCGACAAGACGAGCGCCTTGAAGAAGATGATGATTTCGGTCCTGATGGAGCCGGAGTTTCTTTACCGAAGTGAATTCGGAGGGGGGCAACCCGACGAACACGGGCGTCTCAAATTGACACCGCGCGAGACAAGTTACGCCATCGCCTACGCGCTGACCGACCGGGTTCCGGACGAGAAGCTGGTGGAGGCAGCGCAGGGAGGAAAGCTGGCGACACGGGAAGATTACGAGCGCGAGGTTCGGCGGATCTTAACCGACGACCTGATCGCCAAGCCGCGTGTTTTGCGCTTCTTCCAGGATTACTTCGGCTACAAGGGCGTCTATGATGTCTTCAAGGATGAAGAGCGTTTCGTCGGGGCCTATAATCCGCACCGGGTGGTCTCGACGAGATACGTCTACCGCGTGCCGGGCAAGCTTCGCAAGGAGGCCGATACCTTGGTCGAGTGGGTGCTGAAGAACGATGAGAATGTTCTCGAAACCCTCCTCACCACCGACCGTTTCTTCGTCCACCACAATGGGAACAATGAAGAGATGAAGGCCGCTGCTGCCAAGGCCACGGAGACCGCAAACCTGCGTCGCAAGATTTACAAGGACACTCTGAATTTGAAGAGGGAGGAACTCTCCGCGTATTTGATGAAGATCAAGCAGTTCGTGAACAAGGACGGAAAGGTTCTGCGACGCTTCTCCATCGAGAAAGACGACTGGCAGCTGCGCTTCGGGCCCGACGGAACGATCGGGGAAGGCCAGGGATGGACCTCCATGCCACCGGACGGAGAGGGCGTGATCCATTCCGTGAAAATGTGGAACCTTGATTATCTCAGCTGGTCTTATGAGGCCGAGCAACCGATGAAGGTCGAGAATCGCATGGGCCTCCTGAGCCATCCGGCCTGGTTGGTGGCCAACTCTCTAAACGCCGCGACCGATCCCATTCACCGGGGGAAGTGGGTGCGCGAGAAGTTACTGGGAGGCTTCATCCGCGATGTGCCAATCACGGTCGATGCCAAGGTGCCGGACGATCCTCATAAGACCCTGCGTGAACGCTTTGCCGTTTCGGAGGCCAAGAGTTGCTGGCAGTGCCACGAGAAAATGAATCCGCTGGGCTACGTCTTCGAGCAGTTCGATGACTTCGGGCGTTTCCGCATAAAGGAAGCCCTCGAGCATCCCGAGAACGTGGTCGAGAAACGGAAGGTTCGCGCCAAGGGAGAGCACGGGGTCTTTAAAAACTACGAGGAACTGGTCTATCGCACCAAGCCGGTGAACTCGACGGGATTCCTGGCGGGGACCGGAGACAAAAAGCTCGACGGGCCGGTCAAGGATGTCCGCGACCTGATGACGCGCCTCTCGAAATCGGACCGGGTGCGCCAGGTTTTCATTCGCAACGTTTTCCGCTACTTCATGGGTCGCAACGAAACCTTCGCGGATTCTCAAACGCTCATCGAGGCCGACCGGGTTTATGTGAAGAGTGGCGGGAGCTTTCGGGAGTTGATGGTTTCCCTTCTCACTTCGGATTCCTTCATTTATCGTAAATAACAAGATCATGCATAGCAGACGAAATTTCATCCGGACTTCAGCCGCCGGTCTTTTGGGAGCAGGTGGCTTGCCCTTACTGCCAGCGCTGGGAGCAGAAACTGCAGGCGGAGGGACGCCTCCGCCGCGCTTTATCTTCCTGCGTAAGAGCAACGGAACCTTTCCCGCGGAATTGGTCCCCCCTTCCCTGTCGGATGCCGACAAGAAGAAGGACGCCAACAAGGAGGCCCTCGACATTGATCTCGACCGCCATGAACTCCCCGAGTGGATGAAGCCCATCGCGGCTCACAAGAATAACCTGACCTTGCTCCAGGGCTTGTCCGCGAAGATGTGCACGATGGGTCACTCGACGTATCAATCTCCCCTGGCCGTTTCGCGCAGTGCCGAAAGAATCGCCACCATCAAGCGTGCCAGTGTCGACGTTGAGTTGGCGCGGATGTTTTCCTCGCCCTTCGAGCATGTCGAACTGACCTGCGCCAAGAACGAAAAGGGAGTGGTCCGTGGGATGTCATCGATCGGTCCCAAGCAACCGAACTATGCCTTTGCCTCGCCCGGGGCGGCTTTCCGAAATCTCTTCGCCGAGGGGCTGGAGAAGAGCAATGACCAGAAGGCTGACGAAACTCTCTTTGAATTCCTTTCCAGCAACATCGCCTCCTACGACGCCAAGACCCTGGATCTCCTTGAGTCGCAGAAGATTGGAAATTACGCGAACTCGGTGGACTCCTTGATCGAACGCAACAAGCTTCTCGTCAAGATGGGCAAGCAGATTGCCGCGAACGTGCCTAAGATTGAGAAAGCGGTTCTCGAAGATAACTACAATGTCGTCGAGCAGCAGTATGCCTTCGTCGATATTTTGGTCTCCTCGCTTCGGGCGGGATTAACGAATGTCGTGACCTATACCCTCGATGATCTCGCCACCCAATATGACGGGCTGCTGGCAGACACCATTCATCTTCACGAGATCGGCCACAACAAGCCGCTCAAGGGAATGCCGGCGGACGAGGTACGGAGCAATCTGAGGAACCATCACATGAACTTGGTCAACAAATTGGTCGATGACCTGAAGGCCACGCCCGAAGGGAAAGGCACGATGTTTGACAACACCATGATCATGTATCTGCCGGAGAACGGAGAGGCCCATCACAGCCATGGCTCGGAGGTTCCCTTCATCATTCTCGCCGGCGACCAGGTCAAACTGAATATGGCCCGCCGCCGCTACATCCGTCTGCCAAACTACGACGAGGAAGGTCATAAGACTCTCGGCAACTGGTATACCACCATTCTCAACGCCTACGGAAACCCGATCAAACACTACGGCGACTTCGACGTGTCGCTCAAGGTGGATCAGGAAGGGCCGATTAAGGAATTCCTTTCCTGATGAGGTGGCTTTGTTCTTTGGGTAAAAGAAATACCTGATTTTGGGTTGGCGAGAGTTGAGTCCCTACAAGTTGGGGGGATTTAGGGAAGGCCTCACGCAGAGCAGCGGGGCAGCGGAGCGGGGCTTGATTTGAATTTGTTCTGGATGCCTAATCACAATGGGCAGCCCGGATCACGGAGCTCAATGCGTGACATCAACTACCGGAAGGAAATTTCAAGAGGCCTTGGCTCCGGGACTGGTCTTAAACCTTGCCGGGGGCAGGGATTTCGAAGCCCTTGCGGTTGGGATCCTTGAGAAGGGCATTGGCCGCAGCGGCATGGTCACCGGTGTGCTTTTCGGTCTTGGGATCGAAGGTGAGCCAGGGACCAACGAGGTATTCGGAACCGTCTTTGGGGATGCCGACGCCATCAGACATGACGCTGTGGAGGCGACCGAAGTGCTCCGCGGCGGGGGCGTTGTCACCGAAGCGTCCGGCTTTGGAGTTAAAGGGAACCTTTTCGCCAAGGCGGTAGGAGTTATTCATGAGGTGGCCGAGGACGCAGCCGTAGTGAGCTTCGAGGACGTTGCCGTTGGCCATCTCGGGTTTGCCTTCCCGACAGGCGGTAATGAAGCTTCCCCAGTTACCGCCGGGGGTGACATCGCCTTTGGGAACTTTGACGGGTTCTCCTTTCTTGGAGCCGGGGGCATAGTATTGATTGCGGATGATGCGGCCACCGTCTTCGAAGTAGTATTCGTTTTCGACCTGACGTTCGTAGCCTTTGTAGTTCACATTGCGGACGTTGAAGAAAGCCCATTGTCCGTTGGGATACTCGGCCATGCCCATCATGGTGTTGGGTGTTTCGCCCTGATCGTCCCACTGGAAACGGCCACCGAGGGACATGACGCGGGTGGGGTTGGTTTGATCTTCATCGAGGGCCCAGGCGGCGACGTCGAGTTGATGGGTGCCCTGGTTGTTCATGTCGCCGTTTCCGGTCTTCCAGAACCAGTGCCAATCGTAGTGAACGTAGTTGGCGTGGTAGTCATCGATTTGGGCGGGACCGCGCCAGAGGTTCCAGTCTAGGTTTTCGGGAGGAGTGGTGACTTTCTTGAAGCCGATGCCGCCGCGGGGCTTACAGCAGTATCCGTAAGAGATTTTGAGGCGACCAAATTTTCCGGCGCGGATGGCTTCGCTGAGACCGGCGATGTTGGCATCGGAGCGGCGCTGGGTGCCGTGTTGAATCACGACACCGTATTTTTGTTGGGCTTCGACGCAGATGCGGCCTTCTGCGACGTCGTGGCTCATCGGCTTCTCGACGTAAACGTGCTTACCGGCCTGGGCAGACCAGATCGTCATGAGGGAGTGCCAATGGTTTGGGGTGGCGATGGAGACAGCATCGAGGTTCTTGTCGCCCAGGGCTTCGCGAACATCAGCGATGCCTTTGGTGGTGAAGGGAAGGCCTTTGGCTTCGACTTTCTTCCGCAGATCATTCATGCGCTGGGCAAGGACCTTTTTGTCGGGATCAATGAGGTAGGCAATCTCGACATTTTTTTGTCCCAGAAAGCCGTCAATGTGACTCTTTCCCCTGCCATTGAGCCCGGCGACAGCAAGACGGAGGCGGTTGTTTGCTCCGATAATTTGAGCCCCGGCGAGGCCTCCGGAAATAAAGGGCGAGACACCGGCGGCGAGAGTGGATTTGAGGAAGTGGCGACGTTTGTTGATCATGGTTCAAACAAGATTTGCCGGAGATATTGCAGGATTGGTTCCGGGAGGGCAAGGAGGGAAAAGTCTGCCGCGCATGAGTGGCAGACTTTTACATGGTCGACACTTCACTGGCCGCTCCACTTACGGCAAGAAGTCGTCGATCAATACAAGACGCTGTCCCACGAGGGCTACGACAACCGGAGAAGCAGGGCGTCTCGCCAATCTTAAAAACCGAAGGTCTCGTTTCTGCCGTCGGCGAGCTCTACGCGCGAAGTGACAAGTCTATCGCTTGGAAAGAGAATCCGCATAAGGAATGGGAGAGCGCGAATACAAGTCCGAAAGCAAACGGGTCGCTCATGGTCTGGGGTGCCCCGTCGATTGACCAGTAGAAGAACCCTCCTTCTCCAATCTGGGACGGAACCGGTTGCCCGAGCTTCTCTTCCAGCTTCTTGCGGAGACGCCGCATGGTGAGAACGACTGCGGATTCACGCATGACAAACTCCCTCGGCGTCCGGTATTTCATGAATAGAACTTCCCAACAAAATTCCCGAAGCGCAAGGTTCCGGAAGCGGGCGCTTGCGCCTACGGGGGATAAAAAAGCGCGCCCGGTTTCCCGGACGCGCTTGGTGATTTTTTGAAGTCGGTCTGACTTAGCCGAAGGTGACGACTTCTTCCTCGGAGGGAGGAACTTCGTCTTCGCCTGGAGGCGTTCCCTGGGGAGCAGCAGGTGCAGCGCCGCTGCCTTCTTCGCGGAGGGCTGCTCTGCGGGACATTTTCACGCGGCCTTTGTCGTCGATTCCGACGCACTTGGCTGAGATGATGTCACCCCTTTTGCAGACGTCCTCGACTTTGTCGACGCGACCTTCTGCAAGCTCGGAGATGTGAACGAGTCCGTCCTTACCGGGAAGCACTTCCATGAAGGCACCGAAGGTGGTGACGTTCATGACTTTACCGGTGTAGGTCTTTCCGATCTCAACTTCAGCAAACATCATGTCGATCATGTTCTTCGCTGCTTCGAGGCCTTCCTGCTTGGCAGCGTAGATGTGAACCGTGCCATCGTCTTCGATGTTCAGTTCAGCACCAGACTCGGCCTGGATGGCTTTGATGTTCTTTCCGCCAGGTCCGATCAGCTCGCCAATGCGATCTTGTGGAATGGTGACGGTCTCGATGCGAGGAGCGTATGGGCTCAGTTCGCCAGGTCCGGTGATGGACTCAGCCATTTTCGCGAGGACATCGCCGCGGCCCTGGATGGCGAGGTCGATGCCTTCTTCGAGGATGGAGAGAGGGATACCGGGGAGCTTGAGGTCAAGCTGGTAACCGGTGACACCTTCGCTGGTTCCACAGAGTTTGAAGTCCATGTCGCCGTAGAAATCCTCGGAACCAATGATGTCAAGAATGACAACGTGCTTGGTCATGTTTCCGTCCGCGTCTTGCTCGGTCACGAGACCGGAGGAGATCCCTGCAACAGGGCGGATCATGGGAACACCAGCGTCAAGAAGAGCCATGGTGCCGGCACAAACGGTGGCCATCGAGGTGGAACCATTGGACTCCATGACCTCGGAAGAGATACGCATGGAGTAAGGGAAGTCCTCGGTGGAAGGAAGCATTGGCGCGATGGAGCGCTCAGCGAGAGCACCGTGACCAATCTCACGACGGTTCATGCCGCCAAAGCGACCGGTCTCACCCACCGAGAACGGTGGGAAATTGTAGTGAAGGAAGAAGTTCTTGGAGTCTTCACCACCTGCGTAGTTGTCGACGTAGAGCTTCTCGTCGGCAGGTGCGAGGGTGCAAATTCCGAGAGCCTGGGTCTCACCACGGGAGAAGATCGCAGAACCGTGCACACGTGGCAGGGTTCCGACTTCACCGTAGAGTTCGCGGAGGTCGCGGAGGCCACGACCGTCGGCACGAACGCCTTTTTCCATGATGGAAAGGCGGAAGGCTTTCTTCTGGATGTATTCGAAGACCTGCTCGATTTCGAACTCGGTGGTCTTGGGGAATTTCTCCTTAATGGCAGCTTCGACTTCGTCACGAAGTGCGCCCACTTTCTTGCCGCGCTCCACTTTGGAAGCGGCATAGATGGCGTCCTCGATACGGTCACCGGCGACGGCGTATCCGATCTCAAGGAGGTCCTCTTTCGCCACGGTGACAACGTAGTCACGCTTGGGCTTGCCGGCCATTTTGACGAGCTCTTCCTGAGCTTCGACGATCTTGGCAACGGCCTCTTGAGCGAAGTAGAGGGACTTTTTGAACTCAGCATCAGGGATCTCGTTGGCTGCGCCTTCGATCATGATGACGTCGGTCTTGTTACCGACGTAGATGAGGTCGAGATCAGAGTCTTCACGCTGCTCGAAAGTTGGGTTGATGAGGAACTCACCGTCAACACGACCAACGCGCACCGCACCGATAGGACCGGCGAAGGGGATGTCGGAGATGGCGAGAGCGGCAGAAGCGCCGTTCATCGCAAGAACATCGGCGTCGTGAATCTGATCGGCACTCAGAAGGAGAGCGATGATTTGGGTGTCATAAAGGTAACCCTTGGGGAAGAGCGGACGCAGTGGGCGATCCGTCATGCGGCAGGTGAGAATTTCCTTCTCGGTAGGACGGCCTTCACGCTTGAAGTATCCACCGGGGAAAGTTCCAGCGGCAGATGCGCGCTCCTTGTATTCGACCGAGAGGGGGAACCAGGTCTGGCCCTCACGGATTTTCGTTTGTGAAACAGCGGAAACCATCACGATGGTTTCTCCCATCTGCACGGTGACTGCTCCGTCTGCCAACTTGGCAAACTTACCGGTCTCAATGACCATTGGGCTCGGCCCAATATTGGCCGTTACATTTTGTATACTCATTATCTTTGTTTGGTAGCTGTCTCTTATACACATCTCCGAGCCCACGAGACCGAGGCTGATC
>OJIS01000513.1_pt1 | contig 12335 bp, 5 predicted proteins | sample 1595671 | NCBI WGS metagenome assembly OJIS01 (sample SAMN05416814, study PRJEB24817) | seawater metagenome | isolation source: Sea water | place: Canada:Atlantic | collected 2013-07 | reverse complement strand
CTTACCCATGGCTCACTGTATTCGTTGCGTTGATCGCAGTTTTCCTTGGTTTTGTGATTCTTTCTCCGATTCCAGAGAAAATCCGGAGGAAACTGGGTTGGTCGTCTTCTCCGAAAGAGAATAAGCCGCCGGCGGCGGCTCCGGCAAAGCCCGAGATCATCTATAAGGACCGGGTGGTGGAGAAGACGGTCAACGTGGGTCCTCCCTACTATCAGGTGAAAGACGGGACCGACGTCTCGAAAACATCCAAGGGGTTTGATTACAGATTCAAGGTCGAAGAGAAAGCGGGGAGACTGGCATCGGATGAACGGGTCAAGGACGGAACCTATGAAGCTTCGTTGATCTTCTCGGTGATTCGGCCCGAACCTGCCAAACGTTTTGATGAGATTGTGAAGGTGAACCCCGAGCTTCCCAAGATTCTTCCGAGGTTGGAATCTCTCATGGATCGGGCCAAGGTCTCTCCTTTTTACGAAAAGCTCTACGATAACAAGAGGGACCGGATTAAAAGGTATGCAAACCGATTTGACCGGGTGCTGACCAAGCACAACTACTTCGATTGCCAAACCATGCTCGAGCTTGAAGATCCCGGGACCAATCGAAAGGTCTTCCTCATGCAGGCTGATATGGACGTGGTGTCGGACGGCTCCGATGGCGATCGCTTGCCGATCATGCCGGATAAGATTGTCAACTCGGCCTACTATCAGCCCTTTACCAGCTATGGTTGGAAGAAGACCGGGAAGGTGGAAAATCCCATGATTGCAGGATGGCGCAAGCAACTCGACACTGCCAAGGCGGCGGGGAATACAAGCGAGGTTACCCGATTGACGACTGGCATTGAGGATCTCAAGCGACGGAGTTTTCTGATCGCGGAGTATGATCCCTTCATTGTGATTCCGGTCGATATCATCGGGGATCGTGAGAGCGCATGGGGGCCGAATGTCGGCGACTATGTGGCCGTGATCTTTGGGGAAAAAATCTATCCCGCCATCGTGGGCGACGGGGGACCGGCTTTTAAGGCCGGGGAGGCAAGTCTACGCATGGCGAAGGAGCTTAATCCCAAATCGACATCCTATAGCCGCCCGGTTTCAACTGTGAGTGTGACTTATCTGGTCTTCCCGAGAAGTTCCGGTCAATGGCAGGCGCCGGACTATGAAAGCTGGCGCACGGAGTGTGACAAGCTGCTTAAGGAAATCGGCGGATTGGGCGAGGGGTATGAACTCCATCAGTGGAATAACACGCTGCCTGAGAAACCGGCGAATCCTGAATAGCTTAAGCTTAGTTTCTCGCAGCTTCTCTTCGCAGCCTTGAAACAATGGTATCAATCTCAAGTGTCGGGAGGGCAAGAGAGCGGTGACGCATTGCGCGGGCGATATTGATGCCAACAACCTCGCCTTTGAGATTCACCAAAGGTGCTCCGGTGAGCTGGGGATTGATGGGTTGATCGTGATAAAGAACCCGGGCAAAACCGTTTCGGCGTTTGCTCAAATCGCCACCGCGGGCGCTTAGTGAACTGAGGCTGCCATCGCGTTGTGAGGCGGAGCGGTCGAAGGCTCCGGCGGAGGTTGGGGGGCGGAGATCAAGAATGGGTTTGAGTTCCACTTTGTCATCGCCGCGCTTCACCAGCAGGCTGACTTTCTCGCCTGGGGAGCGCTTGGAGATTCGGTCGGCCAGGGCCTCGATGGTTGAGACGGGCGAGCCTTCGAATTGGATAATTTCATCACCCTCCAGGAGTCCGATCTTATCGGCAGGGCTCCCAAGTTCGATGGTCTCGATGAGCGGGGCGGTGGACTCCGCCGAAAATGTCACGCCGAGATAGGCGCTTGGTTTTTCAGAGGTGTAGTTGAGTTCGTAGCCTTTCTCGGGCGCGTTGCGAGCCGGTTGCGTGATGACGCCGGTCACAAGCCGACGACCGCCCGGGGTGATGAGCAATTGGCCAACCTTGGGTTCTTTGATCTCCCACTTCACGGGTATTAAACCGGTGAGTTCGATACTGATGAGGGCAATGTCATTGTCCTCGTCGATGGCCTTGACGGTGACAGGATACTCTTCGCCATCAACGCTGGCAGTGAGGCCTTCCACCTCCTCGATTTCAGAGGCCTTGGTGATGAGTTGGCCGACCTCGTGAATGACAGTGGCACTGACGATGGTTTTTCCGCGCGCGTCCTTGAGCGGCACGACTGACTTCTCGTAGGCTTTGCGAATTTCTTCAAGCCCGGCCATGAAATCCTTCGCCGGGATGCGATCCGGACCGGTGTCTCCCTCGCGTTGTTCGATGACGATCATGTCGATCACTCCTGCGACCGGTTGCGGGAATTGCGCGCGGGCGATGACCTCGCCTGGCTTGAGTGAGACGTTCTTTCCGTTGTTGGTTGAGAGCAGGATCTCGCCCCCTTTTTTAAGTTTGAGAGCGAGTGAAACAGTGTCGGCCACAGGTTGTCCATTGATAGCGGTAATGATGTCACCCTTCTCGAGTTCACTGCGGGCAGCAGGACTATCGGGCACGATTTCCACGATGCGGGCGGCGCGTGTTTCGAGCTGAAATCCGTATTGTGGGGATTTCTCGGCTTCCGGGTCGGGCTCCCAGCGATTGAGGAATTCCTGCATGTGATGGGGGTCGAGAAGGCGGGGGCGTTTGAAAAGAGCAGATGCTTCGGGGTCGTCTTCACGATGCTTGGCAAGGGCTTCCTCGTAACGCTCACGAAGGGCGGCGTAGGGTTCGTCGAAGAGATCATCGGCCTGCTCTTGACTCTGCATGGGGCGGCCAAAAGATTCGCCCTTCATAAGGGCGTCCCAGCGATCCACAATGGAAGGGAGCGGGACATGCTTGTTCACTTTCCAGGAGCCACTGATGTTACTGTTGATGCCGATGACTTCGCCTTTGAGATTGTAAAGAGGGCCTCCGGAGTCACCGGAAATGACGGTGGCAGAAGTGGTGATGGCATCGCTGAAGCCGCTCTTGGTTCCAGCTTCGCTAATGCGACCGAGGCGGACCGGAGAAGGACGCCCTACGACGGGGCCTCCGGGGTGGCCGGTGGCGATGACCCAGTCACCAATCTTATAGGTTTTTGTTTTCACGTATGGCCGGTGCGGGAAAGGACCGGGGGCGTTGATCTGGAGCAGGGCACCATCGGTTTCGTGGTCGACGCCGAGACTGGTGGCGGGGAGTTCTCGTCCATCGGAAAGAAGGACCTTCATCTTCTTTCCCGGTACACTGGTGACATGGGCGGCTGTGATGACAAGCCCGTCCGGGCTTACGATAACTCCAGATCCCGAGCCGCCGTCAAGCATGACGGCGACAGTGGCGTCGACAAGATCAGGAGCAAGTTTGCGGAGCGTGCGATCGAGTTCGGACGGGGTCTGGGCGACTAATGAGCCGATGAATAAGAGCGAAAGTAAAATGGCTTTCATGGGTGATTAAAAGGCGCGGGTTTTAGTAAGGAGACGTCCGAGTGCGGCACGGACCTCGGCAGGTTGCAGGGCGATGGTGCGGGCAGGGGAAAGAGCGGCGATGTTTAACCCGATGGCCCGGCCCTGGAGATCGAAGAGAGGTGAACCGCAGTCCCAGGCATTGAGGGGAACGGTGTGGACGATGACATCCGGGAAGGGTGCCCGCCGAACACTCGGGATCATGGGGATGCCGGTCTCCACTTTAATCCCGGTCGTGGGGGGAATGAGGTTCGGTGAGATGAGTTCGACGATAAACTCTTGCGGCTCGTCGGCGCGCTTTACTTTTAAGGTGACCTTTTGGCCGACTTCACTCCGGTTTAGGAGGGCGGTGAGATCGGAGCGTGAGGCGATGATGGTGTCGTTGATTGACGCAATGATATCGCCCGGAGAGAGGCCGGATTCATAGGCCGGAGTGTCTGCTTTGATGGCCGCGATGGTGACTCCGGAATCGAGTTGTTCGGTGGTGAGTCCCAAGCTGGTGACCTGGCTGGTGTCATGAACCGTGGGAGTCCCTTCCTTTGAAACGTAGCTGAAAGTGCCGACATAGGAGGCGGGTTCCGAGACCATTTCATCGGTCGATTCCTGGAGGAGAATGGGAGACGCCAAGGTAGCTCCTGCTTTCGGAAGCCCGGTGGACCAGCGAACCGCCGGCATGTTGGTCTCATCGATTCCGACAAGGGCGAGGTCGGTTTTTTCATCGGTCGAGAGCAAAACAGCGGGGTAGTTGCGCCCCCCGTATCGGACGCGGAGGTTGGAGCCCAGTTCGCTGGCTTTGGTGAGGATGAGGCCGTCTGAACGCACGATGGTTCCGATTGCGGAGTGGGTGGCTTGGGAGTCCACGTTGGAGACCAATACGCAGGGGAGAGGCGACGGGTGGGTGCTTTGGAGAAAGCGTTGGCGATCGTCGGTGAGAGGAGAAGTGGTGTTTTCCTTGGTCTCTTCCAGAGTGAGTTCGAAGGCTTGCGGTAGCTCGGGAAGTTCGGAGATGGTTTCGTCCGCGATGTGACCTGCAAGCTCGGGAAGTTCAGCGATGAGATACGAAATCATGAGGGCTGCGGTGTTGCTCTCCCTCGGCGCGAGAGTGGTGGCGACGAGTGCTCCGGAAAGGTCGAAGACCGGGGTTCCGGTCTGCGAAAATGTGGCATCGAGCCTGACGGCCTTGGCGTTTTCCATGGGAGAGAATTCGAGATGATCAACGGAGAGCCCGACCCGTTCTCCTACCGAGGCAATGGGGGCAAGAGTGGGCAGGACGACGGTGTGGTCGATAATTTTGGCAACACGAACAGGTTCCAGATCGGAGGGTGGATTCTCGAGTTTGAGAAGGGCAACAAAGCGCTTTGGTTTTTCAACAACGGTGGTGAGTTGGACGCGTGAGCCATCAGGTTGATAGAGGAGATAGGGAGCATCTTCACCGTCAATGCTGGGAATGAAAGGGGCGAGGAGGTGGCCGTCTTGATTGATGAAAACGGCAACGCGGGTATCAAGGACGCCGGTCCTTCCAATGATGGCAGTTTGCCTTGAAAGGCGGTTCGCAATGGCGAGTGTGCTTCGCTCGATGGCGGCTTCGTCCTTCCCGGTCCAAGCGATTGATTGGACTGGAAAGAGGGCGGCGAGGGCAAGGGTGAGAAGGAGGGCTTTCATTTACCAGACTTGTTGTAGTTCGCGGACTGGCAGCCAGAAGCTGCTCTCGGTGGACTGAACCCTGACGTGGGTTTCATTGACCTCGGAAACCTGGACGATCTGTCCGGCGCGAAGGGCGGGATAGTTCCAATCAGGAGTGCCGGCCTTGGGTTCGCGTGGGAGTTCATCGGCGAGAATCATGTATTGATCGCCCGCGTAGTCGTGCGTTTGCCGCCAGGCTGCAGTTGCGAGAAGAGCGAGCGCGAGTGCTCCGGCAGTGAAGCCGGGCCAGCGGGGCAGGGGGCGAAACTTACGAATGCCAAAGTAGAGAAAAGTGAAGACCCAGATGGCGGCGGCAAGGATGATCCACTGGTCCGGGCGGAGATCGAGGAGACGATTTCGGGCGACAGTGAGATCGCCTTGTCGTTCGCGGATCTCGCTCATGAGATCGCGTGCTTCCTTATCGAGAGGATCAAGAAGAAGGGCGGTGTGGCAGGAGGCGCGGGCGCGGGCAGGATCGTTGGCGAGGAGGTGGGCCTGGGCGATGTTGAAGTGGAGGGATGCACGGTTTGGGTCCTCGTCGATGAGGGCCTGATATTCCTCGATGGCCTTGCGGTAGTTGGCCTCGGCGAAAGAGGCATTGGCTTCGGCTAGAGTGGCTCCTTTAAGCCCTGAGAAGGTGAAGAGAATGATCAGAGCGAATTTGGCCAATTGACTCGCGAGCGCGGGATAATTGACGGGCTTGGCGGTGGTGGAGAAGGACGACTCAGCATGGGTTTCGAGGCTGGCGGAAAGTTCGGGATCTTCCAGGGCGGCGGCGATTTCACGGACGGTGGATCCCGTTGGTAGTTCCAGACGATGGCGCAGGATGGGGAGGAGTTCGTGATCAATCGCTTCGGGGGTGCCCCGACCGGCTTTGAAATCAGCGATCAGTTTTTGGAAAGTGCGCTCGCGTGCCTTCTGTTCCGGGTCCCGTGCCTCGAGCCGCTTGCGGGCAAAACCGAAGAGGAAGGGGAGAAAGGGTGCGAGGGCAAAAGCCCCGAAGGTCGCAATGGGAAGATTCAGAAGGACGGGGCGGGTTGTAGAGGTTCCCGGTGAAGTGCGAGGGGTGAGCGTGGCCGCAACATTTGAGAATCCGGCGAGAGTGAAAGAAGGCGTGATTTCGGTGTAGCGCCATTGATCGGCGACAGTGTCGAAGGAGGCGAGAGTGATGGGTGGAAGGGTTCCGACCTTACCGGTGGGAAGGAGGGTCTGGGTAAAGTCGGCTTCCCAGAAATCGTAGTTACTGCCGACGCGAGGAAAGAGGTTGCTCTCGACCGAGGGGAAGCCCTCGGCTGAGAAGTCGAAATCATTTCGGAGGTTGGGATTGCCTTGGCCGGTGATGGTGAGGTCGATGGTGAAGGCGCGCGAGGCGATGGGTTGGTTGGGTCGGTGGCGGGCTTCGAGTTGCCAATCGCCGACCAGTCCGGTGTCGAAAGCCCGATCGTTGGGGAGAGGGGGAATGGGGAGAACATCGATCTCGAATGGAACCACGTGAGTGCGTTGGCGGGTCTGGCTTCGAGAGGTTCCAAGCGTGGCTGCGAGGTGGCCGCTCGCCTTGCCTGTCTTTGTGAAATAGAGGCGGGCCTTGTAAGTGCGAACATCGTAATTGAATCCATCAATCCTTTTGGAGGAATCTTGATAGTTTTCTGGGCTGCCGCCGAAGCGATCCCGGCTCCAGAACCCTTGGGCATAGGTGAAGAAGTAGTCGCTGGGGACAGGTTTACGACCGGAGTAGCGGACGTATTGATGCCATTGGGCCCCTTCGATATTACTGGTGGGCTGGGAGAAACTTGCCTGGACCACGGAGGATCGACGGGTGTTTTTAACGAGTTCGACAAACTGAATTTCGACAGCCTCGCCCAAGTGAACTTCTTTGGGGATTTCCGGTTGATTATTCCAAAGGACCTGGAGAACCGTATCCGTCCCGGAAGCCCTGTTGCGCGCCACTTCAAGTTCGCCGATCCGGATGAAGAATTCCTTATTCTCCAGGACGATGGGAATGGGCGGGAATTCAAGAAGGCCGGGAGTATCCGCAATGAAGTAGATCCGGTTGTCGGTTTGCATTTCGCCATAGCGATTATTCTGAAGGCGAATGCTGGAATATCCGAGCCAGGTGATCTTGGGGTGATCCGGGAGTTCACCCAGTTCCATCTCAGCCTTCGTGACGATGCTGACGCTCTCCATCCGGTATTCCGTGATGACGCCGGGAGGGCGAACGAGATCGTACTGCTGCGCCAGAGAACTGAGCGAGGAGAACGCGAGGAGAATGAGAACAAGTCGAAGCATGGCGAATTTGAGAATCTAGTGACCCTTGCTGCGGGGAACACGGTCACCCTTTCTTAGATAGTCACGCTGTTGTTTGCGCAAGAGTCGGCCCCGGAGATCTCCACCTTCTTTTTCAGCACGCTTGAGATCATTTTCGGTCGTATCTTCGTTTTCGCCTTTTCCGTTTTCACCATCTTTTTCGCCCTCTTCTCCCCCTGGCTCTTGGCCATCGGGGCGGTCGCCTTGGGGGTTTTCCTGATCGCGTTGACGGCCACCTTCGTCTTCTCCCTCTTCCTCTCCTTCTCCTTCCTGCGGTTCGCCTTCCTGGGGTTCACCTTCGCCTGGTTGAGGCTGAGGCTGCTGTTGTTGCTGGGGGTCGATGAGGTGGTCAAGCGCGTCCTGGAGGTGTTGGACTGATTTTTCAAGTTCGCGCTCACGGTGAGGTGAAGGAGCGAGAACGATGTCTTCCTCGGCGAGTCGATAGTCTTTCAAAGCTTCCTTGGGCAGGATGGTCGGGGTGTCTTCGATGGCTCCGGCTTTGGCAATGAGGTCCTGGATGGCTGTGACTGATCCCTCGATGGCCAAGCGATTGACTTCGAGGCGGGTGTTGACCTCGCGCTCGAGGCTTTTGAGGAAGCGCTTCTCCTGGGCGAGTGTCCTGGTGGTGTCTTCAACCGCCACGAGATAAGCTTTTAGGTAATCGAGGTATGCCTGCACGCGGGCGATGTTTTGGTAAACGAGGGCGAGGTTGTCACTGAATTCCTCATCGCCTGGCTTCAGGGGAGCCGCATCCCTGTAGATCCCGAGAGCCGTCTCGAATGAGCGCTTGGCACTCTTCAACAGTTTGACCGGGTCGGATCGCTCCTGCATCGACATCATCATGATTTCTTGCTCGGACTTGGGGACGCGGGACTGGCCTTTGCGATGGTGAAGAAGGCCCATCTTGTGGCGGGCGGCGAAGACGAGGTCTGTCCGATCGACGGGTGCAAACTCGGCGGCCTTGGTGTAAAGATCGATGAGGAGCTTGAAACGATCTTTGGATTTTAAGCTTAATTCGGGCTCGGCCTTCTCGAGTTCGAGCGCCTTGTTATAGTAGGAGATGCTTCGTTGTGTGGGCGTGAAAGTCTCATTTTCAAGGCTCGCCCGGATCTCGTCCGGGAGGAATTCGGCGGAGGCTGCCGTATCCGAGGCCTCGGTCTTGCCCGCGATGATGGCATTGGCGCGCTTGGTCCAGGAGTCCGGCCCTTCCGGATCGTGGGTGAGGGTGCCGATGGGCTCCTCCTTGGTGCTCAGAAAAACGGCCATGGGGAAGGTCTCGACTCCGAGCTTACTCATGAGTTCGCGGCGCTCGCGGCGGATCTCGTCATCGAGCCCGACTCGTGGGAGATCGACCAAGGTCCAGATCACCTTGGTCTCAGCCCATTTTTGGAAAACCTGATGATTGAGAATCTCGCGCTCGAAGGTGATGGAGAGCTCGGACCAATCAGAACCGGTGAAGATCACGAGGACGGGAAGCTCTTCCTTCTTCGAAAGTTCGAGAGCATCTTCAAAGGTGTCGACTTCCTCGGCCGGAAGGGTTCGAGGAATCAGGAAGAGCAGGGTGATGGCGGCGGTGAGGGGGTGCCAGTTTTTGGTGCGGAGGGGGAGGAAGAGATGGATCATAAGGCAGAGGAGGGCGATGGAGAGGGGCCAGTAATAGAGGTCGAGCGGGCGCTCGAAGAGCTCGGCAGTGATGTTTTCTCCATTCAACTCGATGGTATCGACGCGGCTGGAAAGTCGGGCAACCTGAGCGTCAACATCCTTGGGCGAGGCCTCGAGGAAAAGACCGTTGGTGGGGGTGGAGAGTTGTTTCAAGGTGTTGTGATTGGCTTGGGTGCTCATCTCGGTGCCGGGCACGTTCGTGGGAACGCCTGCTTTCCCGAATGCGACGGTGATCACAGGGATGGCGGCTTTTTTGAGCTGTCTGAGAACATCCTTGGGATTGGTGCCGGTGACATTGTCGCCATCGGAGAGGACGATTATGGCCGAGCCGGGAGGCGGAGTTTCGGTGAGCAGGTTTTGCGCTTCTTCAAGAGCGGCGGTGATATTGGTGCCGGGGACGAGGAAGTCACCCGGCTTGATGTCATTCACACGTTTCAGAAGGAGGGTCCGGTCGAGAGTGACGGGTGTTTCGATGAAGGTTTCGCCAGCAAAGGAAATGAGGCCGACCTTGTCAGTGGGCCGAGAGTTGATGAACTCGCGTAGAAGGAGTTTGGCGGCATCGTTTCGGCTGATGCCATCGGTGTCGGTGGCGGTCATCGAGGTCGAGATATCGAGAAGGACAACGAGGTTTTTTGCAGGGCGTTTGAACTCGGTTCTCTCGGTGCCTCCGATGGGGCGCAGCACGGCGAGCGCGGAGAGGATGAGCGCGGAGAGGAGGACCGTCGCGAGAATGCGGCGTCGGATGGGGGAGGCGTTTGACCGAAGGTGACATTGGTCGGCGTTTTGCGTGAGAAGGGTGATGGCCTTTTTCCGCTGGAGATAAGCCCAGGTGGCCGCGGCGATCACGAGGATCACAAGTGGTAGGATCCAGAAGGAATTTTTGAGGGCAAGGAAGTCCATGAGGCGTGATTTTTAGGAAATTTCCCGTAGGAGGGTATGTCGCAGGAGGAGGGCGAGGGCGAGGGCGATGAGGCCGGCTTTGAGAGGGAATGGGTAGAGGTCGCGTTGGTAGATCAAGGCGGGGCTCTGGCGGCTTGTTTTTTCGAGCGAGTCGATGGTGTTCATGACTTCCTCGAAGCCCTTATTGTCCTTGGCCCGGAAGAAGCGACCGCCGGTGATGGCCGCAATTTTTTCGAGGTTGCGGGTATCGAAGCGGATCGTCGCGCCCATGCGGGAGAGCGGCCCAAGGAGGTAGGGGTCGTCACTTCCGATGCCAACGGTGTGAATGGTGATGTCCTGTTTCCTGGCAGCCTCGGCAGCAGTGACCGGGGTGAAAACGGCGTCGGGAACGGTGTGGTCGCCATCAGTGATGAGGACGATGGTGCGGCGTGTTTCTTTGTAATCCTTTAATCCGGTGATGGCCTGACTAATGCCGCCGGCGATGTTGGTGCCGCGCTCGCTTTGGCTGAGGAGTGAGTTTTCCAATTGCTCGACATAGCTGATGAGGTAGTCGTGATCGATGGTGGGAGGAACGGCGAGGAAGCCATTGTGCCCGAAGACGACGAGTCCGATCCGATCACCGGAGCGGCGTGCAACGAAGCGGTTGATTTGATCGCGGGCGACTCCGAGACGGTCCTTGAGGCGGCCTTCTCTAATGGCTTTCAGGACGGTGGAATTAGCCATCGAACTGGGCGGGTCGAAGGCATCCATGCTGTTTGAGTAATCAAGAACGAGCATGATATCGGTGCCCTCCTTGGTAATGGGGACGATCTCGACGTCGGATTGCGGCCGTGCCAAGGCAATCACAAAGGCTGCTGCGGCGATCACTTCAAGGAGGAGCAAAATGTGACGCGGCGCAAAATATTGGGGAGGGGCGGCCGAAGTGTAGTGATCCGTGGATGAAACGGCGATCGAGGCGGGGATGCTCATCCAGCGCCAAATGAGCCCTGCGACGAGGGGGATGAGGAGCCAGAGAGCGTGAGGATTAGCGAAGATTTCAAACATCGGAGCGAGCAATCAGGGTGGCAACTTCGAATGATCGAAGTTGCGAAAAAGAGGGACGGTGAGCTGTCATCTGAAGAGCGAAGGACATCAGGGAATTTTCTCTAATTTCGTTCACCAAAGAAACTAACATCGCCTTGTAAAAGAGCGACCGCGCTTTTGCAAAAAAGCGCGGTTTGAGGGAAGTCTCACGATTCTCCGTTTTTTGAGCTGAAATGCTGGTCTTGAAATGGCTGGCAAAGCTTATGCCAGCAGGTTTTCGCTATGATGGGGGAGTCCGAAGTAGGCCTGGGCGTTATGATAGCAAATATTTCCGATCATGTTGCTGATGAGGCGTTCGTCATTCGGGAGCTTCCCGTCTTCGACATCCTGCCCGATGATATTGCAGAGGAGACGGCGGAAGTATTCGTGGCGTGGGAAGGAGAGGAAGGAGCGTGAATCGGTGAGCATTCCGACGAAGTGGGAAAGGAGACCGATGGATGAGAGGGTGTTGATTTGGTCTTCCATCCCCTGAAGGGTGTCGTTGAACCACCAGCCCGAACCGAACTGGACCTTGCCCCGGATGGGGCCTTCCTGGAAAGAACCGCAGGCTGCGGCGAGGACGGCGTTGTCCCGCGGATTGAGATTGTAGACGATGGTTTTGGGGAGTTTGTTGAGTTCGCTCAGCGAATCAAGGAAGGAAAGGAGAGCTTCGCCCTGGGGCCAGTCGCCGATGGTGTCGAACCCGGAATCGGGTCCAATTTGGTCAAAGAGGCGGGTGTTTGGATTGCGTCTGGGCCCGAGATGAAGCTGCATCGTCCAGTCCTTCTCGGCGACCCATTGGCCGACGTGATACATAATGAGAGCGCCGAAGGAATCGGTTTCCTCGGGATTGGCGGCTGCCCCTTCGCGGGCGTTGGCGAGGATGCGGTCGGCTTCGCTTTCGTGGCAGGGATTGGCGAGGGCGTAGCGCATGCCGTGATCGGTCATGCGACAGCCTTTTTCGTGGAAGTAATCCTGGCGCTTTTTGAGTGCTGCGAGGAGGTCGGTGAAGGTCGTGATGTTTTCGCCCAGTTGATCGAGCCAAGCATTAAGAAGGGCCGGACGATCGACGAAAAAGGCTTTGTCGGGCCGGAAGGTGGGATAGATTTTGGTCGGACAATCGGAGGCATTGGCAGCCTCGTGGTGGGAGAGATCGTCAGTCGGATCATCGGTGGTGCCGACGGCGTCAACGCGGAATTTCCGTAGGAGGCCTTGGGCTGAGAAATCGGGCTCGGTCAGGCGTTCATTGCATCGCTGCCAGATCTGTCTCTTATACACATCTGACGCTGCCGACGATC
>OJIS01000510.1_pt1 | contig 12370 bp, 11 predicted proteins | sample 1595671 | NCBI WGS metagenome assembly OJIS01 (sample SAMN05416814, study PRJEB24817) | seawater metagenome | isolation source: Sea water | place: Canada:Atlantic | collected 2013-07 | reverse complement strand
TCTACACAGAGTAGATCGTCGGCAGCGTCAGATGTGTATAAGAGACAGCGCATGATGTCCTTGAGCTCTTCGGAGAGTTGGAAGGCTTCGATCTTGGCGGGGTTGGAGAGGCGGTCCATCATGTTGGTGATGCCGCCGTGCTTGAGAGCTTCGGTGACGACTTCCCAACCGTTCTGGATGAACTTGACGGCCCACTTGGGGTCGATTCCGTCAGCCTTCATCTTCTCGAAGCAGAGAATGGAGCCGGCTTGAAGGAGTCCGCAGAGGATGGTCTGCTCGCCCATGAGGTCGGACTTGACCTCGGCAACAAATGAGGACTCAAGAACGCCGGCCTTGTCGCCGCCTTGGGCAACTGCGAGGGCTTTGGCAAGTTCGATGCCTTCGCCGGTAGGGTCGTTCTCGACGTGGCAGGCGATGAGAGTGGGAACTCCGAAGCCACGCTTGTATTCTTCGCGGACTTCAGACCCTGGAGATTTGGGTGCGACCATGATGACGGTCAGGTCCTTGCGGATCTGGGTGCCTTCCTCGACGATGTTGAAGCCGTGGGCGTAGGAGAATGCGGCTCCTTCCTTCATATGAGGAATGACGGTTTCCACGACTTTGGTGTGCTGCTTGTCGGGAGCAAGATTCATGACTACATCCGCAGTAGGGAGCATTTCCTCATAAGTGCCGACGGCAAAACCGTTCTCGGTGGCATTCAGGTAAGATTGACGCTTCTCCTGGATGGCTTCGGCGCGAAGGGTGTAGGAGACGTCGAGGCCGGAATCGCGCATATTGAGACCTTGATTCAGGCCCTGGGCTCCACAGCCGACAATGACAATCTTGAGGCCCTTGGCAGCAGTGACGCCATTGGAGAACTCGGAAGAGTCCATGAAGCGGCAAGTGCCGAGCTCGTCAAGCTGGCGGCGGAGGGGGAGAGTGTTGAAGTAATTCGTGCTCATGTGTTAGGAAAAGTCTATTTGACGGGGTCTGAATGTCAGGAAACCAAGATTTGTAAACGAAGAATCGGTTTGAAATCGGGGAAAATCACTAAAAAGTCTCGGTCCAGACTCGACAAAAGGGTGAGCTAATGATTATGACCCGCCCTCCTAGCGACCGTATATCATGATAGACCTCAGTAAATACCGTAACATCGGCATCTTCGCACACGTTGATGCCGGAAAGACCACGACCACCGAGCGGATTCTCAAGCTCACCGGTAAAATTCACAAAACGGGTGAGGTTCACGATGGTGAGTCCACGACCGATTTCATGGAGCAGGAAGCTGAGCGGGGAATTACCATTCAGTCCGCTGCCACAACTTGTTTCTGGAATGACTACCGCATGAACATCATCGATACTCCGGGACACGTAGACTTCACGATTGAAGTTTACCGTTCCTTGAAGGTTCTCGATGGTGGAGTCGGTGTCTTCTGCGGATCAGGTGGCGTTGAGCCCCAGTCCGAGACCAACTGGCGCTACGCCAACGACTCCGAAGTGGCCCGTATCATTTTCGTCAACAAGCTCGACCGTATTGGTGCTGACTTCTTCAGCGTGATTCAGCAGACCAAGGATATCCTTGGTGCCAACCCGCTTGTGATGACCATTCCGATTGGCTTCGAAGACTCCTTCGTCGGTGTTGTCGATGTTCTCGAGATGAAGGCTTATATCTGGGACGACTCCGGTTTGCCTGAGAATTTCGAGGTGACGGATGTCCCTGACGATCTCAAGGAAAAGGCCGAGCATTACCGCAACGAACTCATCGAGACTGCAGTGGAGCAGGATGACGAGGTCATGGAGGCTTACCTTGAAGGCAACATGCCTGATATTGCCACGATCAAGAAGTGTATCCGTAAAGGAACGATCGCGCTTGATTTCTTCCCCGCTTTCTGTGGTTCTGCTTTCAAGAACAAGGGTGTTCAAAACGTCCTCAACGGCGTTGTCGATTACCTTCCTTCTCCTCTCGAAGTTGATCCTGAACCCGAGTTTGATGACGAGGGTGAGTTGACCGGCGGAGTCGCAACAGCAGATGCAAATGGCCCGCTTCGTGCGCTTGCCTTCAAGATCATGGACGACCAGTTCGGTGCTTTGACTTTCACTCGTATCTACTCGGGTAGCCTCAAAAAGGGTGACACCATTCTCAATACCTTCACGGGTAAGACGGAGCGTGTTGGTCGTCTCGTCGAGATGCACGCCGACACCCGGACTGAACTCGATAGCGCGCAAGCGGGTGACATCATCGCACTGGTGGGTCTTAAGAACGTCCAGACGGGACACACTCTTTGTAGTAAGGAAAACCCGGCGACTCTCGAGCCAATGGTATTCCCGGATCCCGTGATCTCACTTGCGGTCTCACCGATCGATAAGGCCAATGCCGAGAAGCTCGGAAATGCTCTCGGTAAGATGATTCAGGAGGACCCTTCCTTCCGCGTTGAGACCGACCTTGACTCTGGCGAGACCATTCTTAAGGGAATGGGTGAGCTTCACCTCGACATCAAAGTCGATATCCTCAAGCGCACCCACAAGGTTGAGGTTGTCGTGGGAGCGCCTCAGGTGGCTTACCGCGAGACCATCACCAAGGAGCTTGAAGACAGCTACACTCACAAGAAGCAGTCCGGTGGTTCCGGTCAGTTTGCGAAGATCGACTACACCCTCACTCCGCTTGAGCCGGGTGAAGGATTCCAGTTCGAGTCCAAGGTTGTGGGAGGAAACGTTCCCAAGGAATTCTGGTCAGCCGTCGAGAAGGGCTTCAAGACCTCACTCGTCAAGGGTGTCCTTGCCGGTTATCCTTGTTTGGACTTTAAGGTGACTCTCTCTGACGGTGCTTTCCACGCAGTTGACTCCTCGGCCGTTGCTTTCGAGATCGCCGCAAGAGCAGCCTATCGTCAGTCCGTGCCAAAGGCCGGTGTGCAGATCCTTGAGCCGATCATGAAGCTCGATGTCTTCACTCCGGAAAATCACGTGGGTGATGTCATTGGTGATCTCAACCGTCGTCGTGGCATGATTCAGTCACAGGACACCGCTTCCGGTGGTATTCGTATCAAGGCCCAAGCGCCTCTCTCCGAGATGTTTGGTTACATTGGCGACCTCCGCACCATGACCTCCGGTCGTGGACAGTTCTCCATGGAGTTCGAGCACTATGCTGCTTGCCCCAGGAACGTGTCTGAGAAGGTGATCGCTGACGCCAAGGAGCGCGAAGAGGAGAAGAGGAAAAAGTAATTTTTCCGAGCGATAATATTTCAAAAGGCGCACTGGAAACGGTGCGCCTTTTTTGTGTTTTTTTGGCGAGTAATTGAATGGTCTGCCGCTTGCTTCAGCGCCATTGAAAACCATTATTAAAGAGAATATAAACAAGATTGGCGTTCTTGGATGCCCAGCCATTGTCGAGAGCTCATGTGATAATGATTTCTATGACTTTTGGTGTAAACACCAGGCTATCAATCTCTGGGCGCTGTTTCCCTGGATCCTCTTTTTGCTTGAAGAGTGGGAAATAGTCTTTTGCTTTATCCGTGTGTATCAACGAGATGTTCAGTGGCGCCAAAGCACCGGTTTGTGGACGAATGTATAAGTGGGTGCCATCTTCACATTCAGCCCAATTGAGGCTCACAGCCCAACTGAATTTCAGATTTCGAACCGTAATGGTTCGGCGTTTCTTTTTAGGAATCGCCATTTCAGAGTTTTGATTTCTTTAGCTCAAGTGATGAGGGGAGGGCATCTCATGAGTGGCAGACGAAGATCTCATCAGCAAAAGGGCGCAAACGGTCTATGCCGCATTCGAGCGCTTTTTCTTGAGCACGGGAGGTTTGTCGCCTTTCACGGCGGCGGCATTGATCGTCACTGACTCGACGTCTTCGCGTGATGGGATCTCGAACATGATGTCGAGCATGAGGCGCTCGAAGATGGAGCGAAGGGCGCGGGCGCCGGTGCCCCGCTCAATGGCCTGCTTGGCAAGGGCGGTAAGACCGTCTTTCGTGACCTTGAGTTGGACATCGTTCATGGAGAGTTGCTTTTGATATTGCTTCAAAAGAGCGTTCTTGGGCTCGGTCAGGATCTGGACGAGTTCTGATTCGGTCAGCTTACGCAAGGACGTTAGAACGGGAAGGCGACCGATGAATTCGGGAATCAGACCAAAGTGCATGAGGTCTTCGGCGCGAACTTGATTCAAGAGCGCGATCTCTTCAGCCTCTTCAGTGGCTTCTGTTTCGATGGCGTTGAATCCGAGGGTGCGTTTGCCCAAGCGGCGACGAACGATGTCCTCCATTCCGACGAAGGCACCACCACAGACGAAGAGGATTTTCTCGGTGTTGACTTGAATGTATTCCTGCTGGGGATGCTTGCGTCCTCCTTGGGGAGGCACGTTGCAGACCGAGCCTTCGAGGATTTTGAGCAAGGCCTGCTGGACGCCTTCACCCGAGACATCACGGGTGATGGAAACGTTCTCGGTCTTGCGGCCGATTTTGTCGATTTCATCGACGTAGATGATTCCCCGTTCGGCGCGTTCGACGTCGAAATCGGCGGACTGAAGGAGACGGAGAATGATGTTTTCAACGTCTTCACCAACATAGCCGGCTTCGGTCAGAGTTGTGGCATCGACGATGCAGAAGGGAACATCGAGGAGGCGGGCGAGGGTTTTTGCCAGGAGAGTCTTACCTGAGCCGGTGGGTCCAAGGAGGAGGACGTTCGATTTCTCGATTTCGACGTCGGCGTATTTGGCGTCGGTGTTCTCGTGTTGGCGGAGGCGCTGGTAGTGGTTGTAAACCGCGACCGAGAGCACCTTCTTGGCGTCCTCCTGGCCGATGACAAAGTCGTTGAGATGTTGGAGAAGTTCGGCAGGCGTCGGGACTCCGTCCTCGAGCAGACCGGTGACTTCCTCAGACGCTTCCGCTTGTCCGGCGAGTTCCTTGCGAAGGATGGTGGAGCAAACATCAATGCACTCGTTGCAAATATAGACGCCGGGGCCGGCGATGAGCTTTTTGACCTCCGAATGGCTTTTGCCACAGAAGGAACACATGGTGAGATTGTTTGCGCGAGCCATTGGAGAGTAAGAAGGATTTAAAACGAATGTTTCTAATGAAGATCTTAGCACCGTGGGGTGACGGTGTCGCGTGATTATTTAAAAGATCGCGAGATGACTCCAGAGAGTTGGGTCAAGTTCTGCAAGAGTGCGTTCCCGGAGTGGCCCGGCATCCTCAGGGTTCCTCAAGACGGCGAAAACGGTGGAGCCGGAACCAGACATCATGGCTGTTTCGGTTTCGGGTTGCTCAAGGAGGAATTGCTTGAGCTCGGCGAGGAAGCGATGTTTTTCAAAAACCGGTCTTTCCAGATCATTGAAGAGGGTTTGACCTCCGGCTTGAGACGGGGCGTAAGAGATGCCGGCGATCTCGGATGAGTCCATCCAGTGTGAATAGGCCCAGGGAGTGGGGATATCGAAGGAGGGCTTAAAAAGAAGAATGGGAAGCTTCCAGCGGAGGTCGACTGGTTCGATGATTTCTCCCCGGCCACTGCACCAGCAAGGGGACTGGTAAAGAAAAAGGGGAATGTCGGAGCCGAGTTCGCCTGACCACTCCGCCAAGGTTGGGACGGAGATCTTGGCTTCTGTGAGTTCATTGAGAGCGATGAAGGTGTGGGCGGCATCAGCACTCCCGCCACCCAGGCCAGCTCCGTGCGGGATATTTTTTGTGAGTTCGACCCGGAAATTGCAGGCTTTGCCGGTGTTTTTTTCAAAAAGACGCAAGGCGCGGGACACGAGGTTGCTCTCATCAGTGGGCACACCCGGGGTATCGCAGTGGAGCGAGAATTCCTCGGCAGGCTCGAAGGTGAGTTGGTCGGTGAGTCCGGGAAGCGGGAGCACGAGAGTCTGAAGTTCGTGGAACCCGTCTTCGCGTTTTCGGGTGATCTTGAGCGAGAGGTTGATCTTGGCGGGAGGTCGCGTGGTGAAGGTGGTCATGATGAAGCTCGGCCAAGGAGGGCAAGAAGGCGGCCGGTGTTTCCTTTTTCGATCCGGTAGGAGTAAAAGCGATTGAGGTCTGAGGCGGTGCAGAGACCGCAATCGTGATAATTCTCTTCAAGAACTCCGGCGGCCAGTGCTTGCTCGCGAATGGTGGCGGCAAAATCAATTTCGTAATGCGGAGGGCGGATGCAGGGTGCGAGGACGACGACGAGATTGGCGGGTCTGGTGCCGAAGTTCAAACTCATCTCCCGGACGGCCTTGCCGGTGATATTGAGTTCGGTGCCATTTTTCCCCGAATGGAGGAGGCCGATTGCTCCGGTCTCCCGATCGAGGAGGTAAAGAGCACCGCAGTCGGCGACGTGAATGCCCAAGAGGAGATTCTCATTCGTGATGAGACCGTCAACGCCGTGGGTCAGGAGTGGGGAGGAGGTGGTAATGACGGCGATCTCAGCACCGTGGACTTGGTCTGCATGGAATGTCCGATCAAAGCCCATGACGTGAGCGGCTTCGTCATGATAGGGCTTGAGGCGGCGCAGAGTCTCTTCTTTGTCGGTGCTGGTTGTCACACCGGGAATCCGCTCAATGAAGTCGGCACGGTGGGACGGGGAGCCAATGAGGGGGGCCAAAAAGAAAGACGCTTCCTTCACGGGGTGACCGTAGAGGAAGCATCCATCGTCCGTAAAGTTTCCTTCACGAACATTTTTGAAGGGTGTGCTATGAATTGAGCTTTTTCCCCTCGATAGCTTGGCCGGCTGCGGCGACCGAGGATGCTTCGGACTCATCCATGTCTTCCATGAGGTCAGCGAGTTCGGACGCGATGTGCCCGCGCATCGTTGCCACGATTTGAGTGCCGTTCCCAGTGATGCGAACCATGATCTTACGACGGTCTTCCGCGGCGTGAACGCGCTCAACGAAGCCCAGCTTCTCAAGTCGGTCAACGAGGCCGGTAGCGGCAGCGGTGGAGTGTCCCATCTTTTTGGCGATAGCCGACATTGTGAGGTAGTCCTCACTGGAGAGATAGGTCAGAAGGAAGAACTGGGGAAAAGAAAGATTTCCGCGACTGAGTTCGCTGGAGAGGTTCAGAATGCAGGACCGTTGGGTCATCATTACAAAATCGGCCAGACGATTTGGGTCCACTTTGCTGGTTCCCGAAGAGTTGAGAGTGCTTGGTTTCATGGTGTTACGTGTTTGAATAATTTGAGTATTTAGGCTAATCCGGCAGCTTCCAAAGGGATATAACCAAGAAAACCGGACTTCATTCAAGCGATAAACACTAATTTTTTTAAATAAACAGCATGTCACCCACAATCAGGGAGGCGAAACTAGTCTGTATCTTTGATAGTTTCGGGATCCTGATCACTTTCCGGGTCATTTTTTTCTTCCGGCAAGTCATCGGTCTTTTTGGTTTTGTCTCCCTCTGAATTTTCGGGTTCCTCTGTTTCGTCGGCTTTTTTCTTTTTTTCGAGATTGAGATAGGCGACCACGGCGTCTCCAGTTTCTACAGTCCCACTGAGAAGATCTGCGGCGTAGAAGTCGCGGACGCGCTCTCCGGAGGGTCTGAGTGAGGCTGATCTGCCTTCCGGCCCCTTGGATTGATAGATGATATTACTGGGGAGTGTTCCGTTGCCCAGTCTCTGGATGAGGACAAAATTACCTGCTTTGGAGACCGAGGCGATCCGGCCAACGATTCTCTTTTCCGGACCTTTGGGCTCTTCCGGGTCTTCGTCATTGATGTCTTTTTTATTCGAGGCACAGGAGACGAGGAGGATGGCAAAAAGGAAAAGGATTTTCATGGTGAGATAAAGAGGCGGGATTCCTTGCGGCGCAAGCGCAGTCCGCCGGGGAGATTGAGTGACGGTGAGTGGCCGGGGTCGGTGAGGAGGACTCCTTGGTGGATCAGTTCCGAGGTGATATCCGGAGTCCCTTGGTCGCGGAGATATCGATGGAGGGCAATTTTTTGAAGGATGGAGGGAAGGTCCCGAAAGCTGGGGAGATAGATCCGGCCCTGGGGATCGAGGTGATCTGCGAGGTCGATTTGTGATGCCGCGAAATCTTCAAGTTCCTGGCGATGATGGTGGGCGCGGAGAAGGCCGGGGGTGATGTCGCGGCTCAGGATATCTTTGAGGAGAGGGATTGCTTCATTACGCAGACGATTACGGCTTGCGAAGGGCTCGCAATTGGAGGAATCTTCGCGGAATTGATGCCCGTGTTGGGAGATGAAGGAATCAATGTCCGCTCTGCGGGCGTTGAGAAGGGGGCGGAGGAAGGTGAGGGTTCCGATTTTTTGTGAAGCTTTCATTCCTCTGGCACCCGCCGAACCGCGGAGGAGATTGAAGAGGATGGTTTCAGCCTGGTCATCGGCATGGTGAGCCAGGAGAATCTCATGGGTGCCGGTCTCGTCGGCGCAGGTTTCGAAGAAACGATGGCGGGCTTCCCGGGCGGCGGTTTCGAGGGAGAGTTTTTGCTCCGAAGCGAGGGTGGTGACGTCGATTTTTTCAGAGCGAAGTGAGGAACCGAGAAGGTCGCGAAGGAAAGCTTCATCCTCATCGGATTCCCGACCTCGCAGACTGTGGTTGAGGTGGCAATAGATAAGGTTTTGGAAGTCGTGGTCGCGGAGCCAGTGGTGGAGGGCGACGGAGTCCCGGCCTCCGGAGATTCCGACGAGGTAAGGTCGCGCGGGATCGAGCCAGTCCGGCGGCGGGATCATGGCTTGCGAAAGACCATGAAGTGCTGCCAAGGGAGGTCGTCAATTGTTTTGACCCACTCGAGTCCGACGAGGGCCATTTCTTTTTTGGCCTGAACCTGGGTCATTTTGTGAAGGGGTTTGATGGGGACGGTGGGGTCCTCAGCCCGGTATTCGAGCAGGTAAACCCGGCCGCCGGGCTTCAGGGCGGTGAAGATGGAAGTCATCATCTCGAAGGGGTGGGAGAACTCGTGATAGGCATCGACCATTAAGGCGGCATTGATGGATTCGGCGGGGAGGCCAATATCGTCGATTTTTCCGAGATGGGTTGAGACGTTCGTGAGGTCGAGTTGCTCTGCGCGGTTTTTGAGGAAATCGACCATTTCCTGTTGGATATCAACCGAGACAACCTTGCCCTGTGAATGCTTCATGGCGATGCGAAGGCTGTAGTATCCGGACCCGGCTCCGATGTCGGCGAGAACATCGTTTTTGCCGAGTTCGAGAAGGTCGATGGCTTTGGTGGGTGCCTCTTCGGCTTCACGGTTGTCGCGTTCAAGCCACTTGATGGCAGGATGGCCCATGACATGGGCAATTTCCCGGCCTTGATAATATTTCCCGATGCCATCGCGCGTTTTTTGGCCTTGCGCGTAGTGGTTATGGGTGGGTGGTTTGGGAGTGGCCGGAGTATCTGGAATGGGAGGAGTTGCTGGTGTTGGTTCGATGAGATCTGTTTCTGGAGACGTGACTTCTTCTTCGAGTGATACAACCTCAACGGGGTTGGGATCCGGTGGCGTTGGTTCAACCTCGTCAGCGCTGGGAGAATCCTCAATCTGATTTTGATCGGAGTCGCTCGTCTTGGGGGGATCACGCTCAATGAGGAAGATGGCGAGAGCGGCGACGAGAATGATGGCGAATATTAGCGGGAGGTGTTTCATGGGAGTGGGAGGTGGGAGCAGGTGGCTTTGAGGCTTGGTGTTAAAAGTTCGACGAGTCGGGAGAAGTTTTGAGAAGGTCCGGTGGTGAAGATTTCGGTGGAGGAATGAGGCGGCGTGGTGAGAAGGTGTTGTTTCACCCGACGTGCGATGGCTGCACCGGTATCGACGAAGCGAACCTGATCGGGAAGTCTGTTTTCGAGAGCTGGTCTAAGGAAGGGATAATGTGAACAGCCGAGAATGATGACATCGGCATCTGCCGTGATCATGTCGGAGGTGTATTCATCGATGGCGGCCTCGACATTCTGTCCTGAAAGGATTCCCGCTTCCACAAGTTCGACAAACCGGGGGCAGGGACGGGTGATGACGTGGAGATCGCGGGCGTGTTTGGCGACGAGATGATGGAATTTTTCACCTGCGAGTGAGGCTTCGGTCGCGAGGATTCCAATGGTCCCCGTCCGGGTCAAGGCGGCGGCTGGTTTCACTCCGGGTTCCATCCCGATGAAGGGGAGGGGATAATGGGCCCGGAGGGCTCCGATGGCGACGATCGTCGCGGAATTACACGCGACCACGATGATCTCGGCACCTCGGTCGATGAGGAAATCAGTGAGGGCAAATGTTCGTTCGCGGATTTCATCATAACTCTTGTTGCCGTAAGGGCACCAAGCGTTATCGCCGATATAGATGATGGCCTGATCGGGGATCTGGGCGCGAATCTCCCGAAGGACGGATAAACCGCCTACTCCGGAATCGATGATGCCAATCACGGGTGAGAGCTTGCCGATGAAATCGGTGCGATGGAACGATAAAAAAAGCCCGGCTGGGAACAGCCGGGCTTATTGAAAGTGTGTCGAAAGGTGAGCCTTATTGGGCTGTCTCCTCTGATGCGGCAACCGTGATGGTCACGGAAGTGGTGACATCAGCGTGAATTTTAACTTCCACATCGGTCTTGCCGGTCGACTTGATCGGCTTGTCGAGTTGGATCGCCGTCCGGTCGATGGTGATGCCCTTGTCTTCGAGAGCCTTGTGGATGTCGATGGAGGTGACGGAGCCGAAGGCCTTGCCGTTCTTGCCCACGTCGAGAGTGAACTTCGGCTTGAGGCGGGAAATCTTGGTGGCAAGCTCTTGAGCTTTGTTGAGTTCCTCGGTCTCGCGCTTGGCACGTGAAGTTCGGAGGTTCTCGATTTGGCGAAGGTTGCCTTTGGTTGCCTCGTAAGCCTTACCAGAAGGGATGAGGAAGTTGCGGGCAAAGCCTGCTTTCACTTTGACGACGTCGGCTTCAGCGCCAAGATTGTTGATTTTTTCGCGGAGGATAACTTCGGTAAGGGCCATAATGAATAAAAGGAAAAAGGTTCTTGGGAGGGCGGGGAATAGGGATACCCGGGCCGGGAGTCAAGAAATTATCAGCGATGAAGTGGAGATTGCAGTATTTTAGCGATCTTGAGTGTCAGGAAAGGTGTTTTAAGTGTTCAGATGCCGAACGTTGGGAGGAAATTCCAGAGATGGTGGTAGTGGCAACATGCGGCCGGACGATTGCTCATCTCTCCAAGTCACTCCTGCGCGCCGTCGGGCTATTGATCGTAGAGGGTCAGCTTGTTGCGCTCGCTCGGGGTGCGGTCATTTTTGAAGGCGGTTTCCAGGCGGGCGAGAATGGCAGGATGCTGTTTCGCAAGGTCCATGGCCTCGGCGGGGTCTTTTGCGATATTGTAAAGCTGCCATGCTCCCGGGTTCTTGGTCTTGGCCTTTTGGCGAACGGCCTTCCAGGGGAAATCGATCACGGCAAGCTGGCCGCTGTAGCCGTGGAATTCCCAGATCATGGGCTTGGTTCGTTTGAAGGTTCCCTCGGTGAGAGCGGGGGTCAGGTCGGTGCCATCGAGGTTTTCAGGGGCTTTGCTCCTGGCAATGGCGCAGAGAGTCGGGAACCAGTCAGGGAAATAGGAAGGTGCAGAGGTGGTGGTTCCGGGTTTGACCTTTCCGGGCCAGCGGACGATGGCGGGCACGCGAATGCCGCCTTCATTGACCGATCCCTTCCAGCCCCGGAGGCCGGCGGTAGAATTGAAGAAGGGGGCGTCGACTCCACCGATGTGGAATTTTGGATCGCGACCGGGGTGGGTGGTGCCATTGTCAGAGGTGAAGACGACGATCGTGTTTTCTTCAAGGCCGAGCTTCTTGAGCCGGTCAAGGATGGTGCCGACGTGTTCATCGAGATCGGAGATCATGGCGGCATAACCGGCGCGGGGGCGCGGGTGGGGAAGGTATCCGTTTTGGCCGCGGTAGGGGCCTTTTTTGTCGTCCCATTCCCTGGGGTAGCGGTCGATCCATTCCTGGGGCGGGTGCATGGCGACGTGTGGTTCGACGAAAGGAAGGTAGAGGAAGAAGGGCTTGTCCTTGTTGTCGTCGAGGAATTCGAGGGCTTCTTCGAGAATACGATCGGGCGCGTAGGTTTGGTCGCGGTAGTCATCTGCTTTGACCTCGCCGTTTGGCTTGCGTTGGTGTCCGGGAATGGGTGACGTGTTGATGGTTTCGGTCTTTTCGTCGTCGTCGAGGAAAGGCGGGAAGAAGGAGTGGGCGTTACGTTGGCAGTTGTAGCCATAGAAGCGATTGAAGCCCTGCTTGATGGGGGAGCCGGAGGTGTCGGTCGGGCCGAGTCCCCATTTGCCGAATCCTCCACTGACATAGCCGCCTGTCCTGAGGGCTTCGGCGATGGTGACGGCTCCGGCGGTGATGGGCCACTGGCCGGGGAACTTACGGCCGTTTTTGGAGTCCCCATTTGACCGGATCTCGGCATGGCCGAGGTGGCGGCCTGTTAAGAGGCTGTCTCTTATA
>OJIS01000509.1_pt1 | contig 12389 bp, 6 predicted proteins | sample 1595671 | NCBI WGS metagenome assembly OJIS01 (sample SAMN05416814, study PRJEB24817) | seawater metagenome | isolation source: Sea water | place: Canada:Atlantic | collected 2013-07 | reverse complement strand
GATCAGCCTCGGTCTCGTGGGCTCGGAGATGTGTATAAGAGACAGGTTTTCCATCCACATAGAGATTTATTTGTTTGCCGTCGAATGTCCCGGCAACGTGATGCCATTTCCCGTCGTCGAGAATTTTCCGATCCACCGAGGCACCAAATTCCTCATACTGCCCTGCGATGCCCGCCCCCATCCAGAGCCCCCACGTATCGCCCGTCCTTCCGATGCTCAACAGTTGGCGTCGCCATGAATCCTCCCGGCGGACGATGGTCTGCCATTGGTCGGTCGTTTTGGATGGGCGGATCCAGGCACTGATCGTCAGTCCGGTGCTGCGCGTCGCGACGGATTTGTCGACGGCAATGGAAGCATTTCGGGTCTTCCGTTTTGAGCTCGATGGATCTTGAAACAACTCACCCCAAACCCGACAGTTCTTTTCGAAATTTTCAGCGTTCACAATGGACCGACTGAGTTCCAGAAAGGACTCCATGAGGACTGGCGTCAGACTCAGATGATCGCCACGATTATTAAAACCATTTTCTGCCGGAGGATCCTTGGGAAATGCCACCACCCCCAGCAAGCGATTTTCCAGCAATTGCTGCAGCCCCATGATTCGATTGCCGACTCTGACGACCTCGGGCATCCGGCCTGATTCCGGCCTGAAGTAATCGTTATGATTCCTGATGATGCGATCGTTGATGGCATAGACCCAGGAATCGAGATCAAAGAGATCCCTGACCGCGTTGCCATATTCAAAGCGATTCATCCGTCGCAGTCTCAAAGGGATCACCGGCTGGCCGTGTGCCACGGCTTTCTTGAAGGCCTTCTCCAGCTCCAACACCATGAATTCACGTTGCTTGTCACCGGGCTGCTTTTTCTCTTCGGGAGGCATTTCGTTTTTGTCCAATGCCTCGATGAGTTTCTCGATCAATTGTGGGTTCTTCTCGAGATCTGCCCATGATGCGAACTCAGTGAGATCGACCTTACCTTTGGTCTTTTTACCACCATGACAGTCGTAGCAATATTGTTCAAAAATGGGTTGAATCCCTTTCTCAAAATCGGCCACACTTGTAGAAGACTTTTCAGCGTGTGCTGTCGCCGGGAAGATCAGAGTTATTGCTAAAGCAAGCTTAAGGCCAAGCTTCGCAACACGGCCTCGAACCTTCCTCGTATTCGTCTGAGTCGGCATCACAACGCTCAAGGCAAGTGTCCCTCGCCAAAATGCATTCGATGAAGTGATCATGCGGTCTTTCATTATTCCCTGTGTCGAATTTGGACGCAAATGCCCCATGCAGCCTACCCATAGAAGCATATAATGCTAGGGAATTGCTTTTGGCGCAACACGGCCTTGACGCCGCCTTTGGACCGGAGAGGAGGGGGTGGTCAACCCAATTGGACTCCTGCGAACTTTTACTGCTCCATTCTTCCCACCGTAGTAGGCAGGTGCATTGGAACCACAGCTACTGATCCTGGCCGACTGGTTGTCAGACTTATGTATTTGACCCTTGATGACAACCGAACGATCGGTAGGCTGCTGGAATGGCACCGATGGCGAAACCAAAGGCAACGCCGGAAGGGCGGGCACGGAACGAGGAGGTCTACCGCACAGCGGCACAGCTCATGGTGCAGAAGGGCTACGGGGGGACTTCCATGGGCGACCTTGCCAAGGCCGTCGGCATGACCAAGGCCGGCCTCTACCACCACATCAGCAGCAAGCAGGACATGCTTTTTCAGATTCTGCAACACGCCTTGGATGGGCTGCAACGCATGGTCATTGAGCCGGCGAAACGACTGAAGGATCCCGAGGAGCGATTGCGGGAGACAATCAGGCTCAACGTTCTGGGAATCATCGATCAAGGACCGAAGTTCACTCTCCTTTTCCCCGAAAGACATCATCTTAACCAGGCACAGCAGGAAGTCGTCGCCAAACGGATACAGCACTATCGGACATTTGTGCGCGATGCGCTGCGGGAAATGGCAAACCAGGGCAAACTGCGCGATCTGGATATCAACATCGCGCAGGGGCACATACTACAGACCATCGTTGGAATCGCCCGCTGGTATACCGAGGGGACGGTTGACGATGAGGCCCACCTCGTCGAGCAAACCGTCGACTACCACATGTCCGCCATTCTGAAACGTTAGATCAACATGCAAAGAACGTCTTATCCATCACTCTCAATTACCGTCCTGTTTCTGTCTGCGTCGGTCTTGCCATTGCACGCCGCCGGCTCTGAGCAAATCACGTCAGGCCCGCATTCCTTCAGCCTGCCGGAAGGCTATACGCTCAAGGCGGTCGCCGCGGCTCCACTGGTCGAGCGACCGCTCCACATGTGTTTTGACGAGGAAGGCGCGCTCTATGTCACGGACAGTTCCGGGGACAGTCGGAAAGCTCCGGTTCAAGTCAAGGATCCGACCCACCGCATTCTGCGCTTGGTTGATCGCGACGGTGATGGTGTGTTTGATCACTCAACGGTCTATGCCGAGAACGTGCCCTTCCCGGAAGGCATCCTTGTTTACAAGGGAGATGTCTACGTAGCTGCGCCTCCGCATATTTGGAAGTTCACCGACAAGGATGGCAATCATGTGGCGGATGAACGGGTGTCCTGGTTCAACGGGGGCTCTGTTGACGGCTGTGGCAATGACCTGCACGGGCCCTATCTGGCGCCGGACGGATACTTCTACTGGACCAAGGGAGGCTTTCAGGAGCAGTCCACCCTTCTCGGAAACGGACAGCGGCACATGGGAAGGGCGGCGCACATTTTTCGCGCCAAACCCGATGGCAGCGAGCTGGAGGTCGTCATTACCGGCGGGATGAACAATCCGGTGGGGCTGGCATTCAGTGAATCTGGCGAGCGTTTTCTCAGCGGAACGTTTTTTGACCTTTCCAAGCCGGGAAGGCGGGACGGGATTCTGCATGCCGTTTATGGCGGAATGTACGGTAGGAAAAATGATCGTGTTCTGGCGCAGCATCCCAACACCGGGGACCTGTTGCCAATCCTGGCACAGATGGGGCCTGCCGCGCCTTCTGGAATCCTGATGCCCCGGAGCAATGCTCTGGGCGTCAAGGATGCCTTGCTCTGTGCTGACTTCAACCTGCGCCGGATATCACGTCACAAGCTGACTCGATCGGGATCGTCTTACACGGTGGAGACGGGTTCCTTTCTGGAAAGTGACCAATCGGATTTCCATCCCACCGATGTGATCGAAGATGCCGACGGCAGTCTGCTCGTGGCGAATACCGGGAGCTGGTATCACATTTGTTGCCCTACCTCCAAGTCGTCCAAACCGGAGATTCTGGGCGCCATCTATCGGATTCAAAAAACTGACTCGACGGCCCCGATAGATCCTCGTGGTTTCAAACTGGATTGGAAGAAACCTGATGTCAGTTACCTTTCCGACAAACGTCCGGTTGTCGTCACTCGAGCCATTGAGGCTTTGGCAAAAGAAGAGAACGTCGACGCCTTGCGCGCGGCCAAAGCGCAGCTGCCTGCGGTTTGGTCACTGCATCGAATCTCTGGAACGGCAGCACGCAAGGTCATCAGGAAACGAGTCATCAATGGCAACCCCGAGGTGCGTGCCGCAGCCATTCATAGCGCCGGACTCTGGCGCGATTCCGGCGCTCTTTCTCAATTGACCGAAACCCTTGAAGCCGATGATGCGCAACTGCGCCGACTGGCGGCCATGGCCTTGGGAAGGATCGGAGACAAGACCGCAGTGAAAGCCTTGGCTGAAGCGGGAGCGAAGGAACCGGATCCCTTCCTGAAACACGCCATCACCTACGCGCTGTTTGAGATTGGCGATCACGGAAACATTCCTGAAAACCATCCGCTAAGGGGACAACTTCGGCGCATGGAGAAGATGGCTTTGAGCGATCCAGCGCCACATTCCAGACCTGAAATCCAATTGGCCGAGCCCATCGAAGTCGCCCCTAAGCAACAGGCGCGTCAACAGGCGCGTCAACAGGCGCGCCTTAAGGCGCTCAGCAAATACCTTTCAAAGGGAAACCCCCAGCGCGGCAAAGAGCTGTATGGCAATGTCGCCAAATCGATGTGTATCCTCTGCCATCAAAAAGGCGAGCTCGGGGCGCACTTCGGTCCCGATTTGACAAAGATCGGAGCCATCCGCAGCAAACACGATTTACTGGAAGCTATTGTTTACCCCAGCGCCACCATCGCACGCTACTACGAGATGGTGAAGGTCAGCACGGACAAGGGGACTACCGCCGGTCTCATTCTCAAGGACGGTGAGGAGAAACTCATCCTCGCTGCAGCGCCCGGAGCGGAGCAAGCGATTCCTTTGGAAGAAATCAAGGAAGCCACCTACTCCAATATCTCACTGATGCCCCAGGTCTTTGACGGCCTTCTAAAACCCGAAGAAATCGCCGACCTGATCGCCTACTTGTCACAGGCCAAATAGCGCCACTGTAATGAACAACAAAACCCAATGAACGAATCAAACGAAACCATGCGCGGCCTGAATCGCCGTGACGCGCTCAAAGGCGCGGCAGCGGCCAGCCTTGGTCTTGCGACAGGAGCTATTGGAGCTCCGAAGGACTCCGAAAAATCCACCAAGTCACCGAAGCGCGATTTGATCCGTCGGGAAAACGCCAAGCCCGGAACGCGCGACTGGCTGCTCACCAAGACACGCCAGCTCCCCGGGAAGATCAATCCCAACTTGGCCAACGGGCGCTGCCAGTGGATTGAAGGCTACTGCTCGGCGAATAGCGTGCGGGCCGGTGAGAAACTGCAGGTCATGGTGAGCACGAATCCGGTCTCGGATTTCAAATTGGAGATCTTCCGCACCGGCTACTACGGAGGAGACGGAGCCCGACTGATGAAACGTTTCGATTCGCTCAATGGCATGACGCAGCCGGATCCGCCCGTCGGCGAAAACTATTTGCGGGATTGTCAATGGGAGCCTTCCGTCGAGTTCGAGATCCCCGACGATTGGCTGAGCGGCGTCTACCTCGGGAAGCTGACCGCGGAAAAAGAAGATATTCAGAGCTACGTCATCTTCATCGTCCGCGACGACCGCCCCTGCGATCTGCTCTTTCAGTGCAGCGACCTGACCTGGTCCGCTTACAACCGCTGGCCCGCCGACTACTCGATTTACACGAGACATGAAGGGCGATCCAGTACCAGCGTTCCCAGTGGAACGGTGAGCTTCGATCGGCCTTATGGCTTGTTCACCCATCCCGTGAACAAGATCAAGAAATCAGGCGGTTCCGGGGAATACCTGCCCTGGGAATTCCCTCTTTCCTTCTGGATGGAACAGCACGGCTACGACGTGTCCTACATTTCCAACATCGATACCCACGCTGACCCGGCCGGCTTGCTGCGCACCAAAGGGTTCATCTCGGTGGGGCACGACGAGTACTGGACTTTGGCCATGTACAACAACGTCAGCAAGGCCCGTGAGGAAGGGGTCAACCTGGCCTTCTTTGGTGGCAATTCCGTTCTCTGTGTTGTTCCGATGCTGCCCTCCAGCAACGGGACGCCCAACCGGGCCACGCGGCGCGAAGGCTGGTTCATGCCGGTGTCAGGCGAAATTCCGGAAGCGGTTAAACGAAAGATGGTTAACCAGGAGGGCTTCGAGCCGAACATGGGGCCGGATGGCGCCCAGCTGATGGGGGCCCGACTCGATAACCGGGGCGATAGCGGTGGCCGGGGCTCTGGTGACTGGACCTGTGCCATGCCTCAGCATTGGCTTTTTGAAGGCACCAGCATGAAGAAAGGGGATGCCGTCAAAGGCCTCATCGGTTGGGAGTGGCACGGGGCGCCCGCGATGGATCTGCCGGGGATGAAGATCGTCGCGGAGGGAACTCCCTTCATCAATGGCAAGGGAATGGGCCGCTACACCTCGACGCTCTACGACGGTCCCAAGGACAACGTCGTCTTCAACGCCGCCACCATCTGGTGGGCCAATGGATTGTCCAGTCCTCCCGGACACCTCAATCCCTCCAGGCACGGGGTTACGCAACAAGGCCCGGACGAACGCGTCCAGCAGATCACCCACAATCTCTTTCAGCGGTTTATAAAATCTTAATCTTACTCTTCATCCTAATCTTAGTCCCCAGTCAGAGAAGAGAAGCGAGAGTAGCAATGAAAACAAAGACACAAACCACGGTGTTCGTTTTGACAGCTTTGCTGCTCTTCACAACGAGCAAGAACAGTGAAGGAAAAGACGCCGATCGCCGGAAAGGAAAACCAAACGTATTGTTCATCGCCATTGATGATCTCAATGACTGGACGGGCATCCTCAAGGGCAACCCTCAGGTCAAGACACCTCACCTGGACAAGTTTGCTTCACGAGGGATGGCCTTTACGAACGCGCATTGCGCGGCCCCGGCCTGCGGTCCATCAAGAGCGGCCCTCATGAGCGGGATTCGCCCTTCGACATCGGGCAACTACATCAACCGGAGTTCCCTCATTCACAATCCCATCCTCAATAACTCGGTTCTCTTGCCCGGGTTCTTCCAACAGAATGGATACTTCGTTTGCGGCGCCGGGAAGCTGTTCCACGGCTACCATTTCAACGAAGAAGTCAAAGGACGGGGCTTTGATGAGTATTATCCGAGCAAGACGCAGGATCTTCCTCCATGGGAGTTTAAGTTTTCCAGGCCATTGCCCTTGAGCGGGATGAAAAATATGGGCAGACCCAACGACTGGGGACCCTACCATCCGGACATTACCATCGAAGATACCTGCGATGGAAAAACCGCGAAGTGGGCAGAGGAGAAACTGCTCGGGGGTGAGTTGAAAGAACCCTTCTTCCTGGGCGCCGGTATCTTTGAACCGCATTTACCCAATTATACGCTCCAAAAATACTTCGACCGGTTTCCTCTGGATGAAATAGAGCTTCCGGAAGGCTACCGGGAAAATGATTTGGATGATGTGCCCGGGGCCCATTCAAAGATGGCGCACAATCCGTGGCTGAAAAAAATAAAGGAGGCCGGTCAGTGGAAGCACGCAATCCAGGCTTACCTCGCGTGCTCGGCCATGGCGAACGACCTCATCGGCCAGATCGTCGGAGCACTCGAAGAATCAAAATACGCCGACAATACCATTATCGTGTTGTGGAGCGACCATGGCTTTCAGTTGGGCGAGAAAGAGCGTTGGGCAAAATACTCCCTCTGGGAACGGGCCACAAGGGTCAACATGATATGGGTGGCGCCCGGCGTGACCAAACCAGGAACGACCAGCGCCAAGCCGGTGAACTTGCTGGATATTTATCCGACCCTCGCCTCCCTCACCGGCTGCAAGCCCCCTGAAAACCAACTGGAAGGAAACGACCTCACGGCCTTGATGCGCGATCCCGAAGCCCCGTGGGACAAAATCTCCCTGACGGTCTTCGGCTACAAGAACTACGGCCTTCGATCCGAACGCTACCGCTACATCACGTACGCTGACGGAACCGAAGAGCTCTACGATCACGAGAAGGATCGCTGGGAATGGCAGAACCTCGCGGACAGTCCGGAATACGCCGAAGTGAAGAAGGCGATGCGCAAAGAACTGCCCACCCATCATGAGCCCGATGGCGTCACCTATGACCTGCCGGGACGCAAGCGCAAGGCCCGGTAGGCCTCAATAAAAACAGGAAAACCTTATGAAGAAATCCATGATCCCTACCCTTTGTTCTTTCCTTGTCGTGTCTCTCATTATGGCGTCGCCAGTCGGGGCGAATGACGAAATCTGATCGGCGTCCACCTTGCCGCCAAGCTGGCAAAATGAATGTCATCAAACAAAGAACACCTGGCCTTTAAGAAAACCCAGGGAGGACAAGAAAGATGAGACTAATAAAATCGGCATGGCTTTGATTATTCCTATGGCTATCTGCACTCGTCCCGCGCCCATAACCACTCTCCCGATTACCTGTGGCGCAATGGCCAAAAGGTGCTGCTTGAAGGCAACCAAAACGGACAAGTCTCGCAGTATTCCCATGACCTGTTTACCCGGGAGGCTTTGAAGTATCTCGAAGAGAAGCGGATAGTGCCAGGGAATTGCTTCCCCGATCTAATCCTCTTCAGAAGCCTTTTTTTTCATCTCTGCGACCCGTGTGCGAATCGGTAGGTAGGGGTCCGCTTTGTGGGGGCGGTGAGTCGGATCGACATATTTGGCGAGATCGCGCATGGCAATCACGGTGCACCCTTCGTCCTTGAGAAACTGCATGAACTTCTCGAAATCTTTGAGGTCAGTATTGACCCAGGGATGTTCGATGGCGGGGATGCCGTGAAAGCAGAGCACGGAGATCTTTCCGTTCTTGGCCTGGTCGACCGCCCATTTGAGGTCTTCCATTTTCCAATCGGGTCCGGCGTAGCCGGTGGTGGGAACAAGGAGGGGATCGTCGACTTTGGGATCATAAGCCGGACCTCTCGCTCCTTTGCCGGGGTCTTTGTATTCGGGCCCCACGCCGCGCCGGGCAAAAAGAAAGCCATGCTTCTCCAACACTTTCACGGAAGCATGATTGTCCTGAAATCCAGGGAAGCAGAAAGTCACCGGCTTGGTGATTTTGTTTTCGGCACAACGCTTGTCGATGTGTGCGAGCGATTCTTCGAACTCCTCCGCGCTTAAGCGAGTGACATTGCGGTGATGTTGGGTGTGGTTTCCAATCTCGTAACCCATCTCGTGGAGTTGGCGAATCTGTTTCCAGGAGACATAGTTTTGTGGGTTCTTGAGAAAGCCCAATCCCTCGGTGACATAGAAGGTGGCACCAAACCCGTGCTTCTTCAGCACCTTGGGGACATTGGTGAAGTCGGACTTGTTGCCGTCGTCGAAGGTCAGGATCACGAGCTTGTCCGGGATGGGGAGCAATTTGCGAGTCGGCTTCCCTTTGTCTGCGGAATGAGCAGTCAGGACGAGGGCCAATCCGAACAAGTGGATCAGCAGAGGCAAATTCAGGTTTTTCATGATTGGTTTAGTCTACAGTTGGCAGGTCCTCAGGCCATAAAGCAAATCACTTACTTCTCCTTCAGCAGTTCAATCTGATCAAACCAGACGGGACCACCCATCGCGGTTGGCGCGATTCCGGTGAGGGTGAAATCCCCGAAATCTTTCCATAGGTCCCGGGTCACCACGGTCCAGTCGGAGGGGCTTTCGGCGGCCACTTGAGTGGCTTCCCACGGGGTGGTGTTTTTGCCGCTGAAATACCGCCGCTTTGGGGTGTCCGCCTCCGGCCAACTTCCGTTGTCGGCAAGTTCAATCAGCACACCATCCGCCTTGGGGGATTTCCAGGCGAGGCGGAGATAACGATACTCTCCGGGGCCGGGGGTTTCCCGGATCGCGAATTCCCAACCCGGAATTCGCACCGAGTAACGCTGTGAAGGAGTAAGGCGCAAAGAGGCCGATCCGGAAGACTTGTCTGTAGTGACCATGGTGGCAGTCCCTTCTCCGTCTTTGAGCAGATCAACAAACCCCGGGTCGTCGTCAAAGAGCACCCTCCGCGATGGTGGCTTCTTCAGCCAGGAGATCACATTGGCGGCATCACCGGGACCGAGGGCCTCGCGAAGCGACTCGGGCATGAGTGAAACCGAAAGCGATTTGAGCGAGCGAATGTCCTTACGAAGAACGTCTACTCTTTGCCCGCCTGGTAGGCTCAGGGTAAGACTTCCAGCTGATTCGTGGGCAAGAATGCCAATCGTGATTCTGCCGTCGTTGGTCTCGACGGTGTAGGTTTCATGTCCCGCGACGATTTTGTCGCTCGGCGCCAGAATATCATGCACCATCGTTTGCTCTGCCCGGCGAAACTCCGAAGTCAGATCCGGGCCAACCGCAAAGCCGAGTCCATGTGCTTGATGACAGAGAGCGCAGTGCAGGCTGAAAATCTCTCGCCCCGCGACCGGGTCACGTTCTTGTTCAAGCGCCGCCAGGAATTTCTTCACGGTGCGCCCGTCCACCGAGCGGGGAACCGCGAGCACCTTCTTTGCTCGTGCGGCGATCTTTACGTCGTGATGTTCGCGCAAGGAATTCCGTTGGATGGTATTCAGCGCGGATGCCTCCAGAGTCTTTTGCTCCAGCGCTTCGATCACGACGACTAAATTGTCACGTCTGGCGAAAGCGCTCTTGAGGATCTCCCTGCGCAAAGACGGCGTGGCTGCCGGATAAGCTCGAAGCAGGGTCGCCGCAATACTGACGTCTCTTTCGGCGCTCAATCCCCTGACAGCAGCGAGGCGTTTCTCGACGGGCAATTGCAGATTACGAACTTCCGCAAGAGCCGTTTTGAGCCGCTTCGTGCGCTCGGATGATGATTCCAGTTGTAACACCCGCGTCAACTCAAGCGCGGATATCTGAATGTCGCCCTCTGTGCCAACGGCAAGCTTTGCCAAGGCTTCCCGGGACTTCGGCGAGAGGTTGATACTGGTGGTCGATTTTATCGATGCGAGTAGTCCCCGAAGACACTTCTGTTGCAAGGCACGGTCTTCGATGACTGCAATATTCTCGATCGTTCTGGAGAGTTCTCCCGGCTCGCGTCGCGTCGCAACCGCGCGGCAGAGGCGAGCGATGAGACCGCGTGCCTGGCCGAGTTCCTTCGGGTTCTCCAGCAATGTCATCAGCATTTGGCCGCAACGGCCGCCGAGAGAACTAAGAATGGCCCCGTCCAGCCACGTCTCATTTCCGTGTAATTTTGCCAAGCGTGCCAGCCCGGACAGAGCGCTCTCGTCGCTGCATTCTCCCAGAGATAATGCGAGTTGCAGGCGAACGATTGCAGATTCGTCATCCAACAAGCCGATGGCCTCCTTAAGAAGAGACGGGTTGTTATTGAATCGGCTTTCCGCAAGACGCAAAGCGTGTCGCCGGACGCCTGGTTCCCCGTGATTGAGTCCAGATTTCAGGACTTGATCTGTGAGACCGTCAAGCCCATCCAGGGTGTAGAGCACATTGATCGCGGCCGCGGAACTGTCGGCTTCCAGCGAGTGACGGAGCACACGAAGTGTTTGGGCATCGCTTTGGTCCACGCGTTTTTCAAGCAGGAGGCGTCGGGCGGTTTGACGTCTCCAGAAATGTGGGCTGGTCACCTCACCTGCCAAGGCAAGGGTTCCGAGTGTTGACATGTCGACCGGGTTCGCTTTTGACATGCTCTCATGAACCAAGCGCCAGACCCGACCGTGGTCCTTGCCATGATCCAGGCCATACTGCTGTTGCAGGTAGCGTGGAATTGCCGAGTAGTCTTCAATGATTTCTCGATAATAGTCGGCCAGCCACACGCCGCCGGACGGGCCGATGGAAAGGTGAATGGGATGAAACCAGATGTCACGGGAAGCCAAAAATTCCGATTGCTCCTCGCCAGGTGGGCGTCGCAGTTTCAGGAGCGACCCCTCCCGTGACACAGTGGCACGATGAATAAAATTCTGTGCCGGGGCACAAGCGAGCAACTGTCCCTCAAGACCGGGTAGGGCGATATCCTGATAAAAAAGAGGCGAGCAAGCCGAGGTGAAATATCCATTGGGCTTCGATTCCGTTGCGCCGTAACGGTCCTTGTAATATTTGTTGAACCCGGGATCGGCGGCGCGTTTTGTGCGCCAAGGATGGGCCTCGCTGATCGGATAACATTGATTGTAGTTTGCCGCTCCAACTCTCCCTGCACCCACCGCGATGTCCGGATTCCGGGACAGGTAATACCAGGGAAGTGGCGCGACCTGAATGCCCGGGGTTTGAGTGGAAATGACAAAGCGGTCGCCTTCCCCGGTAAAGGTGAATCCGTATGTCCCGGTGTGACCGCTGACGGCTTCAATGGCCGACCCATCCGCCTTGAAGCGAAACCCGCTTACCGGGAGATCGACATCTTTGGCTAGCTTGGGTCCGGAGATGCGGCCTCCCTGTCCACCATCAACATAGATCCAGTTGTCCGGACCCCACTGTGGGGAGTTGATGCGCCTCTCGATGATTCCAGTCTTGAATCCCGTGAATAGATTCTCTCGAATCCTGGCCTTACCCTCGCCATCGGGGTCGGCAAGAAACACGATGTGCGGAGCACAAACAGCGATGATGCCACCGTTGGCCGGACAGATTCCCATGCAGGCAGGCAGCTCATCCGCCAGCACCTGAGCCCTGTCCATAACGCCATCACCGTTTGTATCAATGAGTCGCTTCACCGTTCCCGTCTGCTCTTTCTCCGCCTTCCGGATCGCTTCGGCGGGAGCGGCAAGGCGTCTGACCACCTTGTCCAATTTACCGCTCTTGTTCAGTTCCTCGATGTCGTATTGGCCCTCCAGATTGTAGCCGTGCAATTCGGAGACAAAGAGGTGACCTTTCTCATTCCAACACATTCCCGAGGGTTGACGGATCAACGGTTCGGAGGCCACCAGTTCCAACTTGAAGCCAGGCGGGATTTCGAAAAGCTTGGCACTCTCTGCGGGCTGTCTCTTATACACATCTCCGAGCCCACGAGACCGAGGCTGATCTCGT
>OJIS01000507.1_pt1 | contig 12429 bp, 6 predicted proteins | sample 1595671 | NCBI WGS metagenome assembly OJIS01 (sample SAMN05416814, study PRJEB24817) | seawater metagenome | isolation source: Sea water | place: Canada:Atlantic | collected 2013-07 | reverse complement strand
GATCAGCCTCGGTCTCGTGGGCTCGGAGATGTGTATAAGAGACAGGGATGAGGGCGTCTGAGGTGGCGCGGGGATTGTAGCCGCCGGTGTGATAGTCTTTGGGATCAAGCTTATCGAAGAGGTGGGTGCGGACGAGTTGGCGGGTGGCGTTGGGATAAATGCGTTCGATGGAAATCTTCTCGAAGCGGAATCCGGCATGCCCTGTTTTTTCAAGATCCTGTTTTCCATAGGTGAAGGTGCCACCTTTGCCAACGAGACTTTTGAGTTCGGCTTCATTGGGTTTGAAGACGAGGATATGGTCTTTCTGCATCCAGCCCTCGAAGGTATGGGTGCTGGGCTTGGTGGTCGCTTCGACGATGCCCATATTATAGAGGAGGGGTTCGTTGGAGTAGCCGGACCCGGTTTGAAGGGTGCCCCAGAGATAGCCGTCGGGACCGGTGTTTACGGCGTCAAGATTATGAATGGTGACACGATACCAGCCGCTGGAGGGGACATCGGTGCAGACGATACGCCCGGCGAACTGCAGCCGCGAGTGCCAGGAGATGGCCTTTCCTTTCCAGAATTGTGGGCCGCGGTTGTTTCCCCGGCGGTGGTTGGTGATTTCCTTGGTGGAATACTCCTTTTTGAAAAATTCGTCTCCTTGAAGAGCTCTGGTGAAGGATTCCTCGAGGGCGATATCGGCGACGCGGAGGTAGTTGTTGAGATGAAAATGTGAGATCTGCTGGGAGTCGGCGTTGGTGGCAAAGCCCTCCTCTGAGTCGGCGGTAAGTTCGTGGGCAAGAGGGACATCGATGCCGAGAAGATCGTGGAGAGAGTTCTCGTATTCCCGGGCAGTCAGGCGCCGGGAGTGAACGCGGCCAGCCTTGGCGAGTTCGTTACGGTCGGCGGCGATGAGGGGGGATTCCAGGGTTTTGAGGAATGAAGAGAGGTTTTTGGCAAGGGGTCGCTTCTTTTTCTTGGGAGGCATTTCTCCTGTTTCGACACGATGAAAGATTTTTTCCCAAAGCTCACGGTTGGCTTTGTCTTCCGGGAGGAACTTCAGATCGAGAAGGTTGAGATCGCCTTCGTTATCGAGATCGTCATGGCAATCATAGCAGTGTTGCTCGAGAAAGGTTTCGAGATCCTTACGGACGTCCGCCGGGAGGAACCCGGTCAGAGCGATGAGGAGTAAAAGAGCGCGCATTGGAAAGTCGGGAGGATTACGCGCGAGAGTTTTGATTACTTTCGCCAAGGCGGGCAATTGTCCCGTGTGACAAATGGGAGGCAAAGGCACGTTTTTAAGATGAGGCTGCGACAGTCTCTCTTAATTTTAGGGTTTCTGCACAAGTTTGATGGTGCTTAAAAGCCACTAATCAGAGTTTGTTGAGGGAGGCCCAAACGTTTCTCTGTGGGCTGGTGTTGGAGGTCATGCCAAGGGGGAGATCTTCATTTGCCGGAAGGTGAGGCTAACACGAGCTTGGGTGATTTTGGTGCTTTTAGGAAGGGCGTGGAGCCAGTGAGTCTGGATCTGGCCGGCCATGACGAGGAGGCTGCCGTGTTCCAGTTCGGTGGTGATACGCTCTTTGGTGATGGTGTGTTTGAAGTGGAATTTCCTCCGGGCGCCGAAGCTGAGGCAGGCGATGGAAGAGTGTTTGATGATGGATGATTCATTGTCCCGGTGCCAGGACATGCCTTCGGAGCCATCGTGGTAGAGGTTGAGGAGGCAGGAGTTGAAGGTTTCTCCGGTGGCGGATTCGACGCTTGTTTTGAGCTGGGTGAGGAGGTCGTTCCACGGGAGGGGAGTTTTGGTCTTTCCGGAGTAAGTGTAGTCGAGGCCCTTGTCGCCATACCAAGCGACTTTGCGGGCAGTGGTGATGGTTTTTCCAAACATCTTGACGACGTCGTGTTGCCAGGGCAATTCGTTGAGAAGGCGGTTGAAGAGTTTGTCGGCTTGGGCGATGTCGAAAATAGGGCCGTGGTTGATGGCTTCGCCGTCAGTGGGAAGGAGGTTTTGGGGAGGGAGGAGATTGAGAGTCACGGGCACCGGGAATCTATCATAATTTGGCGGGTGAGCGGGGTGAAATTTCCGTCAGGATGTTTCGGCAACACCGAATCTTGTCGCATGGTGGTCGAAACGGGCGATGGTGCGTGATTCTGAGGTAAAAAGGAGATTTACATCAGTTGCTTTCAGATAATACGCTTCCTTTTGGGCTAAATGGGGGCTTTCCGCTTGGAAGATCTTCTTAAGCTTTTGAACAGCAACAAAACGAATGAAAAAATATACAGCAGAATTTATTGGCACAATGTGGTTGGTCCTTGGTGGCTGCGGAAGTGCGGTATTAGCAGCGGGCTTGCCTGATGTTGGGATCGGGTATGTCGGAGTGTCATTGGCCTTTGGTCTGACAGTCTTCACGATGGCCTGTGCGATTGGGCACATTTCGGGATGTCACCTCAACCCGGCGGTTTCGGTCGGGCTGTTTGTGGCGGGAAAGATGGAAAAGAAGGATCTCGCACCGTATGTGATTGCCCAGGTTCTTGGAGGGATTTTGGGGGCAGGGATTCTTTATCTCATCGCATCCGGTCAACCAGACTTTAGTAAGGGTGGCTTTGCCTCCAATGGTTTTGGTGAGCATTCTCCGGAGAAGTATTCCATGGTATCGGTGCTGGTTGCTGAGATCGTTCTGACGGCGGTCTTTTTGATCGTGATCCTTGGGGCGACGAGTGAGAAGGCCCCCGGAATGATGGCTCCCCTGGCGATCGGTCTTTGTCTGACCTTGATTCACCTGATCAGCATTCCGGTTTCGAATACCTCGGTGAACCCGGCCCGTTCCACGGCGACCGCGATCTTCCAGGGTGGTTGGGCACTCGGGCAGGTTTGGCTCTTCTGGGTTGCTCCCATCATTGGAGGTGTCATTGGCGCCTTGATTCATGGATTCCTGAATAAGGAGGAAAAATAATCCAGACGCGATAGCGCGAAAATACTTGAAACAGCCTCCTTCTGCGTTTTGCGGGAGGAGGTATTTCTTTGCGAGAAAGATGACATCAGGAAAGAGCTGTCATCAATCGCTTCGAGATCGTGGGGTGTCGCAAGGTGCCGGAGCCTTCCCCCGGTCTGGTGCTGATTTTAGGAAGCAGACTTTTGGCCTTCCGCCGAAAGCGTTGGGAATCTAAAAGGTAACGATGAAGCGTCGGTTGGGAACAATTTTAATGAAGAAGTTGCGACATGGGGTCGTCGCGTTCGGGGTGGTATCAGGGGCCTGTGCGGATGAGCCCCCGGCCAGTGAACTGTTGAAGGAAGCCTCGGTTGGCGGGGAAACTCTTTTCACTGAAATCGAAGCCAAGGAGAGCGGGGTGAGTTTTGACAATCCCATCGACAAAAAGCACCCGACCAAGCGCCTCTATCTGGGCGCTTTTGCTTGTGGCGGAGTGGCGATCGGGGATCTCGACGGCGATGGTATCCACGATCTTTTTCTGACAAGCGGGCCGGGGAGAAACCGGCTTTACCGTGGGCTGGGGGAGATGAAATTTGAAGATGTTACCGAAAATGCCAAGGTGTCGGGCGGCGAGGAATGGACCGCCGGAGCGACTTTGGTGGATATTGATGCCGATGGTGATTTGGACATCCATGTCTGCAATTATGATGCTCCCAATGCTCTTTTTATCAACGACGGTAAGGGCGTCTTTGTTGACAAGGCCAAGGCCTTTGGTCTGGCGATATCCGACGCGAGTTTAATGGCGTCTTTTTGTGATTATGACCTTGATGGTGACCTTGATTGTTTCTTGCTGACACGTGATTTCAAACGCGACGGCGGGCGGCCCGAGAAGCATCCGGTTGTCAAAACAGAGGATGGCTATGAGCTGGCTCCGGGGTATGAAAGATTCTACCGGCTCGTGAATAAAGGGGGTGGCAAGTGGACCTATATCAATGCCGGACGGGAGGATTATTTGTTGAGGAACGAAGGCGGAAAATTCGTCGATGTGAGCAAGAAGTCGGGCATCTCGGGGCGTGATCGAGGGAACTCGGCGACGTGGTGGGACTATGACAATGACGGATTGCCTGATCTTTATGTTGGGAATGATTTTAAAGATGCCGATCGATTGTATCGGAACAATGGCGACGGCACTTTCAAAGATGTCATCAGTTCGGTTGCCCCCCACACTCCATGGTTCTCGATGGGTGCGGATCTTGCGGACTTTGACGGCGACGGACGCGAGGACCTTTTGGTGGCGGACATGGCAGGAACGAATCACTTCCGCTCCAAGACAACGATGGGTGAGATCGGCTCGATTCGGCCGTTTTTGTTATCAGCCGTGCCGCGTCAATACATGCACAATGCCCTTTATCTTAATCAGGATTCCGGGTTGTTGGTGGACGGTTCCTTTATGGCGGGACTGGCAAAGTCCGATTGGAGTTGGGCGGTGAAGGCGAGCGACTTTGATCTCGATGGGCGCCCGGATGTCTTTTTCACGAATGGCGTTTCACGGAGCTTCAATGACTCGGATGTGCAACGGACCATGGCGGATTATATTGGGAAAACCGAGTGGGACTTTTATGAGTCCAAAGAACCGCGGAAGGAGACGAATTTGGTTTTTGCGAATCGGGGGGAACTGACCTTCGAAAACACGAGCAAAGAATGGGGACTTGATCATTTGGGAATGAGCTACGCGGCCGCGACGGGGGATCTGGATGGCGATGGTGACCCGGATCTCGTGGTGGCAAGTCTCGATGAACCCGTGAAAATCTATCGCAATGATGCGGCGAAGAGCAAGGGGAGGGTGACGGTGCGGTTGGTCGGAGCAGGTGGGAACCGGGCAGGGGTGGGTGCCACCGTGACTCTGCGTGTCGGCGGAAAAGTTCAGCTACGGACCTTGCGCCCGACGACGGGTTTTCTTTCCTCAAATGCTCCTGAGATCACTTTTGGCCTTGGAGAGGCCACCGAAGTGGAGCGGCTTACTGTGAAATGGCAACGAGGGACGACGCAAGTTTTTACCAATCTCAAATCGGGGCAGCGCTATACGATTCAGGAGCCTGGTTCAGCACCGCCGAAATGGAAACCCAAGGGGAAGGCTCGGCCGATGTTTGTCGAGTTGTTGTCACCCAGTCTGGCGGCGGTCGTTCCGCGCGAGCGTCCCTATGATGATTACGCCCGGCAGCCGCTTTTGCCCTACCAACACTCCTTGTTTGGCCCTGGAATGAGTTGGGCGGATGTGGATGGTGATGGTGATCAGGATTTTCATTTGAGCCGTCCTGCTGGTGATGCGGGAGAGGTTTCGCTGGCTCAAACCCCGGGAGTTTTTGCTTCAAAATCGAAAAAACCCTTCGATGAACATAAGGAGTCGGAGGATTTGGCATCCTTGTTTTTTGATGCGGACGGTGACGGAAAGATGGATCTCTACGTTGTGAGTGGAGGAGTGGAATGTGAGCCAGGTGATGTGAGCTTGCGTGATCGCCTCTACCTTGGAAATGGAGACGGGACATTCAAGAATGCTCCGAGTAGTGCCTTGCCTGATTTGCGGGACAGCGGGAGTTGTGTGGTGTCGATCGACTTCGATGGTGATGATGATCTCGATTTGTTTGTGGGAGCGAGGGTGATTCCGGGAAGGTATCCGGAGACTCCTTCGAGCCGCCTTTTGAGGAATGATTCGATTTCTGGTTCTCCAAAATTTGTCGATGTGACTTCGACGATGCCAGGGCTGGAGAAAGTCGGATTGGTCACTGCGGCTTTGGTGAGTGATGCCGATGGAGATAGTCGGAATGACTTGCTGCTTTCTTGTGAGTGGGGACCGGTGCGTCTCTTTGTGAACCGCGAAGGAATTTTGAAAGAGAAAACGGACACTGGAATCGCGGATAGATTGGGATGGTGGAATGGTCTTGCCGGAGCGGATCTCGATGGAGATGGTGATATCGACTATGTTGCGGCGAATCAGGGATTGAATACGCCTTATAAAGCGAGTGCGGAAAAGCCAGAGCTCCTTTATTACGGTGAGATGGATGACAGTGGAAAGCCTCACATCGTCGAGGCAAAGTTCGAAGGCCAGACTCTCTATCCACGACGCGGGTTAAGTTGTTCGAGCGGGGCCATGCCCGGTTTGCGGACGAAGCTGAAGACCTTTAACAAGTTTGCGACCTCTTCTCTGACCGATCTCTATAGCGAGACCCGGTTGAAAAATGCCAGGCGTTTCGAAGCAAATTATTTGGAGACCTCGGTTCTGATTAACGATGGCAAGGGGAGCTTCACAATGAAACCTCTCCCCCGATGGGCCCAACTCTCGAGATCGAACTGTGTTCTTTTGGAAGACATCGATGGGGATGGCAAAGTCGATTGTTTTTTGGGACAGAATTTCTATGGAGCACAGCCCGAGATTGGACATTTCGACATGGGGTCTTCCTTGTTTTTGAAGGGACTGGGCAACGGGGATTTTGAACCCATTCGGCCGGTGCAAAGTGGGATTCAGATTCCCGGAGCAGTGATGTCCCTGAATGCGGTCGATCTGAATGGTGATGGCCGGAAGGAAATCATCTTCGGAGTCAATCGGAGCCGGGCCCGCGTTTTTTCACTCCTGCCGAATTAGAGGGCTTCAGTTTTACCCTTGGGCAGATTGTGAAATCGATTCATTCTCCCATCGCTGGTGCTTTGCTCGCTTTCGGCAGAATCACTTTGGAAGCCCCCAGTTCCTCGGCAATTTCGGAGTAGAGGACCTTCATGGAAGGATGGGTGATGGTGATCGTGCCATTGTCCGTTTTGGAAAGATAGGGGGTGAAAATCGAGTCGAGGAGAGTTTGAAAAACAGGGCGTGCCGATGCGGGTGCCCGTTGCAGTTTGGTTACGATGATCCAGGCGATTGAGCGCAGGAATTTTTCATCGTTGAAATTTTGCGCCAGAGCAATCCGTTGTTTGACCAGAGGGAGATTTTTTTCGAGCGGCAATGCCAGGAGATCGTTCAAGAGGGTGACCGCAAGAGTTGCGTCCTTGATGATTTGTTCGTCAGACTTTCCCGGATACCTTGCGAGAGCGGCGATACGACATTCGTACGCGGATTCGAACCAAGGTTTGCGATGGTCCGTGAATTTTGCCAGTCGATCGTCTGCCATCCCCACCCGGGCCAACTGGTTGGTGAGCACCCAGTATCGGGCTTCGAGGAGGAATTTTTCCTCGTCATCAAGTTGCCCGACAGTTCGCGCGAGCTCGGGGGACTCTTTGAGAAAATCGGCAAATTCCTTGGGCGGGGCCGTTCCTTTTCGGGCGTTCCATTTTCGGGTGGTGTCGGTGAATTGCGCGAGTGCCCGAAGAGGGAGGATTTCGGTCAGGGGAACGCTGTGGGCCTCGGCGACTTTGAGTTGTTCGATCACCCGGGCGGGCTGGCTGGCGAGGATTGCGGTCAGTTGCCCCATGGAGCGATCGGACTGGGTTAGGACTTCGCCGTAGAATTTTTTGCGATCAAGAGCCGGGGAGCCACTCTTGAGCAGGCGGGTGAGGTAGGTCATATCAGCTCCCGCGTCCTTGAGTTTTGCGCGGACCTGTTCGGGGTCCCGGTTGAGATAATGCAGCGGCCCGATCACCGGGATGAGGTTATCGGGCTTATTCAGCGCGCCTTCGAAATCCTTGCCGGGCAGGTGGTGGGTCGCCATGAGGTTTCGATCGTCGGTGATGGGAGGGAAGCCCTTGGCCAACTCGCGACATCCGTCCTCATCAAGCTGCAGAACCGCGAGCAGGTCCTCGAGAAAGGAGAGCTTGGGGTAGTCGCTCAATTGAAAAAAGTTCTCACCGGACCACATGCGTTCGTCGAGAGATTCGTCCGAGCACACGACGACGAAGTTGTCGCTGATGAGGTAGAGTTGGACATGTGGAAAGACCTCTCCGGCCGAGGTCAGAAAGGAAGCGAGGAGCGATTTGTCGACAAAGCTCGAACCCAACCATTGTACGAAGATTCCGCCCGGATTCATGTGATCATTGGCGATCGCGAGAAACTCCCGCGTATAGAGATGGGAGGCTCCTGCGGTCCAGGGATGTGAGGGTTGCGAAACGATGGCGTCGTAGCTCTTGCTCGTAAGTTTGAGGGCGCCACGGGCATCATTGATGACGACATTGATGCGCTTGTCGTGGAACGGGTCGATGGCCCGGCGATCCGCGACGAGCTTGTTGGCGGAAATGATTTCTTCCTCGATTTCGACGACATCGATCCCGGTGAAACCAGAGGGGACCGATTCAAGAAGAGCGCCGCCACCGAAGCCGACGACGAGCATGGATTCGGCGTCGGGCATGAGGACCTTGGGAAGGGCCGGGAGCCAGCGGATGTGGGTGTAGGCCAGGGCCTCGGATCCTTTTGGAAAGATCTCTGCTTCTTGAAGTCCGTTGCTACGGATGACGAGGTTTCCCCTGCGTTCCAGCACCGAAACGGTTGCGGATTTTCCGGTGGCGTAGTGGATGAGGTTCAATCCCTCCCCGGCGTCTTCAGTGCGATCCAGGGGTGAGCGCGTGAGCAGGCCGACCGGAGCACTGGGCTGGTAAAGGATGCCGGCGGCGAGGCTGACGACCCCGGAGGCGATGAGCGCACGTCGAGCCGGAGTGCGTAGGACTGCGAGGATGCTGGTGGCGAGGAGGAGATTCACCACGATGGCCCACTTGAAGGTGTCTGCATAGCCAAGGGCCGGGATGATCAGCAGTCCGGCGGCAATTGCTCCGGCAATTGCGCCCACGGTGTTCCAGGCATAGACCCGGCCTGAGACTGGTCCGGCATCGTTCGCTCCCCGACTCAGGCAGCGAACCGCGAGGGGGAAAGTGGCTCCCAAACAGATTGTGGCGGGTGCCAGAACGAGGATGCAGATGGTGGCTTGGGCAAAAACGGTTCCGCCGGCTGTGCCGACATTTCCGGTGCTCACGATGGTGAGGATCAAGGCGGTCAGGACTCCGGTTGCGATTTCAAATCCGGCAAGCCAGAAGCAGGAGTTTCGGCTGTCGCGGGCGAGCTTTGCCCCGATGAGTCCGCCGAGTGCGATCCCGATCAGGAAAGACGCCAGCATCGTGGCGAAGGAGTAAAAGCTCCCTCCGAGAACGTGCGCGAGGAGGCGGGACCAGAGGATTTCGTAGACAAAGGACACCGCGCCGGAGAGGAGCATCACGACGAGGATGACCAGGGCCGGAGCGGGCAGAGGCTCGTTTTTGGAAGGGGTCTTTTCCGGAGGTGGGAGTGCTTCGAAACCGGCCCGCCGGGCTACCGACCAGCCCAGGACGGCGACGGTGACATTGAGCGCGACGCCGATAAAGGAGCTTTGCCAGAGTCCAAGAGATGGAATGAGCAAAAAGGCCGCCACGAGCGTTCCGGCCACCGCACCGAAAGTATTGAGAGCGTAGAGCCAGCCAATGCGTGCGCCGATCTCGGTCTTTTTTTGAATGAAGCCCTTGGCGAGGATGGGAAGGGTCGCACCCATGCAGGCGGTGGGGATGAAAAGGACGAGGCAGCCGAGTCCCAAATGTGAGGCCGCTTCAAGGAAGCCGCCGTCGGAAGGGAGAATGTCCTGTCCTCCGAGGACGGCGGTGCGGAGATTGTCGGCGAGCTTTAAAAGGAGCGGCACCGCAATCGCGGCGAGGGCGATGATGACTTCGAGAAGGGCGTAGGCGATGATGGGGCGTCGCAGCCGATGAAGAAATTTTGAAGCAAGGGAGGCGCCGGCTGCGAGTCCGCCCATGTAGGCGACCAGAACTGCGACGATGGCCAGTTCGGAGGTCCCGAAAACGGTGGAGAGATAGCGCATCCAGACCATTTGATAAATCAGGCCCGCCATTCCGGAGAGAAAGAAGCAGAGCGAGACGACGCGGAAAGATCCGCTCTTTTTTTGATCGTGGTTTTTGACTTTGGCGGACATCGAAGGACTGGAGCATCCCTGATTGCAGGTTCCGGTTCAATGCCAACCTTCCAATCTGGTTCCGGGCTTTGCAGATGACGCGAGGGTTGCTAATTTGATCTTAATGAAGTCGTGGTTCTGTCGTCCTGTCTGTCTGTCTCTGGTGATGGGGCTCTTTTCCGGTTGCAAGGATGAGGTCGCTTCTTCTCCGCCACCCGAGGTCCCGGAGGTGACGCCGGATTCTCTGCCTTCGGTGCCGAAATCTGATTCCGCCTGGACTGAGATCGATGATCCTGCAGCCGACGGTTGGGAATCGGAGGTCTTCAGCGAACGGGCTTCGGATCAGCTTAAGAAATTGGGTGAGCTCTTCTTTGAAAAAGGAAATCCTTCCTCTTTGCTGGCGGCGGATTTTGTGTGTGATGAATTGGTTCCGGACCAACAGAAGGCCGCTTTTCAGGATGGCTTGGTCGAGGTAGAACGACTTCCAAAGACTGCGGAGAAGGCTTCCTTGGAAAGCAGTCTGGGGAAGGTGAGGAACGAGCTGACCGGTGATTCGGATACGCGCCGTTTTAAGTTTAAGATTGTCGGTGTGGAAAAGATGAACCGGTCAGAGCAGATTTTTTCGATCTCATATCGAAGTGAATCCGGGACCGTTGAGATGCAATCGCGTTGGTCGGTTGATTGGGTGACCGAAGGGAAAGATCTCAGGATCGCCGCGATTCGTGTTTCTGATTTTGAACGCACCACGACTTTGGCTCCGGGGCCGCTTTTTTCCGATGTCACCCGATCCGTTCTTGGGGGCAATAAATGCTACCAAAGCCAGCTTTCTTTCGGGCTGAATCATTGGCTGGAGCGGCTGCCGGTACGCGCGATGCTTGACCGCTTCGGAACTCCGGGTCTTGCAATCGGAGATGTCAACGGAGATGGCAGGGATGATTTATATCTCTGCCAGGAACCCGGATTGCCGAACCGACTTTTCCTTCAAAAGGAAGACGGCACCGCCGAGGAAGTGGCAAAGGAATGGGGTGTCGACTGGATTGATGGCGCGCGCTCAGCCCTCTTGCTGGATCTCGACAATGACGGTGATCAGGATCTGGTCGTGGCTGTTTATGGGGCCATTGTGGTCGCCCGGAATGATGAGGGAGGAGGCTTCGAAATCGCCGGGGCTTTTCCGACGAGCGGATCGACAGCCTCCCTCGCCTCCGCCGATTACGATAGAGACGGGCTGCTCGATCTCTTCGTGTGTGCCTATGTGAAGAGCGATGACGGATCAGCCCTCGGGGCGACCGGGGAACGTTTTGTCTATCACGATGCGAAAAACGGTGCTCCCAATTCCCTTTTTCGAAATTCCGGAAATCTCAATTTTATTGATGTCACTGAAATCAGCGGACTGAATCAAAACAACCAACGCTGGAGCTTTTCGGCATCTTGGGAGGACTTCGACAACGATGGGGATCAGGATCTCTACGTCGCGAATGATTACGGTCGTAACAATCTCTATCGCAATGACGGGGGGCGTTTCACCGACATCGGAGCGGAAGCGGGGGTAGAAGACAGTGCTTCGGGGATGTCGGCGGCCTGGGGTGATTATGATCAGGACGGGTTGATGGATCTCTATGTCTCGAACATGTTCTCGGCAGCCGGGAATCGGGTCGTGTCCCAGTCGAAATTTCGAGAAGGTGGTGACGAAGAACTCCGGGGCCGTTTTCTTCGTTTCGCGCGTGGCAATACCCTCTTTCGAAACCTCGGCAATGGCCGCTTTGAGGACACCAGCGAGGCTGCCGGGGTGACTCTTGGGCGCTGGGCCTGGGGGTCCAACTTTGTCGATCTCAACAACGATTCACGACCGGATTTGGTGGTGGCGAATGGCTACCTTTCTTCGGATGAGGACTCGGGTGATTTGTGAAGTTTCTTTTGGCGGCAGGTCGTGCCGAAAACCTTGGGATCGAATGAAGCGACAGAGCAGAAAACCGATGGTAGCTCTCATCGGAATTTATCGAAAATGATCGATGCGGGCCGAGCCTTCAGCGGCAACGAAAGAAACTGCGTTTTTTTAAACACCGGGGACGGCGGCTTTGCCACTGTTTCGGTGGCGAGCGGGCTTGATTTTCCTGATGACGGACGGGCCGTGGCGGTGAGCGATTGGGATCAGGACGGAGACCTTGACCTTTGGATTTCAAATCGGAATGGGCCCCGTCTTCGTCTCATGCGGAATGATGTTGCCACCGGGAATCATTTTCTGTCACTTGAGCTGATTGGGAATGGCAGGACCACAAATCGCGATGCCATTGGAGCGCGGGTGGAAGTAGTTTTAGGCGGCTCGCGTTCTGGTGATAAATTGGTATCGAGTCTCAGGGCCGGAGCAGGGTTCCTTGCGCAATCTGGCAAGGTGCTTCATTTTGGGCTGCGGGAGGCCGAGGCACTGGAGAAGGTCACGATTCGCTGGCCGGATGGGCAGGAGGAGGTTTTGACAGATCTTTTCGTGGATCGACGCTATCGCTTCCGCCAAGGAGAGTCCAAGGTCGAACTGATTCCGAAGAGGGAGGGCGTTGTTTTGAAGCTGTCTCTTATACACATCTCCGAGCCCACGAGACCGAGGCTGATCT
>OJIS01000500.1_pt1 | contig 12536 bp, 14 predicted proteins | sample 1595671 | NCBI WGS metagenome assembly OJIS01 (sample SAMN05416814, study PRJEB24817) | seawater metagenome | isolation source: Sea water | place: Canada:Atlantic | collected 2013-07 | reverse complement strand
ATCTACACAGAGTAGATCGTCGGCAGCGTCAGATGTGTATAAGAGACAGTTTATGAGCTGCTGAATGAGCAGAAGATTCTATTGGAAGCGAAGCCCTTTGCAGTGGGCGTGCGGATCGAACATCCTCAGCCCTTGATTGATCGGGTGCAGTATCACTTGCGCGAGGGCGAGGAGCGGGGACGGGATTTACCGGCTTCGCGGTATCGTCTGGCAACGCAGATGAAGGGGCGGAGTGTGCATTCCTTTTGCATGTGTCCCGGAGGATTTGTGGTGCCGGCTTCAACGATGAATGATGAAGTGGTGGTGAATGGGATGAGCCTTTCGAGACGGGATTCGCCGTTTGCAAACAGCGGAATGGTGGTTGGGATTGAGCCGGAGGATGTGCGGGGATTTGGCGGGAGTGATGTGCTGGCGGGGATTCGTTATCAGAAGTATATTGAGCAACTGGCAAAGAAGGCGGGTGGAGGTGGACAGGTCGCACCGGGGCAGAAGGTGTCGGATTTTTTGGCGGGGAAGGTTTCGAAGGCGTTACCGAAGACGAGCTATTTTCCGGGATTGAATTCGGTGCGGCTGGATGAGGTTTTGCCGAAGGAAATTGGCGGACGATTGGCGGGTGGTTTGCGGAAGTTCGGAAAGATGATCAGGGGATATACCGGACCGGATGCCTTATTGATTGGCTTTGAAACGCGGACGAGTTCGCCGGTGCGGATTCCGCGCGGAGAGGATTTGCAGCATCCGGAGGTCAAGGGGCTTTACCCTTGTGGTGAGGGCGCGGGATATGCGGGTGGGATTGTCTCGGCTGCGATGGACGGACGACGGTGTGCGGAGGCGGCACTGAACGAATTACGATAGATTATGGAGATACGAAATCGCGAAGAGCAGGAGCCGTTCACGACAAAGGATGGTTCAACGATCCGGAGCTTGCTGGACTTGAGCAATGCGCCGGTGAAGCAGCAGAGTTTGGCCGAAGCGAGCCTGCCGATGGGTGGTTCGACCGAACGGCATTACCACAAGGTGAGTGAGGAACTCTACTACTTATTGGAGGGCCGGGGTGTGATGGAGATCGACGGCGAGGAGCGGGAGGTGGGGCCGGGGGATGCCATCTTGATCCCGGCAGGGACGTGGCACGAGATCCGGGCTGCGGAAGAGATGCGCTTTCTCTGTTGTTGTGCACCGCCTTATGCGCATGAGGACACTTACTTTGAGTAGTTGATCTCGGGCTCCGAGTGCCATTCGTGGGGGATATCCCGCATGAGAAGGGCGTGATCGAAGGCGATGGATTCTGATGGGAATCTTTTAGGATCGTCAAAAAAGGATGACTGGATGGAGTGGACTTCCAGAGGAGTAGCGCGCCACTCGGGAACTTTAAGAAGGAGGCCATCGAGGCGGGAGGAATTGGGGCGGGAGGAGTATCCGATACAGCCGCTTTCGAAAAAGCGGGATGACTCTGCAAAGGATGCGAAGATGGAGTCGTCCGGGAAGGCTTTACTTTCACCCGCTTGAACTTCGATGAGCGAAGAGCTGTTTGAGATGACCTTGAGGGAGATTTCTCCGTCTTGATCGTGAACCTCGAAGCGTGAGTGGTGATGGACGCCGGGGAAAATGCGGCCGCCGGCGAGAGAGCTTAACAGGGAGCTGGTGTCGCGCCGGGGGACAAAGACGCCTTCCTTGGTGACTCCGTTTGTATCCTCCCATTCGACCGCAATACGGTGGGCGGAATTCTCACTGGCAATCCCGGTAAAGGAGGGCAAGAAGGTCGGACGAACCTGCTCGAGCCTGATGAGGCAAATCCCCGCGATGGCGTGTCCCCGGACCAGTTTCGGGCGGAAGTTGCCCGGAAGGATGGCTTGAACGTGATCGGGTGAGACCCGGTAGTTCAGAAGGAGGCGACGCCGGATGATTCCTTTGATCGCGGGAATCTTCATCAAGAGTTATTTGGCGACGAAGTCGAAGACGAAGACGTCGTCGAGGATCGGCTTAAGGATTTTCACGAAAGCCTGGTGGGCTTCATGCGGGGCATACACTTTGAGGCCGGCGAGGTCCTTGAAGCTGACGATGAAGCAGTGAGTGAAGCCTTTGGCACGATCCTCCGGGCTGACATTGGTGCCCCATTCAAGTCCGGTGATGGTGTCGATTTTCCCTTTAAGGGCGGCGAATTCTTTTTCGATATTTTTGATCTGAGCGGGAGTCGCTTCTTCCTTGAACTTAAAGCAAACGACGTGACGGAAGGTAGCTGCGGCTTCTTTTTTAGCAGCTGGGGCTTCTTTGTGATGATCGGCCATGGCGAGGACGGGGACGAGGGCGGCGAGCGCAATGATGATTTTTTTCATGGGGCGGCAGTGTGATGATTCCTGAACGGTTCCACTAGAAAAAAGGAGGGATTCAATTTCCGGCTTTTGAACCGTTTTGTTCCGCTTTGAGATTTGGCTCGAGGAAGAAGGGGGCGAAGGGGATGAGGGAGCAGACGAAGACAAGGGCGGCGCGTTTGATGGGCCATTTCCGCATCACCATGGCAATGCAGAGAAGAATGACAAAAACCGTAAAGATTCCCCCATGAATTCGGCCCGGAATACTGACGGCGGTTTCGTCTCCGAGGATCATTTTTTCATACAAGGAGAAGTAGAGGAGGATGATGAACGAGAGGCCATCGAGGAGCGAGAAGAGGCGGAGGAAGCCGAGAGGATATTGGAACATGGCTTAGGAAGGGCGTTTCTGGGTGAGCATGAATTCGTTGCCTTCGGTGTCGAAGCAGAAGGCGAGGTGGATGAATCCGTCCTCTTCTTCGGGTTCACGCACGAGGCCGCCGCCGTTTTTTAGAACGAGTTCAAGGCCTTGCTTGATCTTATCGCATTGGATGCTGAGGCCGGTCCAGGTGCGTTTGCCCTCGCCGCCACCGTGGATTCCGATGGTGGAACCGCACAAGGTGATCTCACTCCAGACCTCCATTTCAAAGGAGAGTTCTGCTCCGAAAGTTTCCTGATAAAACTTGATGGCGCGGAGATGATCGGCTGCCCAGAGGGCGTATTTGACTTTTAGGACCTGCATGTGGATTCATTAACATCGCTTAGCCCTATGGACAAGTGGTGCTCTTCATGTTAAAATCAACTCCGATGAAGTTGGCACCCTTCCCGACCCCTCGTAATCTTATCCTGCAATGGCAGGATGGAGAGATTGAACGTGACGAGATGCAACGCTTGATGAGCGAACATCAGAAAGAGCTTCTCAAGGAGGCTGAAAACTATCACTTCAATCCGATTTCCGGGTATTTGGAGGGGATGTTAAACAAACGGGCAGCGCGGAGATTGGTGAGAGAGCATGGCGAGGCTGCCGTTCGCGAGCTTTTGCTGGCTTTGTCCTGGCTGCATGATTTTGACCCAGGTGCCTTTCTTTGGAATGCGGATCATTGGGATGTGGCCCTGCATGCTTATTTCCGGACCCGATCGGAACCGGTTTTCCGGGTGCGGGAGTTGATGGTGAAGAGCAGCCGGGCAGTGATGATCGTAGAGCACGGATCAGCTAAAAAATCTGAGACCCGACGAGAGCGGCTCACCTTCAAGCGCCACTGGAAGGGTGACATGGAAGTGGTGAAGCGGGAAGAGATTTAGGTGTTGCCGCTTGTTCAGTCCTTGATTGACGGGTTTCGAGGGCCGGAGCGCGCGCCGAGGTGATCATTGCTGATCCAGTGTTTCTCTTCGAGGTATGAGGCTTTCGTGGCGAAGCCAAGGATGACGAGACCCCACAGGTAATAATTGATAATGTCGGGAAAGAATCGGGTAGGTTTCAAGATAATCTGTCTTAGCCGAAAGAATTGACCAATGAAAAGGATCAGCCAAGGAGTGATGAGCAACGTAATGATCAGACCGAACAAGTTTGCTGTTGATTGGTGGTAATTGAGAGATCATTCGGGTTCATGATCAAAGCAGCCTCAAGGGGTGGCGTAGCGGATGATGAGGAATCCGAACTAACAAACGAGGCTGCTCTTTACAGAGCGTAAACTTTGGCATTTGAAAACGCGGGGAGGTCGTTAGATTCCTTCTCAACAAGTCACAGAAATCATGGGAAGAGCATTTGAAATCAGAAGGGGAGCCAAGGAAAAGCGTTGGGGCAAGATGTCGCGTATTTTTCCGAAGCTGGCGAAGAGTATTACGATGGCGGCGAAAGATGGCGGTCCGGATCCGGATTCCAATGCGACCCTGAGAACGGCGATTCTCAATGCCAAGGCGGAGAACATGCCGAAGGATAATATTGAAAAGGCGATCAAGCGGGCGGCCGGCAAGGATCTCGCTGATATTGCCCAAATCAATTATGAGGGTAAAGGACCTCACGGGAGCCTGTTTTACGTGGAGTGTGCCACCGAGAATACCAATCGCTCGGTCACCAATGTCCGTACCATTTTCAATAAAAACGGTGGCGAAATGGTGAACTCCGGTGCGCTGGAGTTCATGTTTGATCGTAAGAGTGTTATCGAATTCAACCCGAGTGACGTGAATCTTGAAGAGCTCGAATTAGAGCTGATGGACGCAGGTCTCGAGGAGATGGAAGTCGAAGGGGATATGGGGCTCGTTTACGGTGAATACACGGCCTTCGGGAATCTTACCACCGTCTTTGAAAAGATGGGGGTTGAAGTGATGAAGGCGAGCCTCGAGCGGATTCCCAATAATCCACAGCAATTCACCGAAGAGCAGTTGGTCGAGATTGACTCCTTGGTCGATAAACTTGAGGACGATGAGGACGTGCAGGCGGTCTTCACGAATATCGATCGCTAACATCCGGCCGGCACGATGAAAATCCTACTACTCTGGGCCTACTTTCTCTGGGAGGCTTCCCCGGAACCTATGCTCGTTGAGGAGATCGAAGTGCCACAGGTTGAGCAAAATCTTAATAAGGCACTGCCGGGGAAAATTCAACCTGCGGGAGCAATGCAAAAAGTGAGCATCGAGATCGATGCCGAGGGCAAGGTGAGTGCGGCCTTAGGTGACGAAAAACTCGCAGCCTTCGATCCCGGTCAAGCCGGCAAGATGAAGCCCCTCGAGGTCTGGTTGACGAAAGTCGGAAAGAAAGGGAAGCCTTCGGTTACCGTAAAAGTAGACGGGAACACGAAGCAGCAAAGAGTCGTGGATTTTCTGAATGTCCTGGCGAAACATGGAATTACCGAGATTACTTTCACCGATCTTATCGAGAAGTAAGACAAGCAAAACGCCAGAGGAAAAAGCAGGGGCTTAGTAGCCACCGAAGAATCCCATCATCTTCAAGACGTCTACGAAATAGATCGCAAACACGATAAGGTGGATGACGATGTAGACTTTTGCCCCGAGTTCGATGTGCTTGCGCGTCAACATGCGTGCAACATGCAAACGACCACTCGGGTGGTCAAGGATTCTGTCTCGTGAGTTTAAGGTTTTTCGAGATGGAGTTTTAAGATGCGCGTGACTTCCGCGATCGTTTCGGGGTGGCTGCAGAGGCTGTGGCCGGCAGGAATCACCTTCTCGGATCTAGCTCCAACGAGTTGGGATGACCAGTAGGGCACAATTCCGTCGGTGCTTTCTACTCCGTCGCCCTTGCCACGATCTCCGATCACCGAGTGGTAAGTGAGTTTGGGGCGAAACGGCGAATTGTTAATCGCGCCGTAGGGGCGGTATTTTGGAGTGAGGGTTCCAAAGGAGGTGAGAGGAGGTCGGGTTTGTCCGCCTTGTTGAATCGCCTTGCTGATTTCCTCGAGAGTTGCGGTAGCGAAATCGATGGTGAGAACCTTGGGGAGTCGAACAATGGAACTCATCCAGTGAACGAGGCGTCGATCAGCCAGGGGGGATCCGCGGTGAGGGGCGGCCATGAAGATTGCGCGTGAGGGGGATTCCAAAGGCTGATAGAGACGGACGCTTTCGATGGCGCTTCGAGTGGATGAGGAGATGGAGAGTTCGTTGATCGGCTTACTGTAAGAGGCCTTGTAAAAACGTTCGCCGGGATCAACCAGTGAGGCTCGCGAAATCACACCTCCCATGGAGTGCCCGACGACAACCATTTTATCCCAGTTCTTAAGCGATCCCTTTTTGGAGGCGTAGTCACGGGCCTGCCGGAGCTGGCGTCGGAATTCAGCGGCATTGTAGGGCCAGGCAATTCCAGTCGGGTAGCTGAAGAAGAGAACTTGATATTTTTCGCGAAACCAGTCCTTCCCGATGAGGTCATTATAGAGGGCCTTGTAAGTGCCGGGGCTCGAGTTAAGGCCATGAACCAAGACCACGGGGATTTTCTTCTCGGAGTAGGGCGTCGCAAAGAAGAGTCCGGCATGATCTGTGAAGCGAGTGGGGAGAAAGAGCTTGAGGAGATCGACGTCATCGAGATCACTCATCTGCCAGTAGAGAGCAGCGGGGGCGGACCAGTCGATGGCGACGGGGACTTTTCGCTGTCCAATTTCAAATTGAGGGGCCCTGCCACCGTAGATAAATCGCCAGGTGGGAATTTCTCTCGAGAAGTCGAGCAAAGCGGTGAGATTGAGCGGAATGCCGGTAGGAGGGGCGAATTTAAAGCGGCGCTTCGATCCGGTCAGCGCGGTCTTCCAACCCACAACAGGGATACCGATTCCAGCATCTGTGTGTCGTTCGCCGATGCCTTTGAGCGAAACCAGAGAGGCCGGGATGAGAGCGTCGAGATCTTCGAGTTCCAGACCGGTGCCGAGGGTGCGGCTGCGGTCGATTTGAGTTCCCATGGCAGCGGCTTTGCCGGTCCAATCGGTCGGACCGCAGCGGAGCTGATCGAAAAGTCGGGAGGTGGCGAGATTGTATTGGGCACGGGCCTGGGGCGACGGTCGGCGCTTCATGACTTCCCAAGCGGTGCGGGCCTGGCTCATCAAAGTGGTTGCCGGAACACGGGACTCGCGAGGCACTCTCCAGCAGGAAGGTGGGGAAGGCGTCCCGCATTGGCAAAGGAGGATTAAGAATGGGAGAAAGAGAAACCACTTCATGGCCCGAGCGTTGTAGTTGATTTTCACCTGAGAAGAAAGGCTGCTTGAGTGTCACGTGATTCTGGAAAAGAACGGGGACGTGATCGAGAACCCAACCCTGACCGGATGGATCCTGTTGAGCCTGGCGGCACTTTGTGTTGGCTTGGGGAAAGCCGGTTTTTCGGGTCTGGGATTGATCGCGGTTTTTATCATGGCGGAGCTTTTTGGGAAGGCCTCGGTGGGAATCCTGCTCCCGATGCTCATTGTTGCCGACATCAGCGTCTATCCCATGTTTCGTAAACACGCTTCATGGAAGCCGGTTTGGCGATTACTCCCTCCGGCGATCATCGGGATGGCGATTGGTTTATTCCTTTTGGATGGAATGCCGGAGGAATGGGCCAAACCCGTGATAGGAAGTCTCATCCTCGTGATGGTGGCGCTTCAGCTCGTAAGGCAGTTTGCTCCGGACTATGCGCATCGGCTGGCTCATTCGAGTGGTTTCGGAATGGCCGCCGGAGGTTTTGCGGGAATCGCGACTACGATTGCCAACGCGGCGGGGCCGGTTTTCCAGCTCTATTTTTTGGCCCGACGACTCCCCAAAATGGAATTGATCGGGGTTGGCGCGCGTTTCTTTCTCCTGATCAATCTGATCAAGCTTCCCTTTATGGGAGGGCTCAGTTTCACCACGTGGGAGAGCTTGATGCTCAATTTAAAATTGGTTCCGTTGATTCTCCTGGGAATCTTTATGGGCCGTTATCTTTTACAGCTGATCTCGCAACGAGTCTTCGAATGGATGATTGTCGGCTTTGCCGTGCTCGCCGGAGTAAGACTCCTTTTCTTCAGTTAGCGAAAGCCGCCTGAAGTCTCCTGGAGACGCTGGTAGTTTTGATAGGCGAGGTATCCGAAGAGGGCTGCGGCGAAAATCATTTGAAATTGGACCAAAGCGATTACAGCTACCGCGATTCCCACGATCATTCCGACCTGGAAGACCTTCTTTTGTGAGGGCTGGACTGCGGCGTAAATTTGTCCACCGTCGAGGGGGAAAACCGGGAGGAGATTGATGATGCTCCACCAAAAATTCACGAAGACCATACTGGAGATGATTTTGATCGTCACCCCGTGCATTTGGAGAGCTACGAGTCTTGTCTCAGGCGTCAGATCGATCCATGGCAGGGCTAGGACTCCGACAAGGTTAAGGCCCACCGGAAATCCATAGGCGAGACAAGTGGCGAGGGCCGTGACCACAAAAAGACCCAATCCTGCGAGCGGGCCGGCCCAGGTGACCCAGAAACTTTGCTGCCGGGTGAGGTGGGTATTTGGATAAGCCAAACCGCCCATCGCAACAAGTTTTACGCTTGGGTTGACTCCTGTCATTTTACGACTGGTCAGAGCGTGACCAAATTCATGCACGAGGATGGAGATGAAAACGATCACCATCCAAAGCAGGATATTTGTCAGTCCTTCCCGGTCGGGGCGCATTTGAAAGCCGCGTCCAAAAATAAAAGCAGTAATCCAAAACCAAGGTTCCACGCGGACAGGAATGTTAAAAAGTTTGAATTCAAGCACGTCTTGAATCTATGTCGACACCTCAAGCAAGCAACCCTCGAGCGAATTAATCACCTAACAGGTAAGGATTGCCCGGATCGGGGAGTTCTGTTACCGCCTGCGAACTGATGACGACGGAAATGTTGAAGGAAGTGCGTGTTTTTGCCCCGGCTACGGTGGCAAACGTCGCATGTGGGTATGATGTTCTCGGGTTTGCGATTGATGCTCCCGGTGACGAAGTGGTGGCCCGTCACTCCGACGAACCGGGGCTGCGAATCACCAAGATTACCGGAGACGAGGGCAAGCTCCCAATTGAAGCCGAGAAGAACACCGCAGGTGTCGCGGCCTTGGATTTGTTGAAGCACCTTGGAATGTTGGATCTGGGGATCGAGCTGGAGATTCATAAAAAAATGCCCTTTGGAAGTGGTCTTGGATCGAGTGCGGCGAGTGCCGTGGCAGGGGCATACGCGGTGAATAAGTTGATCGGCGAGCCTCTGACCAAGAAGCAACTTCTTCCTTTCGCGATGACTGGTGAAGCAAGTGCCGATGGCGCTTGGCACGCTGATAACGTTGGGCCTTGTTTACTGGGTGGCATCGTATTCATCCGCGATAATCAAGAACTCGACATCGCGCAACTTCCGGTTCCAAAGAATCTTTGGGCTGCCGTGGTCCATCCTGATATTGAGATCCTGACGAAAGTTGCCCGGGGGATTCTTCCCACCGAAGTTCCTCTCGCAAATGTCACCCAGCAGATTGGGAATCTGGGTGGTTTGATTTGCGGGCTGATTCAAGAGGATTACGGCATGATTAGTCGGTCGGTGCATGACGTGATCGCCGAACCCCGACGTCAAAAATTAATCCCCGAGTTTTATAAAGCCAAGCGAGCTGCGATGGGCGCAGGAGCCCTTGGATTTAGTATCTCAGGAGCAGGTCCCAGTGTCTTCGGCCTTTGCGAGGGTGAGGAATCAGCCAGAAAAGTAGGTGCGGCGATTTCGGGAGTCTTTTCCAAAGTCGATCTGGGGAACCAACTTTACGTCTCGAAGGTCAACCAGACCGGAGTCAGAGTCATTGGATAATTTTGCTCATGTCCCAGCGATTTTACAGCACCAATAGCCCTGAACGATTTGTCGATGTCAGGGAGGCCGTCTTGCGATCGCTTCCAGCAGATAACGGGCTCTACATGCCTGAGAATCTGGCTCCGCTACCGCCCGAATTCTGGAAGAAATGGCGTGATCTATCGCTCTCCGAAATTGGAGTAGAGGTCGCTCGCGCAATCTTTCTCGATAGTGTGCCGGCGGATGTTATGGAGAGAATCGTGCATGAAGCGGCGAATTTTCCGGCGCCTATGGTCTCGGTGAGAGAGCGTGAATCTGTGCTCGAACTTTTTCACGGACCAACTCTGGCATTCAAGGATTTTGGAGCGCGCTTCATGGCCCGCCTGATGGGCTGGCTGACCAGGAATGACAAGAGTCTCCTGACGGTCCTGGTGGCAACGAGTGGAGATACCGGAGGAGCGGTCGCGAGTGCGTTTCACAATGTTCCGGGAACGAGAGTCATCATTCTCTATCCCAAAGGGAAGGTCAGCGGATTACAGGAGAAACAACTGACCACCTTGGGGGGGGACATCACTGCTCTTGAAATCGATGGGACCTTTGACGACTGCCAAAGGTTGGTGAAGTCGGCGTTTCTAAAGCGAGAGATGTCCGAGAAGTTGAATCTCACTTCGGCAAACTCCATTAACATTTCACGCTTGGTGCCACAGAGTTTTTACTACTTCGAAGCCGCGAAAAATCTTCCGAAAGGGGTGAAACCAACTTTTGTGATTCCCAGTGGGAATTTTGGAAATCTCACCGCCGGGCTTCTGGCTGAGCGACTGGGTCTTGAAGTCGATTCCTTCGTGGCGGCGACCAATCGCAATGATGTTGTTCCGGAATATTTGAGGGAAGGAGAATACCGACCTCGTCCCAGCGTTTCTACCATTTCCAATGCCATGGATGTGGGGGCTCCCAGCAATTTCGCGAGGATGGAAAATATTTTCGGGAACGAGTGGGCCTCAATGAAGAAGCGGATCTCCGGGTTTGCATTCGATGATGGCGTGACCCGCGAGACAATTCGCCGAATCAAATCGGAAACCGGATATACCCTGGACCCCCATGGTGCAGTGGGTTGGCTGGCTGCTGAGGCCTGGCGCGAGTCGCATCCGGAGGCTCACACCGTGGTTCTTGAAACCGCCCACCCTTCAAAATTTCTCGATGTCATGGAGGAGGAATTGGGAGAAGGCAGTGTTGAAATCCCTGATCGCCTGGCCTGCCTTGCAGATCGGGAAAAGGTTGCGATTGGGATGGACGCTGATGAAGGTGGGTTTCACACATGGTTGAAGAGCCTTTCGTAGGGGGAACTTCAATTGTTCAAGCAATCGCTTTTAAAAAAAACGCCGCACGGAAATTCTCCGGGCGGCGTTGTGTGAGTGGGTGAGGATGCTGATTATTCCTGGTAGGATCCCTCAACGCGCGCCGCGACGTCGCGGTAGCCGTAATCGACCTCGTAGATCTGCTTGAAGCAGTCGAGGGCTTCGTCTTTCCTTTCGGCCTTCGCGTAGATGACTCCCAGTTCGTAGAGGACTTCCTTCTTGGTGGTGTCCATTTGGCTTAACTCATCACTGGCGTCCTTGAGCTGTTTGATGGCGAGATCCGTCATGGACTTTGCGTCGAAGGTCCGTCCCAGAAGGAGCAGCACCTTGATCCGAATATGGGGATTGCGGGTCGCCTGCTGGAGGTGAGGAATGGCATCACTATACTCGCCGGCATCGTAGAGTGCCTGACCAAGGTCAAAGCGCATCTTGGGATCCGTCGGGTTCTGCTTCACGCGCAAGTTGCACTCATCGAGTCGCTCAACAATACGGGCCTGCTGGATCTCCTTCATCTGCGTCTGGAGTTCGGCGTTGTCCGGATCGGCCGCCGCTGCGACCTCCACGTCTTTAATGTATTGTTCGGCAGCCCTGTCTTTAATCTCGTTCGCCTTTGAGCGTAGAGCGACGTCACCGTTCGAGAGTTCGTGCGCCCAGTTATAAAATTGGTGGGAAGTGTTCCAATCTTCCAATTGCTCATACGTGAGAGCCAGTTGCTTCACAACCGCGAGGTTATTGGGATCGGCTTCATATTGAGCTGAAAGTTCACCCGCGCGTTCTTCAAGTTGATCCTTGGTGAGAGCTGTTCGAGCCGCCTTTTCAAGCTCAGCTGCTTCGTCGCCCTTGAGCATGTCCTTGAAGCTGGACCCTTCGGACATGCGGTTTTTCTGCATGGAAGCTTTGGCAGAGCAATCCTTCTCGCCCTTGACGGCTTCGCCATCACCGGCGTCCTGCTTGACGATATCCCGGTAAACCACGGAAGCTTCCATGTGCATATCACGCGCGACGTAGAATTGGGCGAGCTTATGAGCAACCTTGGTGTTTTCAGGGTGTCCCTTCCGCGCCGTCTCAAGTGCGAAGGCTGCGGTGTCGAGAAGATTCATACGGAGAGCAACATCATGAAGGACTTCATTGACGCCAACATTGAATGGCTCCTTCTCCAGTTCTTTCTCGATCGAAACAAGCGCTCCTGCAGGATCTTTTTTGGCTTGTCGGGCAAAACTTCCGCTGGCTCCACCTCCAAAAAGACTCTTTTTACCTCCTCCTGCGATTGATCCGGTTTCAATGATTTCGGCTTGGCGAACCAGCTTACGGGCATTCAAAAATCCGGGTTCCTCCTTGAGGATCGCCTGGAGAAACTTGATGGCATAACCGTGGTTATTTCGCTCAACACTGGCTTTGGCATTCTTCCAATGTTCCTTTAGGGAGGCCGGGAGTTCGGCTTCTGTGATTTCTCGAACTTCTTTCGCTTCTGACATGATATTTGTGTGTGGTGTGAGGCTTTGCGGTTTCCAGTAATCAAGCGATAAACTTGGGCCTTGGCAAGCACCCAAGATCAGCATGCTAGATTCCTGAACAGGAAAGGCTTTGATCCATGGCCTGTCTCTTATACACATCTCCGAGCCCACGAGACCGAGGCTGATCTCG
>OJIS01000499.1_pt1 | contig 12566 bp, 7 predicted proteins | sample 1595671 | NCBI WGS metagenome assembly OJIS01 (sample SAMN05416814, study PRJEB24817) | seawater metagenome | isolation source: Sea water | place: Canada:Atlantic | collected 2013-07 | reverse complement strand
GAGATCAGCCTCGGTCTCGTGGGCTCGGAGATGTGTATAAGAGACAGCCCTTCTCGTGGACATCGCCACGGATTCGGAGCTGGGTGGCACGCGGCTTTGATCCTCGTTCCGGATAAATCCAAGCCATCACCGGCTCAGGTCGCTCTTTCTCGATCTCTTTCACCCGCTGCTCGCACTCTTTTAAAGTCTGGGCCTCCTCCTTGTTTGCCAAATCGCGGACCGCTGACCGGATCCGCCCGCGTTCTCTTTCAAGAGTGCGGCGGTGTTCATCGGATCGCTCGGACGCGGATGTTTTGATGGCATCCATTGCCATGGTGAGGCGCTTCTCGTCGAGATGTTGTTTCTTTCCCTCCGGGTGGCCGTCTCGTTGCAGGCGCTCAAGGAGGGGCAACCATACTCTCTCTTCCGCTTCGAGGTGAGGCTGCAGGACGGTCGCTTTAAAGTGCTCCTCCTTCAGGCGTTGCTGAGCGAAATCCTCCGCGGTCCCGACCGGTAGGCCCTTTTTGGAAATATCGAGAGATTCGAATGCCGCCAGCATCCGGTAGTAATCGACCTGCGAGATTGGCTCGAACTTGTGATCGTGACATCGCGCGCACTGGATCGTCTGCCCGAGAAAGGCCATCGATGTCGTGGCGACGATGTCGTCGAGGGTATCGTAGCGGGCGACCTCACCATCGGCCGCGATGGTATCGAAAGTCCCGAGGCTGAGAAAAGTGGTGGCGATTTGGGTGCGCTGATCAGACTCTTCGATTTCGTCACCGGCGAGTTGCTCCGTGAGGAAACGATCGTAAGGAAGGTCGCGGTTGAAGGCGTCGATCACATAGTCGCGGTAGCGCCAGGTGTGTGGTTTGAATTCGTCGCGTTCGTAGCCTTTCGTCTCGGCATAGCGGGCGACATCGAGCCAATGCCGGCCCCAGCGCTCACCGTATTGCGGGCGGTTGAGGAGGTCGTCGACCACCGCCGCGAAGGCCTTTTCGGAAGGATCTTTGAGGAAGGTTTCCTGTTCTGCGGGGGTCGGCGGGAGCCCCACTAAATCAAGATGAACGCGGCGAAAGAGAGTTGCGGGATCGGCAGCGCGAGCCGAAGAGATCCCGCGTTTTTCCAACTTTGAAAGGATAAATCGATCGACGGGTTTCCGGCTTGGACCGACTTCCTTGAGGTCGGGAATCTGAATCTCCTCCAGTGGCTTCCACGCCCAGTGGGAATTGCGGATTGCCGCAATACCGGAGTCTTCTTGTGGCCCCTTGGCAACGGAGGCCGGCATTGATCCGAGAGCACAAAGCACAAAGGCGCAGCCGGGGATCAGGCTGAAGCCTCGAGGGAACGACATACCTGTAAACGCACGGCAGGGGCTCGTTTTTTCAACGACGCATTTTGTGACAACAATGACGACGATGAATGTGGCGGTTGGTTCGGAAGCCTGCGATCCCGGGGATGATCGAGTGGGGAGTGTTGCTTTGTCTATTTACCCGGTGGCGGAGCGGGATTGGTTGGTCTTAGATTTTAAACGGACTGTGAGGACAGGCAACGTGTTAGGGCAAACTTCAGGGTGGGTTCCTTGAAGTGGTGAAAGGTGATTTTGAGCGTGTCGCATGCTTCAGCTTGGGAGAGTTCACCTTGCCTCCCTGTCCTATGGGAAATTGCTCTCGATTTGCGAATTTGGATTCCGGGTCTTCGATCGCAATTTCAGAAGAGCCGTTTGCTGATTTGGCCTCTTTACTTGATAAGCCAGTCTTTGGGCGCGACAAAGCCTTCGCGGCCCTGGCTGTAGGGCGTGGCACCGGGGACCTGCAGGGTGCCGAATTTTTTGATTTGGGAAAGCATGGTGGCGACGCGGTCGGGGTGTTTTTCGGCGAGGTTGTTTTTTTCGCCTGGGTCGGAATCGAGCTTGTAGAGTTCGAGAGTGAGGTCATCAGCGGAATGGAAGGCGTTGCCTTTGACGACGAGCTTCCAGGGGCCGAGGTGCAGGGAGGATGAGGCGGATTTGCTCTGGTGCAGGTAGCTGAACCAGGGGCGTTCGGGGAGTTTTGTTTTACCTCGGAGGGCGGGGAGGACGTTGAGGCCGTCGAGATTCCCAGGGAGCGCGACACCTGCGGCGCGGAGGGTGGTGGGGAGGATGTCGATATAGCCAATTCGATCACTGAAGGTCCCGCCCCCATTCAGTCCGCGAGCGGGCCAACGGAGGGCGGCGGCGACGCGGGTCCCGCCTTCGTAGAGGTTGAGCTTGGCTCCACGCCAGGGAGCGTTGCTTCCGGCGCTTGGGATTCCGCCATTATCGCTGAAGAAGATGACGAGGGTATTGTCGGTGTCGGATCGGGACTCGATGGCGTCGAGGACTTTGCCAATTCCCCGATCCATGGCGGTAACCATGGCGGCATAGGTGCGACGCTTTTTGTTTTTGAGAGAACTGTGGAGAGCGAGATCTGCTTCTGTGGCTTGAAAGGGAGAATGTGGTGCGTTGAAGGGGAGGTAGAGGAAGTAGGGTTTATTCAGGGGCGAGTTATTGATGAAGGTGACTGCATGTTTTGCGAGGAGGTCGGTGGCGTAGCCTTCTTCACGAAGTGGTTCGTCGTTTTGATGCCAGTCGAGTTGCTCTTCACGTTCGTGAGTGAAGTAGTCGATCGCTCCGTTGTAGTGACCCACGAAGTGCGTGAAGCCGTGGGCGAGCGGGAGTTGGGATTTGTTGGCATGACCAAGGTGCCACTTGCCAATGATACCGCGCCGGTCGTAGCCGGCGGATGCGAGGAGTTCCGGAAGGGTGGCTTCTTTGGACGGCAGCCCGTATTTCGACCATGGTGGAATGACGGCGCGCATCATGCCGAAGCGGAGGGGCCAGCGTCCGGTGAGGAGTCCGGCGCGGGTGGGGGAGCACATCGGGCAGGCCCGGAAGTCGGTGAGCTTAACACCGCCTTTGACAAAACGGTCGAGGTTGGGCGTGAGGGCGGTCTTGCTATCGTTGAAGCCGGTGTCGGCATAGCCGAGGTCATCGGCGACGATGAGGACGATATTGGGTTTGGCCCGGAGAGCGGACATGCAGGCTAGGATTGATAAGAGCAAAATGATCTTCATGAGTTGGATGAGGTGAGTTTTGGTGGACTGTTAGTGAATTTCGACAGGGCCCCTTCCGGGTGACTCTCATGCAGAGATCTCGAGGGTGAGGGAGTCGCGATCTTCTTGAAAGATAGGCAAGGCATGCCGAAAAGACCCGGGGAATTTACTTTTGAGCCGGGATATTTTGGGACGCCGTTGAAAGGATCGAAGAGGAAAGAAAGTGGGTTGTAAATATGAGCTTGCTCGGTAAGCTCATGCTGTGCTCAAAATCCCCTGTGTAAGGTTGTTACAACAGGCAAAAAAACCCCGCTTCTACAAGCACCCAGAGCACATCTTAATGACAAGATACGATAATGAATACAGATAATAATCTAAACCCATTGAGTCATCTGAAAGACGACCTGCCAGCGGGACTGGTGGTTTTTTTAGTGGCCTTACCTTTATGTCTGGGGATTGCCCTGGCATCGGGCGCGCCACTTTTTGCAGGACTGATCAGTGGGATTATTGGTGGATTGGTTGTGGCCGCCTTGAGCGACTCACCCCTGGGGGTGAGCGGGCCTGCCGCGGGATTGGCTGTTATCGTATTGAATGCGATCACCGAACTTGGCGGTTTTGAGGTCTTTCTTGTTGCGGTGGTTCTTGCTGGCGTCATCCAGCTTATCATGGGTTTTGCCAAGGCTGGCATCATTGCTTATTTCTTCCCCTCCTCAGTGATTCACGGAATGTTGGCCGGGATCGGGGTCATTATTTCCCTGAAACAAATTCCGCACGCGCTTGGTTACGACAAAGTCCCCGAGGGCGACTTTTCGTTTAATCAAAGTGATGGGTACAACACCTTCGGTGAGTTGTTTCACGTTTTAAATTTTGTCAGTCCCGGCGTCCTCGTTGTGTCACTGGTTTCATTGGTGATCCTGCTGACATGGGAGACCAATTTCATTAAGAAATTTAAATTCACAAAATATATCCAGGGGCCATTGATTGCTGTCGTGGTGGGAATCATACTTAACCAGATTTTCGTCACCAGTTCCCTGTTGGCGATCAGCTCGGAGCATCTTGTGGAGGTGCCTGTTCCCGATAGCTTCAGTAGTTTTGCCGGCAATTTTGCCCTGCCCGATTTCAGTGCATTATCCAATCCTGCTGTTTACTCAATGGCGCTCTTGCTTGCCGTGGTGGCCAGCCTGGAAACATTGCTCTGCGTGGAAGCCTCCGACAAGCTGGATAAGCTGAAAAGGATCACTCCGACCAACAGGGAGCTCAAAGCGCAGGGTGTCGGAAACATAATTGCAGGTTGCATTGGAGGCTTGCCTTTGACCCAGGTGATCGTCAGGAGCTCGGCCAACCACCAGTCCGGCGGTAAAACCAAGGCCTCGGCCATCACGCACGGGGTTCTCTTATTGTTGAGTGTTCTCGTGATCCCTAAAATATTGAATCTCATCCCGTTGGGAGTATTGGCGGCGATCCTACTGGTCGTTGGCTACAAGTTGGCCAAGCCCGCTCTTTTCAAAAGAATGTACCGCGACGGCTTGGGGCAGTTCGTGCCTTTCATGATTACCGTGCTGGGAATCGTCTTCACCGATCTTTTAACGGGAATTGCGTTGGGAATGGCGGTCGCTATTTTCATCATTTTGAAAAACAACTACGAAATCCCATTCAAAATGTTGAATAAAAATCTGTTGGGAAAGAAGAATGTCCAGATTGTCCTTTCTGAAGACGTGACGTTTTTGAACAAAGCGACGGTGTTGAAGACTTTGCAACAGATTCCAGACGGCGTCTCGGTGGAGATTGATGCGAGCCATACAAGATTCATCCATCATGATGTGATTGAGATTATCGAAGATTTTGTAATTAGCGCCGAGCACAGAAATATCAAGGTCAGCACGATTGATCTCTATGATCATAAGCAAGACAATCCGATCCAGCATTTCCGATTGGCAAATAATAAACAGTAGTAATCATGAGAACACAAACAAAGGAAACCCAAGAAAACCTAACTTGCAAAGAAGCTCACAAAATCCTGGCCGAAGGCAATAGGCGTTTTGTCCAGAACCTGAAAGTTCAACGCAATCTTCAGGAGCAGGTTTTAGCGACGAGCCATGGTCAGTATCCTTTTGCGGTCGTGCTATCTTGCATCGATTCCCGGGTGCCGGCAGAGTTGGTTTTCGATCAGGGGATTGGTGATATTTTCAGTGTCCGGATCGCTGGTAATGTCGTCAATGAGGATATCCTGGGTTCGATGGAGTTTGCTTGTAAAGTCGCTGGCTCGAAAATTGTCGTCGTCCTCGGTCACACAAAATGCGGAGCAGTCAATGCGGCCTGTAATAATGTTGAAATGGGAAACATTACCGCAATGCTCAGCAAAGTGAAACCAGCGGTTGATTTTATCAGGAAGGGCGAAGAAAAAATGAGCGACCTGGCCGTTGAGGAGGTTGCGGTTCAGAATGTCAAAGTGTCAATTGATAGGATCAGGCAGGAGAGTCCGATTCTAGCCGAATTGGAAAATAATGAGTCGATTGAAATTGTCGGAGCCTTGTATGATGTTTCCTCTGGAGTCGTAGAGTTTTTCGAAAGTTGACCGCCGGGAATATTTTTTTGGGGGCGCCTTGAGATGCTCTTGAGAGAATTGGAGAGAGGAGAGGGGCCGCCGGCGAGTGAAAAGGACGGACAGAGAAAGTCTCACACGCATCGGAATTGAGAGAATAGAGATGGGTTTACGTGTCATCTCAATGTCTTTTTTGCTTCCCGTGTCCTACCAATTTCACGATGTTCTGAAATTCAGCTTCCCCCTTAATTTTGAAAAACATTCTCTTCGGACTCCTCCTGGCAATAGCCCCCCTGAAAGCCCAGATCATCATCTCGGAATTTATGGCCGACAACGACAGCTTCCTTGCTGACGAAGACGGCACTTACAGTGATTGGATTGAGATTCAAAACTCGGGTTCTACGTCAGTCTCACTGACCGGATATCACCTCACCGATGAGGCTGCGAATCCTACCAAGTGGACCCTTCCTTCCCTCTCTCTCAATCCCGGAGCGGCTCTGGTGATCTTTGCGTCAAATAAAGACCGGATTGATCCCGCCGCCACTCTGCACACCAACTTCAAACTCTCGGCCGGGGGCGAATACCTTGCACTTGTTGCACCGGATGGTTCGACCGTGGTGAGTGGATTCACCCCCGCCTTTCCTCCCCAGTTCCCTAATGAATCCTTCGGATTTGGGACACCTGGCAGCAGTAATCAGATCAACATCACGCCCACCTGGAGCTCTCCCGCAAACTACATTAATGTGAAACTCAACGGGGTGAAGTCAGCAACTCTCGGAGGAACAACCGACAGTATCGATGCCGGTCTCAATGGCTCCCCGCTGCAATACTACATGTGGTTCGATTTCTCCTCCGAACTTGGATCAATCGCCCCGGGAGACGAGATCGATTCGGCCACAATGACTTGGAGCGGGGCAGCCGCAGCCTCGGTTTTTGGAGCGGGTGGAATCAATTCGGAACTAGGAATCTTCCCCGTCCCCGATGCCAACTACGGAATCGATACCGTCGCCGCGACCTACAACGACAATACCCTTGTCGACTACTACGCCGCGAATACTCCGGCGTCTTCCTTCACTGCCGTTCCCGGACAGACACCCACCACGACCTGGAATATCAAAAGCCTCATCGAGAATTGGCGCGACAATCCCGGTGCTCCTCAGCGAGGCCAACTCATGATCATCAATAGCGCCCACCCCATGTTCATGGACTGGGACAACAATGGCGGCGTTCCCAGTCTCTCGGCAATCGTCAACACGTTCTCCGATCCAAACGCGCCCGCCCCGCAGGTCTACTTTGACAGCCCTACTCCCGGCACGATAAATTCCGGTGGTCAGGCCGCCGGGCCTGTCTTTGGAACTGTGACTGAAAATCCAGCCCAACCGACCGGAGCCGGTCTTACCGTGACAGCCGAAATTTCCGGCTCGGTTGCCCCTGTCTCGTCCATGACCGTCTTCTACCGTTTGGCCTTCAATGGAGAGACCTCCTCGAGCATGTCAGATGATGGCGTTTTTCCGGACGCGATTGCCGGCGATGGTATCTACTCGGCCACTCTTCCTCCCTCAGCCTTCCAGGCCGGTGAAATGACCCGCTGGCGCTTTGTCGCGATTGACACCAGCGGAGCCCAAACCAAGATGCCCGCTTTTCGCGACCCGACCGACTCCCACCAATACTTTGGCACAGTCCAGGCCGACCCTCTGATCGAAAGCAACCTCAACGTCCTCCACTGGTTCATTCAAAATCCCAACGGAGCCAACACCACCACCGGAACCATTGGAGCCGTCTATTATCAGGGAGAATTCTACGACAACGTGCACTTCAATCGTCACGGCCAATCAACCGGCGGTTTCGTGAAGAAGAGTTACAATCTCGACTTCAACAAAACCCAGCGATTCCAATGGAGCCCCGAAGCCCCGCGCGTCGCCGACATCGACCTGCTGACCAACTGGGCCGACAAGTCAAAGGTCAGGCATCCTCTGGCATGGGAAATCATGCGCGAATCGGGGGTGAATGCCCATTTCGCTCACACCATTCGAGTGGAACAAAACGGCTCCTTCTTTAGTACGGCAGATCTCGTAGAAGATGGCGACGACATCTATCTCGAGCGCGCCGGCCTGAATCCGGATGGCGCGCTCTACAAGGTTTACAGTAACCGGCTGAACAAGGACATCGGCAACACCGCCACCAGCGGTGTCGAAAAGAAAAACCGACGATCCGAGAACAACGACGACCTGCAAGCCCTCATCGATGGCCTCGACCTCACCGGCAGCGCGCTCAACAACTACATGCGCGATAACATCGATCTTCCCAAAACCGTCAACATGCTGGCTGCCAATTCGGTGGTGCGGAACATCGATATGCACCGCAAGAATTGGTATATTTACCGGGACACCGGCAAGACCGATGAATGGGCCATCCTTCCATGGGATCTCGATCTTTCCCAGGGGCGCGTTTGGAACTCCGCCAACACTTACTTCGACAACAACGTCTACACCAACGGGCTCGTTGTCACCGGAAACTCCATCCGTCTCGTCTCGCATCTCTTCAACAATGCCGACACCCGCGCCATGATCATGCGGCGGATCCGGACTCTTTCGGATGAGTTCCTGCAACCCGAAACCACGCCACTTGCCGAACGTTGGTATGAACGTCGCCTCGATGAGCAGGCCGCCTTGATCGACGACCCTGCGATGCCGGAATCCGACGCGCAACAGGACTTTGAGAAGTGGGGATCATGGCTTCAGGGTAATGGCAATCCGGTCCCTTACACAAATCCGGACCCGGCAGTCGAGTCGATGGCGGAGGCGATTGTCCGTTGGAAAACCGAATATCTTCCCGGCCGCCGCAACGAAATTTACAACAACCAAACCATCGGCAACGGTGGCGAAATTCCCGCCGAACAATCCGAAGAGAATCTCGTGATTTTGACGCCCCTCATTCAAGCCGGAGACAATGCCTTTTCCTTTGTCCCGGGCGACAACAACCTTGGAACGACCTGGAGGGGATCGGCTGCCAACGAACCGTTCGACACCAGTGGTTGGATCAGCGGCCCGACCGGAATCGGGTACGAAAACTCCAGCGGATACCAGACACTTATTGGTACCGACGTGGGAGCTGCCATGGCGTCGAATACGAGTATCTATATTCGCCTTCCCTTCAATGTCGATGACCCTGCTGCCTTCGAAAGCCTCGAACTCAGAATGCAGTGGGATGATGGCTTCGTCGCCTTCCTCAATGGAGACCTTCTCAGCGCGGACAACAATCCGGCTTCGCTCACTTACAACTCTTCCTCGAATGGCAATGGCCCCGAAGCCAACGTGGGGAGCTTCAACATCTACAACGTCAGCGGCAAACTGACCTCTCTCAAAGCGGGGCAAAATATTCTCGCCATTCATGGTCTCAATCAGTCCACCGGAAGCAGCGATTTTCTCATTCGCCCCGAGCTTTACGGTGGTTCCACCACAACGGGCACGGGAGGCCAACCCGCCCTTCAGTTTGGTGCCATCGAGTTCAGTCCGGCGACAGGAAACCAGGATGAAGAATTTGTGGAAATCACCAATCCCTTTGGCTTCGCGGTCGACGTTTCAGAGTGGCAAATCACCGGAGGGATCAACCACACCTTTGCTCCCGGCACCGTCATTCCTTCCGGGAAAAGCCTCTATCTCAGCCCTGACGTAAACACCTTCCGGGCACGCCCCACGAGCCCAAGCGGAGGTGAGGGACTTTTTATTCAGGGTGGGTTCAAAGGCCACCTCTCCAGCTTCGGTGAAACGCTCAACCTGGTCGATGCCCAGGCAAACATCCTTACAACCACCACCTTCACGGGAGACCCTTCCGACGCACAACTCAACCTCGTCGTTTCGGAGATCATGTATCACCCCGATGGAGATGGGCTCGCGGAATTTATCGAACTCACCAACGTCAGTGACTCGATCACCCTTGATCTGACAGGTGTCAAATTCGTGCAGGGAATCGAGTTCAATTTCACCGGCTCGGCCGTGACCAGCCTGGCTCCCGGAGGCCGCGTCTTGATTGTGCGGGACACCGACTCCTTCACCGCGGCTCACGGATCTTCTCTTCCCGTCGCCGGAGTCTTTGTGAACGACAGCAGATTGAATAACGACGGTGAGACCCTGAAGCTGGAGGATGCCTTGAACGGCACCATTCACGAGTTCACCTTCAACGACAACATCCCCTGGCCTCTCGCCGCTGACAACGGCTATAGCCTGGTCTTGATCGATCCCGATTCAAACCCCGACCACGGCGAAGCGGCCAACTGGCGTTCGAGCGCCTTTCCCGGAGGCAATCCCGGAACAAGCGATTCTCTTTCTCCTCCCACCGCCCCCAATGGCGATCTCAACGGCAACGGCATCCCCGACCTCGTCGATTACGCCCTCGGAAACGATCTCGGAGGAGCCACTATTTCACCTCAGACCAGTTGGCAAACTTATGATGTCGATGGAAGCCTCCAGGAGCTTTTAACAATGACCTACCCGGTGAGCATCGGAGCAGACGAGGTGACGATCGAAGTCGAAGAATCGGTCGATCTTGCAGGATGGACGGACGCCGCTGCAAATATGGTTGCGGTGAGCGAATCCAATCTTGGAGATGGACGCACCTTCAGGACCGTCCGATTCAATCTCCCCATCGGCGCAGGCGATCGACACTTCGTAAGACTCAAAGTTTCCCAAAACGAATGACCCGGTTCTTCCCAGGAATCAACCGACGCACGAGAGAGAGCGTCGGCACTCCCTGCATCACTTCGAGAATGCGACCTTCAGAATCGGTGATGACGGTGGAGGGAAGAGGAAGCTGATCGCTCGTCATCGTTTTGCCAAAAACGCCGAAAAAGATTCCCGATCACTCATGCCGAGAGTCAAGAGCATCTCATAGGGAAGGACTATTTTTCATTTGAGGAAGAAAATATGGAGGGCTCTTTAGAATACGACGACCGGGAACAAAAATTCAGCGCCGGTCGCCTGGTTGAACTACGCGCTGTTTCATGAACACTGGAAGCAGGTTGACATGAAAAAGCCGGAGTCCCCTTGAGGAACTCCGGCTGTTAATAAGTTTTTTCTTATTGTCGCTTAGCGACGGCGGCGTAAGAGGCCGAGACCGGCGAGGGCAGCGAGGAAGCTGAAAGAGCTGGGCTCTGGGACTGTTTCGTATTCCAAGGTCATGTAGTCGAAGTTCGACCAACGAGCCGTGGAGCCAGGGTTACTCGAAACGAGCTCGATGTAGTTATCATCGTCAAGACCAGCAGTTGCACCGACGTCACCAAGAGTGAAGGGATTACTGCTGAACCTGGTTCCGATGGTCGCTTGTGTGTGGGAGGCTGAACCGATGTTCACTCCATTCATGTTAATATCGAAGTCGTATTGTCCGGTGCCACTAGCGTTGTCGTTGAGATCCAGCATTGCGAAGGAAAAGGTGAAGACATCAGTGGCAGTGTGGATTTCAGAGAAGTTGAAGTGATACCGGTTTGTGTGGTCACCACCAGTAATGGCACGCTCGACGGCCATTTCGGTGGAACCGACGATGCCAACGGGAGCGTAAGGCCCTCCGGCCACCAGGTTGTTGTAAGCGCCAGCGAAGTAGAAATCATCATCCGCTTGCTGGTTGACGGCCGGACTGTTTGGGTCACCGGGTAGGGGATTGGTTGGGCCATTACCTTCTTGGACGAAGGTGGTGGTTCCAGTGATTCCGTATAGGTTCCACGATTCAACGGCACCAGGCGCTCTGACGCCGGCTCCATCATCGGCTCCGATGATCCATGCGGTGGCACCAAAGCTGGTCGTCGCGCCGAGGGCGAGGAAGCTGAGGGTTGTTAAGATCTTGTTGTTCATGTTGTGTAGAGTTTCTATCTTAAAAATTCCTGTGGAGCAGAAATTTAGGATCAAAAAGACCTAGCAATCTGCTCAATCTGATGCAAATCATTAATTCAAATTTTTTTACTCGATCAGAAGCACGTGGGCTCGAAACTTGTCCTTCGACACTCCTATGGCAACTCATTTACAATCCAATAATAGCCTCCAACGCTGGATGATTCCCGTTTTACTGCTTGTTGCGGTGATCATTGCTCTTCTTTACTTCAAGCCTTGGGCGGGCGGCGGGAAAGTCTCAACAGATCAATTGATCCGGGAAGTCGTTGGGAGCGAGGAGGTAATTCTCGAATTGAGCCCGAAACTGGGTCGGTTATCGCATGGATTGATGAATTTGTCCTTTCCCGACCTGGCATCGGACCGAGCGCTTTTCGTTGAGAGCCCGAGTGTCGTGGACCTTTCTGGTGAGCCAAGCAAACCCGAAGCGCTCACCGAGAAATCAATTGCAAGCAGTAAGGAATTCCCGATTGCCGAGGGAGCTACGACAGTTTCGCGCGGGGAACTCGATCTTTGGCGGCCGCTTTTGGAGCGGGTGGATTATTTTGAGCATTCCGCATTCAAGGTGGTAAAAGGGGAGTTTCTCGGAGACCGGAAAGATGAATTTGAAGGTCTTGTACACTTTTCAGGACTGGCGCGTGAAAAATCCGGAACCTGGTTGGGATTGTCGGGGGATCAGATAGTGAAGTGGGAAAAGAAGGGGGGTGAATGGGTGATTGTGGCCTGGAGGATGGAAAACCTCGGCGCGACGGAAGTCTCACGCCCACTTTTTTCCGATCAGTTGGAAAAGGCAGTGCCAGATCAAGAAGACTTTCTCCGGGCGCGACATTCCATTCATGAAGAGGAGTTGGTGAAATATTACGATAGCGGGAAGAAGCGCACGCGATCGCATGATTTCGCGCCGATCGCGATGAATCAGAAGCCGGCTCTGTCGGTTGTGGATATTGATGGCGACGGGTTTGACGACCTCTATGTCATGGTCCGGATGGGAAAGAATCTCCTTTTGCGCAACCAAGGGGACGGAACTTTCGAAGAGGTTGCGGGCGAGCAGGAGCTGTCTCTTATACACATCTCCGAGCCCACGAGACCGAGGCTGATCT